>Ga0207873_1001991_pt1 | contig 17896 bp, 30 predicted proteins | sample BGWIniCompost_FD_187373 | JGI IMG/M metagenome (GOLD analysis project Ga0207873, IMG submission 187373) | Cellulose adapted compost microbial communities from Newby Island Compost Facility, Milpitas, CA, USA - BGW Initial Compost (SPAdes)... ...
GGCTCGAGCGGCCGGAGGGCGCCCCCCAGAAGCGAGGGGTCTGCACCCGTGTCTACACCACCACACCGAAGAAGCCCAACTCTGCGCTTCGCAAGGTGGCACGGGTCCGCCTGACCAATGGCATCGAGGTGACCGCGTACATCCCCGGGGAGGGGCACAACCTCCAGGAGCACTCGGTGGTGCTCATCCGGGGTGGACGCGTCAAGGACCTGCCTGGAGTCCGCTACCACATCATTCGCGGGACTCTGGACGCAGCCGGTGTGGCAAACCGGCGGCAGGGCCGGTCGAAGTACGGGGCCAAGCGGCCCAAGTGACGACGCGGCCCCCGACTCGAGGCTTCCCCCTCGCCCAGCGATGACGTCGGCCGGGCATGGGGGTAGCCTGCGCTCCTCGGGGGCCACGACCTAGAGTCGAGGGGGAGGGCGTGGATGCCGCGCAGGGGACCGGCGCCGCGCAGGGAGATCGCACCAGATCCGGTTTATAACAGCGAGCTGGTGCATCGGCTCATCAACAAGGTGATGCGGGACGGCAAGAAGAGCCTGGCCCAGCGCATCGTCTACGGGGCCTTCGACCTGATCCGGGAGCGTACCGGCCGGGATCCGGTCGAGGTGCTCGATCAGGCGCTCAAGAATGTCATGCCCATGCTGGAGGTGCGCCCGCGCCGGGTCGGCGGCGCCACGTACCAGGTACCCATCGAGGTGCGGCCCGAGCGGAGAGTCTCGCTGGGGCTGCGATGGATCGTCGAGTACGCGCGGCAGCGCAAGGACCATACCATGCAGGAGCGCCTGGCCCACGAGCTGCTGGACGCAGCCAACGGCCAGGGCGGCGCGGTCAAGCGCCGGGAGGATACGCACCGCATGGCAGAGGCCAACCGGGCCTTCGCGCACTACCGCTGGTGAGGCGGACGGTGGCCCAGGCCGAGGTCGGGTCGTCAGCCGTAGGGGGATTGGAAGTTCGTGTCGTCGGTTCGTGAGGTGCCCATCGAAAAGACCCGTAACATCGGGATCATGGCCCATATCGACGCCGGTAAGACCACCACGACCGAGCGCATCTTGTTCTACACGGGCAAGGTGCACCGCATCGGCGAGGTGCACGAGGGCGCCGCGACCATGGACTGGATGGTCCAGGAGCGGGAGCGGGGCATCACCATCACCTCGGCGGCGACGACCTGCTACTGGCGGGACTTTCGGATCAACATCATCGACACGCCGGGGCACGTCGACTTCACCGTGGAGGTGGAGCGATCCCTGCGCGTGCTCGATGGCGCGGTGGCCATCTTCGACGCCGTGCAGGGGGTCGAGCCCCAGTCCGAGACGGTCTGGCGGCAGGCGGACCGCTACGGCGTCCCCCGCATCGCCTATGTCAACAAGATGGATCGGGTGGGTGCCGACTTCTTGCGAGTCGTCGACGACATCCGTCGGCGGCTGGGCGCCAAGGCCGTGCCGATCCAGCTCCCGGTGGGAGCCGAGGAGAGCTTCAGGGGCGTCATCGATCTCCTGCGTCGCAAGGCCATCCTCTACGTGGACGATCTGGGCACCCGCAGCGACGAGACCGACATCCCGCCCGAGATGGCCGACCTGGTGGAGCAGACCCGGCACGCCATGGTCGAGGCCATCGTGGAGACCGACGACGAGCTGATGGCGCGTTACCTGGAGGGCGAGGAGATCGAGGTCGAAGCCCTGCGGCGGGCCCTGCGCCAGGCCACCGTGACGGGGCGGCTGGTGCCGGTGTTGTGCGGCTCGTCCTTCCGTAACAAGGGCGTGCAGCCGCTGCTGGACGCGGTGGTCGACTACCTGCCGTCGCCCCTGGATCTGCCCCCGGTGCGGGGGACCCATCCGGATAGCGGGGAGGCGCTGACCCGGGAGCCGGTGGACGAGGCGCCTTTCGCTGCCCTGGCCTTCAAGATCCAGGTCGATCCGTACGTCGGCAAGCTTTGCTATTTGCGTGTGTACTCCGGCGTGCTCCGGTCGGGCACGTACGTCTACAACGCCAACAAGCGGGCCAAGGAGCGCATCGGGCGAATCCTGCGAATGCACGCCAACCACCGGGAGGACGTGGATGCGGCCTTCGCAGGCGACATCGTGGCGGCCGTCGGCCTGCGGCAGACGGTGACGGGCGACACGTTGTGCGCGGAGGAGGCGCCCATCCTGCTGGAGGCGCCCCAGTTCCCGGAGCCCGTCATCTCGCAGGCTATCGAGCCCAAGACCAAGGCCGACCAGGATAAGCTCGGGGTCGCCCTGCAGCGTCTGGCCGAGGAGGACCCGACGTTCCGGGTGCGGACCGATGCGGAGACGGGGCAGACGCTCATCTCCGGCATGGGCGAGCTGCACCTGGAGATCATCGTCGACCGCCTGCTGCGGGAGTTCAAGGTGGAGGCCAACGTGGGGCGGCCGCAGGTGGCCTACCGGGAGACCATCCGGCGCAAGGTCCAGGCCGAGGGACGCTTCATCCGGCAGACGGGTGGTCGCGGCCAGTACGGCCACGTCTGGCTGGAGCTGGAGCCTCTCCCCCCTGGCTCGGGCTTCGAGTTCGTCAACAAGATCGTGGGGGGCGTCGTGCCAAAGGAGTACATCCCCGCGGTCGAGGCTGGCGTGCGCGAGGCCATGCAAAATGGCGTGCTGGCTGGCTATCCCGTCGTGGACGTGCGGGTGACCCTCTTCGACGGCTCTTACCACGAGGTGGACTCGTCGGAGATGGCCTTCAAGGTGGCGGCGTCCATGGCGTTCAAGGAGGCGGCCCGCAAGGCGGACCCGGTCTTGCTGGAGCCCATCATGAGCGTCGAGGTGGTGACGCCGGAGGAGTTCCTGGGCGACGTCATCGGCAATCTCAACGCGCGCCGGGGGCACGTCGAGGGCATGGAGCGACGGGGCAACACGCAGGTCGTGCGGGCTCGGGTGCCGCTGGCGACCATGTTTGGCTACGCCACGGATCTGCGGTCCATGACCCAGGGACGCGCGTCGTACACCATGCAGTTTTCCCATTACGAGGAAGTGCCCGCCAACATCGCACAGGAGCTGCTGGCCCGCGTATAGGGCGGCAGGGGCAAAGAGGGAGGCACGAGCCAAGATGGCCAAGCAGAAGTTCGTCCGGACCAAGCCCCACGTCAACGTCGGCACCATCGGGCACGTCGACCACGGCAAGACCACGTTGACGGCGGCCATCACCATGTACCTGAGCCGCAAGGGGATGGCCCAGGTCCGCAAGTACGAGGAGATCGACAACGCACCCGAGGAGCGCGAGCGCGGCATCACCATCAACACGTCACACGTGGAGTACGAGACCGAAAACCGCCACTACGCCCACGTGGACTGCCCGGGGCACGCCGACTACGTCAAGAACATGATCACCGGGGCCGCGCAGATGGACGGCGCGATCCTGGTCGTCTCGGCGGCGGACGGGCCGATGCCGCAGACCCGCGAGCACATCCTGCTGGCGCGGCAGGTCGGCGTACCCGCCATCGTCGTCTTCCTCAACAAGGTCGACATGGTGGACGACCCCGAGCTGCTGGAGCTGGTCGAGGTCGAGGTGCGCGACCTGCTGAGCCGCTACGAGTTCCCGGGCGACGAGATCCCGGTCATCCGCGGCTCGGCCCTCAAGGCTATGGAGGCCCTGCAGGCCGGCCAGGAGAACGAGTGGACCGAGGGCATCGCCAAGCTCCTGGAGGCCGTCGACACCTACATCCCGCTGCCGCAGCGCGAGAAGGACAAGCCGTTCCTGATGCCGGTGGAGGACGTCTTCTCCATCACCGGGCGCGGCACGGTGGCCACGGGTCGCGTGGAGCGCGGCACCATCAAGGTGGGTGACGAGGTCGAGATCGTGGGCCTCACCCGCGAGGTGCGCAAGACCGTCGCGACCGGCGTGGAGATGTTCCGCAAGACGCTGGACGTGGCCGAGGCCGGCGACAACATCGGGGTGCTGCTGCGCGGCGTCAACCGCGACGAGATCGAGCGGGGACAGGTGCTGGCCAAGCCCGGCAGCATCACGCCGCACACCAAGTTCGAGGCAGAGGTCTACGTCCTCTCCAAGGAAGAGGGCGGGCGCCACACGCCGTTCTTCAACGGCTACCGGCCCCAGTTCTACTTCCGCACCACCGACGTGACCGGCACGGTGTCGCTGCCGCAGGGCACGGAGATGGTGATGCCGGGCGACAACGTCCGGATGACCGTGGAGCTGATCACGCCCATCGCCATGGAAGAGGGCCTGCGCTTCGCCATCCGCGAGGGCGGCCGCACGGTCGGAGCCGGCGTCGTCACCAAGATCCTGGAGTGACGCGCGTCGAGGCGTCAGGCACCTTGACAACTTGTCGCGTGGGGTAATGGCTTCGATAGGGAGGGGCAGGAGGTTTGGCTCAGCGTATACGGATTCGACTCAAGGCCTTTGACCACAAACTCCTGGATAGCTCGGCCGAGAAGATCGTGGAGACGGCCAAGCGCACGGGTGCACTGGTGTCGGGGCCCATCCCCCTGCCCACGGAGCGGAGCGTCTACACGGTGCTTCGCTCGCCCCACGTGCACAAGAACTCCCGTGAGCAGTTCGCGATGTGCACCCACAAGCGGCTCATCGACATCCTGGAGCCGACGCCCAAGACGGTGGACGCCCTGATGCGGCTGGACCTGCCGGCGGGCGTGGACATCGAGATCAAGCTGTAGCGAGGAAAAGGACATGGCCGCCAAGGGGATTCTGGGCAGAAAGCTGGGCATGACCCAGGTGTTCGACGCCGACGGCCGGGCGCTCGGGGTGACGGTCATCGAGGCCGGGCCCTGCATCGTCGTGGCCCGCCGCCAGCCGGAGAGGGACGGGTACGCGGCCGTCCAGCTGGGCTACGAGGAGGTGCCCGAGCGCCGGCTCACCAAGCCCGAGCGCGGGCATCTCCAGGCCCATGGGATCCGGCAGGCGCTGCGGCACCTGCGGGAGTTCCGGTTGGACCCTGACGAGCGCGAGGGGCTCGCGGCCCTCGAGCCAGGCGCCACCGTCACGGTGGAGCAGTTCGCTCCCGGCGATCGCGTGGACGTCTCGGCGCTCACCCGGGGCAAGGGCTTCGCCGGAGTCATCAAGCGCTGGGGCAACCGTCGGGGCCCGATGAGCCACGGGTCGATGTACCACCGGCGGGTCGGTACCTTGGGAGCCACGGGGCCCCAGAGGGTGCTCAAGGGCAAGAAGATGCCGGGTCGGTTGGGCCGTGAGCGCGTGACCATCCAGGCGTTGCGCGTGGTCGCCGTCGACCCGGAGCGCAACCTCTTGCTGGTGCACGGCGCCGTCCCGGGCGCGCCCGGTACCCTGGTCGAGGTGCGCTCGAGCAAGCTGTACAGCCGTCGGCGGTACCGGCGCGAGGCGAAGGGTAGGTAGGGCGTGATGCCGGTCGTACCGGTCTTCAACATGGAGGGGCAGCAGGTCGGGGAGATCACCCTGCGGGACGACATATGGGCCGTCCCCCTCAAGCGTGCCCTCATCCACCAGGCGGTGCTGGCGCACCTGGCCAACCGGCGCCAGGGGACGCACAGCACCAAGACGAGGGGAGAGGTGAGCGGCGGCGGGCGCAAGCCGTGGCGCCAGAAGGGGACCGGTCGGGCCCGGCAGGGTAGCATTCGCTCGCCGCTGTGGCGACACGGTGGGATCGTCTTCGGCCCCAAGCCGCGGGAGTACGGCTTCACCATCCCCCGCAAGGCCAGGCGACTGGCCCTCAAGTCCGCGCTGTCGGCCAAGCTGCGGGATGGTCAGGTCGTGGTGCTGGAGCAACTGCGGCTGTCCGAGCCCAAGACCCGGGCCATGGTCTCGGTGCTGGACGGCCTCAAGGTGAAGGGGCGCAAGTCGCTCATCATCATGGGCGAGAAGGATCCCAACGTGATCCTGGCCGCTCGCAACATCCCGGGGGTGGCGTTGCTGCCGCCGGACGCCCTGGGCGTCTACCCCGTGGTGGATGCCGACCGCGTCGTGCTGACCAAGGACGCGGTGGCGGCCCTGGAGGAGGCGCTGGGCTGAGATGGAGCGGCACATCCGAGACGTGCTCATCCGTCCGCTGGTGACGGAGAAGAGCACCCGGCTCATGAGCGAGACCAACGCCTACACCTTCCAGGTCGCGCCCGACGCGACGAAGGTCGAGATCCGCCAGGCCGTCGAGCAGGTGTTCAACGTGAAGGTGCTCGACGTGCGCACCATGTGGGTGCGGGGTAAGCAGCGGCGGATGGGGCGCTTCGTCGGGCGGCGGCCCGACTGGAAGAAGGCCATCGTCAAGCTGGCTCCCGGCCAGCGGATACCGATCTTCGAGGGAATGTGAGGGCGCGCCATGGGGATCAAGCAGTACCGGCCCACGACGCCGGGCCTGCGGCATCGCACCGGATACACCTTCGAGGAGATCACCAAGAAGGAGCCGGAGAAGGCGCTCACCCGGGCCCTCAAGCGGCGCAACGGCCGCAACAACCAGGGGCGGATCACGTCGCGTCACCGCGGCGGGGGCCACAAGCGGCTCTATCGGGTCATCGACTTCCGGCGGGACAAGGACGGCGTGCCGGCCAAGGTGGTCGCGATCGAGTACGATCCCAACCGGTCGGCCCGCATCGCCTTGCTCCACTACGCCGACGGCGAGAAGCGCTACATCCTGGCGCCGCTGGGGCTGAAGGTGGGCGACCGGGTCGAGAGCGGGCCTCAGGCCGACATCAAGCCGGGCAACGCCCTGCCCCTGAGCGCGATCCCCGTCGGCTCCTTGGTGCACTGCATCGAGTTGCAGCCCGGCAAGGGCGCGCAGCTGGTGCGGGCGGCCGGGGCGGCGGCTCAGGTGATGGCCCGAGAGGGCGAGTACGTCACGCTGCGGCTGCCGTCGGGCGAGTTCCGCAAGGTGCTGGCCCGGTGCAAGGCGACCATCGGTCAGGTGGGCAACGTCGAGCACGAAAACATCAGCCTTGGCAAGGCCGGGCGCAACCGGTGGCTGGGACGGCGGCCGCACACCCGGGGCTCGGTGATGAACCCCATCGACCACCCGCACGGCGGTGGCGAGGGCAAGTCGCCCATCGGCATGCCGGGGCCCGTCACGCCCTGGGGCAAGCCGACGCTGGGGTACAAGACCCGCAAGCGGCGCAAGCCGTCGGATCGCTTCATCGTGCGGCGCCGCAAGTAGGGTTAGACGATAGGTAAGGACGGTCGTCTGGACCATGGGACGCTCACGCAAGAAGGGGCCCTTCGCCGACGCCCATCTGCTGGAGAAGGTGCGGCGGCTCAACGAGACGGGCGAGAAGCGGGTCATCAAGACGTGGTCTCGGCGCTCGACCATCTTCCCGGAGATGGTGGGGCACACCATTGCCGTCTACGATGGCCGCAAGCACGTCCCCGTCTACATCACGGAGGACATGGTGGGCCACAAGCTAGGCGAGTTTGCCCCGACGCGGACCTTCCGCGGCCACGGGGCCCACACGGAGCGCTCGACGGCGCTCAAGTGAGGCGGCGGACGGCCAGCCGGGCCCGGGTCGTGACCATCGGGGAAGGGGTTCGGAGCGCGTGGAAGTACGGGCGGTGGCGCGGTACCAGCGGATCTCGCCGCGCAAGGTACGCCAGGTCATCGACTTGATCCGAGGCAAGGACGTGGACGAGGCGCTGAGCATCTTGCGCTTCGTGCCCAAGGCGGCGTCGCCGGTGGTGGAGAAGGTGGTGCGGTCGGCGGTCGCCAACGCACAAAACAACTACAACCTCGACCCCCACCGCCTCTACGTCGCGGCCATCTACGCCGACGAGGGGCCCATGCTCAAGCGTGTCATGCCGCGGGCGCGGGGCATGGCGTACCTGATTCGCAAGCGCAGCAGCCACATCACGGTCGTGTTGCGCAGCAGAGGGGAGTAGCGTCATCCGTGGGCCAGAAGGTGCACCCGTACGCGCTGCGCCTCGGGGTCATCAAGGGCTGGCAGTCCCGGTGGTTTGGCGACAAGAAGGGCCTGGCCGCCCTGCTCCACGAGGATCTCAAGCTGCGGCGCTACATCAAGCAGCGGTTCTACCAGGCCGGCGTCTCGACCATCGAGATCGAGCGGGCCGCCAACACCGTGCGCATCACGGTGCACACGGCGCGCCCGGGCATGATCATCGGCAAGCAAGGCGCCGAGGTGGACCGGCTCCGCCAGGAGCTGGAGCAGATGACCGGGCGCGAGGTGCGGATCAACGTCGTCGAGATCGAGAAGCCTGACCTCGACGCCCAACTGGTGGCGGAGAACATCGCCTTCCAGCTCGAGCGCCGCATCAGCTTCCGCCGGGCGATGCGGCAGGCCATGCAGCGGGCCATGCGCCTCGGGGCCAAGGGCATACGGGTCGCCATCGCGGGCCGGATCGCCGGTGCCGAGATCGCGCGCTACGAGTGGGCCACGGAAGGGTCGGTGCCGCTGACGACCCTGCGGGCGGACATCGACTACGGCATGGCCGAGGCCAATACCACCTACGGCAAGATCGGCGTCAAGGTGTGGATCTACAAGGGCGAGGTGCTGCCCGAGGGCCGCGGCGGCGAGGGCGGCCAGCGTCGTACCGAGGAAGCGGCCCAAGGCGCCCGCGCGGCAGAGGGGTCGGTGTGAGGCGCAGCCATGTTGATGCCACGGCGGGTCAAGTACCGCAAGGTGCAACGGGGCCGCATGAAGGGCCAGGCCACGCGGGGTGTCACCATCCAAACGGGTGAGTACGCGCTGCAGGCCCTGGAGCCGGGCTGGATCACCGCGCAGCAGATCGAGGCGGCCCGTATCGCCATCACCCGGCAGGTCAAGCGGGGCGGAAAGCTCTGGATCCGGATCTTCCCGGATAAGCCCGTCACCAAGAAGCCGGCCGAGACGCGCATGGGCAGCGGCAAGGGGTCGCCCGAGTACTGGGTCGCCGTCGTCAAGCCGGGGAGGATCCTCTTCGAGATGGCGGGCGTGCCCGAGCAGGTGGCCATGGAGGCGTTGCGCCTGGCCGCTTTCAAGCTGCCGATCCGGACCCGCATCATCAAGGCCGAGCAGGGTGGTGAGGGTACCGGTGAAGGCGCGTGAGCTGAGGGACCTGAGCCGAGAGGACCTCTTGCGCAAGGTCGACGAGCTGAAGACGGAGCTCTTCAATCTCCGCTTCCAGAAGGCCGTCGGGCAACTCGGCAACCCGATGCGGATCCGCCAGGTACGCAAGGACATCGCGCGGGTGCTGACGGTGTTGCGTGAGCGGGAGCTGGGCATCGAGCGGGCGGCCCGCACCGAGGACCGGGCGGCGGCCGGCGAGGCGCGGACGCAAGGTTAGAGAGGGCGGGCAGCGAGTCGACCATGGCCAAGCAGGAGCGAGGAAAGCGCAAGGTTCGCGAAGGCGTCGTGGTCTCCAACAAGATGATGAAGACCGTCGTGGTGGAGGTGGAGCGCCTGGTGCGCCACCCGGTCCTGGGCAAGGTGTTGCGGCGCACCAGCCGCTTCAAGGCCCACGACGAGAACAACGAGTGCCAGGAGGGGGATCGGGTGCTCATCATGGAGACCCGGCCCCTCAGCAAGGAGAAGCGCTGGCGCGTCGTGCAGATCCTGGCACGGGCGAAGTAGGGCGGTAGTGGAGCCATGATCCAGCAGGAGAGCGTGCTCAACGTCGCGGACAACACGGGGGCCAAGCGGCTGCTGTGCATCCGGGTCCTCGGCGGCTCCAAGCGCCGCTACGCCGGGGTGGGCGATGTCATCGTCGGCGTCGTCAAGGAAGCGATCCCCGGCGGCATGGTGAAGGAGCACGACATCGTCAAGGCCGTGGTGGTGCGGACGCGCCATCCCGTCCGGCGTCCGGACGGTAGCTACATCCGCTTCGACGAGAACGCGGCGGTGATCCTGGCCGACGACGAGAACCCGAAGGGGACGCGTATCTTCGGGCCGGTGGCGCGGGAGCTGCGGGAGAAGAACTACATGAAGATCCTTTCACTGGCGCCGGAGGTGCTCTGAGACGATGGCGGCCAAGGCAGCGCTCAAGCGGCCGACCCGCAAGCTCCACGTGCGCAAGGGCGATACGGTCGAGGTGATCCGGGGCGACGACGCGGGCAAGCGGGGCAAGGTGCTCCAGGTCTTCCCAGCCAAGGGCCGGATCGTGGTGGAGGGCGTCAACATCCAAAAGCGCCACACCCGGCCGACCCGCACCAACCCGCAGGGCGGCGTCATCGAGAAGCCCGGTCCCATCGACAGCTCCAAGGTGATGCTGGTCTGCCCCGGATGCGACAAGCCCAGCCGGTACCGCCGGCAGCGCTCCGCCGACGGGGATCTCGTGCGGGTTTGCGTTCGCTGCGGAAAGATGATAGATTGAGGTTTCGGCGCCCTTCGATACATTCGCGGTCGGGAGGCAGCCTACAGCCGTGGAAGCCAGGTTGAAGGAGCGCTATCGCCGGGAAGTGGTACCCGCGATGATGGCGCGATTCGGCTACCGCAACGTGATGGAGGTACCGCGGCTCGAGAAGGTGGTCATCAACATGGGCGTCGGCGAGGCGGTGCAGGACCCCAAGCAGCTTGACGCCGCCGTGGCCGACCTGACCGCCATCAGCGGCCAGAAGCCCGTGGTGACCCGGGCCAGGCGCTCCATCGCGGCCTTCAAGCTGCGCAAAGGGATGGCCATCGGAGCCAAGGTGACGCTCCGCGGGGACCGGATGTACCACTTCCTCGACAAGCTCATCAACGTGGCGCTGCCTCGCATCCGGGACTTCCGCGGGGTCTCTCCCGACAGCTTCGACGGGCGAGGCAACTACAGCCTGGGCATCCGGGAGCAGCTCATCTTTCCCGAGATCCGGTACGACAAGGTCGATCGGGTGCGAGGCATGGACATCACGATCGCCACGACGGCCCGGACCGACGAAGAGGCGGCCGAGCTGCTGCGGCTGTTGGGCATGCCCTTCCGCACCGACTCGTGACGCAGGAGCTCCAACGGCTGGGAGGTTTTGGGCGTTGGCACGCAAGGCGCTCATCAACAAGGCGATGCGGCCGCCGAAGTTTTCGACTCGGATCGTGCGGCGGTGCAAGATCTGCGGGAGACCCCGGGGCTACATGCGGCGATTCGAGATGTGCCGCATCTGCTTCCGCAACCTCGCCCACCGAGGGCTCATCCCCGGTGTGCAGAAGGCCAGCTGGTAGGGGCTCGCCGGGAAGGGGTACGACGCGGCCGTGGTCATGACGGATCCCATCGCGGACATGCTGACCCGCATCCGCAACGCGTCGCGGGCTCGCCACGACTCCGTGGACGTCCCGGCTTCCAAGCTGAAGCTGGAGATCCTGCGGGTGCTCAAGGAGCAGGGCTACATACGCGACTACAAGCTGATCGACGAGGAGAAGCCCCAGCCGACGGTGCGCATCTTGCTGAAGTACGGGCCCGACCGCACGCAGGTCATCACGGGGGTGCGCCGAGTCTCGACACCGGGGCGACGGGTGTACACCGGCAAGGACCGCATCCCCCGGGTCGTCGGGGGCCTGGGCGTTGCGGTGCTGTCGACCCCCAGGGGCGTCATGAGCGACCGGGAGGCCCGTCGCGCGGGCGTCGGCGGCGAGGTCCTCTGCTACGTCTGGTGAGGGGATAGAGAGTTTGCCATGTCGCGCATCGGACGCCAGCCGGTCAAGATCCCGCCCGGGGTCGAGGTGACCATCGACGGTACCACGGTCCGGGTCAAGGGGCCCAAGGGGGAGCTGGTGCAGAGCTTCCACCCCGACATGAGGGTGGAGCGGGTCGACGGCACCATCGTCGTGCGCCGGCCCAGTGACGAGAAGTACCACCGGGCCCTGCACGGGCTGACCCGTGCCCTCATCGCCAACATGGTCGTGGGGGTGACCCAGGGCTACGAGAAGGTGCTGGAGCTGCGCGGGGTCGGCTACCGCGCGGCCAAGCAGGGGTCGTCGCTGGTGCTGACCGTGGGCTTCTCGCACCCGGTGGTCATCGAGCCGCTGCCGGGGGTGGAGATCGACGTGCCGGCGGCCAACCGGATCGTGGTACGGGGGCTCGACAAGCAGGCCGTCGGGGAGATGGCGGCGCGGATCCGCAAGGTGCGACCCGCCGAGCCGTACCTGGGCAAGGGCATCGCCTACCTGGGCGAGCAGATCCGGCGCAAGGCGGGCAAGGCCGGGAAGGTGACACGCTGAGATGGCGCGACGGACGCGACAGGAGGCTCGAAAGCGCCGGCATCTGCGGGTGCGCAAGAAGGTCTTCGGGACGCCCGAGCGCCCCCGGCTGTCGGTCTATCGGAGCCTCAACCACATCTACGCTCAGATCATCGACGATACCGTGGGCCATACCCTGGTCTTCGTCTCGACGCTGGATCCGCAGCTGCGGGGCCGCCTCGAGAAGACCGGCAACAAGGAGGCGGCTCGGGCCGTGGGCGAGGAGATCGCCCGCCGCGCCCGGGAGAAGGGGATCACCCGGGTCGTCTTCGACCGCGGAGGCTTCCTGTACCACGGGCGCGTGGCCGCCGTCGCAGAGGGCGCGCGGGCCGGCGGCCTCGAGTTTTGAGGGAGGTTGGACCATCGCATGGCAGGCCAGGCACGACACGGCCGCGCGGAGGGCGGCGGTGAGCTGGAGGAGCGGGTGGTCTCCATCAACCCGGTCTCCAAGACGGTGAAGGGCGGCAGAGCCCGCAGCTTCTCCGTGCTGGTCGTGGTGGGGGACCGCAAGGGCCGGGTCGGTATGGGGCTCGGCAAGGCCAAGGAAGTGGCCGACGCCATCCGCAAAGCGGTCGAAGCGGCTAAGAAGGACCTCATCGAGGTGCCCTTGCGCGGCAATACCATCCCCCACGAGGTGGTCTTCACCTACGGGGCCTCGCGGGTCCTGCTCAAGCCGGCCTCCCAGGGCACGGGGGTCATCGCGGGCGGACCCGTGCGTGCGGTGGTGGAGCTGGCGGGGATCCGCGACATCCTGACCAAGTCGCTGGGCTCGCGCAATCCCATCAACGTGGTGCGAGCCACCATGGGCGCCCTCAAGAGCCTGCGCACACCGGAGCAGGTGGCGCAGCTGCGGGGGCGGTCGGTCGAGGAGTTGACGGCGTGATGGCTCCCGCGTTCGTGAGGGTGACCTACCGCAAGAGTGCCATCGGCCACCGACGGGACCAGCGGGCCACCTTGCGCTCGCTGGGGTTGCGCCGGCTCAATCAGAGCGTGGTGGTGCCCGACACCCCCGTCATGCGGGGGATGATCCAGAAGGTGCGGCACCTGGTGGCGGTGGAGCCCGTGGAGGGCAACGACGAGGCAGGTGAAGGCCGGTGAAGCTGCACGATCTGCGGCCGAAGCCGGGGGCCCGGCATCGGCCCAAGCGGGTGGGCCGCGGCATAGGCTCCGGGCACGGCAAGACCTCGACGAGGGGTCACAAGGGGCAGTGGGCCCGCTCGGGCGGGGCCAAGGGACCGGGCTTCGAGGGCGGGCAGACCCCGTTGCATCGGCGGTTGCCGAAGCTGCGGCGGTTTACCAACGCGCCCTTCAAGAAGGAGATGGCCATCGTCAACGTGGGAGACCTGGCGCGGGCCTTCGAGCCGGGGGCGACGGTCACGCCGGAGTCGTTGCTCGAGCGTCGGCTGATCCGCCAGCTTCCCCCTGACGGGGTCAAGGTGTTGGGGGACGGTGAGCTCGACCGGCCGCTGGCGGTGAGGGCCCATCGCTTCTCGGAGAAGGCTGCCGAGAAGATCCGGGCCGCGGGGGGCACCGTCGAGGTGATCGCGTCGTGATCGACGCCCTTCGCAACGCGGCGCGCATCGAGGATCTGCGGTCCAAGCTCCTGTACACGGTGGCCCTGCTGACGGTCTTTCGCATCGGCTCCCACATCCCGGTGCCGGGAGTGGATGCCGCAGCCCTGGCGGAGCGATTCCGGACGGGGTCGGCCAACATCTTCGGATTCCTCGATCTGTTCGCCGGGGGTGCGTTGACCAACTTCTCCATCTTCGCGCTGAGCGTCACCCCCTACATCACCGCGTCCATCATCATGCAGCTGTTGACCGTGGTGGTGCCGCGGCTGGAGGAGCTGGCCAAGGAAGGCATCGAGGGCCGCAAGATCCTGGCCCAGTACACGCGCTACGGTACCGTGGTGCTGGCGGTGGTGCAGGCACTGGGTGTGACGAGCCTGGCCAGCGCGTACCAGGTGCTGTACGACACCAGCTTCTTCAGCAAGACCCTCATCGTCGTGACGCTGACCGCCGGCACGGTGCTCTTGATGTGGCTCGGGGAGAAGATCACCGAGAACGGCATCGGCAACGGCATCTCGCTCATCATCTTCACGGGTATCGTGGCGCGGCTGCCTGCCAGCGCCATCACCATCGGGCGCGCCATCGGCGAGGGCGGCATCAGCCCGCTCGGCGTCATCGCCCTGGCTGTCTTGAGCGTGGCGCTCATCGCTGCCATCATCTTCATGCAGGAGGGGCAGCGCCGGATCCCGGTGCAGTATGCGAAGCGGGTCGTGGGCCGGCGCATGTACGGCGGGCAGAGCACCCACATCCCCATGCGCGTCAATCAGGCGGGCGTCATCCCCATCATCTTCGCCTCGTCGGTGCTGCTGTTTCCGCTGACGCTGACGCAGTTCGTGCCGGCGCTGGGGTTCATCAACCGGTTCCTGGACTTCGGCACGCCGCTGTACAACGCGCTGTACGCGATCCTGGTCATCTTCTTCACCTATTTCTACACGGCCATCACCTTCAACCCGCGTGACGTCGCGGACAACATGAAGAAGTACGGCGGCTTCATCCCGGGGATCCGGCCCGGCCAGCCCACCGCCGAGTACCTGGACCGGATCCTGACGCGCATCACCATGGTAGGCGCGCTCTTCCTGGCCCTCATCGCGGTGACGCCGTATATCCTGGCGGGCGTGACGGGGGTACCCAGGGCCTTCATCAGCATCGGCGGCACGGGCTTGCTCATCGTGGTGGGCGTGGCGCTGGACACGCTCAAGCAGATCGAGGCGCACCTGCTGATGCGCCAGTACGAGGGCTTCATCCGTTGAGTCTGGCGGGTTTGGCGGAGGGCGTCGGGCGATGAGAGCGGTCATGCTGGGCATGCCCGGAGCTGGCAAGGGGACCCAGGCGGAGCGCCTGGCCCGGGAGCTGGGCATTCCGCACATCTCCACCGGAGCCATCTTCCGGGATGCGGTGCAGCGAGGCACGGATCTCGGCAAGCAGGCCAAGGCGTACATGGACCGCGGGGAGTTGGTGCCCGACGCTGTGACCGTGGCCATCGTGCGCGAGCGGCTGCAGGCGCCGGATTGCCGGCGGGGCTTCGTGCTCGATGGCTTCCCGCGCAACCTCGAGCAGGCGCGTGCCCTCGACGAGGCGCTGGCCCGGGAGGGCTTGAGCATCGACGCCGCGATCAACCTGGTCGTGCCTGCCGAGGAGGCGGTGCGCCGCATCACCAGTCGCCGGGTCTGCTCCCGCTGCGGGGCGACGTACGGGGCCGGAGAGCTGGCGGCCTCGGGCGAGTCCGGCGGCGACGTCTGCCCGCGTTGCGGGGGGCAGCTCGTGCAACGCGACGACGACCGCGAGGAGGTCGTGCGCCAGCGGTTGCGGGTGTACGAGGAGAGCACCCGCCCGCTGATCGACTACTACGCCGCTCGAGGGGTCCTGGTGGAGGTGCCGGGCACGGGTGGCGTCGACGAGGTGGCCGAGGCCGTCGGGCGCGTGCTGAGGGAGCGGGGCCTCGGGATCGACCGAGGATGATCGTGCTCAAGCGGCCGGACGAGATCGCCCGGATGCGGGCAGCGGGGCGCATCGTCGGGCAGCTCCTCGAGGAGATCGGGCGGCGCATCCGTCCGGGCGTGACGACGGCTGAGCTGGATCGCTTCGCGGAGGCGTTCATCCGGGAGCGGGGCGCCATCCCGTCCTTCAAGGGGTACCGGGGGTACCCGGCCAGCATCTGCACCTCCGTCAACGAGCAGGTGGTGCACGGCATCCCGGGCGATCGGCCGCTGCGGGAGGGCGACATCCTCTCGGTCGATGTGGGCGTGGTGCTGGACGGCTACCACGGGGATGCGGCCCGCACCTTCCCCGTGGGCGAGGTCGACGAACGGGCCCGACGGCTGCTGGAGGTGACAGAGCAGGCCCTCTGGGCCGGCATCGAGCAGGCCCGGGTGGGACGCCACCTCTCGGACATCGGGCATGCCATCCAGCGCCTGGTGGAGAGCGCCGGCCTCTCGGTCGTGCGGGAGTTCGTCGGCCACGGCATCGGGCGGCAGATGCACGAGGAGCCGCAGGTGCCCAACTACGGGCTGCCGGGCCGGGGGGTCCGGTTGAGAGCGGGCATGACGCTGGCCATCGAGCCGATGGTCAACGAGGGCGCCAGTGATGTTACAATCCTGGAGGATCAGTGGACGGCGGTGACGGTCGATGGCAGCCGCTCCGCCCACTTCGAGCACACCGTGGCCATCACGGATGACGGGCCGGTGGTGTTGACCCTGCCGTGACGGAGCATGGTGGGCCGACAGCCGAGGAGCCCCGGGTACGGCTCGGGCAGCTGGTGACTTCCCGGGCCGGGCGTGATGCGGGACGGGTTTACCTCGTGGTAGGAGTGAGGGCGGACGGGCGGGTGCTGGTGGCCGATGGCCGCCATCGCAAGGTGGCTCAGGCCAAGGCCAAGAATCCCCGTCACCTCTGGCTGCACGACCGCGTGGCGCCAGAGATCGCCGGGCGGCTGGAGCGAGGAGAGCCCGTCAGCGACCTGCAGGTGCGACAGGCGCTCGAGGAGCTGCTCGGCACGGGCGACGTGGCGGTGTGAGGCCTAAGAGAGGATGAGGCTATGGGCAAGCAGGACGTCATAGAGGTGGAAGGCACGGTCGTCGAGCCCCTCCCCAACGCGATGTTTAGGGTGGAGCTCGAGAACGGCCACAAGGTGCTGGCGCACATCGCAGGCAAGATGCGGATGAACTTCATCCGGATCCTTCCTGGCGATCGTGTCATCGTGCAACTCTCCCCCTATGACCTGACCCGCGGCCGGATCGTCTATCGCAAGCGCTGAGCAGCAGGGCGACCAGGCGGGCGCTTGACGCGTCGCAGGCGATCCGTCGAGCGGCGGGCCTGCCTGCTTGTGCTCGTCTGCCGAGGCCATGTATTCTGTGCGGGAGAGGGCAGGTATAATCGATGAAGGTGCGACCTTCTGTCAAGCGCATCTGCGAGAAGTGCAAGATCATCCGCCGTCACCGGCGCGTGATGGTCATCTGCGAGAACCCCAAGCACCGGCAGCGGCAGGGCTAGGGAGCCGGTGAGGCAAAGCCGGGCGATCTTACGCGAGGGAGTGGTCTGGACATGGCACGTATCGCCGGGGTCGACCTGCCTCGGGACAAGCGGGTCGAGGTCGCCCTTACCTATATCTACGGGATCGGGCGCTCGAGCGCGCGCCAGATCGTGGCCCGCACCGGCATCAACCCTGACACGCGGGTGCGCGACCTGACCGAGGACGAGGTGACGCGCCTGCGGGAGATCATCGAGCGGGAGTACAAGGTCGAGGGTGAGCTGCGCCGAGAGGTAGCCGCCAACATCAAGCGGCTCATCGACATCGGCTGCTATCGCGGGCTTCGGCACAAGCGAGGGCTTCCCGTCAGGGGGCAGCGCACCCGGACCAACGCGCGGACCCGCAAGGGTCCCAAGCGCACCGTGGGCGTCAAGCGGAAGAAGACGTGACGTGAGGGAGGCCATGGCACACCATGCCTGAACCGCGACGCCGAGGGGGGACGACCCGGGTCCGCCACCGGGAGCGCAAGAACATTCCCTCGGGGATTGCGCACATCAAGTCGACCTTCAACAACACCATCGTCACCATCACCGACAAGCAGGGCAACGTCATCGCCTGGGCCAGTGCGGGGACGGTGGGCTTCAAGGGCTCCCGCAAGGGGACGCCCTACGCGGCTGGGCTGGCGGGAGAGGCAGCGGCTCGCGCCGCGATGGAGCACGGGATGCGCGAGGTCGAGGTTCGCGTCCGTGGGCCCGGCTCCGGTCGGGAGACGGCCA
>Ga0207873_1001992_pt1 | contig 17887 bp, 27 predicted proteins | sample BGWIniCompost_FD_187373 | JGI IMG/M metagenome (GOLD analysis project Ga0207873, IMG submission 187373) | Cellulose adapted compost microbial communities from Newby Island Compost Facility, Milpitas, CA, USA - BGW Initial Compost (SPAdes)... ...
TCATCCGCGATGTGATAAACAGCCGTCAACTGCCCGGTGCGAAAAGTATGTCCGCCATTAATTGGCTTGTAGCCCGATTTTGTCTTGACGAACACTTCTGCATCATCTTTTCCGAATTTGAAGTGGCCGCCAATTGGGACATACTTAAACAGTGTATTGCAGCCGCGTTTCGATGACCCCCACATAAGTGCCGAAAGTTCGCGCTTATCCATCGTATTGACCTTTCTAGCTAGGGTTAGACTGCTCGATGTGTTTTAGCCTAGTTTGGTTTTTCTAAATTATTGTCTAACTGCTCCTGATGCGACAATCTGTCACGTCGTTTAAACGCGATGCTCCGTGATGCGACATTCCTGCACATGGCCGCGAGGGGACGCTAGCCGTAAAGTTCCGCTCCCTGCACGTTAGCGGTGCATGCCGCTTGAGCAGCCGTGACGTTTACGTTTCACCAACTGGCTGGCCGTTAGTATCGCATAGGCCAGCCAAACTTATGGGAGATTGCGGATGGATTGGATGCTTGTGTTTTCGTGGCTTGGCGTCGTGGCGCTCGCCATAGGAGCTGCCGTGCTTTGCCGTCATGCGTGGCGAACGGCGCTCGAAGAGTGGGAGGACGCGTTTTCAAATGAGCCTGTGTCCATTCGTCATCAACGTCGCGCGATCCGCCGCATGGAACGCGTCATGCGAGGGCAACGTCGGCTGGAATGGTTGCGCAAACTTGTCAGGTTTTAGCTATGGGCAAATGCCGTTGTGTACTGTGCCAATCGGAGGGAAAGATGTCTGAGAAAATCGAGAAGATACCGTATCGCACACAAAAGGCCCGAGGAATTTATCTGCTGGCGGCGGGCAAGCTGACGGGCTTCCCAATGTGCTTTGCATCGACGCCTTGGAAGCATTCCATTACGACGCTGCCTCTCGAAATGCCCAACGAACGCGATTTCCCTCTGTTCGCGCGTCCTTGCCCGGAACGGCCGCGCCACGGTTTTGTGGAGTCGCGTCTCGTAAAAACCTACGAGGATCTGCTCAATCTATTTGTGGAAGTGCGAAAGGTCGATCCCAACGCGGAAGTTGTTTGCATGCCGCGGTTTACGGCTCGCGTTTCCGCGCTCGCCTCGGATGCGGCCGTGGTTTACGCCGAAGGCTCCGACGGGGCGACGGCGGGCAAAGGGCAACAGTTCGTCATTCCGTGCTGCTCCAATGCGTTCACACTCAAGGTGCGTAGCATGGCGGTTTGGACAGTGAAACAATGGATAGAGGAGGATATTAAAGAGGGAGCCTATATCGAACTTGTCGAGCACGAAGGCGACATGGTTGCCGTTCAGGTCCGCGATGGTCCGTCACATACGTCGGCAACGAAAGTGTGGCTGCCGCACGACGAATACTACATCAGCGACGTTTTCCCATTGCCTGCCGATGCCGAGCACGACCTGATCGCGTGGGAGCAGCAGGTCGCCGAGCTGCCCAAAACGACGGCGCTATGGCTGCCCGGCCAAACGCTCGCGTCTCACTTCGCAGTTCATGGGATCGCGCGCCAACTGCCCGTCTTCTGTACGGACGACCCGCCCGCCGTTGGCGTCTACCACAACCGGCCGGATGGAGCGCCCGAGCCGCTTGGCGCGTTCGATTACCTAGAGCTAGGCGGTTTGGTCGCCGCGTATGACCGGCTAGCGCTTGCGCCGAAACCGCCCGCGTGGCCGTTTCATAGCAACAAGCCCGAGGTGGACGAAGCCCGAGCGCTGCTAGATCGGACGCTGTTCTGGGATGCGCCGTACTATCTCCGCAATGAGGAGCGGCGCTGGTCTGTTGTCGGAATGCAGCACCTCGCCACGTCAATCGCCACGCTACATGCCATGTCGCATTGGGGCCGTGAACCGCACCTCATGCGTTTGCGGGCTTTCGGCGCGCTCGTGCTGGCTAAATATCTTACGGCCGCTTGCGTTGGCGAGGCCCGCCATTTTTACCGGCACGGTCCTGGAGTCGGTAACAAGTACGCCAAGTCTGCCGTACCGTGGACGCGCAAGCTCGGTTTCGAGACGTGCGATGGCGTGGATCGCTTGCAAGTGTACGATAGGACGCTCAATCTTCGTTTAAACGATCTACCGGACCTGCTCGAAGGCTGTATCCAAGATTTCAGCGGCGAATGGGGAAGCTACGATGAGGACACCGGCCGTTTTGTCGAGGATACATCTTACGGCGGCCCCCGTTGGCAGGAAGCGAGCGAGGCTGCGCTGGATCTCGTGAACGCGCTCTTGCGGTTCATGGACAATCCCACGGGAAGCAATTGGGCGCTTGTGGTGGTGAACTACAACCGCGGCGTCAATCTCGTGCACAACGGAGGGAAGCTGCTCACAAAATGGATGAGCGACGTTCTCATTGACACGGTAGCAGCAGCGCCGCAATTGGGTTTCCTCAACCCTTGGACAATGCGGCTCGTATTCCCAAAGCTCGCGCCCGATCCGAAAGCGCAACCGATCTCAACCGCGCCCATTGAGAATTGCCCGTGTCCTCGCTGTAAAGAGCATGTGAAGGAAACCAAAAGACGGAGGAGACAGAAAAGGCTACGTAATGAGGCTGTTTGGTTTCCTTCACATCCGCCGCATCACGTCAACAAGGATGATCCGAACGTTAAGCTCCTGCTCAACGGCCATGTGCGGCTTAAAGGCATTCCATTCGATGTTCCGCTGTCTCTATGGACTAGGGCTCACATGAAATATCAGAAAACTAAACCGTACCAAGTTTGTCTGCCGACGGTCCCGATGTGTGATGACTGTTTCCAGGGAACGTTCGATAAGCTGAAAGAGCAACGGAAATACTTGGAAATATGGCAAGCGCACGTGAAAGGTGCGGCAACGCCCGCGATGGTCAGCGAGGCTTCCGATGCTTAAACTCGTAGGTCGCACCTGCCCACGGTTCAACGTGCCGTGCTTTGCGGATAAGTGTTCGGATGAACACTGCGCCGCGATGGATCAACAGACGATAACGGAGGGACCAGACGTGACGAAACCGAAAGCAACCGCACCGCCGGTCAAGAACACCGAAACTGGCTCTGAATTGCATGTGTCCTGCGCATACGGCGGAAAATGCGATTTCACGGTTTGCGTAGACGAAGGCGCGTGCATGGGCGTCAAGTGCCCGCATGACAACAAGATTTGTGGCCATGCGGTCTGCGCGGAATTTGGTCTGTGCAAGGTCGCGCGTTTGTCGGTGCAGACGCTTCTGGCCGCGCGTGGCGAAGTAGGTGCGGAAGGGCAAGAGCCGAAGCCGGAACTGCAAGCGCAACAGCAGGTAATCCCTGGTCCATGTCACTCGGGCTTCAAGCGGATTGGCAGCGTAGACAAGATGACGCTTTGGGCATGTAACGAAAGCACGCTGCAACACAAGGGGCTGATCCCGCCCGGATCGGTGGAGCCGTTCGCGCTGGTGGTCAGCCTACTTGGACAAGAAAGCGTCAACAAGGCCGAAGTCGTCGTGGTGGGCAACGCTCCGGCAAAGAAGATGTTGCCGAGCGGGTTGTTTGATCCGCCCGTGCCCATCGTGGCGGTGGATTGGCCGGATTACGGCATTCCGCCGCTGCGCAAGGCATGGTGGGAGACTTTCGCCGCCGCTCTGCGAAAGGTCGACGGGCATGTGGTGATCTACTGTCTGGGCGGCCATGGCCGGACGGGAACCGCCGTCGCGATCCTGGCCAGCCTGTTAAAATGGGTACCTGACAAGGAATGCCCGGTGACGTGGCTGCGAGAGCGCTACTGCCGCCAAGCAGTCGAAAGTATCGAGCAACTTAACTACATACGCCACATCACGGGACGCGCCGTTCTGGCGGGACCAGCGGAGCACCTGTTTCTTTCGTGGCCCGATGATGACCCACGGTTCTGGGGACTCCCAGGGGGGCGAATGTGACCCCGGCCGGGGAACGGAGCCGAGGGGAAAGCCCCGCGGAGCCGGCCGGGGAAAGCGACGCAAGCGCGAAGGCAAAGGCAAGCGGAAGCGGAGCGCTCGTGCCAATGGCGGCGAGCCATCGCCCGCAACTTCCCGTGACCTTGGCCCTCTCTTCAACCGCGATGACGAAGACCACATGGCGTGGCTTATGGCAGAGGCTCGTGACCGCGGCGTTAAGGATGTTTCGCCCGACGCGATTGTGAGGCAAGGGACGTGGATCGTAGCATGGGACAATCTGCGGCGTCGTCATGTATACTTGGCTGATGCATACCCAGAAGGGGAAGACGAGTCGTTTAAACGATCCACGGGATGATCATGAGCACCGAACCACAACATATTGAGGGGAAGCCTGCGACAGTTTGGACTATCGCGGATTTCCGTTCGTGGCTTATGTTCGCGCGACCTGGGGAGCGCTGTCACTACCACCAGGGCTGGCTGATGGAAGATCGGCAACGCGATCCGGAGATTGACTCTTTAGCAACGGAAATCTGGCAGGCTTACGAGGATGGCAAGGTGGTCCTCTGTCAGCAGCGAGTCCCTGGAGTGCGACGGAGCTTCATTTACATGGCAATCAAGCGGAGCCCGGAATGAAAAACCCCATTGATGAGATCACGGCAGAAGAGGACGCGGTGACGATTGACGCGGTAATGAGCCGGACCCCGAACACAATCCGGGACGCAGACCTTGACGCGCTCGTTGAGGCGATGCGGCGGGACCGCGCCCGGTTCATCGTGGCGGAGGCGAAGAAGGCAGAGAAGGCGGAAGGATTGGACGACGATGCAAGAGATCCGGAGTGAATTTGAGCTGAAGCCGCGAGAGCTGCCGAAGTTTTGGGATGCGAGCACGTTCCGGACCTTCATGGAATGTCCGCGCAAATTCGAGCTGAGCGTGTTGGATGGCTGGTCGGAGGCCGAAAGCGCCGTCGATCTTGAGTTCGGCTCACTGGTCCATCTGGGCTTGGAAACCTTTTATAACAACATCGCCCAAGGCAAGACGCATGACGAGTGTGTCCGCGAGGCGGTCCGCGCCGTGCTCCACGCCTCGTGGGATTACGAGGAGGACAAGCCCAAGCTCGGGCACTACGCCGACGCGTGGCACTGCCTCGGCACCGAAAAATACCGCAATGAGAAAGGCAACACGGCCAAGTGCCCGTATTCACACAAAGGCAAGGTTTTTATCGGGCCGGACCCCGAGACCTGCGGGGCGTGCGGATCGCCAACGCGAGCGCTCCGCGTTTGGGTACCGGCCGATAAAGTTAAGTGCCGCAAGCAGGCGGTTCGTGTCGTGGTTTGGTTCGCCGAAGAGTTCAAGGACACGCACCTAGAACTGGTCTCGATTGGTGGCCAGCCGTTGACAGAGTTTCACTGGCAAAAGGCGATCAACGACGGGCTTGTGTTCTGTGGCAACGTCGACGGCGTTTTCAAGCTCGGCGATAGCCTGTTCGTCGTGGATTACAAGACGACGCGGCAGAGCCTCGGCAAGAGCTACTTCCGCCAATATGACCCCAATCCCCAGGTGGAGTTCTACAACGCCTTTCGCGAGGCAATCTCGGAAGGACTCGGGCTTAAGATCGAGGGAATTTTGATCCAAGCCATCGCCCTGACGCAGAATGGCGTGAAATTCGGCGTCGGAATTTTCCGGCAGTCAGCGGCGCGTCGGCAAGAAGTGGTTGCAGAAATTGCGTATTGGCTCCATATAGCAGAGATGATGGCGAAGCGCGGCTTCTTTCCGCGGAACACAAGCGCTTGTTTCCGCTGCGCCTTCCGCCAAGTCTGTGCGGCGGAGCCAACCGCGCGCGAAACGATCCTACGGGAGAATTTCATCCGAGCGCGATGGAACCCCGTCACGCGACAAAAGGAGGCGGTCGAAGGCACCGCCTCTTAACGGAGTCGGCAGGAAAAGCGGGACTGCCGATGCCTCGTGGAGCTAAGAAACACGGCTCTATGGGGCGGACCGGGAACCGGCTTTGGGACGCGAACTCACGGGAAAGCCACGTCCCTCCGGTGGAACCGTGGGTTGAACTCGGAGAGTCGGTTCCCGGTCCAAATTGACCGATGAGAAAATGATGCTTATGGAATGGGGTAGAGATGAGGACCGGATGAGAGAAGGATCAGAAAGGTAAGAGTGCAATGTCGAGATGGTTCGGAGGCAAGCGAGTATTCACGATTGAGATGACCATTCAGGAGTGGGCACGAGTTGCAGACAACCCTATACAGCGCGATACGGAGCAAAGGGCGCAAAAGGCTGTCCACCTGTTCCGCTACTCACCCGCCCACGCCGTAGTCCATGCCTATCAGACACCGCAAGGCAAGCTGATAAAGTTGGATGGTCACACGCGCGCCTATCTATGGGCGCTGCAAGGCAAACCGGGCATTCCCACACTGGATCACGTGCCCAAGAAAGTGACCGTGGTTGTCTACCCCGCCACGGTCGAAAGCGAGGCCGAGGCGGTCAACGAGGCGGCGTTTCTCTACCAGACGTTCGACCAGCCATCTGCGGCGAAGGACACCGCGGACACGCTCGCGGGTATTGAGCGCAAGTTCGGCGTCGAGTGGCAGTCGACATTCTTCGTCGTTCGTAAGTATGCGAGCGCCTTGCGGGTCGCTTTCGCCGTCTTGCGGCTGCATGAGTCGCCGGGGCGAAGCCTGCTAGCCGTGCGCGACATGGGGCTAGAATTGATGTTTGAGAGCCTGCTCCCAGTGCTCAGGGAAGCTGATTCACTGAACATTAAGCAAGGTTCGACATCCTTTCTCGTGGCAGCAATCCTTATCACGCTGGCGCTGCAAGGCGAGGACGCGCGACAGTTCTGGACCGCGTTCCTACGAGGTGACCAGCGCGTTGAAGGACGGAAACGCGACGTGTTGGCGACGTTCCGTGATCAGATTTCTAAGCATGAGCTTAGAGGCATGAGTCAATATCGTAAGTATGACTTGCACGTGCGTTGTGCGATTAGTGCCGTCGACCTTTACGCGGCCGGCAATGAGATGAGAGTCCAGCGCATTCAGGAAGCCACGCCGGAGCGCATGGCGGAGCTCCTGGCGCGGTATCACCAACGGGAGAGATAGACAATGGCGAAGCGGGGAGGGCCACGGAGCATGGGGCGCCCGGTCGTTGAGTGTCTGCCGATCGACTCCATCAACGTCATGGACGGATGGGAGAAAGACATCGAGGCCGGACGGATCACGTGGTTGAAAAATAGCATTAAGAAAGCCGGGCTGCTATATCCGGTTCTCATATGGCGGGCCGATCCGTGGAGCCCTCCGTGGCTATTGGACGGGCTGCACCGCCTTCATGCTACGAGGGAGTTAGGCTTCCGCAACATAGTTGTGCGAGAGATCATAGCCAAGGATTGGCAGGAAGCTGCCGATATCGTCAACACCGTGCATTACCAACCAAGGAGTCAGACAGATGGCAAACGCAGCCAAGCTCGCAGCAAACCCCGCGGTTCGGATGCTCCTAATGGGCTATCCAGGGGCGGGAAAAACCGGGGCGCTGGCCAGCCTCGCAAACGCCGGGTTCAAGCTCAGGATACTGGATTTCGACGGCAACCCCGAGTCGCTGATACTGCACACGGAGCCGGACAAACTGCAAAACATCGACATCATGAGCTTTGAAGACCCGTTAAAGGAAAAGAGCGGGCACGTTGGGCCGGAAGGGCTGCCCAAGGCGTTCGCCAATGCGCTCAAGGCGATGGATCATTGGAAGTACGTCGACGACGACGGTACCGAGGTCGACCTTGGCCAATCGAAAGATTGGGGGCCAGATACGGTTGTGGTGCTGGATGGGCTGACGGGGCTCGGCAAGGCGGCCATGCGGCGCGCTCAGGCGGTCATGAACAAGACGCCGCTAAACACAACGCAAGCGGTCTGGGGGCTCGCGATTGCCGATCAGGAAGCCTTTATTGAGAAGCTAACCAGCGCGGCCAATCGGTTCCATTTCGTCTGCATCTCGCACTTGAAGATGGTTGGGCCGAAAGATATCGGCAGCGGCGACATGGACTTGACGCGGGAAATTAAGATGCAACAAGCCGAGCTGGTGCCAACGCGGCTCTATCCGTCGGCGCTCGGATGGGCTTTGCCGCAAACGATCGGTCAGCATTTCCCCGTGATCGTCAGCATCAGTGTCGAAGTTCGCGGAAAGTCAGTGCGGCGACAATTTGCCGTATCGCCAAGACAGGACATGGACCTGAAAATGCCATCGAAAGCTGAGCTTGGCGAGCTTGGTGTCGAGAACGGCTTGCTGCGTATCTTTGAAGCCCTGGGGGCGAAGCCTCCCAAAACTTAGAAGTAGCGTTTAAACGATAGGAGAAAGGAATGAGTGCCGTCATTGAAGCACGTGCCAGTTGGCAAGAGATCGAGCGTAAGTTCGAGTCCGAGTCCGGGCTTACGTCGGGCCAGTACGCGATACTTTACGCGCTGGTTAAGGCGGGCGAACCGCTCAACATGAAGCAGGTTTCCGAGATGGTGCCTGTTGACAAGTCGACCTGCTCCGAGATTGTGTATCGGCTGGCCGACAAGGGCTATGTGACCACGGAGCCATCGAAGACGGATCGGCGGGCCATTCTTGTGAAGCTCACGCGAAAGGGCCGCGGAATGTTTTTGAGGGCTGAGCGGGTCGACGCCCGGCTAAGCAACGGCCGCGGCTAAGAATTTCCCCGGCGTGGCGAGGCAAGGAACCCTCAAGAAGGGCATGGCCAAATTGGTTGTAGGCTGTAAGTAGGAGAAAATCAGTGACGCAGTCGTATGAAGACATCCTAAGCCGGAGCTGGAACGAGATCCCCGAGGACAAGCTGCTGCCGCCTGGAGGCTGGCGGTTGAAGTGTCGCGGAGCCTCGTTCCGCAAGGGCAAGGGCGATCAGAATGACTCGATCATGTTCGTCTACGAGGCAATCGAGCCGATGGACGACGTGGACGACGACGCGCTCGCGGAGCTTGGGCCGGACTACGACTACAGGCAAAACCGCATTTTCCATCGGTTCTGGCTTGAGTCCTCCGGCGACCTGAATACGGTTCGCCGCCACGTTGAAAAGCATGGCGTGGACACCGAAGAGCTGTCCATCGGCGAAAGCTTGAAGGCCGTGAAGGGCAAGACGATTGTGGGCATCCTCGGTCAGCGTTCATTCCAGCGCAAGGATGGCACGGTCGGCGAAGAGAACATCATTCAGAGCTTCGAGCCCGACGAGTAAGTTGCTAGAGTTGCCGCCGAACGGCGGCGGGGGCGGGACGGCTCCGTTTCTCCTCCCTGGCGGGGCCGTCCCATTTTCACGCTACATGTGGAGCATTCGACCATGGACCCGATCATCTTCGTGCTTAGCCTGCTCGCGGCTTACGAGGCCGGCGTGTATTATGACCGCTCGGCGGTTGGCTATCTGGTGGAGAAGGTGAAGCAATGGCGAAAACACCGTTGAGGCGATCCGCGCAGCCTCCGCGCGTGCGGAAAGCACGGAACAAGAAATTCGCGGTGCTGCGCGGCAAGGAGAAGGTCGCGAAGTTCACGCCCGCAAAGGGCTTTCTGGACATCAAGAAGCCACGAGACCCCAAATGATGAGCGCCGAGGAACGCCTGTTAGACGCGATGGAAACCATCGCGATCCACGGCGACGCTCGCTTTGGGCCGAACAAGTCGCGGCAGCCTCGCGTCTGGTACGTGATCGACGAGAGCTTTCGCGGCCCTGGAGAAGGCATCGGCCGCGTCTTGTCGGTCCATGGCCGCTACGAGGAAGCAAAACTTGCTCGGGCGCGGGCAATCTTGAAAAAGGCGAAACTCGATGGACACGGAGACCCCGCTTGAAGAGCGCCTTGTTCCTTCCGAATGGCCAACGCAAGGCAACGCGAAGATTGCCTTTATCGGCGAAGCCCCCTCGACCGAAGAGCTAGAAGAGGGCCGCCCGTTCGTCGGTCCCGCGGGCCGGCTGTTCAACGCCATGCTGCGCGCGGCCAATATCGACCGCAGCGCTTGTTTCATCGGCAACGTCTTTCAATTCAAGCTTCCGGAGAACTCGACCGTCGCCTATCGCAAGTTCGTGGGCGAGGCCGAGTATAAGGCGGTCTGGCAGAAGAACGTCGCGCGGCTGAAAGACGAGCTCGAAACCTATGGACCGAATGTCGTGGTTCCGCTCGGAAACACGGCCCTTTTGGCTTTGGCAGGCACTGCAAACATAGGGAGCCTGCGCGGCCATGTCGTGCCGGCGGTTCCGCCAATGCCGCCATTCAAGCTGCTTCCCACCTATCATCCCGCGTTCGTCTTGCGGCAGATCAAGCTCTATACGATCGTCGTCCTGGATTTTGTGAAGGCCGATGCGGAAGCACGGCGCGGGCCAGAGATCATCTACCCCAAGCGCGAGCTGATCATCAATCCTACCATCGACGAGGTGGAGCACTATCTCGCGGAATGGGAGAAAACGGACCTGCTGAGCTGCGACATCGAGACCGGCTGGTCGATGATCCGCGGGATCGCGTTCGCACCGAACCAAGAGATCGCAATGTACGTGCCGTTCGTCACCCTGGATCGGCACGACCGCAACTATTGGCGAACGCTCGACGAGGAAGTTCGGGCGTGGCGAGCGGTCAAGCGCATTCTGGAAAGCCCGGTACCAAAGCTCGGGCAGAATTTTGCCCACTACGATTGGATTTGGTTGTTTAAACAAGCAGGGATCAAGGTCCGCAATCTGCGTCACGATACCCGATTGCTGCATCACGCGCTCTATGCGGAACTGCCGAAATCCCTGGGCTTCATGGCCGCCAACTACTCGACGCAAGGCGCGTGGAAGCATTGGGCGGAGCATTCCGGCATCCGGAAGAAAGATCGCCGAGAGAAGCGGGACGAATAATGAGCTGCGCAAGGTGTCATTGGGCCATAATCCGCCCTGGCCGTCGCGAGGACGCCGAATGGGTTCCAGCCGTGGCTTATTGTTCATATCCGACACAGTGCGGAAGGGCGCTCGGCAAGGAGTGCGAGCACTACGAGAGCTTACCGATGGATTTGTTGGATGAGAGCGAACAGATGAAAGTGCGAGAGAGTGAGACGGTAACGATACGAGGCAAGATCTTTCGGGAGACACAGAAGGCGGTTTTGGTGCGGTGGAAGAAAGGCGAAGATCCGGTTTGGTTGCCACTGTCGGTGATCGAAATTCACCCTTTGTCAAGATCCGAAGTAGAAATTGAGCTTCCGCTTTGGCTAGCCAAAGACAAGGGCATCCATACGAAAGGAGTGGACGATGAGATTAAGGCTAGAGGACTTCTTTCCCGAGGGTGAAGAGCCGCCGTCGCGCGAAGAGGCCATAAACAAGACGATCGCGCGGCTGGAAACGCTCGACCCGGAACAGGCGGTCATGTCGCAGTGGTTGGTCTGCCGGGACTGTAAGACAGTCGGCTGCATCGCCGGCTGGGCTTACGCGTCCAATCTCCCCGCCACGGTGAGGCAAGGAACCCTGGCGAACATCGAGGCCGAGGCCATCGGGCGACTTTTGTTCCGGTTGAGTGAAAATGAGGCGAAGCGCCTGTTCGTCATGTGGAACGAGCCGGCGATGGCCGTGATCAAGGACGGCTACATGCGGTTTTTCATCGGCTCCGTCGAGGATTTTGACGAGCTCCCGGCCGAGTTCCGGCGGGACGCGATGGTCGAAGTCTTGAAGATCCTGCGCGACGACCAGAAAATCTCGTGGCCCGAGGCGATCCAAAACGTTTGCCGGCGCAACGAATGGGATTTCCGCATTTACCCGGATCACGCGATCCCGGCCCGAGATCCCGAGTTCCGAGATCCCGGGTTCTGGAACACGGTGACCGCGGGGGCGGTTCTCATAGTCTCCCTGTTGTTTATGCTGAGCCTTTGCCACCGGGCCGAGGCTCATTCGTGGTATCCCTGGGCGTGTTGCTCTGGCAACGACTGCGCGGAAATTGAGAGTTGGGTGAATCAGCCGGACGGCTCCGTCGTGGTGCGGACCCGGCATGGCGTCTTTGCGCTTTCTCGGGAATGGATCGCGCAAAACTCGCAGCCGAGCCAGGATTTTGACTCGCATCTATGCGTCAAATGCACGGAGCGGCAGCTCGGCAAGTGCGTGTCCTACGTTCCTCGTGATAAGTGCATGTTTCTCGGTGGGGGCGTGTGATGATGCCTATTCAACAAAGGCGCTGGCGGGGTTGGGCGATCGTTCAAACGGTCCGTGAAATAGAACAAATGCAGGATGTGACGGATCTGGACATTGCGAAAGCCCAGGCCGACGCGCTGGAAGCCCTGAATGCCGAGATCATGGACGAAATCAGGTCGTGGGTGACAGATTGCACGCAGTTGACGAACAAGCACGGCACGTTCGTGTTGGTTCCGCTGGAGCGCATCTACCTGCTAATCAAGGAATGACGGATGCGGGTTTCTCTCAAACAAGCCCAAAATCTAGTCGGCGAAGCCCGGTTTCAGGCTTACGCGTGTCTTGACGCTACCGGGACACGCGAGATTTTCGACAATCTCCTGCCCAAGCTGAATGAAGACACCGCCCGCGTCTATGCGTGGGCGCGGTGCCAGCAAGCGCCAGCCGTCATGATGACGCTGCGTGGGGTTCGGGTTGATACGGTGGAGCTCGCCAAGGCTCGCCGGCGAACGGCGCAAGAGCTCAACGCGGTGATTGAGAAGATCCGCAACTGCGCCGCAGTCAAGGAGTTCTGGGCAGAGAAGATGCTCAACTCGGGCGACTGCCCGGAAGCACCGCCGCGGAGCAACGGCTCGCCGGGGAAGCATCTGTGGCCGCGCAAGACGAAGAAAAACCCCGTGGTCCCGCCGCCCGAAGAGATGACGTGTCAGCGGTGCGGAGCACCACGGCTGATCCCCAAGCCCTTCTTGCCCACGTCTGATGACGCGGTGAAAAAGCTGCTCTACACCTACATCAAAGCACCGAAGCAATTCGGCAAGACGGGCTCGCTGACGGCGGACGGTGACGCGCTGGACACGCTGCGCGCGGTTGGCACCCGAAAGAAGAAGTTCGAGTGTCTGGTCGAACTCTGCGACCTGCTGAAAGAGTGCCGCGACCTGTCGAAGCAACAAGGTTTCCTGAACGCGGAGATTAAGGACGGACGCTATTATTCGAGTTTCAACGTCGGTGCGGCGTGGACGGGACGCTTTTCGAGTTCGCAAGATCCGTTCGGCAACGGCGGTAACCTACAAAACATCGCGGAGAAGAACCGCAAGATCTTCACGGCCGACCCCAACTACCTGATGTTCTACGCCGACTTGAAGACGGCCGAGTCCATGCTCGTTGCCTACTTGAGCGGCGAAGAGAAGTATATCGAAGCCCACAAATCGGACGTTCACACCTTCGTCTGCCGCGAGGTCTGGAAAGACGAGTTGCCCTGGACCGGCGACATCAAGCAGGACAAGAAGATCGCCACATCGCACAATCCGCCGTGGGATACGGCTCCGGGACACGACTATCGCTTCCAATCGAAGCGGGTCCAGCACGGCTCCAACTACGGGTTGACGCCGTTCGGCATGGCGATCATCGCCCACATTCCGGTGGCCGCGGCCAAGGAAGCGCAACAGCGCTATTTCGAGGCGTTCCCCGGCATTCGCGATTGGCAGCGCCACGTGATCGAGCGCGTTGAGCGCGGGCTGCCGATCTACAATCCGTTCGGCCGCGTTGTGCGCTTGACCGGCCGGCCGTGGGACTCTCACACGCACAAGCAGGGGCTCGCGTTCGGGCCGCAATCCGGGGTTGCGGACATTCTGAACATGGCCATGTGGCGCGTCTTCTCGCGGTATGACCCCGACCTGATCCAGATACTTGCGCAAGTCCACGACGCGATCCTGGGCCAGTTCCCTGCGGATAGGAAGGACGAGGCGATTGCGGCGCTGATGGAAGCCATGCAGATCACGTTTCCAATCGAGGACATCCACGGTAAGGTGCGGTACTGCACAATTCCCGTCGAAATCGCCGTTGGGCACAATTGGGGGAAGGCGTCAGAAGAAAATCCGCATGGACTAAAGGAGGTCAAGCTATGACTTACGGGCTGTCCGTGGTTGCGTTCATCTGTTTGATGATCTCAGCTTACGCGCTCGCCCGGGCGTGGATGTGTATTCCGCAAGCGCGCAAACGGTGGGCGGCCATCCTGGCGACGGGGGCGCTCACGCTGGCGTGGGTCTCAGTTGCATGGAAGTTCAACGAAGTGTGGCCGCTGTATCATTGAGCGTCGGAGAACAGAATGCACTGCCCAGAATGCGACGGGCTATCACGAGTCATAGAGTCTCGCCGGAACCAATGGCGGGACTCTATCCGAAGGAGAAGAGTCTGCCGAGAATGCGGACATCGCTGGTCAACGTGGGAGGTTAGTTTCGATGTGGCGCGTCTCTGCGTTGAGCTGGCGAGTCGCACGGAAGGTGGTAAAGAACTGCTGGAGACCATTCGTGACCACTTACAACTTAAGCCTGGAAAACTGTCATCCGAACGTAGCGGATCATGTGAAGAGGGTGAGTGATGCTCTGTTCGAGTTCTATGGGAGCATCGAGGATCGAGTACGGGAGCTGCTGGAAACCGGCAACCCGTATCTGGAAATCCACATCGTCGGGACTCTGGAGGCCGTGATCTACTGCGAGGGTGTCGTAGTGGGCGTGGTCCGGGTCAAAGTCCCAAGGTATCGCCGATGAGCGAGTTCGAGCTCTTCATGCGCCTAGCGACCGAGATGCTGGCCATCTGGGTCGCCGGCTTTGGCGTGATGGGGGCAACGATTAGCTACTACTTCGGCGACGCGGGCATTGGCCATCTGTGCGTTGGGATGACCCTGATTGGGGCGATGATTCTATGCATGCTGTAGATGCGTTTAAACGACCTGGAACTCGGGTATATTCGGGGGCACGACGGGCACCGGCACGGAGGTCAAGAGTGTCAAGGAAGCCCAAGCTCTCGGACGAAGACTTTGCCGCACTGTATCAAGCCAAGGGACCGGGCGCGGTCAGCGACGTGCTCGGCTGTAGCATCCGCCACGTTCACACGCTGCGGCAGGAGGTCGAGAACCGCCTCGGCATCCGGTTGATGGCCCCGAACACGTCAATCAAGGAAGATCCGTTACCGCCGAGCGAGGCGCGGATCGAGATTGACGACTTCACCGATGGCGTCGTGCTGGTCGGGAGCGACGCGCACTACTGGCCGGGCTACAAGTCCACGGCCCATCGCGCGTTCGTCAAGTTCGCGAAAGATCTCAAGCCCGACATCATTGTTCTGAATGGTGACGCCCTCGATGCCCCTTCGATATCTCGACACCCGCCTATCGGCTGGGAAGACGCTCCAACACTCGATCAAGAGATCAAGCTGGTCCAAGAGCGACTTGGAGAAATTGCAGCAAACGCTGGCCGTGCTCAGCTTATTTGGCCGCTGGGAAATCACGACGCTCGCTTCAACACTCGACTCGCAATGGCAGCACCCGAGTATCGAAACGTGGAGGGGACTCGCCTCGTTCATCATTTCCCTGAATGGCGACCATGTTGGTCGGTCGCTATTGGAGGCGTTAACGGAGCTATTATCAAGCATCGGTTCAAAGGAGGAATACACGCGGCTCACAATAACACTCTCTGGGGAGGACGGTCCATTGTTACAGGCCACCTTCACAGTCTCAAAGTTACTCCTTTTACCGACTACAACGGAACGCGGTTCGGAGTAGACTGCGGCACATTGGCATATCCCAGAGGGCCGCAGTTCCGCTATACAGAGGACAACCCGCTGAACTGGCGCTCCGGTTTCGTTGTGCTGACGTGGAGAAAGGGGCGGCTGTTGTGGCCGGAGATCGTCGCGGTGGCCGATGAGAAAGCAGGCGAAGTTGAGTGGCGGGGAAGCCTGATAACTGTTTAAACGAGGACGGAAAATGTTAGTCGAGGGTTTGCTTACCGCGCTCGGATTAAAGGCGAAGCCCGAGCCCAAGCCAGACATAGGGCGCTTCTACTTGCGCATTCGGCGGGCGCAGCACAAAGCGGTGGAGCTCACAGAGAAGCACGCGCCGCTCGTCTTCGACATTGGGCTCAACTCCGACGGCGTCTGGGTTCAGGTGTCTTGCCCGCTTGGTGGCGGGTCCGAGTTCTACTCGGTGCGGCGGACGGTCTATTACACCGAGATCGAGAAGAACCCCGAAACGTGTCCGATCATCGAGATGCTGGAGGCCGTCGCTAACGATCTGTCCCGCCTGCTAGGTAACCGGCTGCTCCCGAAGAAATAAGGAGATCCCCGTGACCAAGTTCGTCTATCTGGCCGGCCCCGTGACCGGCCTGACGTTCCAAGAGGCGGTCGCTTGGCGGAACGAGGCCACGGTGGCGCTCGCCAACATGACGAACGGCCACGTTCAGGCGCTCGATCCGCTGCGTGGGCTGACCCCCTCCGATTTTCAGAGTCACGCGCAAGGTTGGTTCGACTCGTCGCACTGCACGGCGGCGTCCTACATGATCCGCGACCTATACGACATTGACCGGAGCTGCTGCCTGCTCGCCAATCTTGTGGGCATGAAAAGCCCGTCAATCGGGACGATGATCGAGCTCGGCTATGCGTTCGCGAAGAACGTGCCGATCTTCCTCGTGGCGGAGAAGGACATTCACCCGTGGGTTACAAGAATGAGTGCGGAGCGCTTCTCGGGAATAACGCCCGCTCTACAGGCAATCGCACATCTCTTTAGGGCACCCTGACATGCGAGCGATTTGGGACTGGCTGTGGGCCGATACCGCGCGGACGTTTCTCGTCGCCTGGATTTTGTTCTGGGGCGCGGTGTTCGCGTATCTTGCCTATTCGAGCCAACGGCCGGCCCCGACGCCGCCTCTGCCCATGAAAAAGCCCGCGATTGAGGTTCCGCAGCCGAAGCCGAAGCCGAAAAAGGTTGCGACCCCGAAGCAGGTGGAGCCGGCTCCGAAGCCCGAGCCCGAGCCGCCGCGGGAGCCGTGGAAAGAGGATTGGGCTAGAAGGGCTTTCGGGGGCTATGAGTGAGTTCCGGCGTATCTGACAAGATGTGAGGGAAAGATGGGAACTTTTGAAGAGAGAACTTGCAGAAACTGCGACGCCGCGGCCAATTACCCGCGCGGTGTGGACGGGACTTGCCCGAATTGCGGCTGCACGGTTTGGGCCGAGAAGTCGGAGGATGCGGCGGAAGCGGAGCGGAAAGTGCCGCGTTTCGAGCCGGAAGGTACCGAGTACGTGAACATTCGAGCCTCGTCGATGGGTGCAGTTCGGGAGTTTGAGACCGGGGCGACGCGGGACTCGAATGAGGGCAAGATCGACTACCGCGCCATTCTGAGCCCGCAAGCGCTTGAGATGTTCGGCCGCTACATGGTCAAACACACGATCGCGTCGGATGGCTCGAAGCGGGAACAGGACAACTGGAAGCGCGGAATGCCGCTCGAATGCTACATCGAGAGCTTTTTCCGCCATACTCAGGAGCTCCACCGCGCGATTGAAGCCGGGAACCGCGAAGAGATCACGGAAGCGCTCGGCGGCTGTTTCTTCAACTTGCAAGGGATGATGGACTGGCTCGCCGATGGCCCCATGCTACGGACGGGCAGCGAGTCAGCTCACTACAGTGGTTGGGCGCAGCTCTCCAAGTGGCGGCGGAAGTTTCTGCCCAAGGAGACTTGAGAGATGACAAAGACCCCCACGCCGGTCGCGGCTTGGCCTGCCGAGATCCGCGCCCGGTTTCATCGCTGGCTCGAACTCACGAGTGAGCTTGGCATCCGGCTTCCCCGGCGCATGACCATCTCGCAGTGGGTTGAGGCGCATGGGCTGTGCCGGGACAGCTATTACAAGCGGCGCCGCAAGGGTCGCGCTCCAGCCACGGTCCCAGCCGGCGAGCGCGCGCGCGGCATTCCTTTCGAGGAATGGGCGCTGTTCGATCTTAAGGAGAAATTGGAGGAAGAGGCTAAGGCGGTTGCCTTGCGGCCGTTTCAAGATGTGGTCGATGAGATCACTGCTCAGCCGCTGGCGCCGGACTATGCGAAGAAGGTCGAGG
>Ga0207873_1001994_pt1 | contig 17877 bp, 17 predicted proteins | sample BGWIniCompost_FD_187373 | JGI IMG/M metagenome (GOLD analysis project Ga0207873, IMG submission 187373) | Cellulose adapted compost microbial communities from Newby Island Compost Facility, Milpitas, CA, USA - BGW Initial Compost (SPAdes)... ...
TGCCAGCCGCGCCACCACCTCGCCCGGCGCCTCGCCCGGCGGCAGCACCGTCCAGAACGACTGCCGCTCCGGAAACCCGAACCCGTCCGGCATGACCCCGATGATCGTGTGCGGCCGGCCGTCCACGTCGATCCGCGTGCCCAGCAGCGCCGGGTCCGCGCCCAGTTCCTGCCAGACCGACCAACCGAGGACCACGGCCGCCGCATCCGCCGGATCTTCTGTGGGCACGCGCCCCAACGCAGGCGCGACCCGCAGCAGTCGGAAGACGGACGGATCCATCGCCGCGCCGGACGCATTCATCGCGGGTGCCTCCGCGTGCCTCAGCCGCACGGCGACGATGCGCACGCCGCCGGCATCCTGGACGCCAGGGCCGACCGCCCACGCATCCACCCGGCCAGGTGGGTAGGCGGTCGGCCGCGCGCTCGCGTCGAACAGCCGGACCTGCACGACCTGCGCACCCTCCGGCACAGGCAGCGGCCGCGTCGCCGCGTTGTGGATGCCAAGGATGACGACGGCCGCCGTGAGCCCGATGCCCAGCGTGAGCACGGCCGTGAGCGCCGTCCCCGGCACACGGATCAGCCCGCGCGCGGCCAGTCGCAGGGTGTGCAGCGGATGAAAGGTCGTCATCGACCAACGCATGGAACGTGCTCCCATCGGAGAAGGTTCGTGTCCGGCTCTACGCGGCGTGCCACGCCCGAGTTGCACGCCCCGGTTCCGCATCGGTAGGTTAGCCAGCAGCACGGCAGGGCGACGTCGATCCGCGGCGCACGTCCACAGCCACGTGAGACCGGACAATCCGATCATGCTAACAACCACCCGGATCTGCGCCGCCGTCACCTGCGCCTCCGTGCTCGCCGCGTGCGGCGCCGGGCCGCGCGATGCCGACCGTGGCGCGCTGGACACCGGCGTCGATGTGCTCACCGCCACTGTCGCGCTCGAGATCGGCGAGACGGAAGGAGAGGCGGCCTACCTGTTCGGCAGGGTGTCCGGCCTCGCGCTGGACGCCGACGGCCGCATCTACGTCGCGGACGGGCAGGCCAACGAAGTCCGCGTCTTCGCGCCCGACGGCGCGCACCTGTTCTCGTTCGGCCGCGAGGGCAGCGGCCCCGGCGAGATGCGCCGGCCCTGCTGTCTGGCGTTCGACCGCGACGGCCTCCTCTGGGTGCGCGACGCCGGCAACGCCCGCTACAACGCGTACCGCATCGAGGCGGGCAGCGCGACCTACGTCCGCCAGGTCCGCATGGCGCACAGCGACGTGAACTTCGGTCCGCCCATCACGTTCAGCGCCGAGGGTCACCTGATCGACGTCGGACACCGCTACGATCCCGCTACCGATGTGGCCGCCCTCTTCCGGTTCCACCTCGATTCGGCGGGCACGGTCGTCCGCGAGGAGGCGATCCCCACCCCCGCGCCGCAGGAGCTCGGTGCGCAGGTGGTCGAGCGGAGCAGCGGCGACAGCCGCCACCGCTTCTACTTCTGGCCGCCGTACGGCGCGCGCCACCTCGTCGCGCACTCGCCTGACGGCAGTCGCGCCACAGCCATCAGCTCCACTTACGAGGTCGAGTGGTACGGGCCTGACGGCGAGCTGGCGCACACCATCCGGCAGCCCGACGTGCTGGGGCCGCCCATCAGCCCGGAGGAGGCGCAGCGGGGCGAGGAGCGGATCGCCGCACAGCTCAGGAGCATCGGCGCCGCGCCCGGCGAGGCCCGCTTCCGTGTCCCGGAACGAAAGCCGCCGCTCGCCGGTTTGTTCTTCGACCGCGCCGGTCGCCTGTGGGTGCGGCGCAGCGTTGCGCAGGGCCACCCGAGCGAGGCGGACGTCTACGCTCCTGATGGAAAACTGGCCGCGCGCGTGACCTGGCCAGCACGCGTCTCGCTCGACGATGGATTCGTGGACCTCGACCGCGCACTCGGCACCACGACCGACTCGCTCGGCGTCGCCCGCGTCGTGCTCCTCCAGTTCGCCCCGGCGGTCGAGACGGGCGGGCGCTGAACGCACAACAACGACACCGACACGTGAATCGGGAAAGATGACGACGATGATCGACGAACTCCGCGAGCTCTTCGCCTACAACCGCTGGGCCAACCACCGCATCCTCGACGCCGCCGCGAAGCTCAGCGCCGAGGCGCTCGACAAGGACCTCGGCAGCAGCTTTCCTTCTGTCCGCGCGACGCTCGCGCACATCCTCAGCGCCGAATGGGTCTGGCTCTCCCGGTGGAAGGGCACCTCGCCCACGGGCGTACCCGACTCCTGGGACCTGTCAACGCTCGACTCCATCCGCAAGCGCTGGGCGGAAGTCGAGCGCGAGCAGCAGGAGTTCATCGATGCACTGGGCGAGGACGACCTGCGCCGCGCCGTGTCGTACCGCAACATCAAGGGCCAGCCGTTCACCAGCACCATGGCCCAGATGCTCCGGCACGTGGTCAACCACTCGACTTACCACCGGGGCCAGGTCGTCACCATGCTGCGTCAGCTCGGTGCGGAAGCCGTGAGCACGGACCTGATCACGTATTACCGCGAGTACGCGCCGGTCAGCGCGTAGGTTGCAGATCGTACGCGTACACGTACGCCTACGCGTGCCCGTGCCCGAACGTGGACTCCCGGCCGGCTCGGCGAGGGCGAGGGTGGCGCGGGACATGGGCGCGCGGGCGGTGTGCTCCCGTCGGTGGCCGGCGTGAATGGCCGGCAGGTCCGCGGGCGGCGGGGCTCAGGCGGTCATGCGCCGGGGTGGGTGGTCTCGCGGGCGAGACGAATCACGCAGTGGAAGTCGGCGCGCGCAGCGTCATCCGGATCGTGCTCGCTATCCGAGGCGAATTCCGCAGTCGGCGCCGTTGCCGACGTCCGCATCCGGATCTTCCACCTATTCCGAGGCGAATTCCGCAGACGATCCCGGGCGACCGGTCGAATGTGGGATTCGCCTCGGCCCGGCGCCGAGCACAGCGCCCGGCTCGCGCCGGCACACACGCGATCGACGCGCGGCCCGAACGGTATCTGCCGCGCTCGGGCAGGCACCGCGCGCCGGCCAGGCGGCTCAGGACATCGCCGCTTCCTGCTCCAGTCGGACCTGCCGATCCAGCTCGGCCTGGGTCCGCAGCAGCATGCCGACGGCGCCGATGATCGAGCCGAGCAGCACGAGGAGGAGGGCGGCAAGGATCTCGACCCGGCCGCCAGCCCCGACCGCCGTGCGGTAGATCGCGAGCTGGATCAGGCAAAAGGCGAGCGTCATCGGCGCCAGGAGCGAGTCCATCCCCTCTCGCATCCTGCGCAGCACCGCGCGCTGACGCTCGGCCGGCAGCGCCAGCAGACGCTCCTTGCCCGGCAGGTTCACGAACCGCGGGTTGCGCATGGTGAGCGCCGTGAGGGCGTAGAGCAGCGCGTTCATCCCGAGCGCGATCAACGGCAGGATGAACCAGGAGACCAGCGATGTCTCCACCCAGCGGTCGGGCGTGCCGTCCAGCCCGAAGTGCGTGGGGATTCGTTCCGGCAGCCGCGGATAGGCCAGCGCGCTCCCGACCAGCAGGACCGCGAGAAGCGCCAGGTTCAGGAATCGGGTACGCATGCAGCCGCTCCGTGCTCGATCTCTCGTGATGAACGCAAGTTAGAAAATAGGCGTCCACTTGATTGGACGACAAGCAAGAAGGTCTGCTCGCTCCGCCAGGGGCGACGCGCCGCCGGGCTGCCCGCCCGGCCTGACGCGCACGAACGCTGGAGGCACACGTGGTGGTTCGCGACGAACGTGGCTCGATGCGCCGGAGCACTTTCGCAGCCATCATCTTGTCCGCTGCGTTCATCGCCTGCGGCGCCGATGCACAGAAATCCGGAGGCTCTTCCGTGGTCGTGCGCGACAGCGCGGGCATCCGCATCGTCGAGAGCGCGGCGCCGCGCTGGCGGCCGGGTGAGGAATGGCGGCTCGCGGACACGCCGTCGGTCCACATCAAGGCGATGGGCGCCGATCCGGATGCCGTCCTGCTCGACCCGGCCAGCGTCTACCGCGACGCGGCTGGACGCTACATCGTCGCCGACGGGCTGTTCGCCGGCCACGACCAGGTGCTGGTCTTCGATTCAGCCGGCCGCTACCTCGACGACTACGGGCGCGCGGGCAGCGGCCCGTGCGAGTTCGGCCAGCTCTGGTGGGCCGCGCCGTACCGCGGCGACTCCATCGCCGCCCACGACTACGCCGATAACACGATCGCCATCTTCGACCGCGACGGCCGCTGCGGCCGTGAGGTCCGGCTGCCGACCTGGCAGCCGCCCATCGCCCCCGGGACGTACGGCTTCTCGGAAGGCGCTGACGCCGTCTATCCCGACGGCTCGTTCCTCGCCTACCCTGTCGGCTACCTGGACGTCTCCACCGGTGCGGGCCCTGTATGGTACCGCCACGCGCTGCTGCGCGTCGCGCCGGACGGCGCCGCGTGGGACAGCCTCGGCCTGTTCGGCATCATGGAGCTGTACTGGTCGGGCAAGGAGCAACGGGAGCGCCCGTTCCCGCGGGTCGCCGTCCGGGCGCTGCACGGCGAGGACCTCTACTACGGCGAGGCGGAGCGGTTCGAGATCCTGCGCTTCGATGGCAAGGGCCGGCTGCGCGCCATCATCCGGCGCGCCTACGAGCCGGAGCCCGTCACGGCCGAGGACCGCGAGGCCTACCGGCGCCGTCAGCTCAGGCTCGCAGCCGGCGGCTTTGAACGCGGAGCTGCCGTCGCCGAACGCGCCGAGCGGTTGCTTCGCGACGCCGCCTGGCCGGACCACATGCCTGCGTATTGGGCGATGGTCGTGGACGCCGGCGGCAACCTGTGGGTCGCCGAGGGCGCCGCGCCCACGTTGACGGACGCGTCCGCCCGAACCGCCCCGGTCCAATGGTCCGTCTTCGACCCGGACGGCGTCTGGCTGGGCCAGGTCGAGGTACCGCCACAGTTGCGCCTCAAGCATATTGGCGAGGACTACGCCATCGGCATCTGGCGCCACGAGGACGACACGAAGGACGTCCGTGTCTACGCGCTGATCAAGCCGGCGCGCCGCGATTGAACGGACGGGAACGCGCCGGCCTTCGAGATTCACACACGATCGCGCGGCGCGCCGCCGCTCGGCCGCTGCCGCGCCAAGCCCATGGTGGACGACGAGTGACGACCGCTCCCACAGGGGACGCGACGTTCTTCGCCACGCCCGCCGAGTTCCGGCGCTGGCTCGAGCGCAACCACGCGAAGGCGAAGGAGCTATGGGTCGGCTTCTACAAGAAGGGCACCGGCAAGCCGAGCATCACCTGGCCCGAAGCCGTGGCCGAGGCGCTCTGCTACGGCTGGATCGACGGCGTGCGCCGCTCCATCGACGACGACAGCTATCGCATCCGCTTCACGCCGCGCAAGCCGAACAGCACCTGGAGCGCGGTCAACATCCGCACCGCGCAGGAGCTGATCGCGGCCGGCCGCATGCGTCCGGCCGGGCTCGCCGCGTTCCAGAACCGCCGCGAGGACCTCCAGCGCCGCTACTCGTTCGAGCAGGGCAAGGTCGCGTTCGAGCCGTGGATGGAGGCGGAGTTCCGCAAGCGGAAGAAGGCCTGGGCGTTCTTCGAGTCGCAGCCGCCGTCGTACCGCAAGACCGCGACGTGGTGGGTCATCAGCGCCAAGCGCGAGGAGACGAGGCGCAAGCGGCTCCAGACGCTCATCGACGACTCGGCCGCCAGCCGCCGCATCAAGCCGCTGACGCGGCCGGAACGCACGAAGTGAACGCGGGCACGCCTCGGCGCGCCGGCGTCGGCCGGCGTCCGCCGTTCAGGCCCGGCCCTTGCCGAACTGCCAGCGCCGTTGGATCTTCTCCCAAAACGGGGAGCCTGCCATGCGCGCAATGAGGATGACTCCGACCCCGCCGGCCCAGCCGGCCAACCTCCGCCGAAACCGCACGCCCTCGGTCCGGGCGTTCGCCGCTGCGGGCCGCGACGCGTTCCGCCTCTGCTGGTGCGCCGAGCGCAGGGGCAAGCCACTGCCCGGCTGCCGCGACTGCGGCGGCGGCGGCATGGCGCTCGTACGCTTCCCTGTACCGCGCTGACCATCGCGGCGCGCAGCGCGCCGCAGCTTCGTTCACCAGCAGGCGAGACGCGCCCGCACGCGTCCCGCAGCCTGCAATGTGTCTTGCAATCCGCGATGCTCCGGGCGCCCGGCCCCGGCCGCCGATGCGCCCGCTCATCGCACCGGCGTTCCCCGCCCCGCGCGCGCACGCACGATAATCTCAACCTTGCGGGTCGCCCCAACCGCGCGCCGCGCCCGGTTCTTGCCACTCCACACGCCGGCCCGCCATCGCGCGGGCATGCGCCGCCGGCCGATGGCGGCCTGCCGGCGCACCATCCTCGAGCCACGAATCCATGCGCCGTATCGAGATCCTGATCTGCGCCGCCGCACTCGCGCTCACGCCGGGCACGCTCCATGGCCAGGCGCCGCGCAGCGCGCCCGGCGCGCCGGATGGCTTCTGGGCCAGCGCGGGCGCGGGCGCCGGCTGGACCCGCGTGTCCTGCCCGGTCTGCCGCAACGAGCGCCGGTTGGGTGCATCCGGTTACGTGCGTGCGGGCGGCACGCCGAGGTCCGGCCTGCTCGTCGGCGGCGAGCTGAACGTGTGGACGCGCCAGGGCGACGGCGTGCGCGAGAACGCGGGCGCGCTCGGCGTGGTGGCGTACCTCTACCCGCGGCTCGAGAGCCCGCTGCACCTGAAGGCGGGCGCCGCGGTGACACGCTACACCGCGGGTGACGGCGTCTCGCTCGACGCGCTCGGCGTGCAGCTCGGGCTCGGCTACGAGTTCCGCGTGGCCGGCGCGTGGTGGATCACGAACTACGCGAACCTGATCGCGTCGTCGTTCGGCCGGCTCACGCTCGATGGCGAGACCGCCCGGGACGACGCGAGCCTCACGCTGTTCCAGCTCGGCGTCGCGCTCACGCGGCGCTGAACCGGAAGGGGCCGCGCGCAGTGGGCGGCCCGGGTGCGCTGGGCTGCGCCTCGTCGACTGCCGCAGGACGAAGGGGTGGTACCATGCGAACGCTGCAAACCATGCGAGCGATGCGCACGCGTACGCGCGCGCTGATCTTTGCCACCGCGATCGCGCTCGCGGCGCTGTGGCCGACCGGCTGCGATTCGGATCCGGCGGGCCCGCTCAGCGCGCCGGCCGGCCCCTCGGCCGCGTTCGGCATCTGGGAGCCGGGCCCGAACGACACGTGCTCGAAGGAGATCCACGACCGCTACGCCGTGGTCGGCCCGGACGGCAAGCTCTACCCGACCTGGCACCCGCCCGTCGACCCGGTCACGGGCTGCAGCTTCGGCCACGAGCACGGCCGCGACCCGCGCGGCTCCAAGCTGTACCGCGAGGTCGGGCCGATCCCGTTCGGCTACGCGAACGAGCAGCTCGACATCTACGCCCCGCACATGCGCCGGCACGAGGATCACGTCGGGCACAAGATCGAGTGGGAGAACGACTTCGAGCTGAGCTTCGAGAACGGCGGCAACGCGGTCCTGCGCGTCACGTGCAGCGTGCTCACCAAGCTGCACCAGGGCTCGCACTCGAAGGACGCGTTCACCAACAACCTGCACGAGCTGGTCTACCACATCCGCTGCAACGACGGCACGGCGATGCACGTGACGATCATGGCCGCGATCGGCGAGCCGGGCGTGTTCCACGCATCGTGCGACCGCGACCGCAGGATCCACGCGGGCGACCCGACGCCGCTCAACTCGCCTCGTGGCAGCGGAAAGCGCGTGATCCCGGACCGCGCGTGCATCGAGCAGCACATGCTGGTGTCCGCCGGCACCTCGAACTACCACACCGCGCTGCGCGAGAGCTGGGAGACGTTCAACACGATCCGCACGGCGAGCGGGCGCACGCTGGCGACCTTCGATCCGTACTACCAGATCCTCTTCCCGAGCCGCTACTACGATCCGACGCAGCCGAACAATCTCGGCCGGCCGATCGACGTGTGCTACGAGGTCGCGCCGAACGGCGCGCGCGCCCGCGGCGGCGAGTGCGAGCGCTCGACGGCCAACGGCCAGATCCCGGGCGTGATGTTCGACGACCCGCGCTCCGCGTTCAACGGCGTGCTGCGCTTCGTGGACATCAACGCGACGCGCATCGACAACGCGGACGGCCCCGAGGTGTGGTACACGGACCCGTTCGGCCAGAACGCGCGGACCGAGCCGTTCCCCGGGTCGATCCGCCAGTGGATCGCGCGCATTGACAACTCGGGCACGCAGGGCAAGGGCCCCAACATCGGCCGCAACCGCAACTACGGCGGACCGGGCGTGCACGCACCGAACTGAACCAGGCGCCGTGAGCGCGGCCGGCGCGCTGTGGCCACGCGCGGCAAGCGCCGCGGCCACGCTCGCCGGCCCGTCACGGCCCTTCTTCCGGGAGACCCGATGATGCGCAAGACCTGGTGCGCGGCCGCGCTGGCCGCGGCAGCACTCACGGTCGCACGGCCGGCCGCGGCGCAGCTCCCATGGGAGAGCCCGCCCATGCTCGCCGCGCGTTCGCCCGCCGGCTTCGGCCTCCACCTCGTCACCCACGCGCGGCCGCAGCGCTCCTTCGGCGAGCCCGGCCTGGTGGCGGCCTGGCGCGCGAGCGCGGGCGGCCCCGGCATCCGCGTGGGATTCGCACGCGGCGCAAACGAGGGCGAGTACTTCCTCGGCGGCGGCGTCGACTTCGCCTCACGGTTCAGCGAGGCGCGCGCCGGCTCCCCCGTGGACCTCGCCTGGACCGCCGGCGCCAGCGCCGGCCAGGGCGACTACGCTCATGTCGCGGTGCCCGTCGGCCTCGTCGCCGGCCGCGGGTTCGGCTCCGGCGGCGTCTGGTTCCACCCCTACGCCGGGGCGCGCGCCACCCTCGAGGCGCGCTTCGGCGAGGACCGGCCGCCGGAGCGGTTCGACCTCGCGCTCAACATCGACCTCGGCGCCGACCTCGGCTTCGGCACCGCGCCCCGCGTCTTCGCGCGCTTCGGCGCCTCGCTCGGCGACCGCCCCGCCCTCGCCTTCGGCCTCCACGCCGGCCCGCCGCCCGCCCGCTCCCGCCCCGCCACCGCCACCCGCTGACGCGCGGCGCGGGCGGGCTCCCGCGCTCGCCCGTGCGCGCCCGTGCCTACGCCAAACGCCCGCGTTGTGCCCGCAGCGCGTTCCCCCTACTTTGACGCGTTCACGGAATTCGCGTCAGAAACCGCAGGGGGACGACATGCCTCGCACCCTCTCCATCCCCGTGGCCGCGCTGCTCGCCGCGGCCACGCTTCCGGTAGGCGTTGCGCACGCGCAGTCGGCTGACGCCGCGCAGGCGGTCCACAAGTCGCAGCACCACGACTTCCGCGTCGTCACCATCGCCCAGGGGCTGCAGAACCCCTGGTCCATCGCGTTCCTGCCGGGTGGGGACATGCTGATCACCGAGCGGCCGGGCCGCCTGCGCGTCGTGCGCAACGGCGCGCTCCTGCCGGACCCGATCGAGGGCGTGCCGGCAGTGCGCGCGCGCGGCCAGGGCGGGCTGCTCGACGTCGTGCCCCATCCCGACTTCGCCAACAACCGGCTGCTCTACCTCACCTACTCCAAGCCGAACGAGGACGGGAGCCAGGGCACGACAGCGGTCGCGCGCGGCCGGCTCGAGGGCAACCGCCTCGTGGACGTGCAGGACATCTTCGTTGCGAAGGCGTGGAGCACCGGCGGCAACCACTTCGGCTCGCGCCTCGTGTTCGACGGCCGCGGCCACATCTTCTTCAGCGTCGGCGACCGCGGCGCGCCGCCCGTCCGCGCGACGGCCGAGCAGCACCCGGCCCAGGACCTCTCGAACCACCAGGGCACCATCATCCGCCTGAACGAGGACGGCAGCGTCCCGGCGGACAACCCGTTCGTGAACCGGGCGGGCGCGCTGCCCGAGATCTGGAGCTACGGCCACCGCAATCCGCAGGGCCTCGCGATCCATCCCGAGACGGGCGACATCTGGGCGAACGAGCACGGGCCGCGCGGCGGCGACGAGCTCAACCTCATCCGGCCCGGCCGCAACTACGGCTGGCCCGTCATCGGCTACGGCATCAACTACAACGGCGACACGATCCACGTCTCCACGCACCGCGAGGGGATGGAGCAGCCCGTGCACTACTGGGTCCCGTCCATCGCGACGTCGGGTCTGCTCATCTACACAGGCAATGCGTTCCCGCAGTGGAAAGGCAGCTTCTTCGTCGGTGGGATGGCCGGCCAGCAACTCGCCCGTTTGACCGTCGAGGGGCAGCGCGTGACCAACGTGGAGGTGTTGCTCGAAGGGTTGGGCAGGATCCGCGACGTCCGGCAGGGCCCCGACGGCTTCATCTACCTCGCCATCGACGACCGCCGCGGCGGCGCCACGTCCGTCGTCCGGCTCGAGCCCGCGGGCGCGAGCTGAGCCCGGCGGCTCCGCGCGGCGCACGTGCGCGTGGCGGCGGCGACGTCGCACACAGCGCCGTGCGCGCGCGGCGCCACGCCCGCTCCGTTCTCAGCGTTCGTCGCGCCGCGCGAGTGGCGTCGCATCCGCCGCGACGCGCCGCCAGCGGCCGTGGCGCCACTCGTACACCCGCGTCACGTGGTAGCGGACGTCGCCATCCTCCTCCGCCGCCGCGCTCGCCTCGCCCATCGCCACCGCGACGTCGCCGTACACGCGCACGCGCAGGTCCTTCATCCGCAAATCCCGCTCTGCCGGTGCCACGGCACGCCCGCTCGCAACGGATGTGCGGCCGACCGGGGGGCGGCCGCCCGGAGTGGGGGTTGCCCTCGTCATCTGAGATTTCGGATTGCTTGGGTTGGAGATCAGTGACCCAGCTCTCCGGCAGCGGGCCTGTCCGGGCCGCGTCCAGCGCCGCCCGGAACGGGCAGTGACCCGGCCCGGAGAGAGCTCTGGCCATAGTGCGGCCGCGGGGGTGGAAAAGTCAATGCCGCACCTTTGCCCCACCGGCGCCGTTTGTCTCCCGTCGATTTACCGAAGCCAGCGCGGTCGGGCGAGCGACTCCTGGAATCCCCCGCACACGGCGCCCTCGCTCTCCGATCGACCCGCCGAAAACACCGCGGGGGCGAGACCCCGCCCGGATTGGGATCCGCCCCCGACGGCCCGGCGCTCCGGCTTCGCGGCGATCCTGCCAGCCGCGCCTTCGCGCCAGAACGGAACCGCTTGCGCGGCCCGCTACGTCACACGACCTGCCTCCCAGCCCACGGCCGGCGCCGCCAGACCGCGCGCGCCGCGTACGCCCGCTGGCGCTCCGTCGGCCTGAGCAGGACCAGCGTCGCCAGCCCCGCGGTCACGATCAACGTCAGCCCGATCATCGCTCTATCATCCAGTTCATTTGTTTCGGTCTTTCCACCATCCCCACCCCAACTGCCCTCCCGCACCCTACTACGGGGGACCCCGCCGGCCGGTTTCAGCGGCGAGGGGGAGGGGCCGCGAACCTCGAACCCGGCCCGCGTGTTCAAGAGGAGAAACGCCGTCGCCCCCGGCCCGGTCACGCCGGCCACGTCCGGCCGGGGCACGCGCAACCAGGCCACATCGCCGGGACCTGCCCATGCCGATCGCGACGCTCGCCGCCGCGCTCCAGTTGGGCCAGACGCTCAACGACCAGCCGCTCCTCGCGCTCGCCTCGCTGTTCGGCGCGGGCGTGCTGACCAGCCTCACGCCCTGCGTCTACCCGATGATCCCGATCACCGCCGGGCTCATCGCCAGCACGGCGCGCGCGGGCGACGAGGAGCCCTCGCGGCTCCGCGTCGCGTCGCTCACGCTCACCTACGTCTCGGGCCTCGCGCTGCTCTATGCTCTGCTCGGGCTCATTGCAGGGCTGACCGGCCAGATCTTCGGCACCGTGTCGTCCAGCCCGTGGGCGTTCTTCACGATCGGCTGCCTGCTCGTCGTCTTCGGGCTCGCAATGCTCGACGTCATCCCCGTCAACGCGCCGCGCCGCCTCGCCGCCTGGGCCGGGAGTCTCCGCGGCGGCTCCTACCCGGCCGTCTTCCTGCTCGGCGCGACCTCCGGCCTCGTCGCCGCGCCGTGCGGCGCGCCCGCGTTCGCCGCCGTGCTGACCTGGGTCTCGACGACGGGCAGCGCGGCGCTCGGCTTTGCGTACCTGTTCGTCTTCTCGCTCGGGATGACGGCGCTGCTCGTCGCCGTCGGCCTGTTCTCCGGCGTGATGACCGCGCTGCCCCGCTCAGGGCCGTGGATGGTCTGGATCAAGAAGGCCGGCGGCGCGATCATGTTCGTCATGGCCGCGTACTACTTCTTCCAGATGTGGAAGGTGCTGTGATGACCGGCATCCGCTCCGCACGTCTGCAGCGCTGCGGGCCGCGCGCCGCCGCGCTCGCCGCCGCGATGCTCGCGCTCACCGCGTTCGCGCCCGCCGCGCTCAACGCGCAGGACATCGGCCTGCCGATCGGCTCCACGCCTGAGCCGGTGGAGGTCGAGGACCTGGACGGCAACCCCGTGGACCTCGCGCAGTTCATCGGCAAGAAGCCCGTCGTGATCGAGTTCTGGGCGACGTGGTGCCCCGTGTGCAAGGCGCTCGAGCCCGAGATCCACAAGGTCCACGAGCGCTGGGGCGACGACGTCGAGCTCATCATCATGGCGATCGCCGTGAACCAGTCCCAGCGCGCGGTCAAGCGTCACCTCGAGCGCCACCCGCTTCCCGGCCGTGTGCTGTGGGACACGCGCGGCCGCGCCACCCGCGCCTTCCAGGCGCCCACCACGTCGTACATCGTCGTGCTCGACGCGCAGGGCCGCGTGGTGTACACCGGCGCGGGCGAGGAGCAGGACGTGGTGGCGGCGGTGGAGAGGGTGGTTGATGCTTCGCAGGGCCAGGGCGAGGGCGAGGGCAGGGGCGGGGGTGGAGGCGGCAGGCCTTTTTGTCGCCATCGGTAGCACGGGCCGCCTCCTTCTCTCTGGCCCGGCCGCTGGCGGGTCACTCCACACGAATCTATTTTTCTTTGGGCCGCAGCCCCTTCGAGGGAGGTCACCCTGGACCATCGGTGTCGGGCTCGTGCCGCGTATTCCAGTCCGTTAGCCGACGAGGGTGGCGAGTCTTGATCCTCCTCCCCGCCTGATTGAAGGCGGCCCTTCCGAACCCTGGGAGATCTCAGCGGACGCGACGCGGCATTGGACCGGAAACGACTGCGTACGCGGATCATTCGCTCTTTGCGGCAGCAGGGCTTTCGGCTGCGCGATGGGCTTCTTCTGCCACCTGATCCCGCCGACAAAGAACGGATCAGGCGACTGCACGCAGAGGCCGTGCGCCATCGCATAGCCCAGGCGCGCGCGGGTCTTGAGCATTACGAGGACCGGCTTCTCAGCTTCATCGCCAAGGGCAGCGAGGTCGTTCCGGAGCGCGTCCGCCCACGATTGGTCGTGGTTCAGCCGGACTCGGAGGACGAGCTCCTCTTCCGGTACGCGCGCCTTCACTGGAGCATCCCGGTCTCCGCTGGCTACGGGCGCCGGCTCCGCTTTCTGGTCTACGACGAGTACAACGGGAAGCTGATAGGACTTTTCGGTCTGGGCGACCCGGTGTTCAGCCTCGGGCCACGCGACCGCTGGATTGGTTGGGACGCGAAGCAGAAGAGGACGCGACTCCAGTGCGTCATGGATCTCTTCGTGCTGGGTGCAGTGCCACCGTATTCGCAGCTTCTCTGCGGTAAGCTCGTCGCGCTTCTGGCCACCAGTCTGGAGGTCCAGCAGGCGTTTCGGCGGAAGTACCACGGCAAGCGGTCGTTCATCCGCCGAAAGGCCCTGGACGGCCGTCTCGCGCTCCTCACCACCACTTCGGCCCTTGGAAGATCATCGCTCTACAACCGCCTGAAGTATCGCGGGCAGCCGGTTTTCCAGAGTGTGGGCTTTACACAAGGCTCGGGGGAATTCCACTTCAGCAACGGCTTCTACGAGGAGCTCCGTGAGTTTGCGGTCAAGCATTGCGACGCGACGGCCAAGCACTTGCGGTGGGGCAAGGGCTTTCGGAACAAGCGCGAACTGCTACGCAAAGTCCTTCCACTGCTCGGCTTGTCGCGGGAACTCGTCTATCACGGCGTGCTCCGCGAGATCTTCGTGGCGCCACTCGCCAGCAACACCACCGCCTTTCTACGAGGCGAGCACCGACGCCTGAGGAGGTACAACCGCACGGCTGACGACCTCTTCGCGTGGTTCCGGGAACGGTGGCTCCTGCCGCGAGCAGCCCGCGACGACGCCTACCGCGCGTTCGATCCCGCGACCTATCGACTATGGAGGTCGTCATGACGGCAAACGCCGGCCCCACGGATCACACCCCGTTCGCCGACCTGCCGGGCGCCCTCGTCGAGGAGGTTCTCGAGAAAACCGGCGTCGTTGCGGACGCCTTGCTCGGATCGTTCCAGCAGATCAAGGCCGATCGCGAGTCGCTCCGCGAGCAGTTGACGAGGTCGGGCCTTGTGATTTCCGAAGCGTCCCTCGGCTACCCGCAACTGCCTACGACTTGCGCCACCGACGGCTCCTATGCCATCGAGCGCCTGCTGACGACCGACCTCGCCGCGACCGCTGCCGTGGCAGTGGAAGGCCTCACGCCTCCCTCTGAAAAGCGCCACTGGCAACTTCCTCACCACAAGACGTTCGTGGCTGCCGAACCGCACCGTGAGAGCACGGCGACCGTCCTTCGCGCCGTGATGCTCGGTGAAGAACTACGGCTCGCTGTCAGCTCACCGCATGATGTGGTGATGCTCGATGGCACCCTGACTCTGCCCATCATCTACTTCAACCAGGCGCTGAACACGGCACCAGAAGAGAGGGACCTGCACTGCTCCCAGGAGTTCTTGAGCCATTGTGTCGAGTACCTGGCGGCCTACCTGGCTCTCTTGCGCTCAGAGCGAACAGACAAGCACTACGTCGCACTTCCAAAGTACTCGACCCGTCGCGAGATCGGGCGGGCACTCGGCTGGTCCACTACGCACGACGATCGCGGACTGCTCACCCTGCTACTGAACCCGGGTGAGCTCACGAAGCCCGTTCAGCTCGAACACCCGCGCGATAGCGAAGGCAACATCACCTGGCATCTGAACACCGGGCGACTTCCGGCCGAGCTGCAGAAGAAGGCAAGCGAGCTGGCGGACGAGATCGTCTCCGCCCTCCGGCCGGTGCATGTCTTCTACTACAAGCCCCATCACTGGCTCCCTGCATTGCGAGTGGAAGTCGCTGCCAGTGTGGCATCCAACACTCACCGACTCGCGACGGTCGTCCAGGCCCTGAAGTACCAGAGTGTGACACCTTCCATGCTGGAACCTTACCCGATCTATCTCGCGGATCGCACGGCAAAGGCGCTCGCGCGCGCGATGCCGGCGTTCCGGCAGGTGACCACTCAGCGGGTCTCCGAGCGCTACGAGGGCGACATTGGTGAGGTCTTCTTCGCCATGCACGGCTATCGGAGCGAGACCGGGAGATAGGTTATGCCCGAGGAACGCAAGACTCTGGAGCGGATCGTCGATGAGACGGAGCGTCTGGGCGTCGTCGGCTCGCCCTCTTCGACGGCCCAGCTCGCGCTCGACATTCTCGGATCCGCTGTTACCCGGAAGCTGGTCGGCGAACTGGCGCTCCTTCGTTTCATCCAGGACGCGAGGCTGCATTACGCTCTCGGCCAGATCACCGAGGTTCAGCTCCGCAACATTTGGCACGAGGACCCGACGATGCGCAGCCTGATCCGGCAGCGCGGGCGGGTGGACGCCGTCAGCGAGCGCCAGGACACCCATCTGGGCCAGATGGTGATCAGCGCTGTCTTCGGGCAGCAGGATCCTGGTCGTTACGAGCCGAGCATCCTCGGCACCGTGCCCCCGACGGGCACCCCCATCCACTTGGTAAACGACGCGGTTCTGGACGAGCTCCTGCAGCAGTACCGTGACCAGATCTTCTACCTGGGCCACGTATACGGCTCCAAGCCCCGCCTGCCGCTTTGGTTCAAGCACTTCGACAGCGGACCGGACGGAGCGGGGGAAGCGTACCACCTCGGCATCTTCGGTAAGACCGGCTCCGGCAAGTCGGTCCTCGCCAAGATGATCTTGCTGGCGTATGCCCGCTATCCGCGGATGGCGTTGCTCGTGATCGACCCGCAGGGGGAGTTTGCGCGGGATATGCGCGGGGGCGGTCGCAGCGAGGACTTTGCGCTGCCCGTCGGCGATGTTCTTCGCAAACTGGACAAGAAGGCAGCGGTGCTCACCGTTCGGAACCTTGTCCTCGACACCTGGGAGCTCTTTAGCCAGATCCTCTTCGAATCCCAGTTCTTTGAGCGACTGACCGTCCCCAAGGGGGAGAATCGTGAGCTCGCGTGCAATGTTCTAGCTGACAAGCTCCAGAAAGCGAAGGTGAAGCTAGCCGACCTCCACGATCGGAAATCCTTCAATGTCGCGTGGACGTTGTTGCAAGACGAGAACGTCCAGCGGATCTTCTACCGTAGCGACGCGTCGCGCGCACGCTTTGCTGCGGCGCTGCACGATGCAGATCCGGAGGAATTCTTCCGTGATTACTGGAGCCCTGTCGCTGAACTGTTCCGAGAGGATCGTGAGGGCGCGAGGAGCGTCAACAAAGCCCTCGCGTGGCTACTGTCCCTTACTCGCGAGGACGGCTCTCCACGCCCCAATCGCCCCATTCTGGTGATCGATTTGTCCGAAGATCAGGCACGAGGCTTGTTCTGGAACGAGAAAATCCAGTCGCTGGTTATCAAACGATTGCTCGATCGGTTGAAGCAGATGGCTGAATACTTCTATAAGGACGATGAAAGTCTCAACACGCTGGTTGTTATCGATGAGGCACATCGGTTGGCGCCGCGCGAAATCTCGAACGAGAATGATGCCGCCCGCGGCGTCCGGAACGTGCTGATCGACGCCGCCCGCACAACACGCAAGTACGGCCTCGGCTGGCTCTTCATCAGCCAGACGCTCTCGAGCCTGCACCCGGAGATCCTGCAGCAGCTCCGCATCTTCTTCTTTGGATTCGGCCTCGGTCTAGGGCAGGAGTTCCAGGCGCTGCGGCAACTCGTCGGCTCATCGGGTACGGCGCTCGACCTGTACCAGCTCTTCCGCGACCCGCATTCCGCGTTCGACACGAAGAGCCGCCAGTACTCGTTCATGACGATCGGTCCAGTGAGCCCCCTCTCGTTCTCTGGGAGTCCCCTCTTCTTGAATGCTTTCAACACAGTGGAGGCATTCCTCGAGGCGAACCGGCTCGCGACCTGACGTGGACCGGTCGCCGCCTCCTCCTTGGCCTCCGTCACAGCGCCCTGCGGCCGCCATGCGAGACCCGTGGGTAGACTGGACCCGGCTACGGAACGTCGTTCGTGCTGTTGCGATGGGGGTTTGAGCGACACCCTCACAGCCTCACCCCCAGCGCCGCCTCGAGCCGCGCGCGGTAGTTGCGCGAGAGGCGCACGGCCGCGCCGTCGTCGAGCAGCAGATCGAAGTCCCGGTAGTCCTCGGTCCGCAACGTGCGGATCCGCTCCAGGTTCACGATCGCCGAGCGGTGCACGCGGACGAACCGCGCGCCGTCCAGCATCCGCTCCAGCTCCGCCAGCGAGTGCTGCGCGAGGTACTGCCTGCCTGCGGCGTGGATCCGCGCGTACCGGCCCGCCGCCTCGATGTGCGAGATGTCCTCCACATCGATCAGCGTGATGGCGCGCGGCGAGCGCACCGCGATACGGGTCACGGGCGTCGCTTCGGCGGACGCACCGTTCCGGCTCGCGGACGCGCCGTTCTCGTCGGTGGCGTCCGCCGCGTCCTGCACCGCCACCGCGGGCTCGCCGTCACTGCCGGCTTCCAGCGCCGCCGACGGCGTGATCATGACCGCGCCAGCATGCCCGGCGTCCGGTGCCACAGCCGCCGCCTCCGACGCGACCGCACCATCGTCCCCCGCAACGCCCGCC
>Ga0207873_1001995_pt1 | contig 17868 bp, 13 predicted proteins | sample BGWIniCompost_FD_187373 | JGI IMG/M metagenome (GOLD analysis project Ga0207873, IMG submission 187373) | Cellulose adapted compost microbial communities from Newby Island Compost Facility, Milpitas, CA, USA - BGW Initial Compost (SPAdes)... ...
TACCTCCCGGATCGGCACGGGCCACGACGGCTTCGATCAGGTCTTCCGGCCGCCAGACCGCCCGGGCGGCGAGCCAGCGCTCGTCGAGGCCGACGGCGTCCACGGCTGCAGTCGTGGTTCCCTCCGGGGACTCGACCACGAGTCGCAGCCGACGGCGCAGTGCGGCGCGGCGGACCGCCTCGTCTCCGATATGGGCGGCGGCGAGGCCGGCGACGGTCGGCTCCGTCGGTCCGGTGAAGGCATTGTTGGTCCCAGCCGGCAGTAGAAGCATTGGGGCTTCCGGCCAGCCTTCGACCACCGCTCGAATCGTGCCGTCGCCCCCCACGACCGCCACCAGGTCGGCACCTTCCTCGCGGAGGGCGGCGGCTGCCTGCACTGTGTCGGTCTCCCGGCCAGTGGCCGCCACCGGAAGCCACGACAGCGTCGGGCCGCCGTAAGGACGGGCAACTTCCGCTGCCTTGCGGGTCAGGCCCGCCGAGTCGTCGAGTGCCCGGACGGCTGTCGTCCCTCCTCCGCCCGCCCCGGCCAAGAAGCGGGCCACGACGTTGACCTTCTCCTCGGCGGGGACGACCCGGCCCAGAGCGACGATGCGCCGAATGTCTTTGGAAGAAGCCGGGTTGACGATGAGGCCGATCATCCGGCTCGGGAGTCTACGGCTCGGATGTGACCTGCTCTGGCGGCGCGGTCCGCCCGGTCGGCGGCGCCGCCGTCGATCATCACTGCCCGTCGTCGTCTGCGACCGGTAGCCCGGCTGGGCGGAAGCCGAGAGAGTCCACGATTCCGGTCAGCGTGAGCCGAAATGCCACGTCCGACGACTCAATGGCTCGCTTCCATGGGACTGCCAGATCAGCGCGTCGAGACGAGCTGGAGCGCTTCCTCGAACGTGATGGCGTTTTCCCATACGGCCTCGAAGGTGATGCGAAGGGCGTTGGCGAGCGCAGGGTGCTCGACCACCATCATCGTGGCCTCGGCGCCCGAGGCGACGGGGTCGTCGAGGGCGAACATCACCAGCGAGCGGTCGATCAGGCCCATCTTCAGAGGCAACTCCTCGACGAACCTGGCCTCTTCGCCTGCCTCGATGAATCGGCGGATCCCTTCGACAGTGGCGCGATCGGACAACAGGCCGATCTCGTAGATTGACCTCGCCCGGTAACGCTTGACGCCGGCGAGGCCCCGGACGTTTTCCTGGACGGGCAGCGCGATGGGCGGCTTCACGAACACGAGGATCTCCTCGCGCACGTTCTCGGAGAGTTCGGCGGTGTACTGGGAGATCGTGGCATTGCCGCGCAGGACCTGGATGAAGTCGAGGGGCTCCGTGTGCCCTCGCCCTGAGGCGAACTCGGGCTCCAGGCGCTCGATGAGCTCCGAGCCTGTGCTCTCGATGTCCTTCATCCGCTCCCGGTGCTCGTCGAGCAACCTCCCGACCGCGGCAGCCGGCGGCATGGCCGAGTAGCGGATCACGTCGCCCGGGCGGCTCGAGGCGAAGCCCCGGTCGATCAGGCTCCGCAACACGTCGTAGATGCGGGCCCGGGGGATTCCGGCGTGTCGAGCGACCTCCGCGGCCGTGAAGGAGTCCCTACCCAGCAAGGCGATGTACGCCTTGGCTTCGTAGGTAGTCAATCCCAGGTTCGTCAGTTCGTTGATGCTCTGTGTATGAGCCACCACGACAGGACGTTACGGGAGATTCCGAACGGTCCGCAAACTTCTCGCCGGCCTACCGGTTCGTTTCCGCTCCGCTGGGTAGGTCGACTCGGTGACCCGAGAAACCTCAGAACCCACAACGATCCGGGCCTATCCCGACGGCCCATTCCTCGTCCGGGGAGACTTCGTCCTCGAAGACGCCGAGCAAGGCGAAGTGCCGCTACGGCGATCGGTGATCGCCCTCTGCCGCTGCGGCCGGTCTCGCACCGCCCCCATGTGCGACGGAAGCCACCGTTCGCGTCCCCGCCCTACGGCGTAGCTCCGACATCGAGTGAGCCGGGATCCGAAAACGGGTGCCGGCATACGGCACTCCACCTGAGATCCGGTAGGCGAGCGCTAGCCATACGCAGAGGCTTCGCTCTACCACCCAGGCAGGTGCATACCACGACGTGCGCGCCGGAAAGAAGCGGCGGCCGTCGTGCCGCCGCCGGCCGAATTCCGCCATCGCCACGGTCGCTGCCCCGGCGAGAGGCAGGAGCCGGCGTGTCTTCCGGTCGCGGGCCATCCAGGCGAGCAAGGGGAGCACAGCCAAGAACCCGGCCATCTTCAACGGCTGGGCGAAGTCGTCGTAGGCCTGGCGGGGGCGCTGCTCGAGAAACCTCCGAAACGTGCCCGGCAGGCGCCGCACATAGATGTTCGGACAGTGGGTCACCCGGCCGCCGTGGGCCTCCACCGTCCGGATCAGCTCCAGGTTCTCGTACATGACCTCGTCGGAGTAGCCACCCATCGCTCCGAAAAACGCCCGCCTCACTCCCAGCGTCCCCGGGCTGTCGGCGGCGAGCGCCCGGTTGACGAGTATCCGGCCCGTGTCCCAGGCGGCATACCACGGGAGCGGGTCGAAGTAGTTCTGAGGGCGGGCCAGATCGGTCGCACGCAACGCTTCGGCCATGTGCTCCAGAGATCTGCGCGAGTAACGCACGTCGTCGTCGGCGATGATCACCGCCTCGTGGGTGGCCGCCTCCATCCCTACGTGGACTCCAGTCACTTTCCCGTATCGGCTCGGCCGGTTCCTCACTCCGAGATGGGTGACGTACGGTCCCCACGCGTCTCGATTCTCGGCGAAGGCGTCGGGGTCCGAACCGTCCGCCACGATCACCTCTACGTGCTCCGACAGCCACCGCAGATAGCCGGCCAGTTCGTCGATGCCTGGCTCACCGGCAGTGCGTCGGATCGGCAGGATGTAGGACACCTGCACAGCGGTCAGGCCGGGGCAGTGGCGGCCTCGAGGAGGCTGGTCCGACCTTCCTGCCAGGATGACAGGAGTTGCTCGGATGCCGCGCCTTCCACGAAACTCAGAGCCCGGGCTCCGAAGACTATGTCGCCGGCGAGGTCCGGCTCGTCTTCGGCGAGCCGTCCGGCGAGGTCGTATGTGGCGATCATCGAGTGAACGGCATCTGCCTCCACATGTTCGTCGTGGAAGTCGGTGGTGTCCGGCCCGAACCCGAGTCGCCGCAAGCCGTTGCCGTAGCGCCGGTTGGGCAGCGGCGACCCGAGCTCGAACAAGGCGAGATGGCCGACGGCGGCGGCGCGCCATTTGCGGTGGAGGCCGAACAGAGACATGAGGTTGACATTCGCCAAGGTGGTGCCGGGCACGACCTCCAGATAGGCGCCGTTGCGAGTATCGAGCCCGAGCTTTTCCATCATCGAGGCGAACAGAGCTGCGTGGACCCTTTCCGGCTTGCCGCCCCCGTACTCGTCGGCCTGGATCTCGGCGAACGCCGCTTTGGCGGTGCTGGAGAGCCGGGGGAGAGCGAACGTGTGCGGATCCGCTTCCTTGAAGTGGTAGGTGGAGCGGTGGATGACGAACTCCTCGAATTGGTCGAGCGTCGCGTCGCGCTCCATGTAGACGCCGAACGGCGAGGCCGCCTCGTCTAGCTCCCGGAGGCGAGAAGGCACATCGTGGGGCGCGATCTCCTCATGCGGTACCGCCTCGAGCAAGGCCTCTTCGGTGGCTCGCTCCATCCGCAACCGGACGTCGAGCAGATCGAGATCCCATTCCTTCTCGTCCGGAACGCCATCGAGTCCTCGATAGCTGAGCTCATAACAGAGGTAGAGGGCGAGTTGGAGATCGTCGTCGAAGAGGGGAGTGTCGGGGAGCGGGGGAGGAGAGGTGGCGGGCTCGTCTCGAACGAGGCGAATGACCAGGTCAGTCCAGTAGCCGCGTGCAGGCGGAATCGACGAAGGGGCGTCGGACGGTCTCATGGAGTCCGTCTACCCGCACCGGGGAGAATCGAATCAGGCTTGCTCGACGGCGCGGTGTTTGGCCAAGTTCTGGAGGGCGTTGTAGGCGGCGTACTTGTAGAGCTCGGACCGCGTCGGGATGTTGAAGGTGGTGTGGAGGAAACGGTCCACAGTGCCCTTGGCGTGCATCACCGCTTGGCCGATGTGGACCAACTCGGCGGCGTCTTCGCCGATGACGTGCACGCCTAGAAGGCGACGGTCCTCTCGGGCCAGGACCAGCTTGATCATGCCGTCGGTCGAGCCGACGATGTGGCTGCGGGCGTTGTGGGCGAACCACGACCGTCCCACCTCGTAGTCGATGCCGGCGGCTGCGGCAGCCTCCTCGGTCATCCCGACCATCGCCACCTCGGGGATCGAATAGACGCCCACCGGGGGCAACCAGTCGAGTGTGAGGTCGAAGGGCACCTTGAAGGCGTGGCAAGCGGCGATACGTCCCTGTTCGGCTGATACCGAGGCGAGAGCCGGCGGGCCGATCACGTCGCCGGCGGCGTAGATCCCGGGGGCGGTGGTGCGGAGATGGTCGTCGACGACGATACGCCTCCGCTCGTCGAGTTCGACCCCCGCCTCCTCGAGCCCCAGGCCGTCGGTGTTTCCGACCCGTCCGGCCGCGAACAGAACCTTCTCGGCATGGAGGACCTGGCCGGACTCGGTTTCGACCACCAGGGTGCCATCGTGCCGCTCGATGCGGGCGCCGGGAGTTTCGACCATCACCCGCATGCCCATCTTCTCGAACGCGTCGCGCACCAACTGGGAGATCTCGGCGTCCATCGCTCCGAGTAGCCGGTCGGCTCCGTCGATCACGGTCACTTCGACGCCCAGGGCGGCGAAGATCGAGGCGTACTCGCAGCCCACGGGGCCTCCTCCGATCACGACGAGGCTCTGGGGGATGGCGTCGATGTCGAGGATCGTGTCTGAGTCGAAGACTTCGGGATCCTCGAAAGGCACAGAGGACGGGCGAAACGGGCTCGACCCGGTGGCGATGAGGATCACGTCGGCGCCGACCGTGACCGGACCCTCGTCGGTGTCGATGACCACCGTGCGATCTGGCTGCAAGCGGGCGGTGCCGTGGATCAGCGTCACACCCTGGCCCTCCAGGTTGCGGCGCACCTCTTCGCCCATCGTCTCCGAGACCTGAGCAGCACGGGAGCGCAGCCTCTCCAAGGCGAAGTCGGGTGTCAGCTGGAAGCCGAGGCCGTACACCTCCCGGCGGCGAAATCCGGTGAGGTACAGCGCCGTCTCGCGCAGCGTCTTCGTGGGAATGCCACCACGGTTGACGGGAGCCCCGCCCAGTCTTTTCCTCTTGTCCACGACGACGACCCGCTTGCCGAAGTAGGCGGCCAACGCCGCCGCCTTCTCCCCGGCCGGGCCGGAGCCGATCACGAGGAGGTCGAAGCCCTCCATACACTCCTTCCGCGCTCTCGCGTCACGATAGGCATCACGAGGCCGCCGCACCCGCCGGAATTCGAGTCGCTCCATCGTGCCCAGGGGCGTCTCGACCTATAGACTCGTGGGAAGGCGGGGCACGAGAGGCGGTCTTCGGCTCCACCGCGTGTCAACCCACCGCGCGTCAACAGAGAGGCGGGAGCCATGACCGACAAACCCCCCGAGCCCGGCGACACGAGCGCCGAGGACCTGAGCTCGGCTCTTCTCGGCCTCCACAAGGCGGCTGGCGAATTCGAGGGGATCGATGTTCCCGGCCTCGTTCCTACTCCGCTCGGAACCCAGCTCCGAACCATCGCCGAGGCCCCGGAGGAGGAGATCCCCCAGTCGGCCCGTCTCGCGGTTCTGCACTCCCTTGCGAAGGCCGGATATCCGGGCAGGGACGATCTCTCGGAGGAGTACCGGTTGCTGGCTAGCAGCGTGGCCGGGCCTCAGAGTGTCGATGCAGACGACTTGCTCGGCGACCTGGAACGTTCGGCACGGACCCAGACCCCGTTCAGGGAAACCAATGTCGGGCGCAACGTCGACCACCACGTCGCCGCTTTCATCGGGGAGGACGTCTGTCATATCCGCCGGGTCAGTGTCAACGGCCTGCCCGCCACCTGGATCTTCTCCGAGTTCGAAACCGATGCTCCTTTCGGCGGTGTCGCTGACTGGGTCGATCCCCGCAGCTGGCCGCAACGAGGGCCGATGCTGTTCAAGAAGATGGAGTTGGTGGGGGCGACCACCCCCACGCCCATCGAGGAGTCGTTGGGCCGCGACCACTGGCACGGCGTCTTCCACGAGCAGGTCCAACTGGTCCGCCCTGTGAACACGCTCCTCCACTGCGACTACTGGGAGGACGGCGAGTCGGCGGGGATGACGTACGAACTGGCGATCAGCCTCGACAACAACCTCCAGGTCGACCGCGGCTTCCTCCTCGTCAACGACCTCGGCGACGTGCGTCGAGTCAAGGCGTTGAAGATCGTCGGGTTCACCGCCCAACGCTGGGATGACGTCGCCGAGCTCGTGTGCCCCTTCTGGACGGACTGGGTGCGCCGTGCCGTCGAGGGCGGGTCAACCAGCATCCCCAAGAAGCCGACAGGCGAGCCCACAGAAGGACCCCCACCCGGAGGTTCCAGCGGGCCGGTCGAAGACCTCATCAAGGCGTGGGTCGAGTTCTTCGGTGACGCTGCCGGGGAGTACATCGAATTGTTCGCCGACCAGTTCGGCCGGGTCCGGTCGGGGGGCTACTCGTTGTCGGATTGGCTGGACGATGGAATCCAGTACTGGGATCGTCTCGCCCGGGACTGGGCCAAGGCGTGGTCGTTCGGATCGGCCCTGCTCGAAGACGTCGCCGAAGGAGGGCTCGCCAGCGATTTCAGCCCTCCCACCCATGAGGGGTCTGAGGCCCCTCGACCGTTGGTGGCGCCGATGGCCGCAGGCGGGGCGCCGGCCTCCACCGTCGAAGGGACGGTGGTCCCGGTCCGAAGCCTCGGCCCCGGCGACCAACCGCGCTGCACCCAGCTGGTTTCGATCGAAGCGGGTGGTTTCAAGATCGAGCCGGAGGACATCCAGATATCGGTCGAGCAACTCGGAGAGGGGTCGTACGGTGTCCGTATCAGCACCTCCGCCGACGTCCCGCCCGGGCTCTACGTTGGACGCCTCGAGAGCGCCGACGGGAGGGTGCTGAGTCCGCTCCAGCTGTACATGTCTCGTGCCACCAGCCGAGGAGGGTCATGACCGACTCGACGTCCGCCGAGACCCGCCTCGGTCGACTCCTCGATCGTCTCCTGAAGGCGGCGGAGGACGCCCTTCATTCGGGTGACCTCGAACAAGCTCGGGCTACCGCCGAGGAAGTCAGGGCCGTCGATCCGGAGAATCTCCGGGCCGAGCGGATCCTGCGCCGAGTCGCCGCCCGTCAGCTGGCGCCGGCGGGGGAGCGGGCGCTGATGACCCTCCTCTTCTCGGATCTGGTCGGATCCACCATGCTCTCAGAGCAGGTGCAGCCGGAGGAGTTGCGCGATCTCTTCGCCCTCTATCGGGCCGCTGCCCACGAGGCCGTGGAGCGCTACAGCGGCACGGTCATGCACTACGCCGGCGACGGCATCCTCGCCGGGTTCGGGTATCCCGCCCCCCACGAAGACGACGCCCGTCGGGCGGTCCTCGCCGGCCTCGACCTGGTGACGGCCATGGCCGACGCTCGACCCGGAATCGAACGTCGTCTCGGGGCGGCAGTGGCCGTCAGGGTGGGCATCCACACGGGGCGTGTCGTGGTCACCGACCTGCGTCGCAATGGGTCAGTACGCGAACGGGACAGCATCGTCGGGGTGGCACCCAATCTGGCTGCCCGCATCCAGTCCGAGGCCCATCCCGACACCGTCGTCATCAGCGACGTCACGCACCAGCTAGTCGACGCCGACTTCGTCATGCACTCGCTCGGTTTGCGGGAACTGAAAGGCATCAGCCGCCCGGTCGAGATCTTCGTCGTCGAGCGGCCCCGGTACGCCGGAGCGCGCTTCGAAGCGGAGCGATACCGAAAGGGCGGCTTGGTGGGACGCGACGCCCAACGGGAGATGCTCGTCGACGCCTGGGAGCACGTGCGCGACGGGGACCAAGGCGGAAGGGCATTCCTCGTGGTCGGGGAGGCGGGAATCGGCAAGACTCGGCTGGTCGCCGAGGTACTGGATCGGGTCGAGGCCGGTGGTGGCTCCGTCTTGGGGGCGGGGAGCCTGCCCTATTACTCGAATGTCTCGCTGTGGCCCATCGCCCGTGCCCTCGAACACGCCATCGGCGAGGCGGATCTCGCCGCTCTCGTCGGCTACTTGGGGTGTCTCGAGCTGGAACCCGGGGAATACGTCCCCTTCCTGGCTCCTCTCCTGGGGATCGAAGCCCCGGATCATCCAGCTCCGGAGCTCGAGCCGAGCGCCTTCCGCGACGAGACCCTCAACCGGATCGTCAGCTGGATGGGCGCTCTCGGTGCCTCCAAACCGCATCTCGTGATCTTGGAAGACCTCCATTGGGCCGATCCTTCGACCGTAACCTTGGTGGGGCGTTTGGCACAGAGATGCCCCCGCTCGGTTCTGGTCATCGCCACCACCCGGGACGCCTCCACGATTCCGTGGCTGGACGAGGTCGAGGTGGTCCACCTGGGGAGACTCGACAAGGATGCCGCACTTCGTCTCGTCGAGAACGTCGCGGGGGAACGCGAGCTGAGTGAGGACCTTCGGCGCTCGATCATCGAGCGGGCCGGCGGGGTGCCGCTCTTCGTCGAGGAGCTCACTCGGTCCTGCTTGGAATCCGATCGCTCGGACCCCATCCCACTTCGTCTCCAGGAGCTGTTCACGTGGAGGTTGAAGGCACCCGACGTCGACCTCGGAGTCGTGCAGGTGGCGGCGACCGTGGGCCCCGGATTCTCCGCATCGGTGGTCGCCGAGGTCGTGGGAGACGAGGTTCGCGTGTCGGATCAGATCGAAGTGCTGGTCGACGAGGGAATCATCGAGGCGGGCCCGGGTGCCGACTCCTACCGGTTCCGTCACGCCCTGATGCGCGATGCCGCCTACGAGACACAGGTGCTCGACAACCGGATTCGGACCCACGCCCGCTTGGCCGAAGTGCTGACCGCCAGAGGCTCAGAGCCGGCAGTGATCGCCGAACACCTCGACCGGGCCGGTGTGCCGGCCCAGGCCGCCGGGCTGTACCTCGTGGCCGGCCAGTCGGAGCAAGCGAGGGGTGCCCACACCGAAGCCGCCCGATTGTTCACGCGGGCGATCGAGCTGCTGGACCAGGTGCCCGAGTCCGAGGATCGGGATCTCCAGGAGTTGATGGCACGGATGATGCGCGGTCTGAGCGTCAGCTCGACCCAGGGGTACGCCGCCCCCGAGGTCCAGGCCGACCATCGGAGAGCGGAGGTACTGGCGTCCCGTTTGGATGCCCGTCTGGAGGTGTTGCCATCGCTCATCGCCATCTGGGCGTACTGGCTGACCTCGGGTGACCTGTCGACGGCGCGGGGGCTGGTCGACCGGCTCGAGGACCTCATCGCCCGTCCCGAGTTCTCGTGGTTCGAGCCCTGCGTCGAGTCGTGCGCCGGATGGCTGGACTTCTACCAGGGCGAGCTCGACTCGGCCCGCCAGCACCTCGAACGGTCGGTGGCAGGTTTCCGTGCCCGGCCTGCCGATCAGATCGTCTCGCCGTTCTGGCCGCTGCCCAACGATCCGCTCGCCGTTTCTTACATCGCGCTCGCCTGCGTATCCGCCCTGCACGGGGACCTGAACGAGGCGGACCAATGGCAGACGTCAGCCGTCCGGCGAAGCGAGGAGATCGGGTTCCCCCGCGGCCCCTTCAGCCTGGCGTTCGTCAAGACCTATGCCGCCTGGATCAAGCGATACCTGGGCGACCACGACAAGGCACGCCTCCTGGGAGCGGAGGTGGTGGGGATCGGACAGAGCTACGGCTACGCCTACTGGATGCTGCTCGGCTCGTCCTACGTCGCGGCCGGCCAGCCCGGGGGTGCACCGGAACGCCGGTTCCTCGAGGAGACGATCTCCAACATACGCCTCCTCGGCCAAGAAGCCTTCGTCGCGTCCAACCTCTCCTATCTGGCCATCCTCAACCACGAGGAAGGGGCGGTAGAGGAGGCTCGGTCCCTGGTGGACGAGGCGCTCGACGTCGTTCACAAGACCGGCGAGTACCTGCACCTGCCCGAACTCCTCCGGCACCGCGCCCGATACTCCCTCGAGCTCGGGGGGTCGATGACGGAGATCCTCGCCGACCTGAAGGAAGCGCTGGACGTGTCGCAGCGGCAAGGGGCGAGGGTGGCGCACCTGCGGGCGGCGCTGGCGATCGCCCGGCTTCCCGAGGAACACCGGCCGTCAGAGTGGCGTCAGTGGCTGGAGTCAGCGCGGGCAGGCGTGGCGGGCTCGCTCGGCGACACTCGAGAGGCCGACGCCGTCCTCGCCGGAACAAAGTGACCCGTCCCCGTGTCGTCATCTTGGGGGGAGGGATGGCGGGACTGGCCACCGCGTGGGAGTTGAGCCGCGGCGACTGGAAGAACGATTTCTCGTCGATCACCGTCTACCAGCGCGGCTGGCGTCTGGGTGGCAAGGGTGCCAGCAGTCGGGGCGAGCACGGCCGGATCGAGGAGCACGGGTTGCATGTGCTCCTCGGCTACTACGACGCCACCTTCCAGCTCCTGCGGGAGGTGTACGACGAGGTAGACCGGTCGACCACGGACCCGGACTGTCCGATTCGGTCGTGGCGCGACGCTTTCGAGCCGGCCCCGGACGTCGGCCTCGCAGAACAGCGTGACGGCACCTGGAGCCACTTCGTCACGCGCTTCTCGACGAACGACCGGGTCCCCGGCCAACCGGGAGCGGCCGAAGCCGAGCTCCGGCCAACCGACGTCGCGGTGAGGGCACTGCGCTTGCTGCTCGACTTCCATCGCACGCTCGACGTTCGGGGCAGCGCTTACCTCAGCGCCTCGCCTGAGCCGCGAGCATCTCGTCGGGGGCTCGATGTCCTCGCCCGCACCGCCGCCTACACGGTTCTCGCCGGAGTTCTCGAGATGCTGGAGCGGGCGAGCCTGGTGTCGGCTTCGCTCCGGTCGGGTCCTGCGGGTCGCGTGAGCGAGACCCTGGATGCTTGGCGGGCCAGCATCCGTCAGCTCGTCGAGGCGAGCCCCGCCGCTCGGCGAACCTGGCATCTCGTGGACCTCGTGGCCACGAACCTGGTGGGCATGGCCGCCGACGGGATCCTGGTCGACGGCGACTACGGCAAGATCGATTACCTCGACTACCGCGAGTGGCTGGCGAGCCATGGAGCGTCACCCGGGACGAGGGACTCTCCGATCGTGCGGGGGATGTACGACCTCACGTTCGCATACGAAGGTGGCGATCGGAGTCGGCCCCGGTTCTCGGCCGGCCTCGGGCTGCAACTCGCCCAGCGGATGCTGTTCGACTTCAAGGGGGCGATCTTCTGGAGGATGCGAGCCGGGATGGGCGACGTCGTCTTCGCTCCGCTGTATCAGGCGCTTTCCCGCCGGGGCGTGGACTTCGAGTTCTTCCACCAGCTCGATGACGTGGTAGTGGACGGTCGCACGGTTTCAGAGCTCCGATTCACCCGGCAGGCCGAGCTCGCCGAGGGACACCCCACCTACGAGCCGCTCATCCGGGTCGGAGGCCTCCCCGCCTGGCCGGGCCGCCCCATCACCTCCCAACTCGCCTTCGACCCCGGCGACGAGCTCGAGACACACGCGCCCCGGCCGGGCGTGGGCAAGAGGATCCTCCGTGTCGGGGACGACTTCGACCTCGCCGTCTTGGCCGTTTCGGTGGGCATGGTGCCCTTCGTAGCTCGGAGCCTCGTCGACGCCGACCTCCGCTGGAGGGCGATGGTCGAGAGGATCGGCACCGTGGCTACACGCTCGGCGCAGCTGTGGATGCGCGCCACGGAGTCCGACCTCGGATGGGACGGCCCTATCGGGGTGACCTTGAGCGGATTCGGCGAGGGCTTCGACACCTGGGCCTCGATGTCGCATCTACTCGACGTCGAAGACTTTCCACCGGCCGACCCGCCTCGCAGCCTCGCCTATCTGTGCGGCGCCATGCCGGACGTGGAATCGGAGGAGGCGGTGCCTTCGGTACGGGAGGCGCTGATCCGATTTCTCGACCACGACGTGGGTGCCTTGTGGCCTGGAGCCGTCTCATCGAACGGCTTTCGGTGGGACCAGCTCTGGGACGCCAAGGGGAGGATCGGACCCGATCGGCTACAAGCCCAATACCTCCGCGCCAATGTCGACCCGTCGGACCGGTATGTCCAGTCTCTCCCCGGTTCGGGTCGTTATCGGATCGCTCCCGGTGACACCGGGTTTCTCAACCTCGTGGTGGCGGGTGATTGGACGGCGTGTGGCCTCGACGCCGGCTGCGTCGAGGCTGCTACCCGCTCGGCGCGACTGGCCGCCAAAGCGGTGCGCAACGCCGGCTGGGGTAGAGGATGACACCCGCCGACGATCTCGCCCGGGACGTGCAGATGTACGGGGCCCTGTCGGCTGCCTCGGTGGTGGCGCGCTATGCCGCCAAGGTCGACACGGCGATGGCCTCGGTCACGGACGATGCCTGGGATCCGACTGTGATCGCCTCGATGGCAGTCTTCGCCCGGGAAACGATCGGGCCGTTGTTCGAACCACGGTCCCGTCCCGAGCGCGTCGTGCTGCCGGCTGTGATCGCCGGCGAGACGAGTGCGGGGTCGTTGTGGCTGCACGATCCCGGCCCACTCCCCGGAGGTCGATTGGAATTGTCGGTTTCCCCTCTCGTCTCCGGAAGGGGAGACGTGATTCCCTCCTCGGCGCTGTCGGTATCTCCACGGGTTGTCGAGTCGATGGCGGCAGGAGGCAGGCAGGAGGTCCGCCTGGCGGCGGCGGTCCCCTTCGGCCAGGCTGCCGGCTGGTACCACGGTTGGGTTTTCCTTATCACGGCACCCGACGAGCCAGTGGCCGTGGCGTTGCGAGTCGAAGAGGCGGGCCGATGACGACTACGCGCCGAGCCATCGAATCCCGGTTGGAGGAATACGGGCGCCGGGCGCGCCACAAGGCCCTCGTCTACTTGGACGGCGATGACGACGGCGAGTACCTGCGAACCCCGGCGTCCGACTACCTGCTCCGGCCCGGCAAAGCCCTCCGCCCCGCAATGTGCCTGGCGGCGTGTGGCGCCTTCGGCGGGGATCCCGATCGCGCCATGCCCACCGCCGCCGCCCTCGAATTGCTCCACACCGCCTTCCTCGTCCACGACGACGTGGAAGACGACAGTGACCTGCGCCGCGGACTTCCCACGCTCCATCGGCGGTACGGGAGGGCCGTGGCGATCAACACTGGGGATGGGTTGATCGTGTACGCGATGGCAGCGCTCGACGACAACCGCTCGCTCCTCGGCCGCCGTCTTGCTGCCCGTCTCGCCGGGGAGTTCCAGTTCATGGCCCGCCAGACGGTGGAGGGACAGGCGATGGAACTGGGCTGGCAACGCCGAGGACGAATCGACCTGACGCCCGACGACTACCTCGACCTCATCATGAAGAAGACCTGCTGGTACACCACGGTCCTGCCGTTGCGCGCCGGCGCCCTCATCGCCGGACGCCGTCCGGATCAGCTGGCGGCGCTCGTGCGCTTCGGGTTCTTCCTCGGCGCCGCCTTCCAGATCCGAGACGACGTCCTCAACCTCGTCGGGGGGGAACGCTACGGCAAGGAAATCCTCGGCGACATCCGGGAAGGGAAGAGGACTCTGATGCTGATCCACCTCCTGACGGCCGCCAGTCCGGGTGAGCGACGTCGGTTGCAGCGATTCCTCCGTCTGGCGCCCGGCGAGCGGACGCCGCCGATGGTCGAGGAGGTGGCGCAGATGATGCACCGCCACGGGAGCATCGCCTTCGCCGAGGAGTTCGGCCGGGGGATCGCACGTTCCGCGCAGGTGGCGTTCGAGGAGGCCTTCGGCGCCGTTCCCGACTCGCCGGAGAAGCGGTTCATCGCCGAACTGGTTCCTTACATGGTCGAGCGGGACCGCTGATCGTCGAGGCTGAGTGGAGGCGAGGGTCTTCGTGACCCTGGACGGGGAGCGGCGAACCGATCATCCATCTCCGGACACGCGGGCGATGTGGTCCCGGTACCAGTATCCGCTCGCCTTGATGGTCCTCTTCAACGTTTTGGGGTCGACGTGGACGATGCCGAATCGCATCGTGTATCCCTTCGCCCACTCGAAGTTGTCGAGCAGCGACCACACGAAGTACCCCCGAACATCGACCCCCTGACGGATTGCCTCCGCCAACGCCTCGATGTGGCTCTCCAGGTAGCGGATCCGGTCGGTGTCCAAGATGGTCCCGTCGACTGGCTCGGCGTCCGGGTAGGCAGCGCCGTTCTCGCACACCACGAGGGGAAGCGCCGGATACTCGGTCGCCACCCGTTTCAGCGTCCATGTGAGCCCCTCGGGGTCGACCGCCCATCCCATGTCGGTCAGCGGTCCCTCCGGTGTGACGATCACCGCTTCCTCGGCCCCGGGCCACGGGCCTGGGGCCGGGGCGCCGGGTGCGTGGCGGACCCGGTTGACGTTGTAGTAGTTGACCCCGAGGAAATCGATCGGCTGCCGCGCGGCTGCCAGTTCGTCGACGTCGATACGGTCGTCGACCCCGTAGCGGCGGTGGAACTCGCGCACCTGATCGGGGTAGCTGCCGTTGAACACCGCCTCCAGGAAGAGCCGGTTCTGCACCATGTCCACCGCCTCCGCCACGTGGGCATCGGCCGGGTCGGCGCTGGCCGGCCAGGCGGGGATCAGGTTCAGCACCACACCCAACTGGTCGCCCTCGATCCGGTTCTCGCGCATGACGGTGATGGCGTCGTGGTGGGCGAGCATCAGATTGTGCGCCGCTACGAACCCCGATCCGGGGTCGGTGAGCCCGGGTGCGTGTTCACCGGCGCTGTGGCCCAGAAAGGCGGCGCACCATGGCTCGTTGAGTGTCGCCCAGACCGAGACGAGATCGCCCAGCGCCTGCTTGGTCACGGCGGCGTATTCGGCGAACCAACGGCGGGACTCGGGCGAGAGCCACCCGCCTCGGTCCTGGAGCGCCTGGGGGAGGTCCCAGTGGTAGAGCGTCGCCACCGGTGTGATCCCGGAGGCGATGAGTTCCTCACAGAGACGGCGGTAGAAGCCGACCCCGGCCTCGTTCACCTCGCCAGTGCCGCCGGGCAGGATGCGGCTCCAGGCGATCGAAAACCGGTATGCGTTGACACCCAACTCGCGCATCAGGCCGACGTCCTCTCGGAACCGGTGATAGTGGTCGGTCGCCACGTCGGCGTTGCTGCCGTCACGGATCTTGCCGGGAGTGTGGGTGAAGGTGTCCCAGATAGAGGGCGAGCGGCCGTCCTCGTCGACTGCTCCCTCCACTTGGAACGCGGACGTGGCCACTCCCCACCAGAAATCCTTCGGGAACGGGTTCTCGGTCATCCCACCTCGCTACTCGGCTGCGCTGAGAGATCTTCGGAACTGAAGCGCTCCCAGAACTCTGATGGATCTTATGTGGCGGATTCGTCGTGTCCGTCCCGCACGTGTGGCCTTGGTTGGACCGGCCCGCCGCTCTCCCGCCGTTCCTCCAGGGCGACGGAGGCTGAGCCCGGCCACTGGGTCGCCGGGTCCTGAGTCGCCTCAGAGCGGCGGGCCCACTATCTCCGACTCGTATCGGTCGACCACAGCCGCGAAACGAGGATCCGAGATGTCACCGTTGCCCGTCTCCGCCGCCACCGCGGCGAACTCGATGAACGCCCGTTCCTGGCCTCCGGGCGTGTAGATCACGAGGACCCGCCCCGGTTCGTCGCCGACCACCTTGGGGGCGTGCACCGTTCCTCGTGGCACGAACACGAGCGTGCCGGGGGGCGCCGACACGAGTTCGTTGTCCACGAGGAACACGAACTCTCCGCCGAGCACGTAGAACATCTCGTCATGGACGCGGTGCACGTGTCGGGGTGCCCCGAATCCAGGGGACGAGTGCGCCTCGAGGACACCGACAGCCCCGTTGCTCTGTTCGCTGGTGAGCTTGAGCGTGAGACCTTCCGGCCCTGGGATTCGGGTTCCCTCTCCGGGCCGGAGGACGACGGGCTGGGGGGTGTGGATGTCGGTCATTCGATCATCCTGGGTGGTGGCCGCCCCGGGTCATATCCCCCAGGCGGGGGTGAATCGGATATTCACTTGTCTGACAAGGGGGATCTGCGGACAATCGACGCATGGCTTCCGCCGTCGAATTGGGACGGCGTCGTCGAGACCTCCTTCGTCGGATCGCCCAAGCACCCGACACCGACGGAGTCTTCCGAGAGACCTCCCGGATGCTCCGTCGGCTGGTGGACTTCGACGCCATAGCACTCGTCGGCACCGACCCGACGAGCGGCCTGCCGACCAGCCCGATCCACTCGGAGGGGCTGGAGGGCATGACCGCGGCGCTGTGCTCCGACCACTGGGAGCGCGAGTTCGTCGTCGCCGACGTCGCCCGCTTCCGCGAGTTGTACGGAGCCGAGATTCCCGCAGCCTCTCTTCGTGCGTCTGTCGACGACCCACGGCGCAGCCCGCGGTTCACGTCGTTCCTGCGGCGTCTCGACTTCTCCGACGAACTGAGGGTCGCCTGTCGAGCGAACGACGTCCCGTGGGCCCTGATCACCCTGTGGCGGAGGGAAGGAGTGTTCGGGGATCGGGAGGCGAAGCTGATGGCCGGGCTGTCCACGCCGATCGCCGAGCAGGTGCGGGCTCGGGCGATGGTGGCGCGTGCCAAAGGCAACTGGGCAGCCCCGGATTCGCCGGGTGTCGTCGTCCAGGACGCGCAAGGCAAGGTCCTATCGATCAACCAGCAGGCGCGGGACCTGATCGACATGGTCGACGACCCGCGAGCCGGTGAAGGCGAAGCGGATCTCCCGTTCTGGATGCTGGCGATCGGCCACGAAGTGCGATCTCGGGCCCGCCTCGGCGCCGCCTCCGAGCGCGTGCGGGTGCGAACTCGCGACGGATCGTGGCTCGTGTGCCACGGCTCAGTCCTGTTCGGTCCCGACAACCGCCCAACCCAGACCGTCATCGTGGTCGAAAGAGCGCGACCTGGCGAGGTTGCCCCCATAGCCGTCGAGGCATACGACCTCACCGAGCGCGAGCGGCAGATAGCGGCGCTGATCGGACGCGGTCTCGACACGGGAGCCATCGCCGAGCGTCTATACCTGTCGATCCACACTGTGCGCGACCACGTCAAGGCGCTCCTCGCCAAGGTCGGTGTGTCGAGCCGGGGGGAGCTGGTGGCGGCGCTCTTTGCCGAGGTCGCCGACCTCCACTGATCAGATGCATGGAACTGGCCGTCGCGGGTAGACGGAACGATCAGGTCGACGCAGGAGGGAGACATGACCCAAGCGGCCGTCCGTTATCTCGTGTACGACGTCGACGAGGCCATCGATTTCTATCAGGAATGCCTCGGTTTCGAAGTCAGCAGCTACCCAGGCGGCGGTTTTGCCAGCCTCGAACGCGACGGGCTGAGGCTTCTGTTGAACCAGCCGGGTGTGGGTGGGGGAGGCCAGGCCGGGGCAGGGGAGGAGAATCCGCGTCCTGGTGGCTGGAACCGCATCCAGATCCACGTCGATGACCTCGACTCGATCATGGCCCGGATGGCGGATCTGCACGTTGCCATGAGGGGCGCCGTCGCCGAAGGCCCCGGCGGGCGCCAGGTGCTGGTCGAAGACCCGTCCGGGAACCCGGTCGAGCTCTTCGAGCCCGCCTCCAACTGATCTCGACCAGATGCTCACCACCGGTGAACCTCTCGGCGTACGCCGGGGTCGAGCGTCTAGGCTCAGGAAACCAACAGACCTCGTTTAGGAGCGGCGCGAGAGGGGTATAGAGAGCACCCAGATCGGTGAGGCCCCGAAAGCGGCTTGCATGTCTTCTCTGGGAGGGGCTCACCGGAAGAGGAGAGACGGGTGGCCGGCATGCCTCCCGATCCGGACCCTAATCG
>Ga0207873_1001998_pt1 | contig 17841 bp, 13 predicted proteins | sample BGWIniCompost_FD_187373 | JGI IMG/M metagenome (GOLD analysis project Ga0207873, IMG submission 187373) | Cellulose adapted compost microbial communities from Newby Island Compost Facility, Milpitas, CA, USA - BGW Initial Compost (SPAdes)... ...
GGTTCTGGTACTTGAGGTAGTAGGCGTGCTCCCAGACGTCGAGGCCGAGGATCGGCGTCTGGCCGTCCATCAGCGGGCTGTCCTGGTTGGCGGTCGAGATGACCTGGAGCTTGTCCCCGTCCACCACGAGCCAGGCCCAGCCGGACCCGAAGCGGCCGGCCGCGGCCTTGGAGAACGCGTCCTTGAACGCGTCCACCGAGCCGAAGACCTTCTCGATGTCCTGCGTGAGCGCGCGGGACATCGAGCTCTTCCCGCCCGGCGCCATGATCTGCCAGAACAGGTTGTGGTTCACGTACCCGCCGCCGTTGTTACGCACGGCGGTGCGGATGTCTTCCGGCACCGAGTTGATGTCACGCAGCAGGTCCTCGGCCTCGCGCTTCTGGAGATCCGGGTACTTCTCGAGCGCGGCGTTCAGGTTGTTGGTGTACGCCGCGTGGTGCTTGGTGTGGTGGATCTCCATGGTGCGCGCATCGATGTGCGGCTCGAGCGCGTCGTAGGGGTAGGGCAGCTCCGGCAGCTTGAATGGATACGCCATGCGTCCCTCCTCCGGTTGAGGCCTCCCGGATGGGAGGCGTTGCTTCGCGTTCAGGGTGGAACGAACAACCTGCGGCTTTCCGGCCCGGAGGTCAACCTGTGGAAATCCTGCCACCGTTTCCACGCGACTGCGTGCTGCACCGCGCAGCGATGAAACGGCGGGCCAGACGCAAACGAAGACCGGAGCCAGGGGTTGCACCCCGCCTCCGGTCGATCCCGCCTGTGGTCGCAGCGCCTTGCCTGTTGCCGCCGTCCCGGGGCCGCGACCAGGCGCAAGCCGGCAGTGCGCGGAGCCCCGCTACTGGCCGGCGGCCACGACCCGCTCGGGGATGGCCGCGCTCAGCACCACGCCTGGCGCGCGGCCGCTCTCGCCGGCCTTCGGCTCGAGCGTGATGATGAAGCGAGCGAAGGCGCCGAAGTGGCTGCCGACCTGGTCTCGCGAGACCTGCGTCCTCGCGTCGAGGATCCCCGTGGGCAGGACGATGGGCGCAGGCGCAGGGAGGCCAAGCGCGACCAGGTCTGCCTCAGTGAGGGGCGTGCGGTCCGGCGGCGGCGACGTCACCTCGCCGGCGTTCGCCGCGACGGTCTCGTCCGCGTCGATCAGCCATGCGCCGTACGTGTAGCCGAGGGGCGGCAGCGACAGCTCCTCGAGGTTCGCGACGACCTCGACGAACTCCTCGCCGACCTTGCGCACGCTCATCAGGCCGGTCCCTCGCGCGGTGAAGGTACGCGAGGAGCCTGGCGAGTCGATGTCGAACCAGCCGAAACTGGCCGCGCCGCTGGACGAGCTGGTGATGACGCCCGTCTCCTCGTCGACATCGCCTTCAGGCGCGGCGGGGTCGAACGGCGCGGGCAACGCGAACCACAGCGGTCGCGCGCCGGCCCGCGCGTCCGGGAACGGCGTCACGCCATCGATGGCGAGCACCAGGTACGGCTCGGCGCCCGCGGCCTCTGCGCCGGTCACGCGCGCGCGGAACTGGTGAACGTCCGAGGCGGGCCCGCCGCGGAACCCGGTCGCCTGGACCGGTCCTGTGATGGTGTCGATCTCCTCGACGATCACGCCCGGCTGCGGGCTGGTGGTCGTGATGCGCATCTGCACGTACTCGCCGGAGACCGGAGTGAAGCTTTCGGCCGTGTGCACCCGGACAGAGTAGGTCGCGTTGCCCGCCAGCGTCTCCAGGTTCCTGAACTCGGCCACCACCACGACCGAGTCGTCGCTGACCAGCGTGTAGCTGCCGTCTTGCTGGACCTGCACGGTGCCGTAGCGCGTCGCGGTGACCGTCGCGGCCGGCAGGCCGGCGCTCGCCACGCCGATCGGCGAGTTGAACGTCACGAACCCCACGCCGGTGATGCGCTCCGGCTCGCCCTCGGTGCAGGCAGCGAGAGAGAGGGCCAGCGCGGCGGCGAGCGCCGCGCACTTCCCGGCCTGGCTGTGTCCGATCATCAGTCCCCTCCAGCCCGGGTGATCCGGAGACCCAACGTCAGCCGGATGTTGTGCATGGTCCCCGCCTCCAGCGGCGGCGGATTCAATTCGGGGAAGCGATTGTTCCGGTTCTCCTCCCTGACCACGTTCAGCTTGTTGGGGTCGAAGTCAGGGTAGATCACGTCGCGGGCGTCGATGCTGAGCGTGAGCTGGTCGGAGGCACGGAAGCGGAGCCCGCCGCCCACGGCGAACTGGAAGCCGCTGAGCGTGGTGGGCGCGTCCCACTGCTGGGCATCGAGGAACATCGTGTAGGCGCCCGCGCCCAGCCCGGCGTACGGCTGCAAGGCGCCGTCCCGGGGGCCGAACTCGATCCTGGCGCCGTAGCTCAGGATCGAGACCGGCTGATGGATCACGGCGTAGACCGTCGAGTCGACGCCGAAGTCGAGCTGGGCGAGCGGGAACTTCTCTCCGTCGATCTTGCCGCGGGCGAAGTCCATGGACACGCCGGCGGAGAGCAAAGGGTTGATGTCGCGCAGCACCTCGACCCCGCCGACCGCCATTCCTCCGAGCGCGCTCCCGTCGGCGTAGCTCACGTAACCGGCCTGGGGCACGACCTGCCACTGGGCCGCCGCGGCGCCCGGCAGGGCCAACAACGCGAGGAGCGGGAGGATCGATCGTCGCATGGCGCCCCCTAGAAGACGAACTCGAAGCTGAAGACGCGGATGTTCTCCAGCTCACCCATATCCACGTAGCCGAAGTCGAACCCGGCACGGCGGCCCCCGCCGAGCGGCATGCGCACGCCGAACCCGGCGGACGCGCCGTGCATGGACTCGCGGAACCCCGTACGCGGCTCGTTCATCATCCGCTTGCCGATGCGGGCGAAGAGGATCTCGCGGAATGCGTATTCTGCGGCGAAGCTCGGCTGCATCGCGGAATCGATGCCGTCGTCGACCTGGACGAGCGCGACGAGCCGGTGGTTCGGGCTGGGCGCCAGAACCGCGGACGGGCCGCCCACCAGGCTGGTTTGAATGCCGAAGTGGAACGCCGTCGGCAGGCTCGCGGGCGTCGTCCGGATCCCGATCTCCAGCGGCCGCAGCAGGTCGAGTTCCGTCTCCTGTCCGTTGATCCGCCGGTCGACCGGCCCGCCGGTGATGCGTCCCTCAGAGCCGACGTTGGTCAGCGCAGCGCCGATCGTCGTGCCGAAGACGCCGGTATTGAAGCGGACGCCCGCGTCGAATCCGACGTAGCTCGCGGTCGCGCCCGTGATCCCTTCGGTCACGACCTTGGCCGCGAAGCCGACCGAGAGCCGGTCCGTGATGAAGCGGGCGTAGTGCAGGCCGATGGCGCTGCCGGTCCACGTGAACGTGTCGCCGAAGTCGGGGTCGCCGCCCTGCGGGAACAGCTCCGACGTGCGCGGAATGTCGCCGCTGTCGAAGAAGATCCCGCTGACGCCGAACACGCCGCCCAGCATCGGGAGCGCCACGCCCACGAACTGGTGGGTGATGTCCGCCTCCTCGAACAGCGCGGCGTGCGAGAACGCGGCGGACAGGCTCTGGATGTGCGCGAGGCCCGCCGAGTTCCAGTACAGCGCGTAGATGTCGTCCGCCATGGCGGTGTACGCGCTGCCGAGCGCGAGCCCGCGCGCGCCCACGCCCATCTTCAGGAAGTCGGCGGCACGCGTCCCGACCCGCGTCCCCTCGAGCTTCGGATCCGGCTCGTAGTACGAGCCCTGACCCTGTGCAGCCAGGGGCGCGGAGGCGGTGATTGCGAACAGCGCGGCGAAGGCCGAGAAGCGAAAGCCGATCATGCGCGCCCCCCTCATCAACGGATGACCACGAATTTGCCGATCTTCGAGCGAACCCGGCCGGTCGCCGGATCCCTCGCCTCGACCCGGAAGATGTACAGGCCGCTGGCCAGCTCGTTGCCTTCGTGCGTGCGGAGGTTGTACGCCAGGTCCCCCGTCGCGCCGACGTCGTTCTCCGTCCACGTGATCTGCTGCACGAACGAGCCGGTTGCCGTGTAGATGCGGATCGTGCCCCGCGGCGGCAGGTTCGTGAACAGGATGCGCCGCTCCTGGATGGACGTCTCGTACCTCGAGTACATCAGGTACGGGTTCGGCACGACGCGGACGTTGTCCAGCGACGTGATCTCGCCCCGCTCCAGGATGTCCGCGCCCGCGAGCGAGCCGGTGACGGTGATGTCCATCACGGTGCGCGGGTCGAACGGGTTGGCGTAGTGCACGCGCAGCTTCAGGCCCTCCGTGACGTCCAGGTAATCGGTCTGTCCGTCGCCGATCACCGGGTTGCACGTAGGCTGCGAGGAGCCGCAGTTCAGCACCGCGTTCGCGATCGTCACCACGGGCCGCGTGATCCGGATCGGGTTGCCGGCCGCATCCACGACCACCCGACCGTCCACCATGCTGTCCTGTGTGACCGTCTCGAGGAACAGCAGCCGGTCGCCGGGCACCCACTGGTCGGACGGGACTTCCACACGCAGCGTGTCGTTCCCGCTGCCCAGCAGGATGGTGGAGTTGGGCCGGGCGACCATCGCCACATCCACGGCCCGGTTCATGGTCAGGTTCCGGATCCTGAACGGCACCTTCACCGGAACCAGGTCTTCCGCGCTGAGGTTCGGGTTGTTCAGGGCGGAGCGAACCGCCGCGAGCGCCTCTGCGTCCGTGCGGCCGGTGCTCCCGGCGGCACGGCTCGTGAGAGACGCAGTAAACGCCTGCTGGGTCTCCTGCGGATTCAGCCGGTTGAGGCGGAACGGCGCGTCGGCGCCGAACGGCCGCGCCGTCCACTCGAGCTCGTACTCGCCCAGCTCGTCCGCGGAAGCCCGCACGCTGGCCTGGTTGTCGGCCCAGCCCAGCGTGGGCCGCACCCGATCCAGCAGCGAGTCGCCGGCCGCGTCCACGTAGTACTGGCGCCGGAAGGTCCCGGCGATGGTCGCGTCCGCCTGGATCTGGAAGCCCGGGTAGTCCGGCCGGCCGAAGAAGGCGCCCGGCGTCGCGCGGTCGGGCTCGAGCACGGTCGACGCGAGGATCGGCCGGCTGGAATCCAGCAGCACGAAGCCGAGCCCATCCATCACCAGCACTTCCGTGGTGAGGTCCCCCTGCGTCTCGCGCGAAACCAGCTCCGTGGACCCGTTGAGCGACACACCAGCCGGATCCGTATTGGTGAACGTCTGCGCAGCGAGCACGTGGTCGTCCAGCAGCGCCTCGCCCGGGCCGCCGGGGTCCCGTATCGCGTCGACGACGTGCGCGACCTCGACCTGCGTGGACCGGAGCACGCCCTCGGCGTCGTACTGCCGCGTCACCGTGAAGCGGTTGCCGAACACGGCGCGGTACTGGCCGCCCCGCACGTCCCCCGCCCGCTGGACGCCGAAGCCGACCGATATCGGGCCATCGCCGGCCTGCGAGACCGTGAACGTCGGCGTCCTCGAGCCCGCTTGCACGCCCGCGGGAACGTACACGGCCACGACGTTCGGATCGGACGTGGACGTGGTGAGGGAGTTCATGATCGACGGCGCGATGTCGAGCTGCGTGGGACCCAGCGCGTCGAAAACGCCATCGCCGTCCGTGTCCACGGAATCGACGATCGCGAAGTTGGCGCCGCGGGTCTCGCCCACGAGCACGTACAGGTAGGACCGGCCCGCGATCACGTTTCCGTCGGTGAAGACGTTGGGGAACCCGGACTCCGTCCGTGCAAGCTCGGCGTACGCACGCCAGCCGACGCCGATCGGCTGGCCGGTGAGGTCGCGTGCCGGATCCCCCCTGCAATCCGAATCGGCCGTGAAGGTGCGGCCGCCGTCGCACGACTTGAAGACGAACAGGCGGGCCACGTTGTCCAGCGCGCGCTCGCGGATCCGGTCGACCAGCCCGGGGTTGAGCTCGCGCAGCCGGTACTCCGCCGTGCCGGGGCCGGCGGATTCCAGCTTGTTCGCGAAGTCGAGCAGGAACGGGTCGACGTGCGTCTCCAGCGTGTCGTTCAGGAACAGCGTGACCTGCGCCGCGTTGGGGCCGAAGTCATCGTGGCCCGTGACCTGGGTGGCCACGACCCTGACAGGAGGCGCCGCGGTAGGCCCGAGGTAGAACTTCATGTAGAAGTCGATCGTGTTCGCGACGTACGCCTCGAGCGACGCCGAATCCGGCGCGGCGGCGATCGCCAGCACCAGCCCGACCGTGTCGTCCGCCGCCAGCCGGAACGGCCCGATGCCCCACATCCCGTTGTTGGCGTACTGGTTCAGGTAGCGCCCCGGCGCCGCCATGGTGTCCGACCACACCGCCGAGCAGCCCGCCGGCCCACAGTTGTCGAACCACAGCGTGTCAGGCCCTGGAGGCGCGCTGAGCGGGCGCCGCGTGTACGTCCACTCCGGCGCCGGATTGCACAGCGATCCGCGGCAGTGGCCGGGCACCGTGTGCGCGAACGGCACGAACTCGTCCGGATAGAATGGGTTGCGGAACGCGATCGCCTTCACGGCCTCCGGCAGGTCCGCCGGATTCCGGTCGTACAGCAGGTTCTCGTGCGTGGACGAGTAGAATCCGAACAGCTTGCGCGGGTTCCGGTCCAGTCCGCCCAGCGCCGTGAAGCAATCGCCGTAGTCGCACAGGTGGCCGTGGTTGAACGTGATGGTATCGCCACGGAACGGGTTCGTCGGGTCGTAGAACGGCGACTCCGGGTTCGTGAACAGCTTGTTCCGCATGTCGCCGATCGGGCTCTTCAGCACGATCACCGCGGTGGCGCCGGCAATGAAGCCGAGGGCATCGCACTCCTGTCCGGGCAGCGGCACGCCGCCGTTGCAGTTCGGCGAGCCGGAGGCCCCGATCTCGGCCGAGAAGATGGCGTTGCGGGCGGGGTCGAAGTAGACCGAGCTCGACTGGAACCGGCCGACCTCGTGCGAGAAGCCGATGTAGAGCGAGTCGTAATCGAGGCCGACGCCGTACACCTCCCTCGACTTGTTCACCAGGATCGCGCGCCAGAAGCTCACGTTCTGGAGCGTCGGCAACGCGTAGCTGAACGCGTCGAAGCTGAACTCGAGCCCCAGCGGCCACCCGGCCAGGGTAGGCTCGCCGCTCTGGCCCGGGACGACGTTGCCGAAATTGGGCAACGTGGTCGAGTTGAAGTCGTTGTAGGTGCCGTAGGTGGCAAAGTCCCCGAAGAACCTGGACCGATCCTGGTACTCGGGCGGCACGCGCCACCAGGAGAACTCGAAGGTCTCCCGCGTCATCCCGGCGATTTCGGGGTTCTGGAAGATCTCGAGCCAGGCCTCCTGCGTAATGGGGTGGGAGCCCAGGAACGTCGGCACGCCGTCGATCACCGGCCAGGTCTCGGGGCAGTTGGACCCGGCGAGCAGCGTCAGGCCGGCCGGCATCTCGTAGCCGCCGCGCGTCTGGGAGTGATCGCGGCAGGAGCCGTCCGTGGTGGACGTCACGCCCGAGTACGCGCGGCCGAACTGGCCGTCCGCGGCGTTGAACTGACGCTGCCTGCCGAAGCTGGTCAGGTTGATGATCGAGGTCCAGCCCTGCGCGGGTCCTCGCGGCAGCGCGTTGGCGAGCGACGGCACCTTCTCGAGGTGCCGCAGCCATTCACCCCGTGGCGCTCCCGCGTACGGCGACCCCATGCCGAAGAACTGGAAGACCGGCTCGTTCGGGCTGATCTGCGTCCCGAGCAGCTCGTAGTTCGACAAGCCCGGGCCGAAAGGATCGTCGCCCCAGCCGGTGTTGATGGCGTACATGATGAAGTCGCCCTGGAGCCGCATGCTGGTGCGGGCGATGTCGCCCTCGGCCGAGATATTGAAGGGCGAGCGCCGGGGAGGCGGCACCGGGCGCTGCACGCGCTGGGCGACCGCGGGTAGCGGGAGCAGCAGGGCGAGGAGCGCTCCGAGCAGCAAGCGGCTCGATCGGAACGGCAGCGACATGTCTGTTCCCTCCGCGATGGCTCAGAAGTCCACGCGCAGCCCGACGCTGATCTCGCGGCGCGGGCCGAAGAAGTGGGGCCGGTCGAAGTAGGTGCTCGAGGTCTCGCGGCTCACCGGGTTGCCGATGCGGGCACGGCCCTGGTCGATGGTGCCCTCGTCGCACCGACCGGTCGTCTCGAAGACCTGCACGCAGTACTTGTTGTCGAACAGGTTCTGCACGCGCAGGAACACGCCGTACCGCAGCCCCTCCCAGTAGAAGTCCTTGGACGCGCGCAGGTTCACCGTCCAGTGGCCGGGCATGCGCCCGCTGTTGCGCTCGGCGCGCGCCTGGGGGTCCACCTCGAACGTGTTGACCGGCGTGTACGGGAACCCGCTCGCGGCCTGGAGCGTCAGGGCCGCGTTGAAGTCGCGCAGCCAGTTGCCGAACCGGATGTCCGGCACCTCGTCCGCGAAGGCGACGCGGAGCGTCGCGTTGAAGACGTGCGGCCGGTCGATGTCGGAGACGATCTCGCGCCGCAGCGACTGGTCGCCCTCTTCCGTCTGCGCCTCGAACTCGCGCTGCGGCGGCGCAGCGTTGGTCCGGGTCTGCGAGTACGAGTAGTTGACGTTGAAGGCCCAGTGGTTGGCGAGCCGCCGGCGCAGCGCGATCTCGAAGCCACGCACGGTCTGGTAGTCCTGGTTGACCAGGATCGAGTACACCGCGCTCGAGGTGCCGTACGTCGCGCCGGGGTCGTTGATGCGGCCCTCTCGCACGCCCGTCAGGCCGTACTGGTCCTTGTTGAACGCGACGATGGTGAGCCCGTAGTTCTCGCCGATCTCCGTGGTGAAGCCCAGCTCGTAGCTCGTCGTCGACTCGGTCAGCAGGTTCGGGTTGCCGAGGAACTGCCGCCCCACCCGCGGCGAGAAGAGCACGGGCCCGCAGAGCCCGATCTCGGACGAGTTGCTGGGCCGCTGGTCCGGCTGGCCGTTCGGCGGCTCCAGCGTGCCGTCCGGAAGCGGATTCCGCTGGAGGAACGCCGTGCCGCACGGGATCCCCTCCCCGAGCGTGCCGATGCCCGTGTTGCGGAACAGGTTGGTCAGCAGCGGATTCTGCGAATAGCGGCCGAAGTTGAAGAACAGGCCGGACCGCTCCGTCACCGGGAAGTTCACGCCGATGCGCGGCGAGAACTGCGTGCGCACGCTGGATTCCTCGAAGTCGTCCTGGTGCGCGATGATCGCTGCGCTGTCCCGGACCGCCTGGTCCGAGCACGCGGCCAGGCCGGTGAAGTAGCTCGGATCGGCGCCGAACCTCTGCGGATTCTCGCAGACGTGCACCGCAGTGGTCCCGTTGTTCGGGTCCAGCGGGTTGCGGAAGAAGACGCCGCCGGCGCGGCCGATGTCGAAGCGGAAGCCCAGGCTGATCGTGATGAAGTCGTACTCGATGCGGTCCTGGAGGTAGGCGGCCGCGTTCCACAGGTCGCTGTTGTAAGGCAGGCCCAGGCCGTCCTTGCCGCCGAACAGGTGGTCGGCGCGCACGGCGAACTGCTGCTGCGCCTTGACCGGCTCGTCGCCCTCGATGGCCTGGTACTCCAGGAAGCTGAGGTCGTGCACCTCGTAGTACAGGCCGGCCTGCACGTTGTGATTGTCCGTGACCTGGCTCTGGATGTCGGCCCGCAGCACCGCGGTGCGCACGCGCTCGCCGCCGTAGAAGTTGTCCGTGCCCTCCGTCGGGTTGTTGCTCTCGGTGCCGGGCGCCACGAAGCGGCCCGTGAAGTTCAGGTCGCCGAAGTTGTCCTTCAGGCAGAAGCCCTCGAAGAAGTTGCAGCGCGTGCGGCGCTGGTCGAACAGCCCGCCCGAGATGCTGAACGCCGTCCGGTCCAGCGTCTGGTTGTACTTCAGGACGTAGAGCCGGCGCTTCATGTAGTTCGTGCCGAACACCACGTCCTGGTAGTCCCGGAAGTTGCCGAGGAACAGCGAGTCCGCCCGGGTCCGGGCCGCCGGCGTGGAGAGCGGGTCGAACCCGGTGAGGATGAAGTCGAAGTCGAATTCCTGATGCTCGAGCGAGTAGTCCAGGATCGATGCGCTGAGCTTCGCCGTGGGCGTGAAGAAGTACGTCAGCTTGCCGATCAGGTCGCGCTGCTGCTCGAAGCCGAACGACCGCCAACCGGGGATCAGGTCCATGGTGGTGGGCGTGTTCAGCCCCTGCGCGCGCCTGCTCGGCTGGAAGATGTCGTCGTCGAACTCCAGGACGCGCTCGGCGCCGTTCACCAGACGGCCGGCGACCATGAAACGGAGGCGGTCGTTCGTCCCCGGGACGGGGCCCATGAACTCGGCCTCGATCTGGTCGAAGTCCTTGAGCTCGTCCGGACGGCTGCCCAGCGCGCCCGCGAGGCCTGTGGTCTGATACTCGAGCGCGCCCTCGTACTCGGTACCGCCCTCCTTCGTGACGATGTTCACGATGCCGGACAGCGCGTTGCCGTACTGCGGCTCGAAGTAGCCCTTGACCAGGTCGACCTGCGCCACCGCCTTGTTCGTGAGGTCCAGCGCCGGGCCGCCGAAGACGAAGTTGTTGACCGGGATCCCGTCGATCAGCGTGAGGGTCTCACCGGCGCGGCCGCCGCGGATGCTGATGGGCGAGAGCGGATTCTGCCGGCGCTCGAGGTAGCTCCGGATCGTCGTGTTGTCCGGCACCGCGAGGTAGCCCTGCTCGAGCGAGAGCGCGCCGGAGATGTCCGTGACGGGCAGCGCCGCCAGCTCGGCAGCCGTGGTCGTGACCGCCGTGCCCATCGCGCCTGTCTCGACCAGACGCACCTGCTCGGCCTCGACGATCACCCCCTCGACGGCCAGGGCCTCGGGGGGCAGCGGGAAGTCAAGCGTGCGCGTGACGTCGACCGCGATCTGGACGTTCTCTCTCCGTACGGTCGCGTACCCGAGGAGCTGCACCGAGACCGTGTACGTGCCGGGCGGGATGTTCAGGATGAAGTAGCGCCCGTTCTCGCCCGTGAGCGTCGTCCGCCCCGTGCCCTCGATCGTGACCTGCGCGCCGGCGAGCGGCTGCCCGGTCGAGGCGTCGGTCACGATTCCTGTGAGTTTGCCTGTGGAAACCTGCGCGAGTGCGGTGGCGGGGAAAGCGGCGCACAATCCGGCTGCCAGGATGAGCGCGCGGTACGACAGGGGCGACCGCATCGGTCCCTCCGTGGGAAGAAGGGTCCTAGACAAACCGGTGAATCGGCCCGCCGCGTCCGATCAGCACCAGACCAGGCGGGTCCGATAACCAATCAGGAAACGAATCCCGTAGGTTTTTTGTGACAGCGTATCGCGCAATATGCGCCGCGCCCGCGAGGCGTCAAGCCGGTTCCGGGAAGCCGCGGGCGCGGCGCGCCATGATCCTGCGGATCGTCCTAATGCCGACGTAGGGTTCTGGGATCCGGTTGTCCTTCCGAAGTATCCCAGAGGACCGTGACTATCCACCAGCGCTTACCGTCGTGCAGGAGCTGAATGCTGTTCACGCCCCGCGCGAACGGCTCGGGATCCGAGGCCGTGCGGAGGGACTCGTAGGCGCTGAACACGTGGACGACGTTGCCGAAGCGGTCCTCGCGGCGCCCGATCTCGCGCTCGAAGAAGCCGTCGCGCTCGAGGCGCGGGCCGACACGCTCGGCGTAACCCTGCGCGTCCATGGCCACGTGACGGGCCGCGCCGGTCTGCGGGTCCCTGCCCACTGCGATGAGGCGCGCGGCGCCGGGCAGGAACAGCGAACGGAAGCGGTCCCAGTCGCGGGCCTGGCCGGCGGGCCCCGAGATGACGTCGTAAAGCGCGGCGAGGATCGCGTCGATGGAGGCGACGTCCTCGGGCCGCGCGGCAGGCGGCGCCGCTGCCTTCTCCTGCGCGGCGGCGCGCGCGGATGGCAGGGCAAGGAGCAGGCAGACGAGCAGTGCCGAGGCGGAACGAGGCGTTCGCATGGTCGAGTCCTTCCGAGCGAGGTCCGGTGTAGCGCTGCCAGGGCCGGGAAAGGAGCGCGCGCCGAGGCGGGGCGAAACGCTCCACGACGGCGCGCGCGTTCGGGGAGGGGACGGCGCTCGACTCGCCCGGCGGCCGGCCTGCCGCTACATCGCCCCGTCGCGCGCCTCGCCGTCGTTCGCCCCCTGCATCGGCGGGAAATCGAGCACGCCGACGGACCCGCCGAAGCGATCTGGCACCGCGACGAGCCCCGGCGGCACGGCCCACTCGCCGCCGTCCACACGGATGTTGACGTGGTAGATGCCGGCGGGCTTGTGGAACGTTGCTTCCCAGAGATCGGGGCCCTGCGCGGAGCGTCGCAACGCGACGACCTCCCAATCGGTGACGTCGCCCTTGAGCTCGACCCGGCGGGCGCCGGGCACGTGCAGGCGGACCAGGTAGGCGTCGGGCTCCACCGGCACGACGGCGGGCGCTGCGGGCCGCGTATCCGGTGGCGGGACGGGGTCGGGGTCCTTGCGGGCTGACCGGATATCCATGCGCACCCCGAGTTGCGCGAAGCGGCCGCCCCGCTGCGCGAGGTCCGCGCGCTCGGGCCGCACGCCGCCGGCGAGCACGATGCCGAACCGGCGCCAGACGGGGATGTCCGCCTCTCCGAACAGCCACTGCCGCGTGCCGCGGGTCTCGCCGCTGAAGCGCTGCCCGGCCGTCAGCCGGAAGGCCACCGGGCCGAGCCGGTGCAGCGCGCCCAGCTCGCCGTCCGTGTAGCGGTCGTCGCTCTGGACGACGGAGCCAGGAAGCGACGGCGCGCCCGGCTCGAGTGTGCGGACGGATCCGGACGGCCCGCCGCGGAGCCAGGTCGTCCGCACCTCGAACCGGAGCGCGGACAAGCCGCCGCCGATCCGGAGCGAGACGGCCTCCCTCGGCCCGTTCCCGTAGCCTGCGGCAACGGTTGCGCTGCCGGCGAAGCGCACGGGGCCCAGCTCGTGGCCGATGTCGACGCGCAGCCCCGAGCGGGTGTAGGCATCGCGGCCCGTGGCGAGGCCAAGGAGCAGGTGCAGCGCGAAGTCCGGAGCCGTGTCGGCCGCAGGCCAGGTGACTCGCGCGTTCAGCCGCTGCTCGTGCGTGCCGTCGCCGAGAACCGCCGCCATTGGCCGCACGACCAGGCGGAGGTCCTGCTCGAAAAGCCGCTCGAATGCATCGTTCCACGGGTCGCGCGACTCATCCGGCCACGGGGGCGGAGGCTCGTCCGGCCAGCCGGGCGGGAGGTGGACCTGCGCGGCGGCCTCCGGTGGGGAGACGGCCGCGGCGAGCGCGCAGACCGCGACGGCGATGGCAGCGACCCCGCGCCTCATGGCCGCACCCTCCCGTCGAGGCCGGTCGGCCGGCCGTGTTGGATCAGCGCGCGGGCGCGCACGGCGGCCGCCTCCGCGGGCGGCGCACCGGCCATCATGTCGCGCTCGACCAGCCGCTGGAGCGACGCGAACTCCGCCGCGGAGAGCCGCGCGTTCAGCATGGCCGTGATGAGGTCGAGGGACTGCTCGGCGGGCACGCCGCGCGACATCAGGTAGACCAGCCCCGCGAGTCCGCCGGCGAACGACTCGCGCGTGCGGTGGGGCCGCAGCCGCTCGAGCTGGGCGGGCGTCGCGCCCGCATCCAGCGCCGCGGCGGCGAGGCGGAGCGCGTCGACGCTGACGTCGTCGCCCAGCGCCTCACGGGCGGTTGCGAGGTCGCGGATCAGCGCGCGCACCGCGTGGACGATCGCCTCGCCCGACGCGCCCTTGCTCTGGCCCTCGAGCGCCTTCTGCACGAGCGGCTCGGTGGGCAGCCCGAGCGTGCTCGCGCTGTCCACCAGCGCGGCAACGGCCGCGGCGGTCTGCGGGTCGAGCCGCTTGTTGAGGCGCGCATCCTGCGCGAGCGCGAGCCGCGGCCCGAGGGCGAGCCCGAACGCGCAAGCGAGCGCGACACCGGCAATGAGCCGCACGCTCATGGCGCCTCCTGCGGAACGATGTACGCGACCGATGTGGGCCGGCCGAAGTCCTCGTGCAATGTCACGGCGTGCGGGTCCGCCCGCCACTCCGTGCCGTCCACGAGGTACGCGTAGCGCACCGTGCCGGGGCGGAGCTGCACGACCGCCGACCAGACGCCGTCGCCCGTCCGCGTGAGCGGCGTGGCCCGGGGATCCCAGTCATTGAAGTCGCCGACGACGCTCACGCTGCGCGCATCGCGCGCGTGCAGGACGAACTGCGCCGACGTCAGCTCTTCCGCTGCCACGCCCCGCTCCGGCGTGTCGAGCCGCCAGAGCGCGAGCCAGAATGCGCTGGTCAGCGCGACGAGCGCGATGCCAGCCGCGAGCGCGGCCGGGGGCGAGAGGATGCGGCGCGCGGCGCGCGCGTCCTCGGCCCGCAGCGCTGCGGCCAGCCGCGCGCGCGCCTCGGGTCGCGCCAGGGGCTCTTTGCGCAGCGCTGCGAGCCATGGCTCCAGCCGCGGGTCCAGCTCGCTCATGCTGTATCCTCCGTCAACATGGCAAGCACCTGATCGGAAGCTCTCTTCACTCGCATCTTGAGCGCGCTCACGCTCGCTCCTGTGATCTCCGCCATCTCTTCGTAGTGGAGCTGCTCGACGTACTTGAGCAGGAACGCCTCCCGGAGCTTGGGCCTGAGCGCGGCGAGCGCCGTCTTCAGTTTCGGGTCGAGGTCGCCGTCGGCGCCGGCGCCATCGGCCGGCTGCACCCGGAGCGTCTCGGGATCCTGCCGCGCCCACCACCGCTCGAACAGCAGGCGTCGCCGGCGGGCCCTCTGGACGTGCGAGCGGCAGCGGTTGAGCACGATGCCGAGCAGCCACGGCCGGAAATGTCGCGGCGACCGGCCTCGCCGCAGCGCGCGGTACACGCGGACGAGCGCTTCCTGGACCGCATCCTCCGCGTCCTCGCGCTGCCCGAGGCTACGCCACGCGAAGCGCAGGCAGGCGCCGTAGTACCGGTCCACCAGCGCGTCGAACGCGGCCGCGTCCCCGGCCTGCACGCGTCGGATCAGCTCCTCGTCCGCAATCACATCCTGAACATCCCGCCGTCGGCTGCCCTAGAGACCCTGCGTGTGGCCTGGACGGTCACATCGGTGGAGCGCCGCTGCGGCGCGGCTGACCGAATGACCGCTCCGGCATGCGACGAAGCCGTAGATGGGCGAGAAGGGGTTCGCGGCGCGCAGACGCCGCCGGGCCTACAGCCGCAACTCGAATCCGAACGCGAGACTACCCGAGAAGGCCAGGAGTCGTTCGTAAGTGATCTTCACGGAGCGGCCGGTCTGCTCGACGATGTCGCGCTCTTCCTGGCTGGCCCACGCCTTCTGGTCTGGCATGTAGAATCGGCCGGTGGCGCTGCCCCACACGCCGAAGTGCCTGCCGAGGTAGACGGCCAGGTGCGGGCCGACGAAGCCGCCGAGGGCCAGCCACGAACGGTCCGACCACTGGATGTCGGGCCTGGATTCGGAGCCAGGCGCGGCGTGCCAGTCGCGGTGGCCGTCAGAGAGGTTCAGCCGGTGGAGGGTGATGGACGGGCCGAACTGGAGGCGGAGCGCTGCGACGCGTCCCGAGACGAAGGCCAGGCGCCAGCCGAGCTCGAAGCCGGTCGTCCTGAAACCGCGCTCGAGCGTCTCGGGCGCCGCGAGGCCGCTGTAGTGCCCCGTCGAGAGCCCTTCGGTGTGGTACACGGTGAAGATCATGTCGCCAGCGGTCCTGGTCGACCAGTGCAAGCTCGCCATGAACCCCCGGCTGGGATCCGTACGCTCGCGGTAGCTCGCGCCGTAGCGAACGCTGTCCCGGTACAGGCCAACGCTCCCCCTGTACACCTCGTACGAGGGGCTGAGCATCATCCCGAGCGAGATGCCGGTGATGCCGCGTGTGCCGTCGTTCTGCCGCGCGCGGCTGGTCGGGGGCCAGTTGGGCTGCTGGCGGCGGAGCGCCGGGTCAGGGCCGGCGGCCAGGTCCTGCGCACGCGCGGGTGCGGGCAGGAGCGCCAACGCCACAAGACAGACGAGCACGTAGCGAGGCATGCGCACGTTTCGGAGCGTTAGGACCTGCCCATCCGGGACCGGTTCCGGAGTTCGATGATGATGGAGGATTGTGGCCTTCGGCACAGCGGGGGTTCCATTCTAGGCACGCCGAGGCAGCGGGGCAACCGGCGGCGGCGGCGGCCACGCCCCGGCCGCCCGCGGACGATCAGGAGCCGAGCAGCTCCTCGAGCAGGTCGGCGAGGCGGTAACCTGCGAGCGCGATGCGGCGCTCGGCGGCGGCGTACGCGGCATCGGTGTAGGGTGCGTCCGGGGGCACGCCGCGCTGGAGCGTCGCGGGGTAGGCGGTGGCCAGGACCACGTCGACGCTCTCGCGGGCCCACGCGCGTACGTCGCGGAGGGCGAGCTCGGCCGCAAGCGAGGAGCGCGGGTGCGCCTGCACGATCGTGTCCGCGATCCGATCCACCAGCGCCTCGTCGGCCTCACCCTCGTGGCGGTCGAAGCGGCGCGTGAGGATGCTGTCCCAGAAGTAATGCAGGTTGTCGCCTTCGCCGAGGCCAAAGAGGTTGCCGCCGCGATCGCCCTCGGGCTCCTGCGGCGTGACGCGCGCGGTGCAGTGCAGCGGCTGATGCAGGTCGCCGACGAGGTGGAGCAGCCACGCCAGATCGACGGCCCGCTCGGCGGCGGGGCGATCCGGCGCGCCGAGCGAGACGCGGATTCGTTCGAGCTCAGCCAGCAGCTCGCCGACCAGCGGCCAGTCCAGCAGCTCGGCCGGCGCATCCGGCGCGGGCCGCGACCAGAAGAAGTTGACGTAGTGCCACGTCGGCCGATGGTAGCGGTTCGCCTCGAGCTCGCGGTCGCGGATCGCGTCCGCCCAGGTCGCGGCACGCGCGAAGAACTCGCGCTCGCGGGCCTCGAGGTCGCGGTCGTCGGCGGGGAAGAGGGCATGCAGGCCGGCGTCCTCCGGCGCCGCGCGGAGCAAGGCGACGACGCGCGCGCGCGTCTCCGGTCGCAGCTCCCGCCACGCGATGCGCGCCACGACCCGGTGCCCGATGTCGTCCCAAGCATGCACGGGGCCGGGCGCGAGTGCGGCGGCGAGGAGGATGATCGCGGTCGTGGTTCGCATGGGCATCGGTGTGTCCGTGGCATTCGCTGCGGCCGGCCGTGCTTACCCTCCCTCTACCACCTTGCTGCGCCGCTCGACCAGGACGACGTCCCGCCAGACGCCGTTCATCTCCCCGATCCGCTCGCGCACGCCGACCTCGCGGAACCCGTGCTTGCGGACCAGCGCGCGGCTGGCGGTGTTCTCGGGGAAGATGCCGCCCTGGAGCGTCCAGAAGCCGAGGCGCTCGGACTCCGCGATCACGGCGGCCAGCAGCGCGGAGCCGACGCCGCGGCCGCGCGCGCCGTCCGCGACGTAGATGCTCACCTCGGCCACTCCTCTGTACACGTATCGCCGTGACACCTGGCTCAGCGCCGCCCAACCGACGATCCGGCCATCCAGCTCCGCGACGAACCGGCACTCGGCCAGGTGCGCGGCGTCCCAGGTCTCCCAATCGCCCGGGTCGGTCTCGAACGTGGCGTTGCCGCCCGCGATGCCCTGGCGGTAGATCTCGCGCACGGCCTCCCAGTGCCGCGGCTCGAGCGGCGCGATGGTGAGTTGCACAAACCGGTCTCCTTCACAGCAGGTCGAAGTCCCCGCCCAGCACGCGGTCGAGCCGCCCCGTGCGCCAACCGCGCACGCTGTCGCGCACGAGGGGCGAGGGCTCCTCGCGGTAGCGGCGGACGATGACGCGGCCATCGTCGTCCTTCTTCTCGCGGGCGAACGCGCGCAACGCCTGCTCGCGCGGCCCGCCGCGGCCGGCAGGCGGCGGCTCGTCGGGCTGCGGCGCGACGCGGACGAGCACGCGCGCACGGCGTGTGCGCCCGTCGTCGGGCATCTCGAGCACGTGGTATCCCGCCTCGGGCTCGAGAATCGTGTACGCGCCGAAGCCGCTCACCGCGAGCAGCAGCCGGTACGGCTCCCCC
>Ga0207873_1001999_pt1 | contig 17840 bp, 19 predicted proteins | sample BGWIniCompost_FD_187373 | JGI IMG/M metagenome (GOLD analysis project Ga0207873, IMG submission 187373) | Cellulose adapted compost microbial communities from Newby Island Compost Facility, Milpitas, CA, USA - BGW Initial Compost (SPAdes)... ...
CGCGCCTGCCGCGCCGTGCTCGCCGCGCTCGGCCGCGACGCCGAGCCCGAGGCGGTGGGCTTCGCGACCGACGCCGGCGTGCTCGCCACGCACGGGATCCCGGCGCTCGTCTTCGGGCCCGGCTCGATCGAGCAGGCGCACACGGCGCGCGAGTGGATCGCGCTCGAGCAGCTCGAGGCGGCCGAGGCCTTCTTCGTGCGGCTGCTCGAGAGCGAGCCCGAGGACGCCTGAGCCGGCGCACGGGCCGCTCCCATCACCGGTCGGTGGAACATTGGAGACGGTCTCGGGGAGAAGCCCGGGACGTGTGCTCTGCGCGCGTGCGCAGCTCAAGCGCGCGTTCGTCGCGCCGATGACCCGACGAGCGATCGGAACCATTCGCAACGGGAGGCGCGCGTTGCTCGCGCTCGTCGGCATCTTCGTCGTGCTCGTTTCCGTGATCGGCGGCTTCCTGCTGGCCGGCGGCGCGATTCCGGTCCTCTTCCAGCCGGCCGAGTTCCTCGTGATCGGGGGCGCCGCGCTCGGCGCGCTGCTGGTCGGTACGCCGCCTTCGGTGCTGCGCAACCTGATCACGCAGCTCCCGCGGCTGATCCGGGGCGGACGCAGCGAGCGCGACTACCTGGACATCCTGCTGGTGGGCTTCGAGCTGCTCACCATCGCGCGCCGCGAGGGGCTGGTGGCGCTCGAGAAGCACATCGAGGACCCGCTCCAGAGTCCGCTCTTCTCGAAGTATCCGAGCCTGATCCGCGATCGCCGCGCGCTCACCTTCGTCACCGACACCCTGGAGCTGCTCACCTCCGGGATGAAGCTCGGCGATCACGAGCTCGGGGAGCTGCTCGAGGCCGATCTCCACGTGCGCAAGGAAGAGGAGTCGCGTCCCTCGCGTGCGCTGCTGACCCTGGCCGACGCCCTGCCGGGCCTCGGCATCGTGGCCGCGGTGCTGGGCATCGTGGTCACCATGGGCCACATCGACGGTCCGCCCGCCGAGATCGGCCGCCACGTGGGCGCGGCACTGGTCGGCACCTTCCTCGGCGTGCTGCTCTCGTACGGCGTGGCCCAGCCGATGGGGCACAACCTCGCCGCCAAGGTCGAAGAAGACCAGGTGTATCTGCAGGTGCTGCGCGAGCTGATGCTCTCGCTGCACAAGGGCGCGAATCCGGCCGCCGCGGTGGAGCTCGCGCGCCGCTCGCTGCCGGTCGAGGTGCGACCGACTTCGGCGGCGCTCAGCGAGGCCTGTCGCGCGCTGAAGCAGGGAGCGAGCGCCGGTGGCTGAGTCGGCTGGCCGGCGCCCGCCTGCGATCATCGTACGCCGGCCGCGGCGCGGCGAGTCCCACGGGCCCGCGCACGGCGGCGCCTGGAAGGTGGCCTATGCCGACTTCGTGACGGCGATGATGGCTTTCTTCCTCGTGATGTGGCTCGCCAACCAGAACGAAGAGGTGAAGCGTGCCGTGGGCGGCTACTTCCGCGATCCGCTCGGCATGCTCGAGGTGGCGGGCTCGGACGCGCAGGAGGGGGCCGACGGCGTGCTCGACGCCGGATCGGCGCCGATGGCGGGCCAGGCCTCGCTGCTGGAGCTCCCGCTGCAGCGCGGCCGCGGCAGCGAGGGCGACGACAGCGGAGCGCGCGAGCGCCGCGCGGCCCTCGAGCGCGCCGCCGCCGAGCTGCGCCGTCGGCTCGAGGCGCTGCCCGGATACGCGCAGATCGCACACCTGATCGAGCTCTCGCAGACGCCCGAAGGCCTGCGCATCGAGCTCATGGAGTCGGATCGCGGCACCTTCTTCGAGCTCGGAGCGCGCGAGCTCACGGAGATCGGGCGCGAAGTGCTGACGGTCGTGGGCGCGACGCTCGCCGGCAGCCCGGGCGGGGTGGTGGTGGAAGGCCACACCGACAGCCTCACCTACAGCACCCTGACCTACACCAATTGGGACCTCTCGACCGATCGTGCGAACGCCGCGCGACGTCTGCTCGAGACGACCGGACTTGCGCCCGGTCGCATCGAGGAGATCCGCGGCTACGCCGACCAGCGCCCGCGCTACCCCGAGCGGCCCGAGGATCCGCGGAACCGGCGCATCTCGATCCTGCTGCGCGGCGAGCCGCCCCCGGCAGCACAGCCGGCGGGTCGGGCCCAGGCGAGGCGGTGATCGAAGACCTCAGGCGATCGGCAGCTCGATCGCCACTTCGCCGTCCGGACCGAAGTGCACCGCGACGTCCCCGCCGAGCGTCTCGGCGAAGAGGGCGCGCGCCGCGTCGGCCTCCAGCCGCGTGCGCCCGCCGTCGCCCGTCTCGCCGTGCAGCGAGAGACGCGCGCGCGCCGCATCGAGCCGGACGCGTGCACACCCGCCCGGGAGGTGGGGGCGGATCTGCCAGGTCCAGCGCAGCAGCGCCTGCTCGAGGCGATCCGGCGGCGTCCGGACCCACAGCGGGTCGTCCGGCAGCTCGAGCGCGCAACGCGCGTCCGGAGCCAGGAGCCGCTCGAGCGCCGGACGCAGCGCGCGCAGGAGCGCGGCCGCGTCCGAGCGCCCAGGCGCCGCGAGGGGCGGGGTCGCCAGCTCGCGAAGCCGCGCCACGATCCGCTGCGCTTGCGCGCTGCAGGCGCGGATCGCTGCCAGCTCGTCGGCGGCCTCGGGATCGTGCTGCGCGCGAGCGGCCAGCGCGGCGCTCGCGAGCTCGATGCCGAGGAGGGCGTTGCCGAGCTCGTGGAAGAGCCGGCGCAGGTCGGGTGCCAGGTCGGCGTCGCGCCCCGGGACTGCCGCCGCGGCGGCGGGCGGACCCGCTCGGGCGCCGGCGGGATCGTGCACGGCTCGGGACCTCTCGCCCACGGATGGAATGACTCGCAGTCAATCGAATCGCGCGCAGGCGGGCAAGCGTCGCAGCGCGGTTTTGGGAGAAATCCGGATGGTGCGACCGGGGAACCCCCGTCTAGACTGAGTGCCCGGCGTCCCCCCCGCGCCGAGGGAGGAGCGAAGTTCCGTGTCCACCGAGCCGACGTCGAGCCGGTCGGTGTCCACCCGGGTGGTGCTCGCCGACGACCACGGCATGGTGCGCGAGGCGCTGCGCAAGCTGATCGAGGCGCGCGGCGACATTCAGGTGGTGGCGGAAGCCGGCGACGGCCGCGAGGCGGTCGAGCTGTGCGCGCGCCATCGCCCCGACGTGGCCGTGATCGACCTGTGGATGCCGCGCTTGTCGGGCGCCGACGCCACGCGGCAGATCGTGAGTCAGGGCGGCACCGCGGTGCTGATCCTCACCATGCACGAGAGCTGGTCGCACGTGCGCGACGCGCTGATGGCCGGCGCCTCCGGCTACGTGGTGAAGACCGCGGCGAGCAGCCAGCTGCTCGAGGCGATCGACGCAGTCCGTGCCGGACGCGCTTTCGTGTCCCCTGCGATCTCGCAGCACGTGGTCGACGCCGTGCGCGCCGGCGACGACCGGCGCGCCGGTCCGCTGGCCGTGCTCACCGAACGCGAGCGTCAGGTGCTGCAGCTGGTCGCCGAAGGACTCTCCTCGAAGGAGATCGCCGCCCAGCTCGGGCTGTCGGTGAAGACGGCCGATGCGCACCGGGCCAACCTGATGAGCAAGCTCCAGATCCGCAAGACCTCGGGACTGGTGCGCTTCGCGATCCGCGAGGGCCTGATCGCCCCCTGAGTCCCACCGTCCGAAGATCGGTAGAAACACCGATCCCATCGGGCGTTCTCCTCGGGTCGATCTCCGGCTTCTCCGCGCGCAAAATCGGGTTTCCCTCCGATCCGCTGCCTCGGGCCCCCTGCCGATGCAGGCAGGTGCACGCCGCCGGCAGAGCGGCGGTCGGAAGCGGAGGGAAGTCCGTGAGCGTGGAGCTGTTGCTTGCCGACGACCACGGCATCGTCCGCGAGGGCGTGAAGCGGATCGTGGAGTCGGTGGCCGGCCAGCGGGTGGTCGCCGAGGCCGGCAACGGCGAGGAGGCCGTCCAGCTCGCGCTCGCGCACGAGCCCGACGTCGCGGTCTTCGAGCTCACTTTGCCGCGGCTGTGCGGCGTCGAGGCGATCCGGCGCATCCGCCAGAGCGGGCTGCGCACGCGCTGCCTGGTGCTCTCCGTGCACCAGGGGCACGGCTACGTGACCCGCGCGCTCCAGGCCGGCGCCGCCGGCTACGTGGTGAAGTCCGCGTCGCCCGCGGAGCTGCAGGAGGCGATCGCCGCGGTGGCCGGCGGCCGCTCCTACCTGTCGCCCTCGATCGCACACTGCGTGGTGGAGGCCTTCGCGCGCCCGGGCGAGGGCGCGGTGTCGCCGGTGGCGATGCTCACCGCGCGCGAGCGCGAGGTGCTGCAGCTGATCGCCGAGGGGCTCAGCAGCAAGGAGATCGCGGCCACGCTCGGCGTGTCGATCAAGACCGTCGAGACGCACCGCTGCAACTTGATGGCCAAGCTCAAGATCCGGAAGGCCTCGCGGCTCGTGCGCGTGGCGATCCACGAAGGTCTGGTGGCGCCGTAGCGCGCCGGGAAGCCCGATGACCCAGGCTGCCGTTCCCTTCGACCATCTCCTTCACTCGCGCACCGACCCGCGCGTGGGCGCCGACTTCTCCGCGGAGATCGCCAGCAGCGAGTTCTCCGGCGTGCTGGCCGGCGAGACCCGCGACCTCGGCATCGGCGGGGCGTGCATCGCCACGCGCTCGCCGTTCTCGTACCGCTCGATCCGACACGTCGTGCTGCACCTGCCGGGCGGACCGGTGCGCCTCGAGGCGACCGGCAAGTGGCAGCGCGAGGAGCCCAGCGAGCGGGTGGTGCTGACCGGTGTCGCCTTCACCAGCCCGCCCGACGAGGTCGTCTCGCGGCTGTGGGACATCGTGCTCGACAGCGGCAAGGCGCTGGCGCGCTTCCTCTACGCCGAGAGCGACCTCTCGCACTTCACGGTGGACGAGGCGGTCGGTCTCGCCCACGCCTCGCGCTGGCGCAACGTGTCCGCAGGTCAGTTCGTCTACCGGGGCGACGTGCAGCGCAGCGGCGCGAGCTCGATCTTCGTGGTGGGCCGCGGCGAGGTGGTGCTGCAGATCCGCGTGCGCGGCACGGTCGATCACCCGGTGGCGCGGCTCGGCCCCGGCCGACTGTTCGGGGGCCTGCCGCTGGTGGCCGACGGGCTGCCGGGCGAATCCGCCCAGGCGGTGACCGACGTTCGGCTGCTCGAGATTCACGAGGGCGCATTCCGCTATCTGTGCGCCGCGAAGCCCTGGCTCGCGCATCGCCTGGCCGCCGCCACCACCCAGGCCTACGCGCGCCGGGCCGGCGCACTGCTCGCCCGGCTCGGCGACGCGCTGTGACGACGGAAGCCACCCTTTCCGGCCCCGAGAAGGCCGCGATCCTGATCCTCTCCCTCCCCGAAGAGGGAGCGCGCCAGCTGCTGGCGCGCATGGACGAGGAAGAGATCGACCGCATCCTGGAGGCCGTCGCGCGGATCGATCACGTGGCGCCGGAGGTGCAGGCGCAGGTGCTCGAGGAGTTCCGCGAGCGCATCGAGGGACAAACCAACGGGGTCCTCGGCGGCACCGCCCGCACCCTCGAGATCATCGAGAACCTTTTGCCGGCCGCGCGCGCCGAGCGACTGCGCGCGCGCTTCCGGCGCGACGACGCGCCCATCGCGTGGGCGCTGCATCCGCACACGCCGGCGTTCATCGCGGAGACCATCGCCGCCGAGGATCCGCAGACGATCGCGCTCATCCTCTCGCAGATCCCGACGCGCAAGGGCTCCGCAGTGATCGCCGCGCTGCCCGAGGCGCTGCGCCCCGAGGTCGTGCGCCGGCTCGCGATCTTCGATGCGGTGCCGGCCGACCTGGTCGCCGACGTGGCCGCGGGCCTCGAGGACCTGTTCGTCGAGCACGCGCGCACGGCGGCCACTCCGGGCCCCGCCCTCGCAGCCGAGCTGATCGCGCAGATGCGCCGCACCGAGGGGGAGGAGGTCCTGGGCGCCGTCGAGCGCGCGGACGGCTCGGTCGCCGAGGAGATCCGGCGGCGCCTCTTCACCTTCGAGCACCTGGTCAAGCTCGACGACCGGGGGCTGCGCACGCTGCTCCAACGGGTGCCGATCGACGAGCTGGCGCTCGCCCTCAAGACCGCCTCCGAGGCGCTGCGGCTGCGGATCGACGCGCTGCTGCCGGCCCGAGCGCGCGAGGCGCTGGCCGACGAGCTGGAGAACCAGGGTCCGCGCCGCCTGTCCGAGGTGGAGGCCAAGCAGCGCGAGATCGTCGATCTCGCGCGCCGGCTCGCCGAGCAGGGCGAGCTGTCGCTCGGCGCCGACCCCGACGACGTCTGGGTCTGAGACCCTCGCGCGCGGCCGCGTGTCGGCGAGACGCGTTCGCGAAGCGCCGCGCAGCGGTCTTGCGCGCGTGCGCGCGCGGCACGCGTGCCCGCGCCGCGCCGACCGGCGCGATCGTTCGGGCGCCGCCGCGCGTCGCTCGCGGTGTGGTTCGGGGTTTCACCAACACTACGATGTGTCTACGACGAGTCGACTCGGTGGAAACCCCTAGGAAGCATCGTCCGTACGCGTGTCTCGCGAAGAAATGCGCGGATTTCGTGACGAGATCGCTCAAGCGCGAGTTGCACGTGCCGATCGGTGCAGTTGCCGGCGATCTGCATGCAAGAGAAACGATGCACGCAGCAGATCGTCGCCGCCTTGCAGCGCGCACGACTCGACGTTGCTCGATGCAAGGCCCGCTGGGAAGAAGCTGCTCGGTGGAGCGGAGGAGCGACGTGGCACGAATCCTGATCGTCGATGCGAACCGAGACGGCCGGCGGCTTTCCGAGCTGCTTCGCCGACGCGGCCACGAGGTGGTCGCGATCTCGGGGCCGAACGAGATCGACCACTGCGGAACGCTCGGCTTCGACGTCGCCGTCGTGGAGGGGGCCGGCCGCACCGATTCCGAGGTGACGAACGTGCTCGACGTGCTTCGCGAGCGGCTGCCCGAGACCAGCTGCGTGCTGTCCGGAGCCGGCGCGAGCGCCGCGAAGCGCGACGGCATCGAGGACGAGCGACTCGCCCTCCAGGTCGACGAGCTGCTCGAGCGCACCGCCGCGCCCTCTCCCTTCGCCGGCATCGTGGGTCGCTCGCCCGCGATTCGCGAGCTGCTCCAGCTCGTGGCCAAGGTGGCGCAGACCGACAGCACCGTGCTGGTGACCGGCGAGACGGGCACCGGCAAGGAGCTGATCGGGAGGGCCATCCACCAGGCGAGCCGCCGCGCCAGCCGGGTGTTCTGCGCGCTGAACTCGGCCGCCGTTCCGGAGACGCTGCTCGAGAGCGAGCTGTTCGGGCATCGGCGGGGCGCCTTCACCGGGGCGTCGAGCAACAAGCGCGGCCTCTTCGAGCACGCCGATCGCGGCACGGTGTTTCTCGACGAGGTCGCCGAGATGCCGCTCTCGATGCAGGCCAAGCTGCTGCGCTTCCTGCAGACCGGCGAGCTGCGTCCGGTGGGGAGCGAGACGTCCCGCTACGTCGACGTCCGGCTGGTGACCGCCACCAACAAGGATCTGGAGCGAGAGGTCGCCGAAGGGCGCTTCCGCGAGGACCTCTACTACCGGCTCGCGGTGATCCCGATCCACGTCCCGCCGCTGCGCGAGCGCCGCGAGGACGTGCCGCTCCTGGCTCAGCACTTCCTGCGGCGCTTCGCCCGCAAGATGGGCAAGCCGGTGGAGGGCTTCACCGACGAGGCGCTCGAGCGGCTGATGGCGTACTCCTGGCCCGGCAACGTGCGCCAGCTCGAGAACGCGATCGAGAGCGCCGTGGCGCTCTGCCGCGGCCGGCTGATCGCCTGGTCCGACCTGCCCGTGCGGCTGCGGGAGCCCCGTGCTCCCGAGCCCGCGCCCGAGCGCCTGCAGAGCCTCGCCACGCTGGAGCGCACCCACATCCTGCGCACGCTCGAGCAGGTCGGCTGGAACCGCAAGCGCGCCGCCGAGATCCTCGAGATCTCCACCACGACGCTGTGGCGACGTCTCAAGGAGTTCGGGATCGAGACGCACCACGGTGTGCCGTGCGGCCGTTCGTGAGCGCGAAGGGGGAACGATGACGACTCCGACCAACGACAACTCCGCGACCGCGGCGTCGGCGCCGCGGCGCAACGTCGCGCCGATGCTGGCGGTCGGCCTGACCGCGCTCGTGATCGGCGCCGGTGGCAGCTGGATGCTCGCGCGGCGGATGCCGGCTGATCCGGCGGCCGAGGCGCGGGCCGACGAGACCTCCGCTCCGCACGAGGCGCCGCTCGCGGAACGGATCGCCGATCTGGACCCGTTCGTGGTGAACGTGGAGGGCGAGGGGTTCAAGCGCTTCCTCAAGACGCGCCTGCAGATCGAGACGGCGACCCCCGAGGACCGACGGATGATCGAGTCGCGCGTGCCGCAGATCCGTGACGCGGTGATCGTGCTGCTGGCCAGCAAGCGCCTCGACGACCTCGACGGGTTCGAGGGCAAGGCGGTGCTGAAGAACGAGCTCGCCGAGCGGATCGGTGACCTGGTCGGGCCGGAACGGATCCGCTCGGTTCTGATCACGGAGTTCGTGATCCAATGAGCGAGCCGCTCCTCTCGCGCGCCGAGCTCGCTGCGATCGTGGACGAGCTGGCGGAAGCACGCGCCGAGCAGCGCGCACGCCGGGTGCCGGCGCTCGACGCCGAGGACGACGCACGGCACGCCACCGCGCGCCGCGTGCTCGAGAACCTCGCGCGCGAGCAGGCTCGTGCGGTCGCGAGCCGCGTCCAGCACCGCGTCGACGGGCGGCTGCTGTCGATCGAGGAGCTGCGCGCCGCGGAGGCCGCCGCGCTGGTGCTCGCCGAGGACCGGCTGGTGCGCTTCAGCCTGCCCGGCGGCGAGCCGGGCTGGGTGCTCGTGAGCCGCCCGCTGCTCTTCGCCTGGATGCGCCGCGCGTTCGGCGCCCGCGACGACGCGGGCGCGCCGCCGCCCGTGCGGCCCTACACGCCGATCGAGCTGCGCTTCCTGCGCCGAGCGGCGAGCGAGATGGTCGAGCGTCTGGCCGCGCTGGCGGGATGCGCGGTGGTGCCGGCCGTGGGTCCCATCGAGAGCGGCGCGGCGCTGCGCGAGCAGCGGACCGCGCGCCTGCTGGTGGCGACCTTCGCCTTCTCCGGCCTCGACGAGGTCGGTCGCCTGCGGCTCCTGCTGCCGCGCGGCTGGCTCGGCGAGGCGGCGGCCGCGCCGCGCGGGACGACGATGCCCGCGGCGGGGAGCCTCGCGAACGCGGTGCTGGAGACGCCGGTGCGTCTGTCGGTGTGCGTGGGCACCGCCCGCCTCACGCTCGCCGAGCTCGCGGCGCTCCGGCCCGGACAGGTGATCCCGATCGAATCACGCCGCGACGGCAGCGTGCTCGCCCACGTGGAGGGCGCCGCCCGCTTCCGCGCCATGCGCGGGGCGGTCGAGGGACGGCTGGCCGTGCAGATCCTGGAACGACTGGGCGACGAGGAGGACGACGATGGACTCGCAGCAAGCTGAGCAGCCCCGCGCCGCTGAGCCGACGGAGAGCGGGCCGGGCGACGCGGCCGCGCTCGAGTTCGTCGCGGACGTGCCGCTGCGCGTGACGGTCGAGATCGGCTCCGCGCGCCTGCTCGTCCGTGACGTGCTGCGGCTCGAGCAGGGATCGATCGTGGAGCTCGACCGCATGGCCGGCGAGCCGGCCGACGTGCTCGTGAACGGGCGACTGGTGGCCCGCGGCGAGCTCACCGTGGTGGACGACCGACTCGCCGTGACGCTCACCGAGGTGGTGGGCGGGGCCAAGGCCGGCCGCTCGTAGCGGGAGGGGATCCGTGCTGGAGCCGATCGGAGCACTCGCCGTGGTGCTCGCCGCCGTGGTCGCGGTCCGCCTCGGGCTGCGCCGGCTGGGCGGCGGTCTCGGCGCGGGCCAGCCGGGCGCGCTGCGCCTCGAGGCGAGCTGCGCGCTCGGCCCGCGCCAGCGCCTCCACGTCGTGGAGGTCGACGGCGAGCGCCTCCTGGTGGGCGCCACCGACCACTCGGTGCGGCTGCTCCGACGGTTGCCGGCCGCGCCGCCGCGGGAGGCCGCGGCGGCCGCGGGCGCCGCGCGTCGCGACACAGGACGGTTCCGCCTCCGCCTCGGCGGCCTGCTCGCCCTCGGCGCCTTCGCGCTCCTGGGCCCGGCGGTGGCCGCGGCCGAGCCGCTGGCGGCCGCGGGCCCGACCCTCGCGCTCGATCTCGGCGCGGCCACCGGGCCCGAGCGGATCTCCGGCACGCTCGAGATCGTGGCGCTGCTCACCCTGCTTTCGGTGGCGCCCTCGATCCTCCTGATCGCCACCTGCTTCACGCGCGTGGTGATCGTGCTGGCGCTGCTTCGCCAGGCGATCGGCGTCCAGGGGCTCCCGCCCAACCAGGTGATCGTCGGGCTCGCGCTCGCCATCACCCTGTTCGTGATGGCGCCGCTCGGCGAGCGGCTGCAGGAGCAGGCGCTCGAGCCCTACGTGTCGCGAGCGATCGCGGTCGAGGACGCCGCGACGCGCGCCGGCGACATCGTGCGCGACTTTCTGCTGCAGTACACGCGCGAGAAGGACCTCGCGCTCTTCGTCGAGATCTCCCACAGCGCGCCCCCGGCCGGACCCGAGGACGTGTCGCTCTTCACGCTGCTGCCCGCGTACATGATCAGCGAGCTGCGTACCGCCTTCGAGATCGGCTTCTCGCTCTTCCTGCCCTTCCTGGTCATCGACCTCGTGGTCGCCTCGTTGCTGATCTCGATGCAGATGATCGTGCTGCCGCCGATGATCGTGTCGCTGCCCTTCAAGCTGATGCTGTTCGTGCTGGTCGACGGCTGGAACCTGATCGTCGGGGCGCTGGTGCGCGGACTCGGCGGGGAGCTGCCGGCATGACCGTCGAGCTGGCGACCGCCCTGCTCCAGGAGACGATTCGCACCAGCCTGTTCGTGATCGCGCCGGTGCTGGGCGGCGCGTTGCTGGTGGGGCTCGGGATCTCGGTGCTCCAGACCGCGACGCAGATCAACGACCAGACCCTCACCTTCGTGCCCAAGATCGCGACGGTGCTGGTGCTGTTCGCGCTCCTCTTCCCGTGGATCATGGGGACGATGGTCGAGTTCGCGGCGCGGGCCTTCGCGCTGGCCGGAGGGACGCCGTGACGCCGCCGCCCGAGCTCCTGCTCGCCTGGCTGCTGTCCGGCGTCCGCATCACGGCGCTGTGCATGGCGGCGCCGGTCTTCGCCCACACGGGCGTGCCGGTGCGGGTGCGGGTCGCCTTCGCCATGGTGACGGCGAGCGCGCTCGCGCCCGCGCTGCCCGCGCCGCCGCTCGCGCTCGGCGACTCGGCGGTGACGATCGCGGGCGCCGTCGCGGGCGAGGCGGCCGCCGGCCTCGCGCTCGGCTTCGCCGCACGCCTCGTGTTCGACGCGATCGGCCTGCTCGGGGGCTTCGTCTCGGTGCAGGGCGGCCTCGGAGCGGCGTCCGTGATCGATCCGGCGAGCGGCGCCGCGACGACGGCGCTCTCCGCGCTCCTCGAGACGGTGGCGGTGCTGATCTGGCTCGCGATCGAGGGCCCGGCCGCGCTGCTGCGCGGGCTCCGCGCGAGCTTCGACGCGCTCCCGCTCGGCGGCGGGGGGCCGGACACGGGCTCGTGGCTCGCGCTCGCTCGGCTCGGCGCCGCCTGTTTCACGATCGCGGTGCAGCTCGCCGCGCCGGTCACCGTGGCGATGCTGCTCGCCAACCTGGCGCTGGGCTTCGTGGGCCGCGCGCTTCCCGAGGTGAACCTGATGGCGCTCCAGCTCCCGGCGCACGTGCTGCTGCTGCTCGCGCTGCTCTGGCTGGGCGCGACGCCGATCGGTGACGCACTGGCCGACGTGCTGTCGGGCTGGACCGCCACGGCGGTGGTGCCAGGAGTCCCCTGAAGTGGCGGAATCGGCAGCGGAGCGCACCGAACCGGCGACCCCGCGGCGCCTCGAGGAGGCGCGCGCGCGGGGCGAGGTGGCGCAGAGCCGCGACGTGGCCGCCTGGCTCGGTCTCGCCGGCGCGCTCGTGCTCCTGCTCGGCGAGGCGGGAGCCCGGCTGGCCGGAACGGTCGAGACGATCGCGCGCCAGGCCTGGTCGGGCGCGGTGGCGCCGCCCGCGGGCCTGGGGGACTTCCACGCGCTGTTGCTCGCGAACGGTGGGGCGGCGAGCCGCGCGGTGGCGCCGGTCCTCGCCGGATTGATGGCGGTCGCCGCGGCCGGTCCGCTCCTCCAGAACGGCCCGCTCCTCGCGACCAAGGCGTTCCGCCTCCGCCTCGAGCGCCTGAATCCCGTGATGGGCCTGCGTCGCCTCGCATCGGTCGACCGCCTGTTCGATCTCGCGAAGGCGCTGGTCAAGCTGGCCGCGATCGTCGCCGTCGCGTTCTGGGTGCTCGCGCCGCGTCTCGATGCCTTGATGGCGCACCTGTGGATGGATCCCGCCGAGACGCCGGCGGCGATGCGCGCTCACGCGCGCGCGCTGGTCGCCCCGCTGCTCGCGCTGCTGGCGGCGATCGCCGTGCTCGACGTCGCATGGGTGCGTCATCGCTACGCACGCCGCATGCGCATGACCCGCCAGGAGGTGCGTGAGGAGATCCTCCAGCGCGAGGGCAATCCGCACGTGCGGGCGCGTCTGCGCCAGGCCGCCCGCGAGCTCACGCGCCTGCGCCTCCAGGCCGAGGTGGGACGCGCCGACGTGGTGGTGCGCAATCCGACCCACTTCGCCGTGGCGCTCGCCTACGACCGCGGCCGCATGGGGGCGCCCACCGTGGTCGCCAAGGGCCGCGGCCGCGTGGCGCTGCGGATCCTCGAGCTCGCGCGCGCCGCCGAGGTGCCGATCGTGGAGGATCCGCCGCTCGCGCGGCTCCTCTTCCGCACCGTTCGCGTCGGCCGCGAGATCCCGGTCGAGCTCTACGAGGCGGTCGCCGAGGTGCTCGCCTGGGTCTATCGCCTCGACCGCCGCCGCGCCGCCGCCTGGGGGGTCGCGTCGTGAAGCTGCTCAGCTCGGAAACGCTGCTCGCGCTCGCCCTCTTCTGGGTGCTGGCGCTGATGGCGATCCCGCTCCCGGCGCCGCTGCTCGACGTGCTGCTCGCGATCTCGTTCACGCTGTCGCTGCTCGTGCTGCTGGTGGCGGTCTACGCGGAGCGACCGCTCGACTTCTCGGTCTTCCCCTCGCTGCTCCTGCTGGTCACGCTCCTGCGGCTCGGCCTCAACGTCGCGAGCACGCGCCTCATCCTGATGCACGGCGCCCAGGGTGCGCACGCCGCGGGCCACGTGATCCAGGCCTTCGGCGAGTTCGCGGTCGGCGGCAGCTTCGTGGTCGGCTTCGTGATCTTCTCGATCTTCCTGATCATCAACTTCGTGGTGATCACGAAGGGCGCCGGCCGCATCGCCGAGGTGGCGGCGCGCTTCACCCTCGACGCCCTGCCCGGCAAGCAGATGGCCGTGGACGCGGACCTGAACCACGGCGTGATCGACGAGGCGCAGGCGCGCGCCCGGCGCGCCGAGCTGCAGCGCGAGGCCGACTTCTACGGCGCCATGGACGGCGCCAGCAAGTTCGTGCGCGGCGACGCCGTCGCCGGGCTGCTGATCCTCGCCGCCAACGTGGTGGGCGGCATCGCGATCGGCGTCCTCCAGGAGGGCATGCCGATCGCCGACGCGCTCTCCACGTACACCATCCTCACCGTCGGCGACGGGCTCGTGAGCCAGATCCCGGCCCTCGTGGTCTCGACCGCGGCCGGCATCGTGGTGACGCGCGCCGCCGGCGGCGCGCCCCTGGCCACGGAGCTGCGCGAGCAGTTCGTGGTCCAGCCGCGCGCGCTCGGCCTCTCGGCGGGCCTCCTCGCGGCGCTCGCGCTCACGCCGGGCCTGCCCTTCCTGCCCTTCGCGGCGCTCGCCACCGGCGCCGGCGCGCTCGCCTGGCGGCTGCGCGCGACGGCGCGCCCGGCCGCCCCGCCCGTGCCGGCGGCCGCGGCGCCGGTCGAGCCCGATCCCGAAGCGCAGGTGCGTCGTGCGCTGTCGGTCGACGAGCTCGAGCTGGAGCTCGGCGTCCAGCTGGTCCCGCTCGCGGAGCCGACGCGCGGCGGCGAGCTGCTGAACCGGATCCGCGCCCTGCGCAAGCAGCTCGCGGCCGAGCTCGGCTTCGTCGTGCCGCTGATCCACGTGCGCGACAACGTGCAGCTCGCGCCCGACCAGTACACGATCCTCCTGCGCGGCAACCCGGTCGCGAGCGGCGCGATCCCGCCCGACCGCTGGCTCGCGCTCGCGCCGAGCGGCGAGGCGCCGAAGATCCCGGGCGAGCCGACCCGCGATCCGGCCTTCGGGCTGCCCGCGCTGTGGGTGCGCGCGCGCGACCGCGACCGCGCCTCGGCGGCGGGCTACGCCGTGGTCGATCCCGCTACGGCGCTCGTCACGCACCTCGCCGAGACGATTCGGCGCCAGGCTGCCGAGCTGCTGAGTCGGCGCCACGTGCGCGAGCTCCTCGACGAGCTGGCGACGCGCGCGCCGAAGTTCGTGGACGAGATCGTGCCGGCGCTGGTTCCGGTCTCGGTGCTGCACCGCACGTTGCGCCAGCTCCTCGCCGAGCGCGTCTCGATCCGAGACCTCGAGACGATCCTCGAGACGCTGGCCGAGCACGCGCCGCGCGTGCAGGACCCCGACCTGCTCACCGACCTGGTCCGCCAGCGGCTGGCCCGGACCATCACGCGGCCGCACGTCGGCTCGGACGGCGTGCTGCACGTGCTCACGCTCGAACCCACGCTCGACGAGCGCCTGCGCGGCGCCGTCCAGCGTACCGACCAGGGCACCTTCTTCTCACTCGACGCGCCGACCCTCGAGCGGCTCGTGCGCGGCATCGAGCGCGCCGTGGCGACGGTGCGCGAACGGGGCGCGGTCCTTCTGGCCTCGCCCACGATTCGCGCGCCGCTCCGCCAGATCGTCTCGCGCATCGATCCGCGCATGGCGGTGATCTCGCACAACGAGTTGCCGCCCGAGCTGCGCATCGTGGGGGCCGGCGCCGTGGAGCTCGCCGATGCACGTTAAGCGCTATCTCGCTGCCACTCTGTCCGAAGCGATCGCCCAGGTCAAAGCCGAGCTCGGGCCCGACGCGCTCGTGCTCTCGACCCGACAGGTCCGCCGCGACGGCGGTCTGTTCGGCTGGCTCGGCCGCCCGGTGGTGGAGGTCGTGGCCGCCGTGGATCGCGAGCGGCGCCGCCGCGAGAGCGGCCGCAGCACGAACGGGACGCAGGACGACGCGCCGGACGTGGTCGAGCCGCATCCCTCGTGGCAGCCGCTCGCGCTGACCCAGGCGCTGCTCGATCCGCTCGAGGCGGAGCTGCGCGCGCTGCGCTGCGAGCTCGAGGCGCGACGGCCGGAGCGCTCGCTCGAGGGCGAGCTCGCGGAGCTGCGCCGCGCGATCGAGGCGCTGCGCGCGCCGCAGCCCGCCGCGGGCGCGGACCCGCTCACCGAACGGCTGCTGGCCGCGGGGCTCGCGCTTCGCCACGCCCGCGCGCTCGTCGAAGCTGCGGGCGGCGCGGAACCGAACGATCCGCGCGCGGCTCTGCCCGCCGTCCTGCGCGAGCGGCTCGACGCGCGGCTCGCGCTGCCCCGCGACGACGATCCAGCTCCGGTGTCGCTGCTGGTCGGCGCCCCCGGCGTGGGCAAGACCACCACCGTGGCCAAGCTCGCCGCTCGCGCCGGCGGGCGCGGGCAGGTCGCCCTCCTCACCACCGACGTGCACCGCGCCGGGGGGTGCGAGGCGCTGCGCGCCTTCGCCGCCTCGCACGGGATCGCCTTCGCCACCGCGGCCTCGCCCGAGGAGCTGGTGAAGCGCATCGCGCGGCTCGGCGGGCGCCGGATCCTCGTCGACACCGACGGCTGCAGCCGCTCCGACACGGCCGGGCTGGCCCTGCTCCAGCGCGCCCGCGCGGCGCTGGGCGAGCGGGCGCGCGTCCACCTCGTGGTGTCGGCGACCACCCAGGAGGAGGGCCTGCGCGACGAGCTGCGTCGTTTCGAGCCGCTCGCGCCCGACACGCTGATCGCCACGCACACCGACGACACCGAGCGCCTGGCGCCGCTCGGGAACCTGCTGCTCGACGAGCGGACGCCGCCGCTCGCCTGGCTGGGCGTCGGCCGCCGCGTCCCCGACGACCTCGCGCTGCCCGAGCCGGGCGCGCTGGCCGAGCGGCTGCTCGGAGTGGCGGCATGAGCGCCGCCAGCCCGCGCGTCGAGGAGGCGCCCGCCTCGCTGATCGCGGTGGTCAGCGGCAAGGGCGGCGTCGGCAAGAGCAGCCTCGCGGCGAACCTCGCGGTGGCCGCCGCTCGGCGCGGCGCGCGCACGCTGCTCGTCGACGGCGACCTCGGGCTCGCGAACCTCGACCTCCTGCTCGGTCTCGTGCCCGACGCGACGCTCGCCGACTTCGCCGCCGGCCGCCGCACGCTCGACGAGCTGCTCGTCCCCGGGCCCGCCGGCATCCGGCTGCTGCCCGCGGCCGCGGCGCGCGAGGACCTCGCAGCGCTCACGTCCGTCGAGCTCGCGCGCCTGGGCGGGGCGCTGCGCGAGCTGGCGCGCGGCTACGAGCTCGTGCTGGTCGACGCGCCGGCCGGCATCGGGCCCACCGTGCTCGCGCTCGCCGCGGCGAGCGCCCGGCGCCTGCTCGTGGTGACGCCGACCCCGGCGAGCCTCGCCGACGCCTACGCCACGCTCAAGGTGCTTCGGCGCCGCGCGGGTCCCGCGCCCGTGGCGCTCCTCGTGAACGATGCGCGCAACGCGCGCGAGGCCGAGGCCACGCACGATCGACTGGCGCGCCTTGCGCGCCGCTTCCTCGACCTCGATCCGCCGCTGCTCGGCTGGATCCCGCGCGACCGGCGGCTCGCCGAGGCGGAGGCGCACCAGCGTCCGGTGGTCGAGGCCTTCCCGAGCAGCGCGGTCGCGCGACGCCTGTGCGCGCTGGCCGGCGCGCTACTCGCCGAATGGCCCGCCTCGGGGACGCCAGGAGCCGTGTCGTGACCGAGTCGATCGATCGTCCCAGTCCAGTGTCGGGTCCGGCGGGCCTTCCGCCGGTGGCGGACCGCGACGACGCGCGCGCGCGCGTCCGGCAGGATCCGCGGCGTTCCGGCCGCGGGCGACGCGATTCCGCGTCGCCGGAGCGCGCTCCGGATCCGGAGGCGAACGAGCGCGATCCGGACGATCCCCGCGGCAGCCAGCTCGACGTGCTCGTCTGAGGGTGCGGGCGTTGCAGCCTGCAACGCCGCGCCCTCCACGCTGGGAAGGATCGGTCGGCCACGGAACGCTGGACCCGGCCGGACCGCAGCCGCAACCGCGCGTAGCGACTCGCCTTTGAGCGACGTGGCGCGCGCGCGGGATCTGGCACGAGGCTTGCTCTAGGGAAGGCGCGCGCCGTGCGCTGCGCGGCGCGAAGGAGGGGAGACAGCGCGTGGGAAGCGGAACCTGGGTGGCCCTGTCGGGCGCGCTCGCGCGCCTGCGCGAGCTCGACGCGGTGGCCCACAACCTGGCGAACGCCGACACGGTCGGGTTCAAGCGCGAGCGGGTCGCCTTCACCGCCGCGCTCGCGAGCGCGGTGGCCGACGTCGGCGCCGGACCGGCGCGCGGCGCGGCCGGGCGCGTGTTCCCGGCGTTCGCGCCGGGCGGCCTCGACCTCGCGAGCGGGCCGATCGCCCACACCGGCGCCCCGCTCGACGTCGCGATCGACGGCGAGGGCTTCTTCGAGATCGAGACCGCAGCCGGCCCGCGCTACACGCGCGCCGGCGCCTTCGCGCTCGCGCCCGACGGCACGCTCGTCACGATGGCGGGCGACCCGGTGCGCGGCGAGGGCGGCCCGATCACGGCGCCCGAGGGCGATGCGCGGATCCTGCCGAACGGCGAGGTCGTC
>Ga0207873_1002000_pt1 | contig 17835 bp, 8 predicted proteins | sample BGWIniCompost_FD_187373 | JGI IMG/M metagenome (GOLD analysis project Ga0207873, IMG submission 187373) | Cellulose adapted compost microbial communities from Newby Island Compost Facility, Milpitas, CA, USA - BGW Initial Compost (SPAdes)... ...
AATGTAATTGGCGCCCTTCATGAAAAGCGGCCTGCCGTTTACCTTGAAATAGAAGCTCTGCCCGGCTTCGTCTTTTTCTCTTACAATCTCCACCGTGCGAAGGCCGATTCTTGCCGCTTTTGTCGACAGCGTCTCCCGTTTGTCAAGCAATTTCGTTTCAACCTGGTAGAGTTTCTGGTCGCCCGCGCCGTTGGGATGCCAAAGCTCGGGCTTGTCGATGGTCAGCGTCGCTTCATACGTGTGAACGCCTTTTTTCAATTGCAATTTGTTGGCGGCGCGCTTCTTGCCGTCCACCGCCGCCTCCAGCGTCGCTTCGCCGTCCGCGCTCGCTTCCACTTCCACAATCGCCCTCAATCGGGCGGTTTCGCCGGTCAGGCTTTCCTGTCTTACGTGCAGGTTGCGAATGACGGCTTTGTTCCATGCCTGCAGGTAAACCGGCTTCCATATGCCGCTCGTTACAAGCCTGGGACCCCAGTCCCAGCCAAAATGATAGCCCGCTTTTCGCAAATGAACGCTCACGCGCTTGTCGCCCAGGCCGCCCAGTTGCGACTGGTCGTTTTGCGAAACGGGAATCTTGTAGTCGAGGCTGTCGTATTTCTGAAGCCCGATCCGGGTGGGGGATTGGAAATAGACCCTCAGCTCGTTTTCTCCTTCTTTCAACAGCTCCTTCACGCCGGCGCTCCATTCCCTGAACATGTTTTCGGCGGAAAGGATGCGCGTTCCGTTCAGGTAAACGTCGGCGTGGGTGTCCAGCCCTTCAAAAACCAGTTCCAGGCGCTCGTTGGCAAGCAGTCCGGGCTCTGCGACGAACGTCGTCCGGTATTCCCAGTCAACCTTGTCCACCCACTGCAAGTTATGTTCGTTCAGCCGGTAGTAGGGGTGTTCGATTACTTTATTATTGAGAAGATCGGTATGCGCCGACCCGGGAACTTCGGCGGGCATCCATTCCTGCTTATCCGCCTGCCTGAATTGCCAGCCAGAATCAAGAAGTATGGTCATTTCTTTATCATTTTTCGTGGGTGCGCACGACATCGCCGCGGCCGCTATGATAGCAAATAAGTACACTATTTTGTTCATGATATAAGCAGATAAAATTTCAAATTCCTTGTAAACAAGCTCCCCGCAAATTTGACGGATATACGCGGGATTCATTTCCCGGGCGCAACATTTTTACAATCCCCCGAATCAATATTACAAACATTGCAACAAAATGTAAAATACATGAACGATAATTAATCCAATTGGACAAGGGAATGAAGATATATTTGTAAAACAGGAATTCAGGTTATTGTGCGGCGTTTGGCGGGCGCCTTGCGTCGCCGGTTTTATTGTTTTCAAAAAGCAAAAATGACATTTATGAGAAAGGTAAAATTGTTCGCTTTCGGACTCGTTGTGGCGGGCGCCTGCATGGCTGGCGAACCAGAATTGAACGAGAATCCGGGGCCAAAAACAAGGAATCCCGGTCCGGCGGAGACCGCGACCCCGGTCGAATACGAATGGGGCAACGTGAGAGTCGGCGGCGGGGGATACGTCACCGGCATTGTCTTTCATCCCCTTGCAAAAGACGTCAGGTACATTCGCACCGACGTGGGAGGCGCCTATCGCTGGGATCCGGCCAAGTCGGAGTGGATACCCATGCTCGATAATGTGAGCACAGGCGAGCAGGTGGACGGCATCGCCCTCGATCCCAACAAGCCAGACAGGGTATATGTGGCTTTGAACGACGGCATTTACCGGTCCGAAGACAAAGGCAAAACCTGGAACAAACTTTTCAATCTCAAATATTCCGGCAACGCCACGCTTCGCTGGACGGGCGAGTGCCTGGCGGTAGATCCTTTAAATAGCGCCGTGATTTACGCCGGTTCTCGCGCCGACGGCTTGTGGAGAAGCCTAAACGAAGGCGCCACCTGGCAGAAGATCGCCTCTGTGCCCACCGGCAATGTGCGCGCGGTGGTAATCGATCAATCTGTCCGCAAGGGCGACCGTTCGGCGAAAATCTATGTGGGCCTCCCGGGCGGCGGCGTCTATGAAAGCGAGGACGGCGGCGACACCTTTGCTGCGATCGGCGGCGCCCCCAATTCTCCCGGCAGGATGTATGCCGCTCCCGGCGTCCTTTATATAACGCATGGCAGGGGCGTAGCCAAGTATTCCGGCGGCGTCGTCCAGGATATCACCCCTGCGGGAGGCGAAGGCAGGAATTACTGCGGCCTGGCGGTGGAAGCCGGCAACCCGGATAAAGTGATTGCGGCGCAACGCTATTCCACTTTCAACAATTCCATTTACCGTTCGGCCGACGGCGGCAAATCCTGGGAGTTGATCAACTCCCATCCCGGGTTTTCCAAGTCGCCCGAAGCGCCGTGGTGGCCCGACACCTGGTTTTCTAACGCCACTTCCAGCCTTGCGCTCGATCCTTTCAATCCCGGCGCGTTTTACTTTACCGATTGGTTTGGCATATGGCACACTCCCGATATCTGGACGTCGGATGACATGCATTTCAACACCATCGAAGAAGGCCATGAAGAGGTGGTCGTGCTGACTTTGGCCGCTCCGCCCGCCGGTCCGGCGTTGTATTCCGGCGTGTGCGACGTTTTTGGATTCAGCCATTCCGATATAGCGGAATTCCCGCAAAAGCGGCTCTATAAAATCAATGAAGGTTTCAGCGTTGCGTTCTGCGAAAGCAAACCGGAAAACATCGCCATTCTCGGCGGGAAAGGCAACGACGGCGCGCTTACGATTCTCGCCACCTCTTCGGATTATGGCCAAACCTGGACGGACCGCAACCTGCCTGGCGGAGAGAGGTTAGGGAAAATCGCCATTTCCGCCGACAATCCCGATAAAATGGTGTATGCCGCGGGCACAAAGACGGGCGCCGTGTATTATACCGCAGACAGGGGCATGACCTGGAAACAGGCTGCCGGAGCGCCCACAGGCGCCGCCGGACTTGGAACCCAGGACGTCTGGAACAAGGATTTCGTGTTGGCGGCCGACGGCAAAAACGGCAATGTTTTCTATATCTTCTATGACGGCTATCTCCATGCGTCGGCCGACGGCGGAGCAAACTGGGAAAAAAGAAACGCCGTTCCCATCGCCCAGCGCGGCAATTATATGTTTGTGCAGGCCGCTCCGGGAATAGAAGGCGAAGTGTGGGTGAGCCTGCATAGCAATGGACTTTACAAAACCGTCGACGGCGGCAAGACGTTCCAGAAAGTCGACGCGTTCTCTTCTTCCATTGCGTTTTCATGGGGCGCGCCGGCTCCCGGATCGAATGTTCCCACGGCTTATTGCTATGGCGTGAAAAACGGCGTAGAAGGAATGTACCGTTCAACCGATAAAGGAAAGACCTGGCGACAGATTTCCACCAGCTGGAGCAGTTTTCCGGCGGGCGTGAAGTCGATCGCAGGCGACAGGCAGAATTTTGGAAGAGTTTTCGTCGGCACCGGCGGCCGCGGAATCTTCTACGGACAACCTTCGAGCGTGGAATAAACGCCCGGCCGTTCTGTAGTTTAGCGCAAAAAAAGAGGCATGTTAAACTCCGTAATTGGAAGAAGCGCTTATTTTTGTTCGAATAACTTTAGATTATTGGGATTCGACATTTCTGATACGGAGGTTTTGCAATTAATCAGGATGGGGAATAGGAACGCCTTCAACCTGGTGTACAACAACTACGCCGGTATGTTGTACAACTATGGTTGCAGGCTTTCTCCCGATCGTGAGATGGTCAAGGATTCGATTCAGGATGTCTTTATCGCCTTGTGGAACAGGAGAGACAGGCTGCCGGAAATCAGTTCGCTGAAAGCATATCTTTTGAAAAGCATAAGGTACACGCTTCAACGAAAAATCAGGAGAGATCTTTCCTATTCTCAAAGGCCGGACGACGTCGAATGGTTTCAGATCGAGTTGTCGAGCGAAGCCAGGATTGTCGACGACGAAACCGCCGCCGAAATCAGCGAACGGCTGAGGAAGTGCGTCAACATGTTGCCCACGCAACAGCGGGAAGTCATCTTTCACATCTTCTACCACAAGATGAATTACGAGGAAACCGCTTCTGTAATGGCCCTTTCCAGGAAATCGATCTATAACCTTTTGCATTTGGGGCTCCAAAAATTGAGAATGGCGATGAAAAATGCGCCGGCGATATGCGCCTTCCTGATTATCCTCAAAATGCTTCTTCTCTATAAGATGTGCTGACAAACCCAACGGCTTAGGACAGCCGCTTTCGTTATTGCGCGCATCCTTTCGCGCCGCCGGGCCGGACGCCCCCGAAAAGGGATGCGTTGGAACGGAGATATGGATTTTACAAATAATTAACATCGGCGACAATTTTTAATGATTTGTTAACGAAATCATAATATCGCCTTGTAATTTTTGCAACAAATGTATTTTTATCTTTGTTTTCGTCATATGACAGGGAAAAATCCCCGACCTCTGACACTTGTTTATAAAAGGCATAGAAATGAAAGAATTTAACTCGGTTCAATATTACTTAACCGATCCAACTTTTCGAGAGTGGATTGAAAAGCCCACTGAAGAACTAGAGACGTATTGGCAGAACTGGATTCAAAAGCATGAAGGTTGCGAGGCCGCCATCAATGAAGCCAGGGAGTTGTTGCTGTCAATGAATTTCAATGAATATCGCCTGAGCGACGTTGAAAAGCTCGCCATGTTGAGAAATATTGAAGCCGCGACCGCGTCCGCCAGCCCCGCGTTCAAGCCGAAAAAATACTACGACCTGAGTTTCTTCCTCAAGGTCGCCGCGGTAATCGCCGTGTTTGTGGTTTCAATATTCCTGGCGGAAAAAATCACCCGCGAACTTCCGCCCGAATCTCTTCAGGTAGAACATATTGTGAAAAGCACGACCGCAGGGGAAAAACTGACCGTAAAGCTGCAGGACGGCTCTATGGTCAAGTTAAATTCCCAGAGCAAGATCGTTTATCCCGGCCAGTTCAACTCCATGGATGAAAGACGCATTAAACTGGAAGGCGAAGCTTATTTCGACGTTTCCAAGGATACCGCCCGCGCTTTCATCGTCGACGCCGGCAATATTTCCATCAGGGCCTTGGGGACCGCCTTTAGCGTTTCCAATTACCCCGGCTCCGATTCCATCTGCGTATCCCTGACGCAAGGTTCCGTAATCGTCAGCGACCATGATAAATCGACGGAGCTCGAAGCCGGCCAAATGGCTTGCTACAACATCGCGCATGCCAGGCTGGTCAGGTATGATTGGCTCGACAGGGAACTTACGGGTTGGATCGACGACCTGATCGTATTTAAGAACGCCGATTGGAATGAGATTGAAAATAAACTGGAAAGATGGTTTGGCGTGGAAATCGTCAATAAAGCGTCCGGCGAAGTCTGGGATTATTCCGGAGAATTCAGGGGTTCGCTGGATAAGATTCTAAAAAGTATATGCTATGCGAAAAACTTAAACTACAAAATAGAAAATGACACCGTAACTATTTATTAAAAAAAAGGACCGGCAATGCGCCCACATTGCCGGTTAGCTTTTAAAGAAAACTAAACTGATGTTTTACATTAAAAACTTTCAAAGTTATGAAATTTAAACTTTTACTACTAAAACTAATGCGGTATTCTGCTATCCTGACCACTACTCTATGCGTGGCGTTTGCCGCCGCCATCGCCGACAATGCGGTTTCTCAAACGCGCGATCTAAAGCAGGTGAGAGTCAGCCTGAGTTTTGAAAATCAGGCGCTGTCTTCCGTATTTGAAGCGATTGAAGCCAAAACCGGGTTTACTTTCGCTTTTGACAACCAGGACAAAATTGGCGATCGTAAAATCACCCTCTCCGTTCGCCAGGCTACAATGGTCGATCTTTTGTTGTTGATTAGCAAAGAAGCCAAAGTGAAGTTCATGCAGGTGGACGAGGTGATTAACGTAGCTCCATTCGACGCCAATGAGCTCAAAAACAAGAAGCAGGAAGTTATTATCCAGTCGCGTCAGGTTACCGGAAAGGTCATCTCCACTGAAGACGGCTCCGGCTTGCCCGGCGTGAACATTATCGAAAAGGGGACCAGCAATGGTACAATTACCGACCTCGAGGGCCGCTATTCCCTGAGGGTCGCCGAAGGCGCCATTTTGGTGTTCAGCTCCGTCGGCTACATCACCCAGGAAATCGCGATCGGCGCCAACTCGACGATCAACGTGTCGATGGATCCCGATATCAAACAATTGGAAGAACTCGTTGTCGTCGGTTATGGCGTGCAGAAGAAAGCCAACCTGACGGGCGCCACCGGGTCGGTCAACTTTGAAAAACTTGAAACAAGACCCGCAGCCAATACGGCCACTTTGCTGCAAGGCCAACTGCCCGGCGTGACGGTTAGCAATTTCGACGCCCAGCCTGGCAACGACAACCCTGAAATCCGCATCAGAGGCGTGGGCACCTTCAACGCGGGCCAAAGCCCCCTGATCATCGTCGACGGCGTGGAAACGTCCCTTTCCCAGATTCCCGCGGCTGACGTAGAAAACGTAAGCGTGCTGAAAGACGCGGCGTCGGCGGCTATATATGGCGCAAGGGCGGCCAACGGCGTGATCCTGGTCACTACCAAGAGAGGACGGGCGCAAAAAGCCACCGTCACATTAAAACAAAATTACGCTTTGCAGGAAGCGACCGTGTTGCCCGATATGGTTGACAGTTGGGATTATGCAAGAATAGTCAACCTGACCAGGGAGGCGAATGGGCAAGCGCCGTTGTACACGGATGAAATGATCCAAAAAATGAAAGACGGCTCCGATCCCGACCATTTTGCCAATACCGACTGGGTAGAAGAGCTCTTCAGAGTGGCTCCGATGAACACCACTTACCTTTCTGTGAACGGGGGCTCCGAAGAAGTGCGTTATCTCATTTCCGGAGAATACCTCGATCAGGTTGGGATTTCAAGAGGAACCGACACGAAAAGATACAGCGTCCGTTCGAATCTGGATATCAAAGCGACGAACTGGCTGAATGTCGGATTGGACCTTGCCGGCCATTACCGGAAAATCAATGAAACGCTTAACTCTTCCAACGAGTCGGGCGGAAACAGCTCGATCTTCTATCAAATGCGCAGGACTTCCAATCCATTGGTGCCCGTTAAGTATTCCAACGGCCAGTGGGGCCGCGTAAATGGTGTGTACAGCCAGACCAACGCCATCTATCCCAATGCGGTTTATATGGCGCAAAGGGGATTGAATACCACCGACCGGTATTTTATCCAGGGAAAGGTTTTTGGCGAAGCCAGGCTTGTCGAAAATCTGAAATATACGGTTAACTTGTCAGCCACCTATAACAGCTCGCTCAATACAAGATTTACTCCCACCGAAATCGTGTATGACGCGGAGGGCAACGTGATCCAGCAAAACTCGCAAAATCAATTGGAGGACAATAACCGCACCGAATACCGGTATATGATCGAAAACCTCCTCGACTATGACCTGAAGCTTAGGGATCACAAATTCCATTTCCTGTTGGGTCAGGCCGCTCAATACCGTCGCGAAGATTATATGTGGGCGTCGGTAAAGGGATTGCCTAACGACCTGATTCACGAGCTGGGCGCTGGCGTCGATGAAAAAGACGTAAATGGAAATGCGCAGGAAGACGCGTTGCATTCCATTTTCGGAAGAATCACCTACAACTATCTCGACAAATATCTCCTTGAAGCCAACGCCCGTTACGACAAGTCTTCAAAGATTGCTCCGCACAATCGTCTCGATTTCTTCCCTTCATTCTCGGGAGGATGGGTGGTCAGCCAGGAGCCATTCCTGAAGAACTCCAAAATTGTGTCGTTCCTGAAAATGAGAGCCAGTTGGGGGCAAATTGGCAACCAGGAAATCGGGAATTACGCGTTTGCGCAGAATATTGATTTGGGGCAGGACTATATCTTTGGCGATAACCTGTCGGCCGGAGCTGCCATGACCTCGCTGGCAAACCAGGACATCCGATGGGAAACCACCACGATCAGCAACATCGGTCTTGATTTGAATTTCTTCAACGACAAGCTTCAGTTGGTGGTGGACGCATTTGATAAAACTTCATCCGATATTTTGGCGACTATTCCTATTCCGGCCACGCTTGGCAATCTTGGCGCGCCGTATCAGAATATCGCCGAAGTGAAAAACACCGGCTTTGAGTTTGACCTGAAATACAACAATACTTACAAGAGCCTCAACTATTTTGCAGGCCTTAACTTCTCTACAATCAAGAATGAGATTATCGATATTGCCGGCATTCAATCGTGGACGTCCAATGGCAGCCGAAACATCAACCTCGAAGGCCATCCGATTAACGCGTATTATGGATTAATTGCGGAAGGCTTTTTCCAATCGGAAGATGAAATTGCTTCGGCGCCCACGCAGTTTAGCCCGCTCAGACCCGGCGACGTCAAATACAGGGATATCAGCGGACCGGAAGGAAAGCCGGATGGAAAAATCGACGAAACTTATGACCGGACGATCATTGGCAGCCCGTTCCCCAAGCTCACTTACGCGTTCAGCTTTGGGGGCAGCCTGAAGGGCTTTGACCTGTTCTGCTTCTTCCAGGGCATCGCTGGGATCGAAAGATACTTTTGGTATAACAACGAGGACGTAGGAAATTTCACTACCGCCGCGCTTGATTACTGGACGCCCGATAATCCCAACGCTTCTTACCCAAGATGGGGCAATCAACCCAACAACAACAAAAACTCTACATTGTGGTTGAAAGACGCCTCCTACCTGAGAATGAAGAGCCTGGAAATCGGCTATACCTTCCCGGCTCGCATGGTTAGTCCTATTGGAATTCAGAAGCTGCGCGTTTATCTGGCCGGAAACAACCTGCTGACATTCACAGATGTGGTTGATTTTGATCCGGAAAAGATTGTAGCGGACGAAAGGAACAGGGTTTATCCTCAAGCTAAACTCTATTCCGCAGGACTTCTTCTGACATTTTAAGAACCTCTAAAAGATTATTGACATGAAAAAACTACTATATACTTTCATCTTCGCATCGGCACTGCTGGCAGGGTGTTCAGAGGATTTCCTGGTCAGGAATTCTCCCAACTCGATATCGGAAGCCACCTTCTGGAAAACTGAGAACGACGTAAAGCTGGCCATTACAGGCTGTTATGCGGTTTTGCAGAATACCCATATGTATAACAGCGTTAACAATGGCAACGCCGGATTCCCGGGCCTTGACTACGCCACCGACAATGGCTATATGACATGGGATTACAAATCGGGCGGCGCAATAGGCAATGGAATCCATACGCCAAGCGACAACGGCGTCACCGGAATGTGGAATTTGAGCTACGCCGGCATCGGTAGAAGCAATTATCTGCTGGCGAACATCTCAAAAGTGACGGATATGTCTGACGCCGCAAGGGCGAGGTACATTGCCGAAGCAAAATTCCTCCGCGCTCTGCATTATAATAACCTCATTCTGCTCTATCGCGATGTTCCGTTGATTACCGAACCGCTTTCGCTGGCGGAAGCTTACGTGCCGAAATCGCCTAAAGCGACGATTCTGGACTTCATTACAAAAGATCTGGAAGCCGCCGTAGAAGACCTGCCGCTGCCTGCAGATTTGCCTTCCGCCGAATGGGGCAGGATTACCAGGGGTGCCGGCTACGCTTTGCTGGGGCACATTTATTTGAACAACCACATGTACGCGAAAGCCGCGGAGTTTACCAAGAAAGTTCTCGATCTGAATTATTACGAACTTTATCCGGATTACACAGAACTGTTTAAGTGGGTAAATGAACAGAACAAGGAAATCATTTTCCCCGTCACGTTCAAGAGGGGAGTGGGCGGCGAAGGTTCCGGCTTTGGATGGTTCACGGGCACCCGCGTTCCCGACAATCACCATCCTTTGAGGAATCTGGCCGAAGAGTTCTATATGATCGATGGGAAACATTATACGGAATCGCCCCTTTACAATCCCAATCTGGAAATGGAAAACAGAGACCCGCGCTTTAATACGACTTTAATCAGCAAGGGCTCGCTCTGGCAGGGGAAAGTGGTTCCCGAATCGCAGCTCGCCCTTACCGGATACGCGCTTCGCAAATGGGTGGAAGAGAATACGGAAAACGTTAGCCAGAATCAAAACGATTGCGACCAGGACTTCTACGTATTCCGTTTGGCGCATATCGTTCTCGACCGGGCCGAAGCGCTGGTTAAGGCCGGCAATTACAACGAAAGCGAAGTTTTAGGCCTGATCAACATGATCCGCGACCGCGTAGGGATGCCCAAAGTGCAGGATGTAGAAGGCACGGGCTTCTCCGAAGAGAAGCTGATGGAGATCATCATGCACGAACGCAGGGTGGAAACCGCTTTTGAAGGCCGGCGCTACTTCGACCTGAAAAGATGGGGCCTGCTGAAAGAAAGAGCCGTTGATTTCTTTAACGCCTATGAACAGGCCAACAACCCCGCTTTGCGCGTCAGAAGATTTGAATCGCCAAAACATAACGTTTGGCCCATACCACAGGGAGAATTGGATACCAATCCGGCCCTTGAACAACACGATGAGTGGAAGTAGAAGGTTTATTTACAAAGGGCGGCCGTATTGCGTGTCGCCCTTTTGTAATTAAAATTAAAATCTGTTTTAAAGTTTGTTATTGCTTGATTATTCTTACAAATTTGCATGCACCCGAAGAAGTTTTTGAGAAGAGAAAAATTCATGAAATATTGTAAATGGTTGTTTATCGCCCTGGTGCTTACCGCCTGGCGGGGGATATCCTTTGCACAGGAAGTTCATCGCGCGCCGGCTTTATCCGATTCGTCGTCATTTACCTGGATTCTCCTGCCGGATCCCCAAACCTATCAGAAGTTTGGACGGAATCAATCCCTTTTTACCTTGATGATCGATTGGATCAAGGACCAAAAAGACGGGTTGAATATCCAGTTGGTTCTCTGCGTGGGCGACCTCGTGGAACAAAATAATATCGAAGAACCCGACGGCGTCAACGGCGATCAAACCAGCAAGCAGCAGTGGGAATCCGTATCGGCGGCCTTCTCAAGGCTCAATGGGGTTGTGCCATATATTGTGACCACAGGAAACCATGATTTTGGAATTAAAAATTCAGAAACCAGACAATCGCAGTTGAACAAATATTTCCCTCCCGATGGGGATCCGTTGACCAACGCCCTGTTGGTGGAAATGGCGCCAAATGGCGAAGGCGTAAAAACCCTTGAAAACGCCTGTTACGAATGGGAATCCCCGCACGGGCAGTCTTTCCTGATTTTTGCCCTTGAATTTGCGCCCAGGATGGAAATCCTTGAATGGGCCAAAAATCTGGCGGGAAAGCCTCAATACAGCAATCACATCGGCGTGGTGATCACCCACAGTTATCTGAATTCTGAAAATGAGCGGATAAAAATGGAAAGATACAGGATCCCCGGCGCCAATTATGGAGAAACCATCTGGAACGAACTGATCCAGCCGTCTTCCAATCTCCGGTTTGTTTTTAGCGGACATGTCGCATCCAGCGCCACGCACAGAGGCCAGGTCGGTTATCGAATTGATCCCAATCAGGCCGGTAAAAACGTTCATCAAATGATGTTTAACGCCCAACGCGAGGGCGGCGACTGGCATGGAAACGGAGGCGACGGATGGCTGCGCATTCTCGAATTCCTGCCGGATAAGAAAACGGTGAAGGTTTACACTTTCTCGCCGTTTTTCTACATTTCGCCTTCAACCCGGCATTTATCCTGGCGAACCGAAGATTATGACCAATTTGATATGAGCTATTGAGCTCTCGTTATATAGGTATAGTGTGTTAATTGTTAATCTTTAAATTGTAGCTTCATGAAGAAAATTTTACGACAGACTGGATTATTGCTATTGTTGGTTCTCGCAGGTTTCGCCTTCGTCCAGGCGCAGCCGGAAGAAATTTATACCATCCGGACGAAGAATTCAAAGCAGTTAAAAGACTTTTTCCGCTATACGGAAGACAGGATTCCCCTGGTAAGCGCCCATCGCGGCGGGGCGAGAGAAGGATTCCCCGAAAACTGCATCGCCACTTTTGAAAATACCCTCAAACACACCCCCGCAATTTTGGAGGTCGATCCGCAATTAACCAAAGACAGCGTCGTTATCCTGATGCATGATTTCACCCTGGACAGGACTTCGACGGGTTCCGGCAGAATTTCCGACCACACCTGGGCCGAGCTTCAACAGTTGAAGCTGAAAGATACAAAGGGGAATGTTACGGAATACAGGATTCCCACCCTGGAGGAAGCGATAAACTGGGCCAGAGGAAAGACGATCTTGATCCTTGACGAAAAGTCCGTCCCGACAGAACTGACGGTAAAGCTGATTGAGAAAAACAAAGCCGAAGGATTTGTAATGATCATGCCCGACAACAACGCTGAAGCGAAGAAAGTCTATGAACTCAATCCAAATATTATGATGGAAGTCTTTGTGGCAAACAAAGACCGCGTGGCTGAATTTGAAAAGACAGGCATTCCCTGGGAAAATGTGGTCGCTTTTGTTCAGCATGCAAGGCCGGAAAATCCTGAAATCTATTCCTTGCTGCATGAGCGGGGAACGATGGCAATTATTGGCACCGGAAGAAGGCACGACCGCGAATACCTGCAAGGCAATAAAGACATCTACCGCCAGATCATTGCCGACGGCGCCGATATTATCGAAGCGGATTACGCCATTGAAGCGGGATCTGAAGTCCTCAAACTCGTTCCGGCCAAAAGCTCCAAGAGCAAATACTTCAAGAAAGTGAAACTGAAAAAATAACGCCGGCGCAGACCGGTGGACGCCGTTATGCGCTAAAAAAGGATATTTTGGAAAGAAAAAACAAGCGAATTATGAAATGCATTCTGCCGGCGCTATTCGCTGCGGCAATTGTGGTTGCGGATGTTGGCGTTGCTATTTCTCAGGATAAGCCCAACATCCTCTGGATCGTCGCCGACGACCTTGGCCCCGATCTGGGATGTTACGGGAACGATCTTGTGTATACGCCAAACCTCGACAGACTGGCAAGTCAGGGCATGAAGTTTACGGGAATGTTCACCTCCACGCCCGTGTGCTCCGTCAGCCGTTCTGCGCTTATCACAGGCATGTATCCCGCCACGATCGATTGCCATCAGCACAGAAAGCAATACAAGGACTCTCTGCCCGATGGCGTGAAACCAGTTACAGAGTATTTCCGCGAAGCGGGTTATTTTGTGACCAACAAAGGGAAGACCGACTATAATTTCACTCACGATCGCAATGAAATGTACGACGGAACCGACTGGAGCCAGCGTAAAGAAGGGCAGCCGTTCTTCGCCCAGATTCAGATTGCGTTGCCTCACCGGCCTTTCCAGCGCGATCCCGAACATCCCATCGATCCTGACCGCGTAAAGATTGCGCCTTACTATCCCGATCACAAGATCTCCAGGAAAGATTGGGCGCTGTATCTTGAAACCGTTCAGCAGATGGATAAGCAGGTGGGAGCGGTTCTTGACCGCCTCGACAAGGAAGGCCTTTCTGAAAATACCATCGTCTTCTTCTTTGGCGATCAGGGAAGGCCGCATGTGCGCGAAAAACAATTCCTGTACGACGGTGGCCTCAACACGCCTTTGATCGTCCGTTGGCCGAATAAGATCAAGCCGGGAACGTCGTCCGGCAGGCTGGTCAGCTCCGTCGATCTCGCGCCTACCTCGTTGAAGGCGGCGGGCATCGAGGTTCCCGCGCATATGCATGGATATGATATTTTCGGCAAGAAGGCCAGGGAATACGTTTTCGCTTCGAGAGACAGGATGGACGAAACGGTGGACCGGATCAGGGCAGTCCGTTCGGATCGGTACAAATACATCAGAAACTTCTATCCGGAAAGGCCTTACACGCAGTTCAACGCTTACAAGAAACATTCCTATCCCACGCTTACGCTGATGCAGGTTTTGCACAAGCGGGGAGAGCTGACGCCTGAGCAGGCGTTCTTTATGGCACCTCAAAGGCCTGCGGAAGAGTTGTATGATTTGAAAAACGATCCGTTCGAAGTCAACAACCTGGCCGGGATAAAAGAAACGGCCAAAATACAGAAAAGGCTAAGCAATGCGCTGGACGATTGGCTGTCGGCGTACGATCCGGGACAATATCCCGAAGACCCCAGCGAAATTGAGTACGCTCAGAAGCTGATGGAAAGGTTGTTTGAACAGGAAATGAACAAGAAAGGATTGAGTCCGGACATATCCGACGAAGCATTCCTGGAGTATTGGGAAAAGTACCTTTTCGGAGAAGAAAAGGCAAATCCGTGATCCGGATTAACAAGTTGGCGACCGGAAAAGAACGTTTTCCGGTTGCGCAATTGGGTTTTTAACAATATTATTGTTCGTCAACAACGGCTAATATGCGGCGGGCGCGCCGGACAGTCTCCGGCGCCCTCTCCGTATTCGCCGAAAAAAATTAAATCGATGTCAACCAGAATTGTACGCGCCGCTCTTTTACAAGCGATATTTATCCCATCCTATTTTCTTGCGATGGCCCAGGGCGAGGGTTTGTACTTTCATTCCCTGTCCACGGAAGCCGGCCTTTCCCAAACAACTGTGCAATGCATCTTCCAGGACAGCAAAGGCTTCATGTGGTTTGGCACGCAAGACGGCCTTAACCGCTACGACGGATACAAGATCAGGGTATTCCGGCACAACGGCAAAGATTCGACATCGATCAGCTCCAATTATATCAACAGCATTGTCGAAGACAAATACGGGCTCATTTGGGTGGCCACCGACGACGGCCTGAATTGTTACGACTATGAAACCGGCTCATTCACCCGCTATCAGAGAACGGGCGACACCATGGGGGTGAAACACAAGAAAGTGAGCGCTTTGTACATCGACGGCAAGGACCGGCTTTGGGTGGGCACGGAACAAGGCGTCGATCTGTTTAATTACAACACAAAAAGCTTCAGGAACTTCGACTGCGACAAACGGCTGTTCAACCACCGCATCCTTTCCATAACCGGCGACGGCAGAGGCAACCTCTGGATTGGCGCTTTGGGCGTGGGCGTGGTGGTTTTCAATCCCGAGGACGCAAGCTATAAGGTATTAAACCCCGAAGGCGACGACCCGGGTATCCCGGACGCGCGCGTGACGTCGATTCTGCGCGATTCCAAAGGAAAAATGTGGGTCGGCGCCAAAAACGGCCTGTACATTTATGACCCCGGCCGGCAAAAGTTCGACAAATTTGGAAGGGACATTTATCCCGAAAGCCGCCTCAGCAACAATCAGATTCGCTGCCTTGCCGAAGACCATGATCATAACATCCTCATTGGCTCCAACGAGGGATTCAACGTGTTTAATCCCGAAACGCATGAAGTGCAGATATATAATCAGAAAGGCAGCGCCGAGGGCAACCTGAACCACTTTTTCATTTATTCCCTGCTTGTGGACCGGGCGGGAACCGTCTGGATCGGGTCGTTTTATGGCGGCGTCAATTATTACAACGGCATTACCCAGCATTTTAAATATTACAACCCCGCTTACGGAAAAGACTATGTGTATGGCGCCATCGGTCCGATTGTGGCCGAAAAAGACGGCGTTTGGGCGGGCACAGGCGGCGGCGGATTGCTGTATTTTAACAGGAAGACCAAGGAATTCACCCAATACCTGATCGACGAACAGGACGGCAGTTACTTCACCAACCAGGTCAGGGCCATGGGCCGGTATAACGGCAAACTGCTGGTCGCCACCAACACCGGCAGAATACTGCTGTACGATCAGAACAAAAAGAAAATCGACCGGGTGTTCAATTTCAGGGCGTCGGTGCAGTCTTTCTACGAAGACAGCAGGGGCGACGTCTGGATTTCCATTAACGACTTCAACAGCCTTAGAATCCTCGACGGCAAGACGGGCGAAATCAGGCTGGTAAAGGCCGTCGATAAAGACCAAAATGAGTTTACGTTTTCTCATCCACGGGTAGTTCTCGAAGACGCTAACGGCGTGTACTGGATTGGCACCCGGTATTCGGGGCTTTATCGCTACGACGCCGTCTCCCGCGCTTACGTCCATTACGCTCCCCAGCCCGGCGTGGCGAACGCTTTGCAGAACGCCAACATTAGCGATCTGATGATCGACTCAAAAAACAATCTGTGGGTAGGCACCGAAGGATCAGGAATAGCCCGGTTCGACAAAGCCTCGGAGAAATTCGAAACATTTTGCGAGGAGGACGGCCTGCTCAACAGGAACGTGAAGGGAATTCTCGAAGACAGCTCCGGCGCATTGTGGATCAGCACGCTTTCCGGCTTGTCGCGCTTCGACCCGGCTGCAAAATCATTCGACAACCATCCTTACGGCAACGGCTTCCCGCTCAGCGAAATGAGCCTGAAGTCCTACGCCAGGCTTCACGACGGGCAGTTCGTTTTCGGCGGCGTCAATGGTTTTGTGTTCATGACCCCGGAAAAAATAAAGAAGAATCAGTTCAAGCCGCCGGTGATCATTACAGAATTCCGCCTGTTCCGGTCAAAAGGCCACGACGAGCGCCGGACGTACCTGACTGGGAATGAAAAGATCAGGTTGAAATACAACAAGTCGAGCTTCATCGTCGATTACACGGCGCTGAATTATATTTTCCCCAACAACAACCAGTACGCTTATAAACTGCAGGGCTTTGACCGCGATTGGAACTATGTGGGCGATCAGCGTGTGGCCATTTACACCAATCTGCCGGCGGGCGACTACACTTTCCGGGTGAAAGCCTCCAACAACGACGGCGTATGGAACGAGCAGGGCGCCTCGCTTTCCATCACGGTATTGCCGCCTTTCTGGCAAACCTGGTGGGCCTACCTGCTTTACCTGCTCATCATGAGCGCCGTGTTCTTCTCCTTCCTCAAGTACGTGGGGCTTCAGAATGAAATCAAGCTGAAGCAAATGGAGCAACAGAACATGGAGAACGCCCATCAAATGCGCATCAGGATGTTTACCAACTTCTCTCACGAGCTGCGCACTCCCCTGAGCCTGATCGTCGGGCCGCTTGAAGACCTCCTGAGCCGCATCGACCTCAACCAGGCGGTTCGCGAGTCCTTGCAGCTTATTAATAAAAATGCGCACCGCCTGCTTCTGCTGGTCAATCAGTTGATGGATTTCCGGAAGCAGGAGTCCGGCAACCTGCAACTGAAAGCCGCACCGGGGAACTTCGTAAAGTTCGGCGAAGAACTGACCCTGGCCTTTTCGGAAGTGGCCAAAAAGCGTCGGATCCACTATTCCTTCTCGGCGGAGCAAAGCGAGATTACGGCGTGGTACGACCGCGTTTTGTTTGAAAAGGTATTTTTCAACCTGCTGTCCAATTCATTTAAATACACCCCCGACGAAGGCAGGATCGAGGTGAACGTTTCATCCATCGACGGCGACGAGGTGAGGAGAATTTGCGGTAGACGATGCAGCGCGATGGCCGAGCTTCCCGGCAGGTTTGTGCAGATTGTGGTGAAAGACAGCGGAAGAGGCGTGCCCGCAGCCGAACGCGAGCATATTTTCGATCCATTCTACCAGGCTCAAAACAACGACGATTGCCACGCCGGAACGGGTATCGGACTGAGCCTTACGAAAGGGATCGTAGAAATGCACTACGGCAAAATCTGGGTGGAAGCCCAGGAGGGGGAAGGGTCGTTATTCAGGGTGGTGTTCCCCGCGGGCCCCGGTCATCTTAAACCCGAGGAAAAGGCTGAAGGGCATAAGAAGAGCGAGGATATTCACAATTATATCTCCGACGTGAACCTCCTGGAAGAGGAGGAGATCATTGAAACGGACAACAACCACAACAAACATTCCGTGTTGATTGTGGAAGACAACAGGGAAGTGCGGAATTATATCAAAAAGCACCTTTGGAAGAGCTTTGCCGTGTACGAGGCTTCCAATGGCGAAGAAGGCCTGGAG
>Ga0207873_1002001_pt1 | contig 17827 bp, 16 predicted proteins | sample BGWIniCompost_FD_187373 | JGI IMG/M metagenome (GOLD analysis project Ga0207873, IMG submission 187373) | Cellulose adapted compost microbial communities from Newby Island Compost Facility, Milpitas, CA, USA - BGW Initial Compost (SPAdes)... ...
CGCCTCGTCGGGTCGGCCAGTGCCCGATAGCGGGACTGTTCGAGAGCGACCGACGGTTCCATCTTCCCGATTTTATCCCATATCTGCCGGAAATAATCTTGGGCTTGGACATACGTCGATAGTCCCTCCCCGCGGTGGGCGACACTCGCCCCCTATGCCGACGTCAGGGCGAGCTGTCAGCTGGGGTACACGACACCGGGCGCAGGCTGGCGGAACGGCTCGGTGACGTCCCAGTCACGCTCGATCAGCCCGGCCAGCACTCGGCCGACATAGAAGCCCGTTTCGAAGTATCGGTCGGTCTGGGGGTTGATGACCGAGAGACGCAGCGCACTCGTCCTGGGAATCGGAATCCGCTGGACTTTGACCTCGTCCACATCCGCCTTCGGGAAGACGTACATGGTCATCTGGCCTATCGACCGGTCTAGGCGGAAGATGATTCGATGTGTTGTGAGGAACAACGTCCCTTCCCCGGCCCCCTTCCCGAACTGCTCGGATGTCTGCTCATGGACACCCGATCCTGCGTGGAGCACCCTCTCCCCGGACAGCCAGAACTCGGGAGCCACCCTGGAAACCAGCTCCCGCTCCGCCTGGTCGGTGATGGGGTCCGGAGCCCCTCGAGCAGGTAGCCTCGCCACGGCACGAACCGTATCCCGTCCTACGGTCACCGACAATGGGTCGAAAGGACAGCCACCCCCAAACAGAAAGGGCGCCCGTCAAGCAGGCGCCCTACTGCTGGTTCTCTGCCTTCAGCGGCTCATTTCTCGGCCGTGGCGATCTTGATGCAATGTGCCTCCGACTCGGTCTCCTCGGGGCGTCGCACCTCCACGGTGAGGACACTGGCCTCGTAGGTGGCAGTGACACCCTCCGGGTCGATGTCGAAGCCGAGGTCCCAGCGACGGCAGGACTAGAGACGGCCAAGCCCTTCTCTCCCTCCTTCCGTCCCCGTCCTCCGCTCACTGTCAGCTCCGAGCCGTCTTCCTCCACCTCATTCTCGGGGTCGAGGCCGGGCGCCATGAACTCAAGAACGATGCGGTGGTCCTCCATGCGGGCCGAAACCTGCCCAGTGGCGGCTCGCACCTTCTCAGTCAGGCTCGAGAGGCTGCGGAACAGCGGGGCGTAGGCCTCGAAGACGTCGCCGTCCGTCTACGCCTTCTTCGTCGCCGACCAGGTCGGCTACATCACCTGGGCGCTCCTCGCTGCGTTGACGCCATCCCTCTTCGTCCAGAATGCACTTTCGTGCAGCAGTTGCGCGAAAGTGCACCACCTTCCTTTCCCGATCTGGGCTCCAACCTGGAGAGTCTTCCTCGAGTACCGCAAGGCTCTCGTACCCACGCTCCCACTATTTGCAGTCCAGAATGTGATCGGCGGTTTGCAAACACGACTCCGCGTCCTTCCGATGGGATTATGCGACCGATCGCCGCTCATGATTCTGCTGCTTGATGTGGTTTACGAGGGACTATACTCTCGCCGAGTTATGCCCAAGAAGTTTGCGTGGCTCTGCAGCCATGAATCGTATCAGCCCGAAACCCTCGTTGATCAGGCGGTGAAGGCGGAGCAAGTGGGCTTCGACGTCGTCTTGGGATCGGACCATTTCCACCCCTGGGTGGACGACAACTCAGCGGCTGGATTCGTCTGGTCCTGGTTCGGCGCAGTCGCCGCCCGCACCGAGCAGGTGGAACTGGCTACCAGTGTCACCTGCCCCCTCTTCCACTATCACCCTGCCCTCATCGCCCAGGCAGCGGCCACCGCCGACCGCCTTTCTGGAGGCCGCTTCATCCTCGGTGTGGGCACGGGCGAGAACATCAACGAGGGCCCGATGGGCTTCCTCTTCCCGAAGTATTCGGAGCGAATCGCCCGGATGAGTGAGGCGCTGGAGATCATGCACCGACTCCTTGCCGGGGAGAAGCTGGACTTCGAGGGCCGGTACTACCGAACTGACAAGGCCAAGCTGTACAGCCCGCCCCTGCGATCGGTCCCTATCTGGATGGCTGCCGGCGGTCCCAAGTCGGCGACCTTCGCTGGCAGACACGCTGACGGGCTCATCACCAGCGTCAAAGTCCCAACCGAGACTAGGGAGAACGTGATCGATCCGTTCCATGAGGCGGCCGGGAACCGGAAGACCGTTATGGCCACCCGCTGGACGGTGTTCGCTCGCGACGAGGATGACGCGTGGCGCGCTCTGGGATCGATGCGGGGGTTGCGCGCCCCCGGTCGGCTCAAGGCGGTCGACCCTATGGAACTTCGCATCCAGGCCGACTCCATGGACCGCTCAGAGATCCTCTCCCGGTACACCATGGTCTCGAACATTGATGAGCTGGTGGCGGCCTACACCCCGCTCGTCACCGATGTCGAGGCCGACTACGTGGCCATCCAAATCGCCTCCACTGACCCAGACAGGGTGCTGGAAATGGCAGAGCGGGAGCTTCTTCCCGAGCTGCGTCGTCTGGCTGCCGACGCCTGACCGGTCGTTGCTCGCATGCTTGACGCCGGTGAGTAACATGTTACATGTTGATTCCGTCGTTGTAGAGAGGGTGCTGCTATGGCATTTGCCCAGATAACACTGTTCCCCGGACGAACGATCGAGCAAAAGCGCCGCCTCGTTGAGGAGGTCAGCCAGGCCTTGATCAACTCCGGATCCGGCCCAGACAAGGTCTTCGTCATCCTTAACGAGGTTCCCCCTGCCAACTGGGGAATCCAGGGGCTGTATGCGTTCGATCATCCGGAGATTCCCGACAAGTACAAAGAGGCGCCAGAGGACCGAATCTAACTAGTCGTCTAAACCTCTTCTTAGGGAAACGGGTATGGCTCCATGTAGGACGCCATACCCGTTTTCTCTATCTTTGAGACTCGGTCAGAGATGGTGGTGCGCCGCCGCCGTCTTCGCGCCATCGAAACGATGTGGGTCGAAGGGGCTGAGATCAATCGGCGGAGTGCGACCTAGTGCCAAGTCTCCCACCACGCGAGCCACGCCGGGCCCGATTCCAAAGCCGTGACTGCTCATAGCGGTGGCCACAAAAAGCCCACCCACGCCGCGCACCGCTCCGACCAAGGGGATGGCGTCAGGGGTCACGTCCACCGTTCCCGCCCACGCCACCTCCATCCGAGCGTCCTCAGTGCCGCGCATCAGGCCCTGCAGCGCCTTCAGGGCGAACTCAAGCTTCTTCGTATTGGCCGGCGGGTGGTCGAGACGGGGCCAGTCGAAGTCCCCGCTGCGCCCTCCCGCCCTCCTCTTCAGGTCCTCGAAGAACATGGAGTTGAAGTGGAGCCGGATCATCTTCCGATTCCGGAAGTAGTTGGGCAGGAACAGCCGCGGGTACCGGATCGTGTCGACCACGATGTCGTAATCGCTCCACGCAGCGGAGCCGAACACCAGCGTCCCGTCAGCCATCTGGGAGAACCCGACTTCGGGCGAGGATATTGCGAGATCGGTGAGCGGAACCATCTTTTGGGTGCGCCCCGCGGTGGCGCGAATCAGCCGGACAGGCACATCCAGGCCCAATGGGCGCAGTAGCACCCTGGACCAGGCACCGGCGGATACCACTACCCGGTCCGCATGGATGCGTCCCGATGTGGTGTCCAGTCCGGCAACATCGCCCCCCACCGTAGCGATCGATTTCACCGTGGTTCGTGCAAGGACTGTGACCCCGAGAGCGGCGGCGTGGTCCGCGATGATTCTAGGTGCGATGGCCGGGTCGGCGTGGCCATCGCTCTCCGTGTACATGCCGCCGGCCCACTCCCGCTTCAGGCCGGGAACCAGATGGTGGATGTCGTCGGGACCGAGCATCACGGTACCGAAGGCCCGGGTGGCTCCCGCCGCCTCCATCCAATCCCGATACACCCTCACCTGGTTCTCTGTGTTTAGCAGGGCGACGAGCCCGCCACGCTTGTAGGTCAATTGGGGGCCGATGGCCTCGGAGAGAGCCAGCCACTCCTGCCCCGCCAGCGCCGCCAGAGGGACCTCGGGAATATTGCAGGCCTGCTTGCGGATGAACCCCCAGGAGCGCCGGGACTGCAGGCCTCCGACCTCCCCCTTGTCGACAAGGATGACGGAGACGCCCTGGGTGGCGAGATGGTGAGCGGTGGAGGCACCGACGATGCCCCCACCGATCACCGCCACCTCGTAGGAGCCTATGCTGCTCACGGCGGCGCCTTTTTTGGGCTCAGCTCTGAGCTTGTAGCCGTTCGAGCATGGCGCGCATGAAGGCGGGCAAGTCGTCGGGAACCCGCGACGTGACGATGTTCCCGTCCACCACGGCGGCATCATCTACAAAGTTGGCCCCGGCACCCTCGATGTCGTCCCTGATGGAGAAGTAGGACGTCGCCTGCCGGTCCTTGAGGAGTCCAGCCGAAGCCAGCGCCCATGGACCGTGACAGATTGCGCCGATCACCTTGCCCGACTCTCCTGCCTGGCGGACGAATTCGATCATCTTTGGGTTCCGGCGCATGTAGTCGGGGGAGAATCCGCCGGGGACCACGACGGCGTCGTAGTCGTCCACGTTTGCTTGGTCGATGTCGATGTCGGGCTTTACGGGGAGCCCATGCTTGCCCTTGAACGTGTCGAGCCGTCCGCTACCAATTATGTCCACCTCAGCACCAGCCTCGATGAACCGGTAGTACGGATACCAGAGCTCAACGTCCTCGTAGAGATCCTCGGCGAGGATCGCCACTTTCGTGCCCTTGGCTTCGGACATGCCATCCACCTGCCTTTCTCGGTCGTTGCCCTGCCTCCAACAGGGCATCTCGGTCATGTAAGCCACCCGGACCCAGTCTTCGGCTTCCCCATGATGAGGTCCGAGACGGCCCGGGCAGCGCCCAGCGCCATGCGGTGGCGCGACTCCACCGTCATACCAGCTACATGGGGGGTGAGAACCACATTGGTCTGCCGACGTAACCTTGGGTCGACCTTCGGCTCCCCTCGAAACACGTCAATCGCCGCTCCGGCAAGGTGTCCGCTCTCCAGTGCGGCGATGACGGCGTCCTCGTCCACCACGTTTCCACGCGCCGTGTTCACGAGATAGCTCCCCGGTCGCATCTTCGCGATCTCCTGCGCGCCGATGAGGCCATGAGTCTCGCGAGTGAGAGGGACGTGTACGGAAACGATGGACGAGGCCTCGAGCAGCTCGTCGAGGACGACCACGCCCGCCTCACGGTCGAGTGTCAGTGCTGGGTCAGTGACCAACACTCGGGCATCGAACGCCTCCAGACGTCTTCTCACGTGGGATCCGATCGTCCCGAGCCCTACCAGGCCCACCGTGCGCCCGGCTAAGTCGCTGCCCAACCCGGTGACACGGTCCCACCGACCCTCGCGGACCATCCGATCGTAGGTCGGGGTACGCCGGAGCAGGGAGAGGATAAGCGCCATTGTGTGCTCGGCGACGCTCACCTCCGAAGAGCCCCTGGCTATCCACACGTCGACGCCGTTGCGCCGAGCGGCCTCGACATCAATGCGGTCATAGCCCACGCCTACGCGCGCCACGACTCGCAGCGACGGGAGCTGGGAAAACACCGCCCCGTCGTAAGGTTCGGTGGTGACGATCGCTGCCGCGCAGCCAGAGCAGGCCTGCACGACATCCTCGGGACCAGCTGAGGCATCCAGCGGCACCAGCCTCGGCTCCAGTCCCGCCTTGGCCAATATCTCCGAGATCTCAGGGTGGTGGAGAGGGAAGCCGGGAAACGTGATCGCCACCTGGGCCATGGTCAATCTCCCGGAGAGAGGTCGTCGGGATCTGCCCTCACGTGGATCACGGTAACCCGGTCGAGGTCGAGGGACTGGCGCAGAGCGTCCCGGAGCGAGTCGGCGTCGGATACTGTGACCCCTTCCGCCCCCATGCCCCGGGCGATCGTGGCGAAGTCTGCATCAGCGAGTCGGACCCCGACGAGCCTGTCGGGTCCTCCGAAGGCGAGCTGTGCTTTGGCTATCGACCCGTAACAGGAGTTGTCCAGCAGCAACACCGTGATGCCGACTAGATCGAGCAGCCTCGCGGTCAGGAGTTCGCTCATTGTCATAGCGAAGCCGCCGTCCCCAGCCACAGCTACCACGTGGCGGTGGGGTGCGGCGAGTCGGGAACCGATGGCGGCGGGAAGCGCCACCCCCATAGCCCCTGCCTTGGTGCCTACGAACGTCCCCGCCGCGGGGAACACGTAGTAGCGGTGGAGGAAGGCGGCGAAGGCGCCGGCGTCGCATGTGATGATGGCGTCTTCGGGCATCGTCTCCGACAGGGCGAGGATGGCCTCGGCCACGGGCACGCCGCGGGCATTCTCTCTTCTAGGGGGTGCCACCCGACTGGACTGGAACCGCGAGTGCGCAGTGCGGGCCATCTCTTCCCCCGGTCCCTCTGTGACCGGCTCCAGACCGGCGTTGACCACACGGAGCGTTTCCCCCACCGGTGCGCGCACCACGGTGGCCGGACCATGCCCATCGGACCGCGGGTCGATTATGAGGAGCCGCTGTCCATCCCCGGGCAGGGTGTATCTGAGGCTCGTCTGGTCGTCGAGAAGGGAGCCGAGCGCTACCACGAGATCGGCGTTGCGGAGGTCACCGAGCAGTTCATCGGGGAGCCACGGCAGAGTTCCGGCGTAATACGGATGCCGGTTGGGGAAGGCGTCCGGTGCTCGCCACTCCGTATACACGGGGCCTGGGCACCGCGACAGCAGCGATTCGATCTCCGCAGTGGCATCCAGGGCCCCATATCCCACGATGTAGGCAATGCGATTGGCCGCCTTGAGGACCTCCGCCACAGCGACGACCTCGACGGCATTCCCGGGTTGGTCAGCGATATTCCGCACCAATGGCCGAGAGCTCCTCGCGAAAGTCCCTGGGACAGAGTTGGCCACGTCCTCGGGGATCTCGACCACGACCGGGCCGGGTTTTCCAGAGGTGGCGAGCTCGATGGCCTCCTTTATCACCAACGCGGCATCTTCTGGCCGGGCGATGGAGACCCCACCCTTACCGAGAAGCCGGCCCAGCGCGGGCACGTCAACCTCCTGGAAGGCGTCCCGTCCCATGCGCTTGCTGGGTACCTGCCCCGTGAGTACGACCAGGGGAAGCGAATCCTGCCATGCGCAGTGCACCGCAATGCTGGCGTTGCTAAGTCCTGGGCCCCGGGACACGGCGATGAAGCCGGGCCGGCCTGTGATTCTGGCGTAGGCGAGGGCAGCGAAGCCGGCGCCCTGCTCGATGCGGAACGGGATCACCTCAACGCCGGAGTCGTTGAAGGCGTCAAGAACGCCAAGGAGGCTCTCCCCCGGGACAGCGAACACGTACCGGGAACCACTTTTCTCGATGGCCTCTACGATGGCTCGACCCGTGTCCGCTACAGCCATAGTCATCGTGTCGGGGGCGCGTACCCGAGCTCAAGGTCTACTACCGAGATCAGCTCTTCACCGACCTGCCAGCGCCTGAAGTTCTCTACGAATCGGTCCACCATGGCCACCTGCCAATCGGTGGGATCACCGGCGATGTGTGGCGAAACGAGCACATTCTCCAGCTCCCAGAGTGGGCTTTCCGACGGCAGCGGCTCGACAGCGAACACATCCAACGCCGCCCCAGCGATACTCCCCGACGCGAGCGCTTCGGCAAGCGCCGACTCATCGAGGAGTACCCCGCGGCCCACGTTGACCACGATCGCCTCGGGCTTGAGTCGCCTGATCCGCTCTCTGTCGAGGAGTCCCGCGGTTTCTCTGGTGGCAGGGGCAGCAAGGACAAGGAAATCGGCCTCGCCGAGGGCATCATCAAGGGCGTCCACCCCGACGATCCGCTCGAAACCCTGGTACGCGCCGCGGGGCATGCGACCCACACCGATAACCCGAATGCCGAATGCCGCCGCCCGAGGCGCCAGGGCCTGACCGACGGCCCCAACGCCGACCAACACCATGGTCTTGCCATCTACCATCGGGGTTTCCCGCGTTTCCCACCTCTTCTCCACCTGGGCCCGGACCATTGGTCCGAAGCGTTTCACTGCGGCTAGGAGCAGGGCGAATGTGTACTCCGCCATGCCCACGGCAGTGACGCCCGTGGCATTTGTGACAGTGAGCCCCCGGCGCCGCACAGCGTCGCTGGCAAGGGCATCTACGCCGGACGCAGAGACGTGAACCCACTCCAGTTTGGGAAAGAGGTCGAGGTGGTCAGCGAAGAGCCGGCTGCGAAAGTTCCACAGAAGGCCGACTGGCGCCTGATGCGCCTCCTCGGCAACCTCGTCGAGGCTCCGAACGAAGTGGAACCGGGCAGCGTCGCCGAGCTTCTCCGCCAGCGTCGGAGGATGCGCCCCGTCGGGGCGAAGCACGACGACGATGTCGGTCGACTTCCCGGTCATGCGAGGGTCACGACCCCATCATCTGGGCGGCGAGGGGCACGATCTCCTCGGCGTAGCGCCGCATCTGCTCCTCGCCAAACTCCACCGGCTCCCATCCGTGCATGTAGAAGTCGACTACTACGTGGTCTACGCCGGACTGCAGGATCTCGACGAGCCGAACGGCACACTCCTCGTTGCTCCCAACCATAAGGCGCTCGGTGGGCCGGTTCAGGGTCGGGTCGTCCATCCGCTCCACGGCCTCGTCCAAGGTGAGGCCGTTGATGCGAGCGAGAAGTCGTGGGTGGGCGTACTCCTCGAACCAGGCTGGATCGTCGTGGGCCAGCACATAGTTGACCACCGCAATCTCGAGTTGTGGCCTGCCGTACTCCAGGGCACGCTTGGCGATAGGGATCCAGACGTCCTGGACCTCCTCAGAAGTGGGAAACAGTGGGTAGATAGCCTGGGCGTACCGGGCGGCTCGCTCCGCCTGTGCCTCGCTCCCGCCGATCCACACTGGAAGCGGGTCCTGGACCGGCCGGGGATTGAGCTCGAGCCCGACCGAGTCGAAACACTCCCCTCGTTCGGTGATGGGCTCCCCGTTCCACAGGGCCCGCATGGTCGATATGGCTTCTTCCATCCGTTTGCCGCGCACCTTCTTGTCGACAAGGCCGACCTTGTAGTCCTCTTCCCACCAGCCGAGGACGGGAACCACGAGGACCCTGCCGTTGCTGGCCATGTCCAGGGACGCGAAGTACTGCGCCCACACGAAGGGGTGCAAGGCCGGCAGGGCGAACTCGAGCCCGACGACGAGACGCTCCGTCCGCGCCAGGATCATGGGGACGATCGCCACCGGGTCGATGAGGTATCGGGTACCGAAGGCGAGGAAACTCTTGGTCTTGGGCACCGTGTAGTGCCACGGCACGTTGACCCCGGCTAAACCAAGCTCCTCGGCGAGGAGACAGAAGTCGATCATCCTGGAGACCGGGGGTTCACCCTTACCCCAAGGGAACATGTAGGCACGGGACCGGGAGAGGATCTCCCTGGTGGCCTCAGAACCAGCCACTACTCCTCCTTTGCAAACGGCCGTGAAACGTGACGGAGTGTAACATGTGACACATTCGAATCACAGTAGAACCCCGGGGTTCATGATTTCGTCGGGATCAAAGGCTGCTTTCACCGCCTGCAACAAGCGGATCTCCGACTCGTCTCGGCTTACGGCGAGCCATTCCCGCTTTGAGACGCCAATGCCGTGCTCGGCGCTGATTGAGCCGTCGAGGGACACGGCGAGACCGAGGATGAGCTCGTCGATGTGATCGTGATCGGCGATGTCGCAGAGGACGTTGACGTGCAGGTTGCCGTCGCCCACGTGCCCGAATACGAACACATCGCGGCCGGCGAGACGACGGGTAGCTGTCGAGACGAAATCATCCAGGTGAGCCAGAGGCACAGCAACGTCTGCCTTGTGCACCTCCTTTCCCGCCTGTCGCGCCAGTTCAGCGATGCCCACGGAGCATTCCTCTCGGTTGCGCCACAGCTCGCGGCGGGAGGTGGTGTCGGTCCCAGCGACCACGTCTTCGGTCCCGACCTGGTCCACGAGTCTGGCCACCGCCTCCACCAGGTCGCCGTCCCCTGACACGTCGAGGAGGAGGTAGACCGGGTGCGCGCCGGGGAGGGGACTGTTCCTGCCCGCCACAGCCAAGATCCTCTCCATCGCAGATCCCATAATGAGCTCGGCCGCCCGGAGCTCTACTGGGGAGTGCCGGAAAACCTCGACCGCCTCCAGAGCACGGGTGACGTCCTCGAGCCCGAAGAGGAGTGTCAGCTCCGCCGGGGGGCGCGGGACCAACTTGAAACGCACGCGGGTGACAACCCCGAGAGTGCCCTCGGAGCCGATGAGCAGCGTGGGCAGGGCGTATCCGGTGTTCTCCTTGCGCACCGATCGGATGTTGCTGATTACGTTGCCCTCCCCCGTGACCCCCTCCACCCCATTTACCTGTTCCCGCACCGGACCGTACCGGAACGCAAGCGGGCCGCCGGCGTTGGTGGCCACTAGCCCGCCCACGGTGGCAGTGTCCCGGGCCGCCAGATCCACCCCAAGTTGCAGCCCCGCGTCCGCTACATGCTGTTGCAGGGCGGCAAGAGGGACGCCCGCTTCAGAAACTACCTCTCGCACCCCGCTGTCCACCGGATCCACTCGCTGCATCCTTCGGGTGGAGAGCACTATCTGCGCCCCCTCAGGTCGCGGCACCGAGCCACCGACGAGACCGGTGTTGCCACCTTGGGGGATGATGGCCACCCCAGCCTCACGGCAGGCGGCCACCACAGCCGCCACAGCCTGGATGCTCGTTGGTGTCACCACCGCCACTGCCTGCCCCCGGTACCGACCTGTCCAGTCGAGGAGGAACCTCTGCATGACATCGCGGTCCGTGATCACATTGTCAGGCCCCACACTCTCAACCAGGGCGGCGACGAACTTCTGCTGCATCGGGCCAGCTACCTCGAATCTCCGTGACGGGGGCGGCAGGGTAGCATGTTACATAGTAGGATAGAACTCCTTCCTCGCAATGTCGGCTACCGGTTACAGTCAAGGATCACGAGCGATGACTCCACGCAACGACGACAGCTCTCAGCGATTAGTACATCCCCTTACCGACCGGCCCTCCCGTACGCGGGAGGTCTTCCATGCGGTACGAGAGGCGATCATCCGAGGCGAGCTCCGGGCAGGCGAGCTTTACTCGGTCGCTGACTTGGCCGACGACTTCGGGGTGTCCCGGACCCCGGTGCGGGAAGCGCTTATTGAGCTGGCCAGTCGGGGTATGGTGCGCTTTGAGCGGAACCGAGGGGTCCGCGTTGTGGAGTGGGGTCTTTCGGACCTCTTGGAGATTTTCGAGCTCCGCATAATGATCGAGGTACCGCTGGCCCGGAAGGCCGCCGAGGCCGGGGACCCGGAATTCATCGCCGCCCTAACCGACAACGTTGAGCGCACCCGGGCAGTGGCTGCCACGGCCGAGCAGCATGAGTTCTGGGACTTGGATCGGGAGTTCCACCGGATGATCCTGCAGAAGGCAGGCAACCGCCGGGCGGAGAAGTACATCGAGACACTTCGGGACCTGATCCTGCTCCGCGACGCCACCACTGCCGGGCGGTCCCGGTCCTGGGACGCCATCCTCGCGGAGCATGTGGCAATCTTGGACGCCTTCCGTAGTGGCTCCCCCGACGAAGTGGCTACGGCGATGCGTCACCACCTCGACCAGACCCTGCGTCTCCTCGCTGCCCAGTAGTCGAGTCAGGCGTACAGGGGCCGCGGCGAGGATACGGGGAGACGAGGCACCGCCGCGAGCAAGGCACGGGTGTAGTCGTCAGGTGGGTCCTCCATCACCTGCATCGGCGGCCCCGAGACGACGACCCTCCCGCGGTGCATAACCGCTATCCAGTCAGCCAGGGAGGCCGCGAGGATGATGTCATGTGTGATCCACAGATAGGCCAAGCCCTGCGACTCTTGAAGCTCAACTAGCAGGTTGAGGATCTGACCTCGGATGGAGACGTCGGCTCCAGAAAGAGGTTCGTCGGCAAGGAGGATCGTGGGCCGACGGGCCAGGGCACGGGCGATCACCACCCGTTGCCGCTGACCACCGCTGAGCTGATGTGGGTAACGCCCCAGAAGCCCCTTGCTCGGACGAAGACCCACATTCTCCAAGATCTCCACCGCCCGATCCATCCGCTCATCGGTGGGCAGGTCGATCATGGCCTGATAAAGCAGCTCCGCCACCGTGCGTCGTGGGTTGAGTGCAGACGTAGGGTCCTGGAAGACAGGTTGCATACGCACCCGTTTCTCCCGCAGAGCCCGGCCGCGGAGTTCGGTGATGTCTTCTCCGTCAAGGACCACACGCCCCGAATCCAGCTTGATTAGTCGAAGGGCGATTCGAGCCAGCGTGGATTTGCCCGATCCCGACTCTCCCACTAGCGCCACCGTCTTGCCGGGGGGAACCTCGATCGTGACGCCGTCCACTGCGGCGAACCGCTCTCGGGACCCACGCCTGCGGAACGTCTTAGTGATGTCGATCAAAGACAACGCTGGCGTCACCGGCGCCTCCCGTCTACATGGAGCCAGCATCTCACCGTCCTCCTACCGCCAACCGCCACCAGCGGCGGTGCCTGCGCTTGGCACCGCTCCTGAGCCTCGGGGCAGCGCGGAGCGAACGGGCATCCGGGACCGATCACGGAGAGATCAGGTACCTCCCCCGGGATCGTGGAGAAGCCACCACTACCATCCCGGCGCACCATGGCCGCGGAGACGAGACCATACGTGTATGGGTGACCCGGAGCCTGCACCAGGTCCCTCGCCGGGGCCGACTCCACTGTCGTTCCCGAGTACATGACGTAGACCCGGTCGACGAGGTTGGCGACCACGGCGAGGTCATGGGAGATGAAGAGCACTGCCAGTCCGATCTCGGCCTGAATCCGCCGCAGCAAGTCGAGAACCGATGCCTGGGTGACCACATCTAGTGCAGTCGTCGGCTCGTCGGCGATCAGTAGCTTTGGTCGGCATCCCAGTGCTATGGCGATCATCACTCGCTGCCGCATCCCGCCGGAAAGCTCATGGGGGTAGGACCGAGCTACTTCCTTTGGCAGTTGCACCATACCGAGCAGCTCCTTTACCCGCCCGGCCACATCGGCCTCCTGGTCATGAAGTCGGACGCCTTCGGCGATCTGCTCCCCAACGCGCATCACCGGGTTGAGGTAGCTCAGGGGGTCCTGGAATACCATCGTCGCCGGGTTGCCTCGGGTCCGGCGCCGCTCTTCTGGCTGGAGGTGGGTGACGTCGCGCCCCTCAAGCATGATGGAGCCCTCGGTGATTCTCGCGTTGCCTGGGAGTAGTCCGAGCACTGCGCGGGCCACCGTTGACTTACCCGAACCCGACTCGCCTACCACCCCGACGAACTCGGCACGGCCGACACTCAGGGAGGCGCCCCGGACCGCGTGGACGGTACTGCCACCGGAACGGTAGGTAACAGAGAGACGATCTACCTCGAGCACCTGCGTCACGACCCGCCTCCCTTAACCGCGATCAACTCGGGGGCCAGGGCCGGCTCCTCGGTACGCGTCTTCGGGTTGAGAGCTCGGCCCACCGCATCACCAAGGAGGTTGAAGGCGAGAATGGTTAGGAACACCGCGATCCCAGGGAAGACGATCATCCACCATGCCCGGAGGATCTGCTGGTTGCCCTCTCGGATGAGCAAACCCCAAGTGATGGTGTCGGGGCTCCCCAGGCCGAGGAAGCTGATGGAGGACTCCTGGAGGATCGCCTCTGCCACCCCAAGGGCGATTAGCGGAAGCACCGCCGGGATGGCATTGGGGATGATCTCTCGGAACAGGATGGTCGACTCTCGAAAGCCCAATGCTCGCACCGCGTTGACGAAGTCCTGGTTGCGAATTCTGAGCACTTCGGCGCGGGTTACCCGAGCGATTTGCGCCCATGAGAGAATGGCGATGACCACCACTATGTTGGTCAGCGACGCTCCAAGAAGGGCGACAAAGGCGATCGCCACCACCAGGGTGGGGAGGGCCTGGAACATCTCAGCGATCCTCATCAGCACCAGGTCGGTCTTCCCGCCTACGAAACCGGACACCGCTCCCAACGTGACGCCGATCAGCATCGCCATCGCTGCGGCGAGGACGCCCACCACAAGCGAGACACGGGTACCAATCACCATGCGGGCGAACACATCGCGTCCCAGGTGGTCTGTACCCAGAGTGTGGGAGCTGCCGGGGGGTTGGAGCACGTCCCGGGAGATCGCGGCCGGGTCCCCGACCAGGGCGGGACCAGTGACCGCCACCACCACTAGCAGCGCCACGAAGCAGAGAGCGAACCACCCGCTCCCGTTGAGGTGGAATCTTCTTCGTTCAGGCTTCATCGCTCACCTTGGCCCTGGGGTCGATAAGCACATAAGCCAAGTCGGTTACAAGGTTGAAAACCACGACCATCACGGCGGCGAGGAGGAGCACGGCGAGGATCACGGGATAGTCCCGTGCAGTCACGGCGGTGATGAGCAGACTTCCCACGCCAGGCCAGCCAAACACCGTCTCGGTGAGGATGGCCCCGGTTAGGGCGAAGCCGAAGTTGAAGCCGATCACTGTCACCACGGGAATCAGTGAGTTGCGTACTACGTGCCGCCAATGCACGGCCCGGTCGTCCAGCCCCTTGGCTAGTGCGGTGTCCACGAAGTCTTCATGGGACGACTCAACGATCGAGGTGCGCGCCACTCGGGCCACCACCGTGGTGTACGCCAGTGACAGCGTGGCCATAGGTAGGACCATGTGACGAAACACATCGGTGATGGCGCCGAGTCCGGTGAGGGATGACCCGACGGTGCGCATCCCCGAGGTCGGGAACCACCCCAGCCGCACCGCGAATACCATAACGAGGAGGATGGCCAACCAAAACACCGGGACAGAGCGCCCGGTGATGGCGAACGCGGTGATGAGCGTGTCCCACTTTGTCCCCTGTCGCCGTGCCGCCGCCGAGCCCAGGAACACGCCTACGACGGAGGCGATGACTAATGCCGGCACCATGATCAGAAGTGTCCGCCCTGCTCGCTGGAAGACGAGGCGGGTCACGGGCTGGCCGTGCATGAACGAGTACCCCAGGTCCGCGTGCAGCAGACTCGAGATGTAAGCGACGAACTGCTCGACGTAGCTTTGGTCCAGCCCATAGCGGGCCCGGATCTCCTCGATGTAGCCGGGCGGAGCAGGGAAATCTCCTACCAGGATCTGGGCCGGGTCTCCAGGCAGCACCCGGGTAAGCACGAAGCCCGCTAGGACTATGCCGAAAAGTGTGGGGATGGCCCACATGACTCGGACGCTTAGGTAGCGGCGCATCACCTCAATTCCTTAGAGGACCATGAGGACACCCACGGCCCTCATTGTTGACAGAGTCGTGTCACCTTGTGAAACCAGCCTCACTGTTGGTTGGGGATGGTAGGGAAGGTGGGTGGTGCCAGACTGCTGGCACCACCCACCTTCCATTTACTCGGTGACGTCGGCGCGATGCCATTGACCCCAGTTGGCGGCGTACCACAGACCCTCGACGTTCGTGGAAGCGACGTCCAACAGCTTGGTCTCGATAAGTGGAATGGACGGCAGGTCCTCGGCAAGGATCTCCTGCACGGCACGGTAGGGGACGGCCCGTTCCTCGGGACTCGTCAGGTACCGCCCTTCCTCGAAGAGCCGGTCCACCTCGGGGTTGGAGTATCCGGAGGCGTTGCCCAGCGTGGTGCCGATGCTGCCAGTGACGTAGATCCGCTCTATGCCCAACGCCGGATCGCCGTTGGACGTGTAGGAGATGATGAACACGTCGAAGTCGCCTGGGGGTGTGAACGCACGCTCGGTGGTCACCGAGTACTCCGGGGCGTCGATCTTCACTTCGACGTCGATCGCACGGAACATTTCGGCTACGGCCTCTGCGACCTGCTGGAAGCGGGTAGCGGCCTCAACCAAGAAAGTGAGCGTGAAGCGCTTTCCGTCCGGACCCACCGGGTACCCGGCGGCGTCCAGCGCAGCAGCGGCCGCTTCTGGGTCGTAGGGGTACATCTCATCGAAGTCGATGTCCGGGTGTGTGGCCCACTCCAACCGGGAGTCGAACGGGGCCGTGGCGATGTTGCCAGTGCCGTCGAACACGAACTCGTGTAAGTACTTCCGGTCGACAGCCTGGAAGAGAGCCTGCCGCACCCTCTTGTCGTTCACCGGCTCCCGGTTGACGTTGAACATCAGGTAGGTGGCGTTGGGGGCGAAGCTGTCCGGGACCAGCTGTAGGTGGTCCATCTCCCCCAGCGAGATAGCGTCGGGGACAGCGATCACTTGGGAAGAGATGTACTGGATGGTGCCAGTCTGCAGCGCCAGGACCGCCGCCTGGGAGTCGGACACCACTCGGGCGATAATGCGGTCCAACAACGGGTACCCTTCCTGCCAGTAGCCGTCGTTTCTCTCCAGCACCCACTCCACTCCGGGGGTGTAGGAAGCGAGCGTGAAGGGGCCGGTCCCCACGGGCTCGGTGGTCGAGGCCGGGTTGGTGAGGACGTCAGTCCCAGCGAAGACGTGCTCAGGAAGGATCTCCACCCGGGTCAGAGACAGCAGGAACGGTCCGAAGGGCTGCTTCAGCTTGATGACCACCGTCTTGGGATCGGAGTCGTCGATACTCTCGATGTTCTCCGCTGCGGCGGCGAACGGAGCGAAGTACTCGGTCGCCACCTCCTCGAGGGTGTACTTGACGTCAGTGGAAGTCAGCTCCTCGCCATCGGTGAACTCGGCATCCACCAGGTGGAACGTGTAGGTGAGCCCGTCGTCGGAGATCTCCCAATCTCGAGCTAGGAGTGGTTTCGGCCCGCCAGCCTCGTTGTCGAAATACACCAGCGGTTCGTAGATCATGGTGCCGAGCTGCTGTACGGGACCGTTGGTGCTGAGGTTGGGGTTCAGTACGTTGGGGTCGGCCTGGATCCCGATGACCAGGGTCTTCGGCTCCGACGCTTCACCCGTCGCCGCGCTGGTCTCCACGGCACCGTCAAGATCTGTGGTGCTGCCGCCTGCGTTTCCTCCGCTGCAGGCAGCCAGGATTGACAGCAGCGCCACCAAGGCGCCTACCGCCTGACTCCACCGGGGCCTTCTAGTCGTCGTTCCCATGTACTCCTCCTGGACAACGTCACCCCGTCGGGGTGGAGTGGCATGTTACACTTTATATGTGGCGCATGCCCCCGAGAACCACTCAATCGTTCCTCGTTTTGGGATCGTCCTCCCAAACCGTGGCCCAATCATTGAAACAACGACGGTTGAAGAGCTGCTCGAGGGCGCAAGTCATGCCGAGGCTGGGGGATGGGATTCGGTCTGGGTTGGCGACTCGCTACTCGCTAAGCCGCGTCTCGACGCCATTTCCCTCCTCGGTGCCCTGGCGGCGACTACGCGCACGGTGTGGCTCGGCGTAGCGTGCATGGCCAGCCTCCCCCTACGTCACCCCGTGGAGTTGGCACACCAGTGGGCAACCCTCGACCTGATCTCGGGTGGTCGGATGATCCTCGGCGCCTGTCAGGGCGGAGGGCCAGGATCCGGAGAGTTCGACGCCGAGCTCTCCGCGTTCGGAGTTGACCGCCGAGATCGCTCCCGCCGGCTCGAGGAGACGATCGACGTGTTGCGTGCGCTGTGGGCAGGTGACGAAGTCAGCCATCAGGGTGAGTTCTGGTCGTTCGAGGGGGTCTCGGTCTACCCGAAACCAGCCCAACGGCGACCCCCCATATGGGTGGCCGCGAACCCCGATCTAGCAAAACCCCGCAACGTTGCCTCTGCTCTGGGGCGGGTAGCGCGACTCGGCGACGGATGGCAGACCACCCATTCCCACCCCGATGAGGTCTCCAAGATGCTGGCCATAATCGGCGAGCTCGCCGCCGAGCACGGCCGTCACCTCGACTCGGAGTTCCCGGTGTGCGTGACACTCAACCTGTCTCTTGGAGAAAGCCGGGAGGAAGCGATGGCGGAGGCGAAGCGTTTCC
>Ga0207873_1002002_pt1 | contig 17826 bp, 18 predicted proteins | sample BGWIniCompost_FD_187373 | JGI IMG/M metagenome (GOLD analysis project Ga0207873, IMG submission 187373) | Cellulose adapted compost microbial communities from Newby Island Compost Facility, Milpitas, CA, USA - BGW Initial Compost (SPAdes)... ...
GATCGCGCGGGCCGTGAAGGCGCCGGAGGCGCGCAGCACGTCGAGCCGGCCCCCGTCGCCGTAGTACACCTTGAACCCGAACTCGGCCGCGCTGCGGATCATCTCCACGTCGCGGTCGATGATGGTGACGTCGATGCCGCGCGCGAGCAGCACCTGGCTCATGACCTGCCCGAAGCGGCCGAAGCCGATGATCAGCACGGTGCCGCGCAGGCCGTCGGCCGGGTCGATCCCGTCCAGCGACGGGGCGGGCGCGGGGAGCACGCGCTCGAGCCCCCGCACCAGCAGCGGCGTCGCCGCCATCGACAGGATCACGACCGCGGTGAAGAAGGCGGTGTCCGCCTCGTCGAAGAGCGCGGCCTTGCTCGCGTGCGCGAACAGCACGAAGGCGAACTCGCCGCCCTGGGCCATCAGCGCGGCGCGGTGCAGCGCGTCGCGCGGCGTGCTGCCGAGCAGCCAGGCGACCGCGTAGACGCCCGCGCCCTTGATCGCCATGGCGGCCGCGACCGTGGCCAGCACCGCGGGCGCGTCGCCCGCGACCAGCGCGAGGTCGAGCGACATCCCGACGGACAGGAAGAAGATCCCGAGCAGCACGCTGCGGAACGGATCGACGTCCGCCTCGAGCTGATGGCGGAAGCTCGACTCCGAGAACAGCACGCCGGCCAGGAAGGCGCCGAGCGCGGTCGACAGCCCGCTCTGCTCCATGAGCAGCGCGGCGCCCAGCACGAGCAGCAGCGCGGCCGCCGTCATCACCTCGCGCGCGCGCAGCGCGGCGAGCACGCGGAACAGCGGATCGAGCAGCCGGCGCCCGGCGGCCACGAGGCCCATCACGGCGGCCAGCGCGATCCCCACCTCGCTCCAGCGGGCCCCGCCCGCCTCCGTGGCGGGCCCGGCCAGCGCCACGATCGCGAGCAGCGGCACGATCGCGAGGTCCTCGAGCAGCAGGATCGCCACGATGCGCTGGCCGCGCGGCGAGGTGGTCTCTCCGCGCTGCTCGAGCTCCTGCGCCACCGCCGCGGTGGACGAGAGCACGAAGCCCATGGCGGCCAGGAACGCGACCCAGGGCGGGAAGCCGGCCAGCGCCGCCGCGCCGGTGAGCAGCGCGCCGCACACCACGACCTGCGCCACGCCCAGGCCGAAGATCTGCCGACGCAGGCTCCACAGGCGCGCGGGCTGCATCTCGAGGCCGACCAGGAACAGCAGCAGCACGACGCCGAGCTCGGCCAGGTGCAGGATGGCCTGCGGGTGCGTGAACAGGCCCAGCCCGGAGGGCCCGACCAGCACGCCGCCCGCGAAGTAGCCGAGCACCGAGCCCAGGCCGAGGCGCTGGAACGCCGCCGCTCCGAGGACGCCGGCACCGAGCAGGATCACGACGTCGAGCAGGACGTTGCCCTGCGCCTCGAGCACCATCGGCCCGCCCGCCTCGTGGAGGAGGTTCCGAGCATATCCGGGTCCGGCGCGCCGGCACGCCGCCTGCTATGGGTGTGCCCCTCGCTCGTCAGGAGGTGCGGTCGCCGTGCGTCCCCACCAGCTGTTCGCCGCGATGAAGCCGGAGCAGGCGCGTGCGCTGCTCGACACGCTGCAGGAGAAGGCGCCGCTGGCGTGGGCCCAGGCGCTCGGGCTCACGGCGGGCGCGCTCAAGGCGCGGCCGGTGTTCGTGAAGAAGCAGCCGCCCGAGCGGCGCGCCGAGTGGATGCGCAAGGCGCTCGGCCGGGTGGCCTCCGACCCGATCGCGGAGGAGCTGCTCGCGGTCTACTTCCTGGATTGTCGCAACGAGCTGCTCGTCGACTGGCTCGACCGCATCGGGGTCGAGCACGAGAAGGGCTCGCTGGTGGGGGAGCCGGCGGAGCCGCCCGTCGAGAAGCTGCGCGAGGCGGTGGCCGCGTTCCGGAAGGCCGCCCGCGACGAGGCGGACGCCGCCGATCGGGAGCTCCTGCTGCGCGCCTTCGCGGCCCAGAGCGCGATCGACTGGCCGGGGCTCGAGGCGCTGCTGAAGGAGTAGGGGCGCGGGGGCCGGCGCGAAGCCTGCGCTCGGATGGGCGCAGATGCGCGCAGGCGAAACCCGGGCGCCGCGTGGCGCGCCCGGGGCGTGCCCGGGCGCGCGCACGCAGAGCGCGCGGATCAGCCCTTGCTGAACATCTCCATCACGAGCTTCAGCTCGTCGGCGATGCTCTCGGGGATGATGAAGTTGCTGGTGTCGCGGATCTCGGCGACGTGGTCGCGCACCTCCTCGGGCGTCGGCTTGGCGCCCTTGCCCGCGAACCAGCCGGGCGTGAGGCCCACGAACATGCGCGCGTAGCGGCCGCCGCCCACCGACCAGATCGAGTGCGTCTCCTGGCACTGGTCGGAAACCAGGTAGGTCACGAGCGGCGTCACGCACTCGGGATCGAGCGTGCTCGCGAGCGGGCCGAGCAGCTGCTCGGTGAGCCGGGTGCGCGCGATCGGGGCCAGCACGTTGCACTTGATGTTGTACTTGGCGCCCTCCAGCGAGAGCACGTTGCACAGGCCCACGAGGCCCATCTTGGCCGCGCCGTAGTTGGTCTGGCCGAAGTTGCCGAGGATGCCGGCGTTGGAGGCCGTGAACACGATCCGGCCGTAGCCCTGCTCCTTCATGTGCTGGAAGGCGGGCTGGGTCACGAAGAAGGCGCCCTTCAGGTGCACGTCGATCACCGCCTCGAGGTCCTGCGGCTCGAGCTTCGCGAAGGTCTTGTCGCGCAGGATGCCGGCGTTGTTGATCACGATGTCGATGCGGCCGAAGTGGTCGATCGCGGCCTGCACCATCGCCTTGCCGCCCTCGGGCGTCGCGACCGAGTCGTAGTTGGCCACCGCCTGGCCGCCGGCCTCGGTGATCTCCTTGACGGTCTGGTCGGCCATGCTCGAGCTCGCGCCGGTGCCGTCGGCCTTCCCGCCGAGGTCGTTGACGACCACCTTGCAGCCGCGCGAGGCGAGCTGGAGGGCGTAGGTCTTGCCGAGGCCGCCGCCGGCGCCGGTGATCAGGGCCACCTTGCCGTCGAATCGGATGTCGCTCATGGGGGTCCGTCCTTTCTGGTCGGGGCTGATCGATCTGGGTGATCGATGTCGGGTCGGGGCTGATCGGGGCCGGGGCCCCGTGTCGGGTCCCGGTTCGATTCGCGAGTCAACCGGGGCCGCAACCATAGAGGAACCCCCCGCCGGCCGCGAGATTCGCGGCCGGCGCGAGGGCGGCCCGGCGGCGCCCGCCCGAGCCGGATCCGGCCCAGGCAGGCGAGCGGCCCTAGGACGGGCGGCCGATCTCCTTGAAGGCGCGGCCGATGCGCTTGCGCCCGCGGTTGATCTCGCGCAGCTCGCTGATCGCGGCGTCGGCGACGTCCTCGCCCACCACGCCCTCGGGCTCCTGCTGGAGCTGGCCCAGGTCCACCCAGGCCTCGTACAGGTGGCGGGTGCGGTCGGTGATGATGCCGCCGTGCAGCAGCGTCTTGATCAGCACCCGGAAGATGTTGGTGTTCTCCTTCATCATCCGGCGCCGGTCCTCGTCGCCGAAGGCCTCCATCACCGCAGCGCGTACCCACTGCCAGTCGAGCCCGAACTTCGGGTAGATGTGCTGCTTCTGCTCGGCGTTCACGAGGTTCATGAAGATGGTGTGGAAGCACTGGGCGGCCCACGCCTCCACCTTCTCGTGCTCCTCCTCGGTGAGCTTGGGCACGGTGCGCTTGGCCCAGATGCGGCCGAACTTGTGGTGGAAGGCCTCGTCGGTCATCACCAGCTGCACGGTGCGGCGCAGCAGCGGATCGCGCGTCTTGCTGTGCAGGGTCGCGAAGGCGCCCATCGCGAGGCCCTCGATCAGCATCTGCATGCCGATCAGCTTCTTGTAGACCTCGGGCGCGAGCACCAGCTCCTTGAGCAGCGCGCCCAGCGTGCGGCCCACCGGCAGCGGCGTGCCCCAGCGCTGCGCGATGTAGCGCGAGAAGGCGGTGACGTGGCGCGCCTCCTCGCGCGCCTGGTTGGCCGCGTACTCCTGCGCGCCGGGGTCGTAGAGCACGTGGCACAGGCTCGCCGACAGCGAGAGCGCGCCCTGCTCGCCGTGCAGGATCTGCGACAGGTTGAAGCGCGTCACCTCGTTGGCGAGCGCGATCTTCTGGCCCTCGTCGAGCCGGTCGGCCACCGCGCAGTTCAGCTCGATCGTGAACTCGCGCGGCATGATCGTGTCGTTCTTCGTGTCGAACGGCTGCGAGAAGTCCACGTAGGCGGGGTCGAGCGGATCCCAGAAGTGGTCCTCGGTGGCCGAGATGATCTCGTCGAACGCACCGGTGCGGCGGGCGTAGCGCTCCACCTGGACCATCGCGTCGAAGTCGTCGCGGTCGACGGTGTCGTAGATCGGGTCGTGCGTGATGTGGTCGGCCATGGAACGCGTCCTCTCCTGGCTGGGAGCCTCAGCGGGCACGCTGGTGGGTGAGCTGGTGGGTGAAGACCGGATGCAGGCGCACGAGCGTCTCGACGACGGCCTCGCGCGGCGCGCGCGACGGGTCCTCGACCCACCACGCGACCACCCGGGTCCAGGTGGCGATCAGCGCCTGGGCCGCGACGGCGGGGTGCAGGCCCGGGTCGGCGCGGCCCTCGGCGATCCGCTCGCGCAGCCGCGCCTCGACGCCCGGGAACAGCGCATCGGCCAGCTCGTCGCCGATCGTGCCGGCCTCGTGGCCGCGCCCGAACAGGATGCGCACGAGGTCGCTGCGCTCGCTCGCGAAGGCGACCAGCTCGCTCATGCGCGCGCGCAGCTGGTCCTCCAGCGCGGGCCCGGCCACGCGCTGCGCGGCGTCCATGCGGCGGCGCAGCTCGGCCAGCGCGCTGAACGCGATCTCGCGGAACAGCGCCTGCTTGTCCGCGAAGTGCAGATAGAAGGTGCCGGCTGCGACGCCCGCGGCGCGTGCGATCCGGGTGGAGGTGGTGGCGCGCAGCCCCTCGCGCGCGAACAGCGCGGTCGCGGCGGCGATCAGTCGCCGGCGCGTCTCGGCGCGCTGGCGGGCCGGTGCGCTGGCCGGCTCGTCCAGCTCTTCCAGGGCAGGGGCCACGGGTGCGACGGCCACGCTGGACGGCTCCTTGCTGACGTTCATCGCGTCGGATCCCCGGGTGTCGAGCCGATTGCTGACGTCGACTTCAGTGACTGAAGTCGAGTTCAGTGGATGGGTAGCCTATCCGACTCCCCGGGCGCCGTCCACCGCGATCCGGGTGCTGCAGGGCGGCGGGAGCCGCCGGCGGGCGGCGCGCGCCCGGCCGGCCGCTCACTCCGAAGCGAGGCTGCGCCGCAGCACCATCCCGCCGAGCCGGCGGGCCACGGCGGCGGGCAGCGCGCGCAGCACGGCGCCCATCACCTTGTTGCCCGCTCCCGGGATCACGATCAGCTCGCCCTGCCGCAGGCCCGCGAGCGAGGCGTCGACGACCGCCTGGGGCTCCATCCAGGCGAAGCTCGGCACGTCCGAGGTGTCGACGCCCGCGACCTCCTGGAACTCGGTGCGGGTGAAGCCCGGACACAGGAGCTGCACCCGCACGCCGGTGCCGCGCAGCTCCTCGTGCAGCGCCTGCGTGAAGGAGTTCACGAACGCCTTGCTGGCGGCGTAGGTGGCGTTGTAGGGCGCGGGCTGGAAGCCGGCCAGCGAGGAGACGTTGATCACGGCCCCGTGCCCGCGCGCGCAGAACGGCCCGAGCGCCGCGTGCGTGAGCCGCACGAGCGCGAGCACGTTGAGGCGCAGCTCCTGCTCCTCGGCGTCGCGGTCGAGCTGGGCGAAGGCGCCGCTCGTGCCGAAGCCCGCGTTGTTCACCAGCAGCTCGAGGGTCGGCTCCTCCGCGATGCGCCGCTCGACCGCGCGCACGCCCGCGGGCGTGGTGAGGTCGGCCGCCAGCACCTCGACGCGCCGCGCGTGCGCCTCGCGCAGCCGCGCGGCCAGCTCGTCGAGCCGCTCGCGGCGCCGCGCCACCAGCACGAGGTCCCACGCCTCGCGCGCGAGGCGCTCGGCGAAGCAGGCGCCGATCCCCGACGAGGCGCCGGTGACCACGGCGAGCCGGCGCGGCCCGCCCGAAGGCTCGGACGACGAGGACGTGGGCATGCGGGCCTCCCGGGCGGCGGGGGCCGCCCTTTCAGAGCAGCTCGAGCACGCGTTCGGGCGGACGCCCCACCACGGCGCGCCGGCCGCGCACCAGGATCGGGCGCTCGATCAGGATCGGCTCCTTGGCCATCGCCTCCAGCACCGCGGCGTCGTCGGCGTCGGCCGGAAGCGTCCAGGCCGCCTCGTTGCGCCGCGCCCACTCGCGCGCGGGCCGGCCGAGGCGCCGGGCCAGCTCGCGCAGCTCCTCCAGCGTGAGCGGCTCCTCGAGGTAGCGCCGCTCCACGAACGTGACGCCGCGCTCCTCGAGCAGCGCACGGGCCGCGCGCGACTTCGAGCAGCGCGGGTTGTGCAGCAGCAGGAGCTCGTCGTCGCGATCCGGTAGTGCCATCGCGGAAGAACCTCCCGCGCCACGATAGCGGGGCGCGCCCGAGCCGCCCTATCCTGGCCGCCCCATGCCCGTGCCCCTCGCCTTCCTGCTGCGCTGGCTCGGCGGCCGCGGCGAGCCGGCCGGCTCGAGCTCGGATACCGAGACGGTGCGCCGCATCGCCGCCCGCCTCGAGCGCCTGCCGCCCGACCGCGCGCGCTTCCTTGCCGCCTTCGCCTACGTGCTGGCGCGCGTCGCGCACGCGGACCTGCGCATCAGCGAGACCGAGAGCGCCACGATGGAGCGGGTGGTGGCGGAGGTGTCCGGCCTTCCGCTCGAGGAGACCGCGCTGGCGGTCGAGATCGCGAAGAACCAGGCGCGGCTGCTGGGCGGCACCGAGAACTACGTGGTGACCCGCCAGTTCCGCGAGCTCTCGCAGCGCGAGGAGCGCGTCAAGCTGATCGAGTGCCTGTACGCGGTGGCGGCCGCCGACGGCACCATCTCGATGGCCGAGAGCGCCGAGATCGCGCGCATCGCCGAAGAGCTCGGCTTCCTGCCCGCGGAAGCGATCGCGCTGCGCGCGCCCTGGCGCGAGCACCTCGCCGAGGTGCAGGGCTTGCCCGCGCGCTCCGCCGAGGACTAGATTCGACGCTCGCCGAAGGCACCGAGCCACCAGGGAGCACGCGACACATGGCCCGCGCGAAGGCCGCGAAGAAGAAGTCCGCAGCCAGGCAGCCTGCCGCCAGGAAGAACACGCCGAAGCAGGCCCCCGGCAAGGAGGCGCCTGCCCAGAAGGCGCCGGGCAAGAAGTCGCCTGCCCGGAAGGCGCCCGGCAAGCCCGGGCCCGCGAAGAAGGCGGCCGCCGGCGGCGCAGGCGCGGACGTGATCTACAGCGACGTCCGGCGCGAGATGCGCTCGCGCCTGCTGGGCCGACTGCTCGGCGTGTAGCGCCTCCGCCGCAGCGCCCGCGCGACCGGATCCCTCGTCCGCAGGAGGCCCGAGCCGGGCTCGGGTCTCCACCCGAGCCCGCCGTGCAGCTCCGAAGCTCGCCTCGGCAGGCCCCCGACTCAAGTCGCGAGCCGGGAACACCGATGTTCGTGCCTAGCCATGTCGCGTGCTTCGGGAGACTGGCTCGAAGCCGGACACCAGCTGCACGTGGTTCGAGCGAGCGCTCCGCACGAGGTCGAGCTGGGGACGGTCGAGCGGATCCAGAACGGCCTGATCTGGTTGATCGGCTGCGAACACGAGGCACGTGCGGGCGAGCGCGTCACCATGGAGTGTCGCCTCGTCGACGCGATCTATCGCGCGGACGGCTGCATCGAGTCGGCGAACCGAGAGTCGTGGGCGCTGCGCCTCACCGGCGACTGGCAACGCGTGCAGCGCCGCGAGTTCGTGCGCGTCCCCGTCCGCGGGGTGGACGTCGCGCTCGTGGACGACGAGAGCGGCGCTGCGCTGGGGAGCGCCGAGATGCTGGATCTCAGCTCGGGCGGCGCGAAGCTCGCGATCGGAGCCGCCGAGGCGCGCGAGCTGTCGTCGGGGATGGTGGTGCGCTGCCGCTTCACGCTGCGCGACGCGGGCAGCTTCGACCTGCGCGCCCAGCTGCTCCGCGTGCACGAGCCGACCGGCAGCGGCAGGCCCGGCAGCGCCGCCCTGCGCTGGCTGGATCTCGACGCCGACGCCGAGTCGGAGCTGACCCGCTGGGTGCGGAGCGAGCAGATGCGGCTCGCCCGCCGGAACCGCTAGCGACCGCGGGCCGGGATCGTCGCGGGCCGCGCGCTCCGGCGCCGCGGGCCGGCCCCGTCCGCTGGCGCGCCGCGACGCGCCCCGGCCGCCGCGCAGCGGCCCGCCGCGAATTGCGGGCTAGCATGCCGCGCCGCATGGCCGCCGCACGCGCCGACGCCCCGCTTCGCTACCGCGTCACGCTCGACGACCCGACCGCGCACGAGATCGGCGTCGAGCTCGAGCTGCCCGCCCTGGGCGCCGAGCACGCGGAGCTCGTCATGCCGGTCTGGGCGCCCGGCAGCTACCTGGTGCGCGACTTCGCGCGCCACGTCCACGGCCTCGAGGCGCGCGACCCGGCCGGCCGCCGGCTGCCCGTCGAGCGGGTCGAGAAGCACCGCTGGCGCGTGCGCACGCGCGGCCGCGCCGCGCGCGTGCGCTACCGCGTGTTCGCCTTCGAGGAGTCGGTGCGCACCTCGTTCTTCGACGACGCGCACGCGTTCTGGAACGGCACGAGCGTGTTCCTCTACGTCGACGGCGCGCTCGACCGGCCCTGCGAGGTGGAGGTGCGCGCGCCGCGCGGCTGGCGCGTGTCGAGCGCGCTCGCGCGGCGCGGGACGCGCTTCCGGGCCGCCGACTACGACGAGCTGGCCGACTCGCCCTTCGAGGCGGGCACGCACGCGCTGCACGCCTTCACGGTGCGCGGGACGCGCTTCGAGCTGGCGCTGGCCGGCGCCCACAACGCCGACCCGGCCCGGCTCGTGCGCATCCTCGAGGCGGTGGCGCGCGCCGAGGGCGCCCTGTTCGGCGGCTTCCCCTTCGACCGCTACCTGTTCATCGTGCACGCGCTGCCGCGCGACGGCGGCGGCCTCGAGCACCGCGCCTCGTGCGCGCTCAACGTGGCCGGGCTCGGCTTCGACTCCGAGGCCGGCTACCGCCGCTTCGCGGAGCTGGCCGCCCACGAGCTGTTCCACGCCTGGAACGTGAAGCGCATCCGCGACCGCCGGCTCGGGCCGTTCGACTACACCCGCGAGAACTACACGCGCCTGCTGTGGTTCCACGAAGGGTTCACGTCGTTCATGGAGGGGCCGATCCTGCTGCGCGCGCGCCTGCTCGAGCCGGGCGCGCACCTCACGGATCTGGCGCGGGCCTGGGAGCGCTACCTGGCCAAGCCCGGGCGCAACCGCACGCCGCTCTCGGAGCTGTCGTTCGAGGCCTGGATCAAGCAGTACAAGCCGGCCGAGAACTTCACGAACACGGCGATCAGCTACTACGAGAAGGGCGCCTGGGTGGGGCTCGCGCTCGAGCTCGAGCTGCGCGCGGCGAGCGGCGGGCGGCGCGGCGTCGCCGATCTGTTCCGCCGCCTGTGGCGCGACTTCGGCCGGCGCGACGTGGGCCTCGAGCCCGAGGACGTGGAGGAGGCGGCCTCGGCGCTGGCGGGCCGCTCGCTGCGCGGCTTCTTCCGCCGCTACGTGCACGGCGTGGCGGAGCTGCCCATCCCGCGCCTGCTCGGGCGCTCCGGCGTGCGGGTGCGGCGGCGCGCGCCCTGGGACGAGGAGCGCGACGCGACGCGCGCGCGCCGGCTGCGCGGCTGGACCGGCCTCGTCTTCGCGCCGGGCGAGCGCGGCCGGCCGGCGACGGTGCGCAACGTGATCCCGGGCTCGCCGGCCTGGCAGGCCGGCCTCACCTGGAACGACGAGCTGGTGGCGGTCGATGGCGCCCGCGTCGACGCCGCCGACGCCGCGGCGCGCTTCCAGGACGCGCCGCCCGGACGGCGCCTCACCGTGACCTACTTCCGCGGCGAGCGCCTGCGCGAGACCACGCTGGTGGTCGGACGCAACCCCGAGCGCCGCTTCGTCTTCGAGCTCGACCCCCGGCCCGATGCGCGCGCCGCCGCGATCCGCCGCGGCTGGCTCGGCTGCTGAACCTCCGCCCACCGGCAGCCGTCCGGGACGCTGCGCCGCGCGCCCGGCACCGCGGCTTCAGGAGCGCACGAGCAGGAGCGTGCGCGGGTCGAGCGCGACGTGGAGCGCGGCGACGTTCGGGTTGTCGTGCTCCTTGAGCGCGCGCAGCGCCACCGTGTCGCCGGCCGGCTCGAGCGCCAGGATCACGGCGAACAGGTCCTCGAGCGGGCGCAGCGCGGCCGGCACGCCGTCGATGCGCTCGGCCGGCGCATGGGCGGTGATCCAGACCTCGGCCTGCGCCTCGCGGGCGAGCGCCGCCCACTGCTGGAGCTCCTCGCGCGAGCGCGACTCGACGTCGAGCCCGTCCACCACGATCAGCTCCGGGCGCGCCCCGAGCTCGCGCTCGAGGTCGAGCGCCTCGTGCAGCCGCTTGGCGTCGATCGCGCTGGGCGGGTACACGCGAATGCGGCGCAGGCGGTCGATCTCGGCCCGCACCACCGCGGGGTTCTCGAGGTGGGTGCTCGCGACCAGCTCCTCGAACACCGTGTCGTAGTGGTCGCGCACGTGCTGCACGCCGTGGTCGCAGGCCACGTGCAGGACCGGCTTGCCGCGCAGCAGCTCGTCGAGCGCGACGCCGACCAGGAACGAGGACTTGCCGACGCCCGGCGCCGCCAGCACCAGGCCCAGGTTGCCCCGGCCCAGCCCGCCGTGGAGCCCCTGCTCGAGCAGGCGCAGCGGAGAGCGGGCGTTCACGAAGCGGCGCACGGTGTTTCCCATCGTCATTCGTCCTCGATCTTGCGCCGGTCGGCGTACTTCTCGAGCAGCTCCTTGGTGGTCTCGGCCGGCGTGGGCAGGTAGCGCGCGAACTCCATCGTGAACTCGGCCTTGCCCTGGGTCTGGGAGCGCAGGTCGGTGGCGTAGCCGAACATCTCGGCGAGCGGCACCTCGGCCTCCACGCGGCAGAAGCCGGCCTCCTCGGTGGTGCCGATCACGGTACCGCGCCGCTGCATGATGGTCTTCAGCACCGCGCCCTGGAACTCGGCCGGGCCCTCCACGGCCAGCTTCATCACCGGCTCCAGGATGATCGGTTTCGCCTGGCCGTAGCAGGAGCGGAACGCGCCGCGCGCGGCCGCGATGAACGCCATCTCCGACGAGTCGACCGAGTGCGCCTGGCCGTCGTTGATGACCACGCGCACGCCGATCACCGGGAAGCCGATCAGGCGGCCCTTCTCGAGCGCGCTCGCGAAGCCCTTCTCCACCGCCGGGATGTACTCGGTGGGGATGGCGCCGCCGCGGATCTCGTTCACGAACTCGAACACCCGCTCGTCGCCCTCGGGCAGCGGCTCGATGTAGCCGGCCACGCGGCCGTACTGGCCCGCGCCGCCGGTCTGCTTCTTGTGCGTGTAGTTGAACTCGGCCCGCTGCGAGATGGTCTCGCGGTAGGCCACCTGCGGCGCGCCGGTCTCGACCTCGACCTTGTACTCGCGCTTCATCCGCTCGATGTACACGTCGAGGTGCAGCTCGCCCATGCCCGAGATGATGGTCTCGTTGCTCTCCGGGTCGACGTGGGCGCGGAAGGTCGGATCCTCGCGCACGAAGCGGCCCAGCGCCTTGCCCATGTTGTCGGCGGCCTTGGTGTCCTTGGGCTTGATCGCGATCGACACCACCGGGGCCGGCACGTGCATCGAGCTCATCGCGACCTCGACGGTGCCGTCGGTGAAGGTGTCGCCCGAGGCGCATTCGATGCCGAACAGCGCCACGATGTCGCCGGCGCCCGCCGACTCGATGTCCTCCATGGAGTCGGCGTGCATGCGCACGAGCCGGCCCACCTTGTGCTTCTTGCGCGTGCGGCTGTTGATGATGGTGCCGCCCTTGGCGAGCGTGCCCTGGTACACGCGCGTGTAGGTGAGCTGGCCGTAGCGGCCCTCCTCGAGCTTGAAGGCCAGGCACACCAGCGGCTTCTGCGGGTCGGACGACAGCACGATCGGCGCCTCGTCGGCCGACAGGTCCACCGCGGTGTTCTCCACCTCGGTGGGGCTGGGCAGGTAGCGCACCACCGCGTCGAGCAGCAGCTGCACGCCCTTGTTCTTGTAGGCGGAGCCCATGAACACGGGGGTCAGCTCGCGCGACAGCGTGCCTTTGCGCACGGCGTCGTGGATCAGCTGCTCGGTCGGGTTGCCCTCCAGGATCGCCTCGGTGAGCTCGTCGGAGAACATCGAGACCGCGTCGAGCATGGCCTCGCGCGCGACCTGCGCCTCGTCCTCGAGCTCGGGCGGGATCGGGCCGCGCACGACCTGCTCGCCCTGCTCGCCCTCGAAGCGCACCGCCTCCATCGTGACCAGGTCGATCACGCCCTGGTGGTCCGCCTCGAGCCCGATCGGGATCTGCATCATGACCGCGTTGTGGCCCAGCTTCTCGCGCAGCTGCTGGGTCACGCGGCGCGGGTTCGCGCCCGAGCGGTCGAGCTTGTTGACGAACGCGAGGCGCGGGACCTTGTAGCGCCGCATCTGGCGGTCGACGGTGAGCGACTGCGACTGCACGCCGGCCACGCCGCACAGCACCAGGATCGCCCCGTCGAGCACGCGCAGCGAGCGCTCCACCTCGATCGTGAAGTCCACGTGCCCGGGCGTGTCGATCAGGTTGATGTGGTGGCCGTTCCAGCTCGTGTAGGTGGCCGCGGACTGGATCGTGATGCCGCGCTCCCGCTCGAGCTCCATGAAGTCCATGGTCGCGCCGGCGCCGTCCTTGCCCTTCACCTCGCTGATCCTGTGGATCCGCTTGGTGTAGTAGAGGATGCGCTCGGACAGCGTGGTCTTGCCCGAGTCGATGTGGGCGCTGATCCCGATGTTCCGGATCTTCGACAGGTCGTTGATCATGACGGCGCTCTGGCTGGCGACGACCGCTGCGGGGGAAACCGCTCCTCCGGGGCGCGTCGCGTCGGCTGTGATTGCGGGGGCTGGGACCCGCCACGCGCACGCGGCGGACGATGCTGCGGCCACTCGGGACCGCAGGGGGTCACGGGGGACCGGGGAGGCCGCAGGCTAGCGAAGCCGCTCCCCGGCTTCGAGCCCGGCCGCACCGGCCGCCTCGCGCGCCGGCTGCTTGGGGCCCTCCCCGATGCGCAGCCGCCCGAAGGCGAGCCGGCCGCCGCGCGCAGCCACCACCAGCCGGTCGCCGTCCCAGCCCAGCACGGTGCCGGGCGCCTCCGCGACGTCTCCGCGCTCGAGCCGCACGTCGAACAGCCGCACCGGCTCGCCGCTCGCCCGGCTGGCCCAGGCGCCCGGGCTCGGATCGCAGCCGCGCACGAGGCGGTCGAGCTCCTCGGCCTCGCGCGCCCAGTCCACGCGCGCCACCTCGTCGGTCACGAGCCCCTGGAAGCTGGCGCCCTCCTCGCCCTGCGGCCGCGGCCGCGCGAGCCCGCGGTCCACCAGGTCGACCGCCTCGATCATGGCCTCGATCCCGAGCGGGTAGAGCTTCTGGAAGTAGAGCGTGGCCGCGGTGTCCTGGTCGGAGATCGGCACGCCGCCCTTCTGCACCACGATCGGGCCGGTGTCCACGCCCGCGTCGGGCTGGAAGACCGTGACGCCCGTCTCGCGCGCGCCGAGGATGATCTGCCACGGGATCGCCGCGCCGCCGCGGTAGGCGGGCAGCAGCGAGGGGTGGAAGCACAGCGAGCCGAGCGGCGGCGCATCGACGATCTCGGGCGGCAGGATCACCGTGGTGTACGGCATCACGTTGAGCTCGGCGCCGAGCGTCCGGTACTCCTCCACGCGCTCCGCGATCGCCTGGCCCTTGCGGCGAAACGCCCCGTAGCGGAACAGCCGGAGGCCGCGCTTCTCGGCCTCCTCGGCGAGCGGATCGGGCCGCGGGCCCGCGGGCGGCGCGTACACGCCGACCACCTCGTGCCCCGCCTCGAGGAGCCGCACCAGAACGTCCTTTGCGAACGCCGCCTGTCCGAAGAGCGCGATCTTCCGGGCCATGGAGGCGCACCGTACCGCAACGGCGCGCGCGGCTCAGCGGCTGGCGCGGCGGCGGCCGCAGCGCCGAGCCGGTGCCGACCGAGCCGGTGGGGCCGGTGCGCCGAGCCGCGGGTCAGCGCACGCGCGAGCGGTCGCCCACCGTCCCGCGCGGGGTGGCGGGCGCGCCGAAGGCCAGCGTGTGGGGCGGGACGTCGCGGGTCACGAGCGAGCGGGCGCCCACGACCGCGTGCTCGCCGATCGTGACGCCCTTCAGCACCGTGCAGTCCGAGGCCACCCAGACGTGGTCGCCGATCCGCACCGGCGCGGCGGCCTCCGGCCGCTCCGCGTCGAAGTCGTGCTGGTCGGAGTCGAAGACGCGTGAACCCGGACCCACCCAGGCGCGCCGGCCCAGCACGAGCTCGCGCTTCGCCGACAGGTGCGCGCCGTTCACGAACGCCTCGGGCCCGAGCACCATGCGCGCGCCCGCGAAGCAGGCCAGGATCACCGGCCCGAGATCGGTGCGCAGCCACACGTCGGGCCCGATCTCGACCTGGGCGCCCGGGCCCAGGAAGAAGCGCAGCGCGTGGCGACGCCGCTCGGTGACGAAGCGGGGGCCGATCGTGAGCCGCGCGCCCGGCGCGAGCTGGAACTCGGCGAGCGCGAGGTTGCTGCTCGCGGTGGGGTCGATCGCGAGGCCGGGATGGCGCGCCACGATGCGCGCGAGGCGCGCGCGGTCGAAGGCCGCGATCGCGCGCAGCGCCCACGCGTCGCGGCGCCGCGGCCGGGGCTCCGAGCCCGGAGCAGGGGCCGGAGGCGTGGCGCAGCCCGAGCCGGACCCGGCGCCGTGCAGGGCGCTAGGGCCCGCCGGGCCCGTCGCCGGGCGCGTTCTGGCCCTCGCGCAGGCGGAAGGTGATGAAGCCGTGGGTGGGGTCGTACGGCGAGAGGCCGACCTGCACGCGGTCGCCCGGGATCACGCGGATGCGGAAGCGGCGCATGCGCCCCGAGAGCTGGGCGGTCACGGTCTGGCCCGAGTCGAGCACCACCTGGTAGCGCCCGCCTCCGAGGATCTTCTCCACCGAGCCGGTCGTCTGGATCAGATCGTCACGCGCCACGGATCCGGTTCCTGCCTCCTGCCTCCTGCGACTCGCGGGGTTTAGCACGCCGCGCGGCCGGCGGGTATGCGCGCGCGGCCGGGCCGCCAGCGCCCGTTCCGAGTCACCACGAGTCGCCCGCGTCGCGCGAGCCCGCGGCGGCGCATCGCGTGCCCCGGGCGCCCCGGTCCGCCGCCCGGGCGCGTGCCAGGCTTGCACCGCTCGGCGGAAGCTGCAGAATGCGGCGCTCCGGCCAGGGCCGCCGCGAGCGCGCTCCGCTCGGAGAGGTGCCGGAGCCTGGTTGAACGGGCCTGACTCGAAATCAGGTGTACCCGTCAGGGTACCGGGGGTTCGAATCCCTCCCTCTCCGCCATCCCGCCGCGCCGCATCCGCCGCGCCGCATCGTCGTCCCGCCGAGACGGTGCGCGCCCCGCGCCCCATGGCCCGAGCGCCCCCGAGCGGCGGCACGCGGCTTGCTGCCTCGCTCTCCCTTCCGGACCGCTGCGTCCGGGGCCGATGCGCTCCAGGCCGATGCGCTCCAGGCCCATGTTGTCCGGGCGACGCGTCCTCGCGGAGGCGGTGGCGTGTTCCAGCCCGAGACTCCCCTCCTCGAGATCGTCGCGCGCGTCGCGATCCTCTATCTGGCGCTGGTCGTGCTCCTGCGGCTGGTGGGCCGGCGCGAGGTCGGCCAGCTCACGCCGCTCGACCTGCTCGCGATGCTGCTGCTCTCGGAGACCGTCTCGCCGGCGCTCACGGCCAACGACGACTCGCTCCCCGCCGTGCTGACGGCGGCCACCACGCTGGTGGTCGTCGTCGCGCTGGTCGGACGGCTCGGCTACCGCTCGCGGCGGGTCGAGCGATGGATGGAGGGCGAGCCCGTGCCGCTGATCGTGCACGGGCGCGTGGACCGCGACGCCTGCGCGAAGCACCGGGTCACCGAGCAGGAGCTGGCGTCGGCGGCGCGCAAGCAGGGCGTCGCCACCCTCGCGCACGTCGCGCTCGCGACGCTCGAGCCCGACGGAACGATCAGCGTGATTCCGGACTCCGCACGCTGACGCGGAATTCCGCACGCCGCACCTGACGCGCCATTCCGCGGACGAGATTGCAACGCGACCCGCGCTGCGCGGGCGCATTCTACAAATCCGAACCAGCGCTCCTGCGCGGCCGCCTCCTCCGTTCACCGCAGCACGCGAGTCCCTGGCACGTCGTTCGCACTCGCGGACTGCCCGGACGAGGAGGCACCGTGAGAGACGCCGTTCGACTCGCCATGGTTTCACTCAATGCCAGCGCCTTCGCGGACGGTCGCAGGAAGGCCGCTCGCCCGGACGTCCCGACGCCCCCGGCGCTCCCGAGCTCTGACGCGAACCGCGTTGCGCGCGAGATCGTGACGAGCGTGCTGCGCGGCTGGCGCCCGGAGCCGGGCCGGTCGTCGCGCGGCTCGCCACCCGCGGAACGCGCGGCTCAAGAAGATCGGCTGGCGGACGATGCGTCTGCAACCTGACCGCAGCGGAGACGCCCCATGACCCCTCGCACCCCCGTGCTGCTGGTGAGCTGCACCTGCTGCCGGCGCCTGCACGTGCCGCTGCGGCGCGACGTGGCGCATCCGCTCTGCAGCGCGTGTGCGACCCGGTTCGCAGCGCCCCAGCGCGGCCGAGCCGGCTTCCGCATCCGGGCCAACGGCCTGCCCGGCTAGGTCTGGTTTCTCAGGAGGTTGTTCACTCGGGCCTCCCCTGAGGAGAATGGGGTTGTTGCACGACTCCAAACCCTCAGAGGAGATCCCGAGTGACGATTCACATCCTAACGCGCGGCTGACGCCGGCCGCCCGCGGCCGGCCGCCCGGTCAGCGCGCGCGCTCCTGTGCGCGCCGCTCGGCGCGCCGCACCCGCTCGGCCAGGACCCGCAGCAGATCGAAGGCGAGCTCGGGCATCTCGAGCACCAGCTCGCGCAGCCGGACGCCGTCCAGCACGAGGGCGCGCACGTCGCTCGTCGCCACCACCGTGGCGCTGCGCGGCGAGCCGTCGAGCACGGCCATCTCGCCGAAGTAGGCGCCCGCGCCGAGCGTGTCGAGCCGCACCTCGCCCTCGCCCGTCTGGCGCCGCACCTCGACCGTGCCCTCCACGAGCAGGTACAGCTCGTCGCCCGGCTCGCCCTCGCGCACGATGACCTCGCCCGTCACGTACTCCGCCTCGCGGGCCACGCGATCGACGGCCTGCAGGCGCTCGAGCGACAGCCCCGAGAGCAGCGACACCTGGCGCAGCGCGAGCAGCCTCTCCATGGTCGCGATCTCCTGCGGATCGGCGCCCGAGTCTGCCGCGGCGCGCGCGGCGCGGCGAACCCAGGGCGCCGGGTGTGCGGCCGCACGCGCGATGCGCTCGTCCGCCGAGCGCGGGGGCGCGCCCAGCCCGCGCAGCGCCCCGATCTTGTCCTCGACCGGCCCCGCCTCGAGCAGCACCGCCAGCGCCTGCGAGGCTTCGCGGTTGCCGAGGTGCGTCAGCACCTCGAGCGCGTCGGCGCGCGCGTCCCGGCGCGTGGCGCAGCGCGCGCACGATGCTGCGCACCACCGCGGGATCCTCGAGCGCCGCGAGCGCGCGGAAGGCGAGGCGCAGGGCGCGCGCGAAGGCGTCGTGGCAGGCGACCACCAGGAAGCGCTCCGCCGGCGCGGCGGCGGGCGCGCCCGCGGCCGGCGCGCGGGCCAGCAGGAGGGACTCCCAC
>Ga0207873_1002003_pt1 | contig 17808 bp, 20 predicted proteins | sample BGWIniCompost_FD_187373 | JGI IMG/M metagenome (GOLD analysis project Ga0207873, IMG submission 187373) | Cellulose adapted compost microbial communities from Newby Island Compost Facility, Milpitas, CA, USA - BGW Initial Compost (SPAdes)... ...
CTCAAGGAACGATCTGCGTGCAGTGCTCCATGGCGATCCGGACGCGTCCGGCGTCCTTCACCATCACGAGGCTGCAGCGCTGGTCGTCGCGGACGGGCTCGCCCTGGTAGCTCCCTTCCCCGCGCCACCGGCTGCTCACCAACGCCGTGGAGCCGTAGAGCGACACCTGCACCTCGCCCCGCTCGGCATGGTCCAGCCGGTAGCTGGGGTGGCCGAGGAGGTCGTGGATGAGCCAGTCCCGCGTGAGGACGCGGCCTCTCGAGCTGAGGTAGGTATAGCCTTCTGCGAGGAGGTTCGCGACCGCCGCCGTGTCCTTGTTGCGAACCGCGTCGTCCAGGGCCCGGAGCGTGGCCAGGACCTCATCGGCGGAAATCGCGCTGCCGCGCTCGGGTCCGTCCGGCGCGGCCGCGCAGGCCGTTGTGCCCAGGGCCAGGGCGATGGCGAGTGAGCGAGCCATCCGACCCACCACTTCCCGATTCCGCATTCGACGCCTCCTAGTCCATGACGATCCGGCCTACGAACACCTGCGGCTCGCCCATGATTCCTTCGACGGCTGCGTAGATCGTGTTCTTTCGCACGATTGGCAGCGGCGAGTCGAGTACGGGGGTGGGCAGCTCTATGGTGCCCAGGAAGGTTCCGTCCCTGTCGAAAACGTCGACCTTCCCGCACGGTTCGAGTCCGGTGGCGCAGACCCAGAGCCGGCCTTCGTCGTCGGGGACGAACCAGCGGAGCGGCGGAACGACCATGGGCGTTTCTGCGTCCGAAACCTGGCTTCCGAACTGCGCGGCGATCCGACGCGCGGCGTTGGCGACCTCCTCGGATTGCTCCCAAGAGAGCGGCACGGGTTGCAGGTCTCTCGAGACAACCAACACGGTGTCGCCGTTCAGGTTTACTCGCGCGATGCTGTAGGCCGATGAAAGCGCCCGCCAGACGCCGCCCCGAGGGTCCTACGCGCTCAACACCTTGGCGGCGTACGGCAACGCGGTCGACGCACCGTCGCCGTTCAGCCGAATGACCTGCGCCTCGAGTCGGGGGATGCGTTGGCTTTGGATGACGTCCCCGCGCTCACTCACCTGGAGCAGCATGTCGACCAGTTCGCCGTCGACGCTTTGCGTCGCCAGGTCGTAGAACCGGCCGTCGGCGTCGAATCCGCCGACCCACGGAGGGAGTACCCGTCGGGAAGGGCGCGGGATCGACGTCATCCCGCCACGGCCGTCGACGACCGTGTACCGGGCGTTGCTCCCGTCGACCACGACTAGCCGGCCGTCCGGACCGGCCGCCATTCCCACCACACCCCGGAACTCGCCGGGTCCAGACCCCTCGCGCCCGACGGTTCGCAGGTGCTCGCCGCGGGGCGAGAACGTCCGCAACTCGTTCGCGTGCTGGTCGAATACGTGGATGTTGCCGGCGGCGTCCACTTCGAGAGCCCCGATGCGGCCGATGACGTACACGTCGTCGCCCTCCAGCTCCCCGATCCGGAGTACCTCCTCGATGCGCCAGCCCCCGCCGCCGGCCCAGCGGCCCGGTCCGGAATTGCGGACGACGATGGCGCCGGAGGAGAGCGTGTCGACGACGACGGGTGACTCCGTGCCCGCCGGCCGGCGCTCACACGCCTGCAGGAGCATGCAGCCGAAGGCGACGAGGGGAGCGAGGACCGAAACTCGTCTCATGGGCGGCTTCTCCTCTTGCCGAGTGTCGTCGCGTGGGTTGATTCTGGATTCGCCGGCACGGCGGAGGCAGTGGCGTTCGGGCTGCGCGGTAGCGACCGCGAGCGTTGGCTGCGAGGCCGGGGAGCGCTTCTGCCCCGGACGAGGCCGGAGCGCCCCGCGGCCACGTAGCCCTAACAGGTGGCTAGACGTCAGTTGCGGTGCGGCCGACGGTTACGCCGTGGCGCCCATCGGTTGCGTAAACGACCAGTGCGTCTGGATGATCCGCCACGTATCCCCCTCGCGGCGGTACACCTCCGTGCAGTTCCACCGACTGGTCGCTTCGTTCGTGTCCTCCGCGATGTAGTTGAACGTCAGCACGGCCATGTCGCCGACCACCTGCACGAGCGGGTCGATCAGCTCGAACCGCGAGATCCGGAACGTACCGCGGATCGACTCGTAGAGCGCGCGGAGCTCCTCGATCCCGTTCAGGCGCCGGGGCTGGAAGGGGTCGAAGTAGACGACGTCGTCGGCCGAGATCTCCAGGAACCCGGAGGGGTCTCCCTGCCCCCAGCGCTCCAGCGCGGCGCGCTCCATCGCGATGATCGTCCGGGCAATTTCGGCCGGCGATTCTTTCAGTGTCTCCATAGCCTGGTGGTGCGTTGGTGGTGAGCATCTCGTCCGGATGGTGCGCCGTCGATCGCGAGCGCCGGGTCACCACCTCCGCCCATCCCACAGCTACAAAGGGCCCGCCTCGTGGTCGAACCCCCACCGTTTCCAAAGCGAAAGGAAGATCTCCGGCCAGCTCGAGCAATGCGCCCGCGGCAAGCTCATCCGCGGCGCACGAAGCCCGTCAATGGGCAGGTTCATCTGCGCTCTACGACCAACGCCCGAGGGTACGGGACATTCTCCATGATCAGGAAGCGCTCGCCCCGAACGGAGGCGAGGAGCGGGAGTTTGGTGGTCCGCGCGACCTCTTCACCCGAGTCCAGTGCGATCAGCCGGGAGTCGATTCCATGAAATTCCCTGTCACCGAGCCGGGCCCCGGCCAACCTGACTTCGAACTGTACGAGCAGGTGATCTCTGTCCCAGCGCACCATCGAGCGAACGAAGCTGGCACCTCGTTCGGGATCGATGTGGCTGTGTAGCGCTCCATCGGCTCCGACCTGGAAACCGACCGACGTGATCCCCGGGAGGGACGTCTCCCAGCGGAGCGTACCCGAGCTGTCGTAGGCGCGGATGAGTGGGTGCGACGTACCGGCCACGATGACCTGGTCACGGTCGGCGTCGCAGTAGAGCTTTCCGTCGAGAATCTGCCGGCCGGCGAGCACGGCGTGTGCACCCAATCCGTCCAGTCCATCGATCGGAGGAGCGACGCCGATGGACATCAGGATCTCGCCATCCATGCCGATTTCGTGCGCCATCATCCCTTCGCGCAGGAAACCCGCGAAGACGCGGTCGCCAAGCACGCACATGTCGCGAACAGGCTGCTTGAGCGGGATCGATTCCAGCGGCACCAGGGTGCCGTCTTGGTGCTCGAACCAGGAGATGCGTGCGTTTCCCAGGTCGACGACCGCCAACCGCCCATCGGCGTCGAGCGACATCGCCCGCGGCTGGCGCACCTCGCCCGGACCGTGTCCCACTCTGGTCGCGCTCCGCACGCGCCCCTCGGTATCGAACACGGAGACTGTCGCGAGCACGAGATCGAGGAGATAAACCTCGCCGTTCGGGCCGAGCTCGCCGGCGATGAGCCGGCCGAACTCCTGATCCGGCTCGCCCATTTCGACGCCAATGACCGCCAGCGTGTCCAGGGACCAGCTCAGACGCTCCGACTCTCGGGGTGGGACGTCACAGGCACACGCCAATAGGGTGGCAATCAGAATGGACGAGGTGAGGGGCGGGCCGATGAGTCGGCGGAGCTCTGCCATAGCCGCGACACCTGACCGAGTACGTCGTAGCGCTGGAGCTCACCAAACGGCGGATCGTGTCCCGCATATCGATGTCGCGAAGAATCGCGCGTCCCCTCCCCCTCACGCCGCCGCCAGTGCGAAGAACGCCCCGACCGGATCGCTCACGACACCGAAGCGGGCCTTCCCGTCTTTGCCGCGCATTACCTTGAGAACACTCCCGCCTTCCTCCTCGACGCGACGGAGGCTCTCGTCGAGGTCGGCGACAGGGAGGTAGATCAACCAAACGGCAGGGAGATCGGCGTTGACGCCGCGTGCATGGCAAATCCCGGCGATCGCGCTCCCCGCCCCACCGAGCATGGCGTAGTCCGCGTAGCTCTCGTCGCCGTCCCGCATCGCGACGTCCTGACTCCGCCATCCGATGACGGCCTCGTAGAAGGTCCGTGTGGCCGGAGCGTCCGGGACGGTCAGGTCGAGCCAGGCGATCTGCCCGAACGCCTGCTCGCGGCCCGGCTCGGCCATCTCCGCGGGGATCATCTCCGCCGGCACGACCGGGATGACCCCGAAGGCGGCGCCGTTCGGATCGAGAAGCACGGCCCACTGGCTCCGGCCGGCTTCGTCCCGGGAGTGCAGGAGAACCTGACCTCCCAGCTCCGACGCCCTTTCCACACTGGCCGCCACATTGGCGACCTGGATGTGCGGCATCCACTGGAGCGGGAGCTCGGCGTACTCCCGCCCGCGCGGACCGACACCGATGATCGGCACGCCGAGGTTGTTCATCAGATCCTCACGCCAGAGAGGCCTCTCCCCGGTCGTGAGGCCCCGCGAGTAGAAACGAAGCTCGCGCTCGTGCTCCGGTACTGCGATGTCGGCGCTCAGCACGCCGCCGACCTGCGGACGGATTGGATTCGTCATCGGGGCTCCTTGGATGAGAGGTAGAGTCGCCGAACATGAACCGGAGCCCCCGGCCCGGGCAAGGGGTCGGCCGACGAGGACGGGGCCCGTCAGCGATAGGGCGCGACAAGAAACGCCCGGCCCCCTTTCGAGAGCCGGGCGCTGTCCCATGGAGCCGGCGGGAGTCGAACCCGCGTCCGCGAATAGATCCCTCAGCGCGTCTACGTGCGTAGTTCGCTGTTCTGTGTTTCTCGTCCGTTCATCGGCCAGCGAACGGCCCCTCCCGGACCAGCCGTACTGGATCTCGCCCGCGGCCGGTACGGCGTCGAACGCGGGCCAGCCCGATTTGCCGATGTCTCCGGCCTAACCTCGGGCCCGGTCCGACCGGAGACAGGTGCGTAGGATCAGACCTTACGCAGCCAGCGCCATCTGAGAGTTGGCACTTGTGTTTTGTTCCCGCTGTTTTACGAGGTTACGGGACCTCGGCACGCGGCGCCGACTTCACTAAACGCGTCGAATCCATGTCGGCCCCAGCAACTACAAAACTAGGCAAATCACGTGCCTGAGTCAATGCCGTATGGCGCGGCGGTGACGCGGTTCCGGCCCGCCTTCTTGGACGCGTACAGTGCCTGGTCGGCGGCGCCCAGGACGTCCCGGGCGTTCGCGACGCACTCCGGCACCGCGGCCACGCCGAGCGAGATCGTCACGGGGATCTCGATGCCACGCCACTCCACCGGGAACTCCGCGACGCTCCTCCGGAGGCGGTCCGCCGTCTCGACGGCCCCGGCGAGGCCCGTTTCGGGGAGGAGGACGGCGAATTCCTCGCCTCCGTACCTCGCGGCGAAATCGACGTCGCGAACCGATCCGGCCACGCGCGCCGCGACCGCCCTCAGCACGGCGTCGCCTGCCTCGTGGCCGTACGTGTCGTTGATCCGCTTGAAGTGGTCGACGTCGAGGAGGATGAGGGAGAACGGCCGGCCGTAGCGGTGATACGAACGGATGACCGCGTCGAGCCGCGCGTCGAAAGCCCGCCGGTTCGGGATCCCCGTGAGCCCGTCGTGATCGGCGCGGGCGGCGTCCTCCCTGAGGTCGCCGAGGGCCCGCGCCTGCTGCATGAGCAAGGCCGCGTACGGCGCCAGGACCTCGAGGGTGGAGATCGCGTCCGGATCGATCGCTTCCCCATCGCTGCGCCAGACGGCCACGACGCCCACGACGCCGAGCCCGGCGTCCTTGAGCGGCACTACGGCGAGCGTCTCGGGCTCGGCGATCCAGCGCTCGTGGTCCCGCGACGCCAGGGGCGTGGTGCGTTCTCCGCGGCGGCGGTCGCGCTGGATCGTCGTCGCAAAGTCCGCGGCGCGGCCCATGTCGCCGGTGGGCCGCGCGAACTCTCCGCCCACGCGCGGCCCGCCGTCCTCGCCCACCACGGCGAGGATCCGCCCGCCGGCTTCGCAGTCCCACGCGCCGATGGCGGCCCCGGTCCCGCGGGCCAGCTCCATCGCCGAAGCGGCGAGATCGGCCGCGAACTCGTCGAGGGCCGACGCCCGGGACATGCGCCGAAGAACGTCCATGACCAGCTCGAAGCGCGCGCGGGTCGCGACCGCCGCGGCCTCCCGTCGCTGGAGCTGCACCAGCGCCCGGATCTGCGACGCCGCCGCCTCCAGCGCCTCCGCGGCCGGGAGCTCGCCGTCCGGGGGGAAGGTCACCGTGAGGAGCGCCGCCCGCGTCCCGCCGCGCTCGACGGGGACCACGCACGCACGCTCGTCGCCCCCGGCCCAGCGGGGAGCGCTCTCGATGCGCATGGGCATCCCCTCCTCCCACGCCCACCCGAGCGGGTCGCCCCTCAGCGGCACGGACGACGGCACCGGCCCGCCGCTCGCGAGCCGCGGCCGGGCCCGTTCGGCCTCCGGGTCGACATCCCAAAGCACGGCGATGTTGCCGCCGAGAGACGTCCGAACGCGATCCAGCGCCGCGCCGAGCTCGTCGATCCGGCGGGCCGCCTCGGCCTCCTCGCTCGCCGCGCGGCCGGTCCAGGCCTCTTCCCGGATCCGGTTCAGCTCCCGCGCCTGCGCGCGCGCCCGGCGGTCCAATCGCTCCAGCCACCGGGCGGCGACGACGCCGATCCCGACGACGAGCGCCGCCTCCAGCGCGCCCGATGCGTTGAAGCCGCGACGGCCCCACGCGTCCGCCGCGAACCACAGCAGGAGCACGCCGGCACCCACGGTGATGCGATGGCGGTCGGAGAGCGGAAGGGTCGCCCGCGCGACCCACGGGAGGAGGAGCACGACCAGGGGCGATGCGAGCCCGCCCGTGGCGAGGACGAGGAGGTGCAGCGGGACGACCGAGGCAAGGACCGCCGTGTCTGGGAGTCGCCCGTCGGTGGGTGTCCACGCGAGGGCCAGCCCGATCGCCGTCGCCGCGGCCGCGCCCGCCCGAATGCTCGCCGGGAGGCCGGGAAGGAAGAGGAGCGTGCCCGCGTAGATCGCGCCGACGGCCAGCACGGCGGCGCGCTCGGGCGCCGGCACGGCCCGGCCCAGCGCCGTCAGCCCGCCGAGACCCGAGACCGGACGATTCGCGTCGCCGCGCATGCGGCCCCGAACCCGTTGTCGATGTTGACCACCATGAGCCCAGAGGCGCAACTGTTCAGCATCCCGAGGAGAGCGGCGAGGCCGCCGAACGCCGCGCCGTACCCCACGCTGGTCGGGACGGCGATGACCGGCGCCGACACGAGCCCGCCCACCACCGACGGGAGCGCGCCCTCCATCCCCGCGACGACGATGATGACCGCCGCCCGCCGGAGCACGTCGGATTCGCCGAGGAGGCGATGGATCCCGGCGACGCCGACGTCGTAGAGCCTCTCGACCCGGTTTCCCATGGCGCGCGCGGACACCGCCGCCTCCTCCGCGACGGGCAGATCGCCCGTCCCCGCGCTCACCACCAGGATCGGCCCCGTCTCCGGCGCCTCGACCGGCTCCTCCGGCGATAGGTAGACGACGCGGGCGAGGTCGTGCACCTCCGCGCCGGGGAAGCGCTTGCCGAGCAGCTCGCGGACACGGCCGTCCGCCCGGGTCGCCAGGAATCCCCCACCCCGCTCGGCGAGACGCTCGCAGATCGCGACCACCTGCTCGGCCGTCTTCCCCTCGCAGAACACCACCTCCGGGAAGCCGTTCCGAAGCGCCCGGTGGTGGTCGATCCGCGCGAACGGGACACCCGCGCCGGAACCTCCCTCCGACCCGAGCGCCCCGATCGCCTCGACGGGCGCCCACGCCAGGCGCTCGAGCGCCTGCGCCGGCGAAGTCTCGCCCGCCGCAACCGATTCCAGCAGACGCAGGAGCTGCTCTCGCCTCACGCCGCCACCTTGATCCGTTCGCGGTATTCCAGCAGGATCGCCTCGGCCTCCTCGAGGCGCGTGACCTGGAAGAGACGCTGCCGCAACTCACGGCCGCCCGGGAGCCCCTTCGTGTACCAGCCGAGGTGCTTGCGGAACTCCCTCATCGCGAGTTCCTCGTCACGCTCGAACTCGATGGCGAGGCGCGCGTGGTGGAGCACGATATCGAAGCGCTCCTCGATGTCGGGGTCGGGCGGGATCGGCCGCCCCTCGAGCGCCGCCCGGGCCTGGCGGAAGATCCAAGGCGAGCCGTGCGAGCCGCGGGCGATCATGATCCCGGCGCACCCCGTGTGGTCCCGCATGCGCCGGGCGTCCTCGCCCGTCCAGACGTCGCCGTTGCCGATCACCGGGATGTCCAGCGCCTCGACGACCGAGGCGATCTCGTCCCAGTTCGCGCGACCCGAGTACATCTGCGTGCGCGTCCGCGCGTGGAGCGTCAACGCCCGGGCGCCCGCCTCCTGACAGCGTAGCGCGATCTCCACCGGGTTGCGCATCTCCTCGCTCCAGCCGCTGCGAATCTTCACCGTCGTGGGGATCGACGTCGCGCGGGCGACGGCACGGATGATCCTCTGGACCAGGTCCAGGTCCCGCAGGCACCCGGACCCGCCGTTCTTGTTGACGACCTTCTTGACCGGACAGCCGAAGTTGATGTCGATGAAGTCCGGCTGGTACGCCTGCTCGACGAACGCCGCAGCCTCCGCCATCGCCGCCGGGTCGGCGCCGAAGATCTGCACGCCGATCGGCCGCTCGGCTTCGTCGAAGCGCAAGTACTCCAACGACCGCTTGCTCCCGCGCCGCAGCCCCTCCGCGCTCACGAACTCGCTCACCACCACATCCGCGCCGAAGCTGCGGCAGAGCCGCCGGAACGGCGACTCGCTCACCCCCGCCTGCGGCGCGAGATACAGCGGAACGTAATCGCTTTCCAGAAGAGTCCAGAGATCTCCGTTCATGCGTTGAATTTAACCCCCCTTGGGAGGGCGATCAATCGAAAGACCGCTCCGATCGTCGACCGTCGAAAACCGCAATCCGGCCCACGTTGCCACGGCTCCCCGGTGCGGGTGCCCGGGCGGCACCATATTGACGTGCGATCGAAATCGCGATATTCTCACAGAATTCCAACCGCACAAACACTGAACCTCGCGGCAGGCGCCGCAGGATCGTCACCGGGTGACTGGCGTGCAGCGTTTTCGACGATTGGGTCTTCTTCCCCTGGTGCTCGCACTCGTGTGCGCGCGCGCGATGGGAATGGAACCCGATTACCATCCTGCCGCCGACCCCGTCTCGGCCGCCGAAAGCCTGGTCGAGCGAAGTGGGTCCACCCCGTCCACCCTCGCCCGGTACGATTTCCCGTTCCTGACGGCACTGGTCCCTTCTTCGGGTCCGGTCTTCGAAACCGTCAGCGCGAAGAAGGGGTCCACGCTTCGCGGCACCTACCGCAGCGGAAGCGAGGAGGATCCCGACCATCCGATCTCCCGTGCACACCATGGGACGGCGTGTCGTGTGCGCTCGATGGAGATCGCGCTCCTCGACGTCTCGGCAGAGCTCGCGGCGGCAAGGTCGGGATTCGCGGCGCTACGTCTGAACATCCCACCCCCGTCCCTTTCCATCCTCTGAGCAATCGCTCAGCCGGCGCCATACCGGCGGAATGAACAACCCAGTACGTCACGATGGCGTTCGGCGCGTGACGCCCCGCGTCCGGGGTGCGGTGTTTTCGTGCACCTCGTGACGGTCCGGAAATCGGGCGGAACGCGTGGTGTTCCGCCGCATCCGAGAGAGGTGTGTTCCATGGATCAAGGAATCGCCCGAAGAAAGGGTATTGTTCGGCCATCTCCTGGCCAGCAAGCCCCAGAAACAACGCAGTGCGGTTGCGACCGCGGTGTCGGTCCTCGTCCACGCCGCAGTCGTCGGCGCATTCGTGTGGGCGACGCTCGCGATGGCCCAAGGCCCCGAGGAGGCGGAAGAGCAGATCACGCTCTTCCAGCTCGAGGAGGAGCCCCCGCCACCTCCCCCTCCGCCGCCTCCGCCCCCGCCCGAGGCGCCCCCACCGCCGCCACTGTCCGCCGATCCGATCAACGTGCCGAAGGGATTCCAGACCCTGGCGCCGCCGGAGGTCATCGCGCCGGAGATCCCGCCGCCGGATTACAGCTTCCGGTTCACGGAAGCCGACTTCAGCGGCGTCGGGGTCGAAGGTGGGCGGGCCGACGGCGACCCGGAGCTGAAGGAGGCATCGGCCGACGACATCACGCTGGCGCCGGTCTTCACGCCCATGACCGTGCGGCCCCAGTTGAAGAACGCCGACGAGGTGAGCCGCGCACTCCAGCGCCATTACCCCCCGCTCCTCCGCGACGCGGGGATCGGCGGCACTGTCGTGCTGTGGTTCCTGATCGACGAAGAAGGGAACGTGATACGGACCCAGCTCAAGCAGTCGAGCGGCTATCCGGCGTTGGATGAGGCAGCGCCCAAGGTCGCCGCGATCATGAAGTTCTCACCGGCCTACAATCGGGACCAGAAGGTCAAGGTGTGGGTCGAGATCCCGATCAGGTTCCAGGTCCAGTGACCGGTGACCTGAACGGACAAGCTCACGTGCGCGACGACGCGCCGAATCGTTCACCGACTCGAGGACCGACGCGCCGAGGCAGGTGCGTCCCAGAAAGAAGGAAATACTGCCATGAACATGTCGCTGCTCGAACTCTGGAGCCACATGGGCTGGTTCGCCCGCGGGATCGTCTTCTTCCTGTTCGGCATGTCGATCTACGTGCTGACGGTGGCGTTGACCAAGTGGTTCCAGCTCGCCCGCTCGCGGAAGGAGACGCTCGTGTTCTCGCCCCAGTTCTCCGAGGCCCTCTCTGCCGGCAACTTCGAGGAGGCGGAGCGGCTCGTCGAAGCGCACCCGAAGAGCCATCTCGCCAACGCTTTCCGGCGGGTGTTCGCGCATCTCGGCGACCTCACGCGAGACTCCGAGCTGTCGGCCGTGGACATCGGATCCGTCCAGCGGACCATTGAGCTGAACACGCTGGAGCAGATCACGTACTTCAAGCGCGGGCTCAGCGTGCTGGCCACGGTGGGCGCGACCGCCCCGTTCGTGGGGCTCCTCGGCACGACGATCGGCGTCGTCAACGCGTTCACGGGCATGGCGAACGCCGGGACCGGCGGTATCGCGGCGATCTCGGCCGGTATCGCGGAGGCGCTCATCACGACCGCGATCGGGATCGGCGTCGCGCTCCCCGCGGTGTGGCTCTACAACTACTTCCTCAACCGGATCGAGTTCATCTCGAGCGAGATCACGTACGCGACCAAGGAGTTCCTGGACTACGTCATCCGCCACGAGGCCACGCTCGTGCGGCGCGGCGGGTCCGCGGCGAGGGTGGCGGCGCATTGACGCGCCGCCCCCCCCTTTCCGACAGGAAGGAGGCCGAACATGGCAATGTCGGTAGGCTCAGACCGCTCCGGCGTCATGTCGGAGATCAACGTGACGCCCATGGTGGACGTCATGCTGGTGCTCCTGATCATTTTCATGGTCGCGACGCCGACCATCCTCGCCGGGTTCCAGGCGCAGCTCCCGGATGGCGTGTACCTGAAGCCCCGGCCTGAGATGGACGACCGGGTCGTGCTCGGGATCGATGCGGCCGGGCAGTACACGATCAACACCCAGCCGGTCGCGCAAGGCGAGCTCATGCAGCGCCTCACCGAGATCTATGCCAACCGCCCCGACAAGGTGCTGTTCATCAAGGCCGACGGTGAGGTCACCTACCAGCAGGTGATCGCTGTAATGGACGCGGCGCGCGGTGCCGGGGTGACGGTGCTTGGCGCGGTCCTGCCCTGACGAACCCCTGGCGAGCGGGCGCCGGACCCGGCGCCCGCCGTCGCATCCCCCTTTTGACACCTCTATGGCCACCGCGTATCTTCCGTTGTTCCATGCATGAAACGGGAAAAGCCATGGAGGCCCACGTGGAACTGCGCGAGTTCTTCGATAAAGATGCGATAAACCTCGACCTGAAGGGGGAGACCAAAGACGAGGTTCTCAAGGAACTGATCGGGCTCCTCAACGTGGATGAGAAGAGCGAGGCGATCCTCTTCAAGATGCTCAGGCGCCGCGAGAACCTGGGATCGACCGGGATCGGCCGGGGGATCGCGATCCCGCACTGCCGCTCGCTCGTCGTCAATCGGCTGCGCGTCGCGTTCGGCCGCAAGGCCAACGGGATCGATTACGACGCCATCGACAACAGCCCCGTGCACTACTTCTTCCTGATCGTGGCGCCGCCGCTCGAGGTGAGCAACCAGTACCTCCCGGTCCTCGGGAAGGTCGCCCAATTCGCCAAGGAGCCGGATGTCCCGTCCCGGCTCGCCGCGATCCAGACTCCCGACGAATTCCTCGCTCTGCTTGCAGAGAAAGCTGTTTGACCCCGTGTGACGCAGGAAACAGAATGCATCCGCAACTGGAAATTCTGCTACAGATACAGGACCTCAAAGCCCAGCGTAGAGACCTGACCGAGGTCGAGAGCGAGCGCAAGGTCGAAGAAGAAGAGTTCCGTATCGACACCGAACAGGCGATCCGGAGCATCGACGAGAAGATCGCCGAGCTCGAGGCCGAGCTCACCCCGAGCGTCCGCTCGAGGTACGAGCGCATCAGCCGCGACCGCGGAAGGGCCGTCGTTCCGGTGATCAACGGGATCTGCTACGGTTGCTTCGTTTCGATCCCGACCGCGCTCGCGTCGGACGTTCGCCGCAACGACGAAGTCCGCCATTGCGACCACTGCGGGCGGTTCATTTACGTGATGTCGTGAGGACGCCGTTCGTGAGGGCTTGCAACGAATGGAGCGCCGGGGACCCGCGGGTCTCCGGCGCTCGATCGTTTACCCCGCAATGCGACGCTACTTGGCCACCACCATCTTTCGGACGACGCTCTGGTTGTTGACCACGAGCTGTATGTAGTACACGCCCGAGGCCACCTCCCTCCCGTTCCGATCCTTCCCGTCCCAGAAGGCTTCTTTTCTTCCCGGGGTGTCGTAGGGCAGGTCCATGACGGGAACCCCGTTCCCGTGCGGGTGGTTGAGCGCCGTCGGAACGGCAACGAGCTGCTGGAGGATGTTGAAGATCCGGATCGTCACAATGGCCGGCCTTCCGCCCTCGAAGACTTCTTCCTCGAGGACGAACGGGATCGTGGTGCTCGGATTGAACGGGTTGGGATAGTTTTGCTCCAACCGAAAACCGCGCTCACGATCGCCCTGCCGGGCGCCGCCTCCTGCATCCTGACCATGGAGCGGCACGGAAAGGATACCGAGCGCAAGGAGGATGACACCGACGCAGCTGCCGCGTCTCATCGTCACCTCCGCACATAAACCTATGTGCCGTAGCGGATGTTCGATCGCCCTCCAAAGGATCAGACGGTGCGTTGCCGTTCGGCCTCCGCCCCATGATAGGAATCCGTGCCTCGCCGGGTCAAGATCGGCAACGACCACCGACGCGGGGATCAGGCAAACTTCACGCCCGGCGGGGCTCGGTTCGCCGGCGCGTCGGTCCGCGGTCACGCCGACGGGCTACGCTCGCGGCCGCCCGGAAGGGCTCCGCCGGAGCCCACGCGGCTAGATTCAGTTCGCAGGCACCGCGCGCTTCTCGCCCCGCCGCACGGTGACGCCCTGGCGATCGAAGTACTCGAGGAGGGGAATCAGGTACTTGCGCGAGAGGGGGAGCGCGGCCTTGAAGTCGGCCGGTCCAAGGCCGTCGCGGCCCGCGAGGTGGCGCCGGACGGCCCCGATCGCCTCGTCGAGGTGCTCCCTGGCGTAGTAGAGGTCGGACGAGACGGGGACGACTGCGCCCTCGTCCTCGAGCATCCGGAGCAGCCGCTTCAGGTCCGACCGTTCCCGGACCTCGGCGGGGAGCTCTCCGAGCGTCGGCGGCGTCAGGCCACCCCGGGCGATCAGGGCCAGGAGCCGATCCCTGGCCTCCGCCTGGTCTGGCGAGAGAGTGGTACGGAACCCGGCCCGGGCCACGGCGCCACCCTTGCCCACGAGCGTCCCCTCGGCGAGGAGCCGACCGAGGATCCAATCGCCGAGGCCCGTCCTGGCGGGCTCGGGCAGCGCCCGGCGCAGCGCCTCGCGGTCGATCCCGGGCTCCAGCGGGTGCCCGGCGTGGAACGCGTCGACGGCCTCGAGCAAGAGCTCTCTTCCCCGCTCCGCCAGCGCCGCGGCATAGACACGGTCGCCGTCCCGGACGAGGTGTCCGGAAGTCTCGAGGGCCGTCACCGCCGCCTCGACCGTGGCGGGCGGGTGCGGGATCTCCACGCTCAGTGCGGCGAGGCCCACGCCGGCCCACCCCGCCAGCTCCAGCCGGGCCCGCACCGCCTCTTCCGGAGCTCCGGACAGCACGGCGCCCAACAACTCAGCCTCGCCGGGCCGCAGCCGTTTCCGTTTGGGCGGCGCGGGCTCGACCACGATGCCGCCGCCGATGGTGGTCACGGGCGAGTACGAGCGGAGGACGAAGCGGTCGCCTGCCCGGGCGACGACGGGCTCTTCCAGACGGAGCTGCGCCCACCCGACGTCACCGGGCCCTAGACGCGGTTCGCCGAGGAGCGCGACCCGGCCCATGACCTCCGCCGTCCCGAGGTGGAATCGGATCCGCTGGCGCGGCCGGATCTCCCAGGCGGAATCGGCGAGGACGCGGAGCTGGACGGTCAGCATCCGGCTCGGCGCCCAGGCACCGTCGGTCACGAGCACGTCCCCGCGCGCGAGATCCATGCGCTCCACGCCGGCGAGGGCGACGGCGACGCGGCGGCCTGCCTCGGCCTGATCGACCTCCGTGCCGTGGACATGGAGGCCGCGCACCCGGGCGCTCAGCCCCGCCGGGAGCAGACGCACGGCCGCGTCGCGCTCGAGCTGGCCGCTCCACAGCGTCCCCGTGACTACTGTCCCCGTGCCCCGAACGGTGAACACGCGGTCGATGGGGAGGCGGACCAGGTCGTCGACGCGCCGCTGGCCTACGGCGGCGGCCACACGGGCGATCTCCGCCAGCAGCTCGTCCAGCCCGGCGCCCGTCGTCCCCGATACGGGCACGATCGGCGCCCCCGCGAACGGCGACCTCTCGATCTCCGATTCGATGTCGGCCAGGACCAGCTCGAGCCATTCGTCGTCGACGAGGTCTCGTTTGGTGACGGCGACGACGCCGCCCCGGACGCCCAGGAGCTCGACGATCGCCAGATGCTCGCGGGTCTGCGGCATCACGCCCTCGTCCGCCGCGACGACGAGGAGGACGAGATCGATCCCGGTCGCCCCGGCGAGCATGTTCCGCACGAACGCCTCGTGCCCCGGGACGTCGACGATGCCGAGCTCCGTGCCGTCGTCCAGGATGAGGCGCGCGAAGCCGAGGTCGATGGTGATCCCCCGGCGCTTCTCCTCCTCCAGACGGTCGGTGTCGGTCCCCGTCAATGCACGGACCAGCGTGGTCTTGCCGTGGTCGATGTGACCGGCCGTCCCGAGGATCAGCTTGCGCATGACGTCGTGTCGACCGCCTCCGAAAGGAACGCGAGGGAGCGGAGCGTGCCTCCGTCCAGGAGGTGATGCGCGAGAAATCGGCTGAGCAGCGCCCAGTGCGCGGCGGTGCGCTCGAGCTTCGGCGCCTCCCCGCCGCAGAAACGGATGAGCGCCTCCCGCGCGTGGGGCGGGAGAACGCGCCCGGCGCCGCCGGCGCATTCTTCGCAACGAACGCCCCCGGCCACGTAATCGAAGCGTGCCGACTCGTCCGGCGCCAGCCCCCGGTCGCAGCCGATGCACACGTCGAACGACGGCGCGAACCCGAGCTTGCCGATCAGCGACCACGTCGCCGCGAGGGCTGTCGCCTCGACGTCTTCGGCCGGAGCCGCCTCGATCCGCTCCAGGGAAGACCGGAAGTGATCGTAGAGGTCGGGGTCCGGCTCCTCGCTCGCTGAACGGAGCACGACCTCGGACAGGAGCGACGCCGCGCCGAACCGGAGGAGGTCCCGCCCGAGCGCCTGGCTGCTCCGGATCAGCTCGAAACCGCCCAGCGTCTGGAGGTCGCGGCCGTCCTTCAGGTACAGCATCGCCGTCCCGACCGAGAACGGCTCCAGGATCCCGCCGTAACGGCTCTTGGGCCGGAGTGCGCCCTTCGCGATCGCGGAGCGCACGCCGTGGGTCCGCGTCAGGAGGCGCAGGATCTTGCTGGTGTCGCCGTACGCGAACGTCTGGAGGACGATGGATTCCGTGGTGACCAGGGGCATCTCACCGGCCGCTTCGGACCCGCTCGTACAGCCGTCGCCGGAGCGCCGCGCGCGACGCCTCGTACTCCGCGTCCGGGACGCGCCCTGCCGCGCGCCGCTCCTCGAGGATGGCGAGCTCGTGGAGGAGCATTCGCACCGCCCGCGGCCCGTTCCGGCGGCTGATGACAGGGAACAGCACCACGCCCGCGCCGATCGCGCCGATGATCAGGAGGAACGGCCAGGTCGGAGGCGCCGGCGGCGGTTCGCCGGCGACGGCCGGGCCGGCGCCGATCGCGATCGGATCCCGCCCGACGACGAGCACGTAGTCCTCGGGCGCCTCGCTCAGGTCTCGGAACATCGGCCCCACGTACAGCCCGCCTTCGTAGCGCGTCGCCACGAAGTACATGCCGGGCGTGTCCGTGTCGAAGGTCAGCTCGAACCGACCGTCGGCATCGGCCGTGGCCCGGGCGACCTCCGTTCCGCCGGTCTGGGACACCCTGTGGGCCGAAACCGTGATCCCGGCCACTCCCCTCCCCTCGGCATCCACCACTCGCCCCGCGAGCCCCGATCGGCGACCCGCCTCCTGGGCAAGTGATGGCGCGCTGCCGACCGCGACGCACGCGGCCGCGATCGCGGCTGCGCGCACCCACCGCGCCCACCGGCTCATGGCGTGAATCGGCCGAAGTCCTCGGGATTCAGCCGCCGGAGGTACTCCTTCAGCTCTTCGGCGCTGAGTCCGCCGGCGGGCCGCTCGTCGGCGGACAACTCGCCGCTGGCCTCGAAATCCGACGCTTCCGCGATCTCGATCGAGTTCTCGTCGAGGAGCTCGTCGCTCGTGTAGATGGTGGCCCCCAGCCGGAGCGCGATCGCGATCGAGTCCGAGGGGCGCGCGTCGATGCTGAAGACTTCCGTGCCGCGGCGGATGATCAGCTCCGCGAAGTACGTGTTGTCGACCACCCGGGTGATGAGCACGCGCTGCAGGGTGCCGCCCAGCCCGGAGATCACGGAGCCGAACAGGTCGTGCGTGAGCGGACGCGAGAACTTCATTCCCGCGAGCTCCATGGCGATCGCACTCGCCTCGCTCGGACCGATCCAGATCGGCAGCACCCTCGTGCCACCCTTCTCCTGGAGGATCACGACCGGGGTGTTCGAGGAACGATCCAGACCCAGACTCTGTACCGTGACTTCAACCATGTGGCCTCCGGCCCGGGCGGCGGTCCCGGGCGATCAGGTTACTGCATTCGCAGAGCCGCCATCCACGTGGCGTGCCAATCGATTTTCGCATCCGTACCCCACGACCACAATGGCGGATCCTGCGGCGGGCGTCCAGCGTCCTCCACTCCAGTCTCAGCCTCCCAACGCCCTCTGGAGCGGCTCGACCAGGTCCGTTCGCTCCCAGGGGAAGAACACGACCTCGTGCCCACATTTCTGCCCCGTGTACGGCTCGCGGCCGAAGTGGCCGTACACAGCCGTCGGCTTGTAGATCGGGTAGTCGAGGCCGAGCCGCTCGATCAGCGCCCGTGGCCGGAAGTCGACGACCCTGTGCAGCGCCTCCGCGATCCGGTCGTCGGGAACTCGTCCGGTGCCGAACGTATCAACAAAGATCGCCACGGGCTCCGCCACGCCGATGGCGTACGCGATGCAGACCTCGCAGCGCCGGGCGAGCCCGGCGGCCACCACGTTCTTCGCGGCCCAGCGCGCCGCGTACGCGCCCGAGCGGTCCACCTTCGAGGGGTCCTTCCCGCTGAAGGCGCCGCCGCCGTGCCG
>Ga0207873_1002004_pt1 | contig 17807 bp, 15 predicted proteins | sample BGWIniCompost_FD_187373 | JGI IMG/M metagenome (GOLD analysis project Ga0207873, IMG submission 187373) | Cellulose adapted compost microbial communities from Newby Island Compost Facility, Milpitas, CA, USA - BGW Initial Compost (SPAdes)... ...
CGCTGACTACGAGGCGGTCCTCGAGCGGATGACCCTCGAGAACGGCCTGCCGTGGACCATTCCGATCACCCTGCCGGCCCCGGCCTTTGTCGCCGACCGCTTCAACCGCGGCGACGAGGTCGCCCTCATCGCGCCGGACCACCGCATCGCCGCGATCCTCCACGTCGAAGAGGTCTACGACTGGGATCGCGAACGCGAGGCCGTCACCATCTACGGGACGAACGAACGCGCGCACCCGGGCGTGGCTCGTCTCGACTCCATGGGCAGCCGCCTCATCGCCGGGCCGATCGACTACCTCTACGAGGGCGACATCACGGGCTTCCCGCTCCACACCCTCACCCCCGCGGAAACGCGCGCCGAGTTCGAGCGTAGAGGCTGGAAGACCATCGTCGCCTTCCAGACCCGCAACCCCATCCACCGCGCGCACGAGTACCTGCAGAAGTGCGCGCTCGAGATGGTGGACGGCCTCCTGCTCCATCCGCTGGTGGGGCCGACCCGGGAAGAGGACCTGCCTGCGGAGATCCGGTGGCGGGCGTACGAGATCCTGGTGCATCACTACTACCCGCCCGACCGGGTGCTCCTGTCGGGCTTCGCGGCCGCCATGCGCTACGCGGGGCCCCGGGAGGCCGTCTTCCACGCGGTGGTGCGGCGCAACTTCGGGTGCAGTCACTTCGTGGTCGGCCGGGATCACGCCGGAGTCGGCTCGTTTTACGGGCCGTTCGACGCTCAGCACATCTTCGACCGCTTCGACCCGGGCCTGCTGGGCGTGGAGATCCTGCGATTCGGGGCCGCGTCTTACTGCCGACGCTGCCAGGCGATGGTGACCGACAAGACCTGTCCTCACTCGCCGGAGAGCCGGATCTCTCTGAGCGGCACCGAGCTCCGCCGCTGCCTGCGGGACGGCGAGGGCCTGCCCCCCGAGCTGGCTCGGCCGGAGGTGGCTGCCTTCCTTCTCCGCCTCGCGCGAAAGAGGGCTTGACCGATCCGGGGCCGAATGAAAGGATCCCGGGTCGGGAAGCTTCGACGGGCATCCGACAATCTCAAACGCGGGGAAGGGGTGCTTCAGCCCGTGAGAGGGGTCGTTCGCGTGCTCGCCCTGGTGGCCATGGCTGCCGTGCTGGCCGCGACGCCGGTCGCCGCCGGCACCATCCGGGTGGGCCAGATCACCGACGTCGGCGGGATCGATGACAAGAGCTTCAACGCGACGGCGTGGCTCGGCATCCAGAGGGCCATCGAGGAGCTGGGCATCGAGGGCCGCTACCTGGAGTCCCAGCAGCAGACGGACTACATCAAGAATATCCAGGAGTTCGTCACGCAGAAGTATGACCTGATCGTCACGGTCGGCTTCCTGCTCGGCGATGCGACCAAGGAGATGGCTGAGCGGCATCCCGACCGCAAGTTCGCCATCCTGGACTTCAACTACGAGCCGCCGCTTCCCAACGTCCTGGGCATGGTCTTCGCGACCGACGAGGCCGCCTTCCTGGCGGGCTACGTGGCCGCGGGCATGACCAAGACCGGCACGGTCGCCACGTTCGGCGGCCTCCCCATCCCCCCGGTCACCATCTTCATGGAGGGCTTCGAGGCCGGTGTCAAGTACTACAACCAGGTCAAGGGGACCCGGGTGCGGCTCCTCGGCTGGAATAGCCAGACCCAGCGCGGCGTCTTCGCCGGCAACTTCGAGAGCACCGACGACGGCCGGCGGATCGCCGAGTCCTTCTTCGACGAGGGCGCTGACATCGTGATGCCCGTGGCGGGGCCTGTCGGGCTCGGCTCGGCGGCGGCCGCACGGGATCGCGGCGCCATGATCATCGGCGTCGACACCGACTGGTACGTCAGCGCGCCCGAGTTCGGCAGCACCTATCTGACCAGCGTGGTCAAGCGGATGGACGTCGCGGTCTACGACGCCATCAAGATGGTGCTGGAGGGCCGGTTCAAGGGCGGCACCTACGTGGGCACCCTGGCCAACGGCGGCGTCGACATCGCCCCGTTCCATGAGTACGAGGACAAGGTGCCGGCCTGGCTCAAGGCCGAGGTGGAGCAGATCCGCCAGAAGATCATCAACGGCGAGATCGACATCCGCGCCATCCTCGCCGGACGCTGATGACTGAGAGCAGGGAGGCCGGCTACGGGAGACGAGCTCCCGAGCCGGCTCTCCCGCGTCCGAGGCGGATGCGAGCCGTGCGGGACGGAGCAGCTTCGTGAGTACACCGCTGTTGCAGCTGCGGGGCATCGTCAAGCGCTTCCCCGGCGTCGTGGCCAACGACGGGGTCGACCTGGACCTCTACCCGGGCGAGATTGTGGCCTTGCTGGGCGAAAACGGGGCCGGAAAGACGACCTTGATGAACATCGTCTACGGACTGCTCCGGCCCGACGCCGGCGAGATCCGGGTGGAGGGGCGGCCGGTCGTCTTCCGCGGCCCGGCGGATGCCATGGCTGCCGGGATCGGGATGGTCCACCAGCACTTCATGCTGGTCCCGGTCATGACGGTGGCCGAGAATGTCGTGCTGGGCGCAGAGCCCGTACGGGGCCACTTCATGGTGGACCTCGCCCGGGCGGCACGAGACGTAGAGGCCATCTCCCGGCGGTTTCGCTTCGAGGTGGATCCGAAGGCTCGGGTCGGCGACCTGCCCGTCGGCGTCCAGCAGCGGGTCGAGATCATCAAGGTCCTCTACCGACGTGCACGCGTCCTCATCCTGGACGAGCCCACCGCGGTCCTGACCCCCCAGGAGGTGGACGAGCTCTTCCACATCCTGCGCGGTCTGACCCAGGCGGGGCACGCCGTGGTCTTCATCACCCACAAGCTGAAGGAGGCCCTCGCCATCGCCGATCGCATCGTGGTGCTGCGGCAGGGGCGCGTGGTGGGCGCGACCACCCCCGCCCAGACCAACGAGGCCGAGCTGGCGGCCATGATGGTGGGGCGGGGGATCTCGCTGGAGCTCGACAAGGCCCCGGCCCGGGCGCAGGAGCCGGCGCTCGAGGTCGAGGGGCTTTGGGTCGTCGACGACCGGGGCCTGCCTGCGGTGCGAGGCGTAGACCTCCAGGTCCGGGCCGGGGAGATCGTCGGCATCGCAGGCGTGCAGGGCAACGGCCAGACCGAGCTGATGGAGGCCCTGATGGGCCTGCGGCCCATCGCTGCCGGGCACGTGCGGGTGCTGGGGCAGCCCCTGACGCGCTTGAACGTGCGTCAACTCATGGAGATGGGGGTCGCCTACATCCCCGAAGACCGGCAGCGCGACGGCCTCATCCTGCCGTTCCCCGTTTACGAAAACCTCTTCCTCAACAGGTACTATCGACCCCCTGCGGCCCGGCGGGGGATGCTGCGGCTCGACGTTATGCGTAGCAAGGCCGAAGAGCTGGTGCGGACCTTCGACATCCGCGCGGCCTCGGTCGACGTCCCGGTGGGCACGCTCTCGGGCGGCAACCAGCAAAAGGTGATCATCGCCCGGGAGTTCTCTCGCCCCCTGAGGCTCCTGCTGGCCTCGCAACCGACGCGGGGACTCGACGTCGGCTCGGTGGAGTACATCCACCGGCGCATCCTCGAGCGGCGTGACGAGGGTGCCGCCGTCCTCCTGGTCTCGACCGAGCTGGAGGAGATCATGGCCCTGAGCGACAGGATCGCGGTCATGTACAGGGGCCGCATCGTGGCGCTGGAGGAGCGGGAGCGCTTCGACCGGCATCGGCTGGGCCTCTTGATGGCGGGGAGCGCGGCATGAGCGAGCGGATCCGGGCGATGGGACGGGCGGCGGCCATCCCCCTGCTGGCGGTCGCCACAGGGCTGGTGGCCGGGGCTCTCATCGTGGTGGTCACCGATGTGGAGGTCATCCGGGCCTGGGGGCGGGCGTGGCAAGGTCCGGGCCACGCGCTGGCGGTCACGTGGCACAGCATCGCCACGGCCTACCGTGCCCTCTACGAAGGGTCGCTTGGTTCGGCCTACGCCATCTCCGAGAGCCTGGTGACTGCCACCCCGTACATCTTCGCCGGGCTGGCGGTAGCCCTGGGCTTCCGGGCAGGGCTCTTCAACATCGGGGTCGAGGGCCAGCTCTTCATGGGTGCGCTGGCCTCGGTGTGGGTCGGATACTCGGTCAAGGGCCTGGGGGCCTGGCTTCACCTGCCTCTGGCCCTGCTGGCGGGCGCGGCGGCCGGTGCGGCCTGGGCGGCTATCCCGGGCTACCTCAAGGCCCGCACGGGGGCCCACGAGGTCGTCAACACCATCATGATGAACTACATCGCCTTTCGTCTCAGCGATTGGCTGCTCAACGGCCCCATGAAGCGCCCCGGTCCGGGCGGCACGCCCGGCTTCGTCCCCATCAGCCCGGAGGTGCTGCCGACCGCGTACCTGCCGCGGCTGTTCGAGCCGCCCCTGCGCTTTCACGCCGGCTTCTTCCTGGCGCTGGCCCTGGCGGTTGGGGTCTGGTGGCTGTTGTGGCGCACGCCGCTGGGCTTCGAGATGCGCAGCGTGGGAGCCAACCCCAACGCTGCCCGGACGGCAGGCATGGCCGTCGGCCGCACCTATGTGGTGGCCATGGCCTTGAGCGGCGCGCTGGCGGGCTTAGCGGGGGCCAACCAGGTGCTGGGCGTCGACCGATGGCTCGGCCAGGGCTTCTCGCCGGGCTACGGCTTCGACAGCATCGCTCTGGCACTGCTGGGCGGCAGCCACCCGGCGGGCGTCGTGCTCGCCTCGCTGCTCTTCGGCACGCTGCGGAGCGGAGCCACCCGCATGCAGTCGGTGGCGGGCATCCCCATTGACATCATCACCATCCTGCAGGCCCTGATCCTGGCCTTCGTCGCCGCACCGGCCCTGGTGCGGGCGCTGTACCGGATGCGGGGCGAGACGGCTGCCGGGCCGGTGCTGACGAGGGGATGGGGCAAAGGATGATCGGCTTGCGGGGACGACCCCACTTGGGGGCCGGCGCAGGGGCGACGGGTGCCGCGGCCCTGGAGCAGACGCTAGCCGTGCCCGCCACCCGGCGGAGCCCGGCGCCCGCGGTGGTGGGCCTCGTCCTGGCGGTGGCCATCGTGGTGCTGTTTGGCCTTGGCACCCCGTGGGACGAGGTCTCGGTCTTCGGGCTCAACGCGGGCCTGAGGTCGGCATGGCAGTTGCCCGACCTGGTCGTGCCTTCGGCGCTGGGCATCTATCTGGCGGCTTTGCTGGCCGGCGCGGTCGGGGCCGCCTACCTCCGATGGCCCCGTCTCAAGGGCGGTACCACCGTCGCGCTCTCCGTCACGGCCCTGGTCGTGGCCTTCCTGATCTGGGCAGTGCAGGGGCAGTCGCTCAATTTGGTGGGCATGCTGCGCAGCACGCTCCTGCGGGCGACCCCTATCACCCTGGGCGCCCTGAGCGGGGTGCTGTGCGAGCGGGCGGGGGTCATCAACATCGCCATCGAGGGCATGATGCTGACCAGCGCCCTGACGGCCGTGGTCACCGCCAGCGTGACCGGGAGCCTCATGGTGGGCATGGTCGTGGCCGTGTTGACGGGCGCGCTGCTGGCCCTGGTGCATGGGGTTCTCTCCATCCGCTACCGGGTCGACCAGATCGTCAGCGGCACCGTCATCAACATCTTCGCCACGGGTCTCACCAGCTACCTGTCGGCACGTTTTTTGGAGAGGTTCGCGTACCTCAACCGCTCCGGCACCCTGCCGGTGGTGGCCATCCCCGGCCTGGCCGACATCCCCATCATCGGGCCAGCCCTCTTCGAGCAGAGCGTCATCGTCTACGTGATGCTGGCCCTGGTCATCGCGGTGCACGTGCTGCTCTTCAAGTCCCGTTTCGGGCTCCGGATGCGGGCGGTGGGCGAGCACCCCCGCGCGGCCGACACGCTGGGCATCGACGTCTGGCGCGTCCGCTACCTCAGCGTGTTGCTGGGCGGCATGGTGGCCGGCATCGGCGGCGCCTACTTCACCATCGGCTCGGTGGGGCGCTTCGATGAGGTGATGACGGGCGGGCGAGGGTTCATCGGCCTGGCTGCCATGATCTTCGGAAACTGGACACCGGGTGGCGCGTTTGCGTCTTCGCTCATCTTCGGCTTCGCGGACTCCCTGCAGATCCGGATGCAGATCCTGCAGACGCCCATCCCGTCGGAGTTCTTGCTGATGGCTCCGTACGTGGCCACCATCGTGGCGCTGTCGGGGGTCGTCGGACGTGTGACGCCGCCGGCGGCTGACGGCCAGCCCTACGAGAAGTAGCGGCGGCGGGGCGACTGGCAGGTACGGAAACAACTCACGGCCATACTCACCTCCGACCCGGCCCAAGACTAGAGCCGGTGAAGGAGGTGACCAGTCCATGGCCTTGGGGCAGAAGCGCAACCGCCCGCTGGTGCTGGACGCGGCCCGCAGCCTGCAGCAGTTCAAGTACGAGGTGGCCAACGACCTGGGCGTCCAGGTGCCTCAGTCCGATTACTGGGGTGACATGCCGTCCCGGGTGACCGGTGCCGTCGGGGGGCACATGGTGCGCCGGATGATCGCCGCAGCCGAGCAGGCCCTGATCGAGCAGGCGGCGTCCGGTGTCCGGGCTGGGTTCCAGCAGGCCCTGCAGGTCCCCAACCCCCTCAGCGTCCAAAACCCGGCGCAGCCCACGCAGACCACTCGCTGAGGTCGCGCCGGCCTCGACGTCCTGCTAGGGCGCAGCCCCCGCCGGGTCCGCCGGCGGGGCGGCTGCGCGTCCGGGCAGGGAAACGTTAGCTTCTCCCCCCGGCATGGAGAGGAGGATGGGCCCGGGCGGCGAACCATCCAGGGCACCCCCACGACAGCGGAGGAGCCGGGGACGTGGAGGACCCTGGTGCAGAGGACCAGGGGCGAGAGGTCTCTGACATGACGGCACGGGAAGCCGTGCCGGCGCGCCAAGGGGCCCCCGCCACCCAGGTGGGTCGCGCGGCGTCCCACCCGGGCACGGCGTGGGTGGTCCTGGCGGCCGGCATGGGCACGCGCATGCGATCCAGCCACCCCAAGGTGCTTCACCGCCTTTGCGGCCGGCCCATGGGTGCGTTCTTCCTGGAGGAGGCGCGCCGCTGGCAGCCCGGCCAGGTGGTGGTCGTCACGGGCCACCAGGCTGCCAGGGTCGAGCAGGAGCTGGGCGCATGGGCCCAGCGGCTCGGGGTGGCGATAAGCTTCGTTCGCCAGGAGCCCCAGCGGGGCACCGGCGATGCGGTGCGGTGGGCGATGACGGCGCTGGCTCCTGGAGTGGACGAGGTGGCGGTCTCCTATGCGGACGTGCCGCTGCTGTCGGCGGGGACCATGGTCGAGCTGGTGGCGCAGAGGCGGCGGCACGACGCGGCGCTGGCCATCCTGACGGCGGTGCTCGACGATCCGACGGGGTACGGCCGGGTGCTGCGCGCGCCGGACGAGCCCGATCGCGTGACGGGGGTCGTGGAGGAACGGGATGCCTCCCCCGAGCAGCGAGCCATCCGGGAGGCCAACGTCGGGGTCTACGCGTTTCGCCGCGACGCCCTCGAAGCCGCGCTCAAGGCACTGCGCCCCGACAACGCGCAAGGCGAGTACTACCTCACGGACACCGTGGGCTGGCTCGCCTCCCGGGGCGAGCGGGTGGTGGCCGTGCCGGTCGCCGACCCCCTGGAGGTGACGGGGGTCAACGACCGGCGCCAGTTGCGCGAGCTCGAACGGGCCGTGTGCCAGCGGGTGGCTGAGCGACTGCTGGCGTCGGGGGTCACGCTGCGGGGTGGCGTCGCGCCGCTACTGGATCCGTGGGTGGAGGTGGGCCCGGACAGCGTGATCGACGCCACCGCGTCGCTGTTGGGGACCACTCGGGTGGGGCGGGGTTGCGAGATTGGGCCAGGGGCCGTCCTGGTAGACTGTGAGCTGGGAGACGACGTGAGCGTCGAAGGCGTGCGCCTCGTGGCGTGCAAAGTGGGTAGCGGGGCCACCATCGGCCCTGGCGCTTGGATTCCCCCTGGCAGTGTCATCGCGGCAGGCGCCCGCATCGGGAGCGGGGCGCACCGATGGGCCCATGAAAGAGGGGGTCTTTGAGGGGATGTCAGAAGGTGCCAGCCTGGTGCCCCGGTCGGACCACCATCACAAGCGCCTTCGCATCTTCACCGGCAACGCCAATCCGCAGCTGGCGCGGGACGTGGCGGCCTGCCTGGGTATGGAGCTGGGCGCGGCGCACATCGGACGCTTCCGCGACGGCGAGGTCTACGTCCGGATCCTCGAGAGCGTGCGGGGGGCCCACGTCTTCATCATCCAGCCCACCTTTCCACCTGCCGACAACCTGATGGAACTGCTGGTGATGGTGGACGCGATGAAGCGGGCCTCGGCCGCCGAGGTGGCGGCGGTCATCCCCTACTACGGCTACGCCCGCCAGGACCGCAAGATGCAGGCACGGGATCCCATCTCGGCCAAGCTGGTGGCCAATTTGCTGGTGGCCGCCGGCGCGGACCGGGTCCTGACCATCGACCTGCATGCCGGTCAGATCCAGGGCTTCTTCGACATCCCGGTGGACAACCTCAAGGCCCTGCCCATCCTGGCCGATTACTTCGCCTCGTTGCACTTGCCGTCGCCCGTGGTGGTGGCGCCCGACGTGGGGGGCGTGGGGCGGGCCCGTGAGCTGGCCGAAAGGCTCGGTTGCGGGCTGGCCATCTGCGACAAGCGCCGCCCCGAGCCCAACGTCGCCGAGGTGATGCACGTCATCGGCGACGTGGAGGGGCACACGGCCATCCTCGTGGATGATATCATCGACACCGGCGGTACCCTCGCGCAGGCAGCCGCGGCCCTGATCGAAGAGGGCGCGCGGGCGGTCTACGCGTGCTCGACGCATGGCGTCTTCTCTCCCGGCGCGGCCGAGCGGCTGGCCCGCGCCCCCATCGTCGAGCTGGTGGTGACCGACACCATACCGGTGGCAGGCCGGTTCGCCTTCGATCGGTTGCGGGTCCTGTCGGTGGCCCCGTTGCTGGCCGAGGCGATCCGCAGCATCTTCAACGAGGAGTCCGTGAGCCGGCTCTTTGCCAAACCGGCCCCTGCAGGAGAGCGAGCGGAGGTGCGATAGGTGGCTGACGAACTCCAGATCGCCGTAGCGACTCGTGAGACGACCGGCAAGGGTGCGGCACGCAAGCTCCGTCGCCAGGGCTGGGTGCCCGGCAGCCTCTACGGGCCTTCGGTCTCCCGGCCGGTACGGGTGCGCCGCAGCGAGCTCGAGCGACTTCTCAAGGTGCCCGGCGCCCGTACCCGCCTGGTGCGGCTCGTGCTGCAGGATGGCGAGTCGACGGGCGAGAGCTACTCGGTCTTGATCAAGGAGGTCCAGCGGGACCCGGTGGCGCTGGAGCCGCTGCACGTCGACTTCTACGCGGTGCCGATGGACCGCCCGGTGCGGGCCACGGTGCCGGTCCTGCTGGAGGGCGTGGAGGAGCTGGAGCGGCGGGGCCTGGTGCCCGCAGTCGGGGAGCGAGAGGTGGAGGTGGAGTGCCTGCCCACCGCCATCCCGCGCTTCTTCACGCTCGATGTCGCTGGGCTCGAGGATGGCGACTCGCTCACCGTGGCCGATCTCCAGGTGCCCGAGGGCGTGCTGGTCCTGACCGACCCGGAGACGATCCTGGTCTCCGCTGTCGCCGCCCAGGAGCAGGCCGAGGAAGTGGCGGCGGCGCCTGCTGCCACCCCTGCGGAGCCTGAGCGCATCACCCGGACCCGCAAGGCCGCCGAAGAGGAAGAGGAGGCCGAGTAGACACCTCGCCCGATGGGGGGCGGCTGGACGCGACGCGAGGGTGCCAGCGCGTATCGCCTGGTGGTGGGGCTCGGCAACCCGGGTGAGCGCTACCAGGCGACGCGGCACAATGCGGGCTTCCGCGCGCTGGACCACCTGGTGCGGCGGCTCGACGGGTACGGCCCCGTCGAGATGTGCCGTGCCAGGGTGTTGCGCGCCCACGCCGACGGCATCGAGTGGATCCTGGCCTACCCGCTCACTTACATGAACGCAAGCGGCGAGGCGGTCGCCTGCCTCGTGCGCCGGCTGTCGCTGCATCTCGACGAGATCCTCGTCATCTACGACGACATGGCTCTTCCCCCCGGCCGCATACGGGTACGGGGCAAGGGGTCCAGCGGCGCACACAAGGGCATGCAGTCCATCATCGATCACCTGGGCACCGATCGCATCGCCCGCGTGCGCATCGGCATCGGGGAGCCGCCGCCGGGCGTGGCCGGAGCGGAGTGGGTCCTGGAGGTGCCGGACCCCGAGCAGGCAGCCCGGATCAACGAGGCGGCGCGCCTCGCGGCCGAGGCCGCGGAGGTGTGGGGGCGGCTGGGTATCGAAGCCGCGATGAACCGCTTCAACGCGATGACGGCCGCATCGGACGGAGGGCGGCCGGAGACGACTTGAGATGGAGCGAGGCCCGGCAGGGCGCCTCGTCCCGCCTGCCGGGCCGAGGACACTAGAGCGAGAGAGCGACTGCCGACCGTGCCCCCGGGGGCGGGGGCCGGCCGGCTTCGAGCGCGTCGAGGGGTGACCACATGCGGCTGACCGGACTCGTGGATCTGGTAAGAGGCCTCGATACGGTCCAGGATCTGGCTCAGGCTATCCTCCGGGGCCCCACCAAGCGCCTGGTCGTGGGCGCCGAGGGTTCCCAGCGCAGCGCCTTCGTCGCCGCGCTCTTCGCCGAGCTGGCCAGCCGACCGGAGGGGCCGAGGCCCATCCTGATCGTGGTCCCCCACCGTCAGGCGGCGGAGCGGTGGTACGAGGACCTGCAACCCCTGGTGGGGGAGGAGCGGGTCGGCTACTTCCCGTCGCTGGAGACGCTGCCCCACGAGGAGGTCACGCCGTCGATCGAGCTGTTGGGGCGGCGGGTCGACGCGCTGATGCGCCTGGCCGGCGTGGGCCGCCCGCCCTCCGTGGTCGTCGTCGAGGCGGTCGCCGCCACAGAGCGGATCATCCCCCCGGAGGTGCTTCGTGAGTTCGTCCAGCCGCTCTCGGTGGGGCAGCGCGTCGATCTCCAGGTCGTGGCGCGCCGCCTCAGCGCCGCCGGCTACGAGCGGCGAGCCAAGGTAGAAGGGCCGGGACAGATGAGCGTGAGGGGGGACATCCTCGACGTCTTCCCCCCCGACCGCGAGCAGGCCCTTCGCATCGAGTGGTTCGGTGACGAGATCGAGTCCATCCGGATCCTCGACGTGGACAGCCAGCGTTCGTTTGGGCAGCTGCAACAGGCCGTGGTCGCCCCCGCCCGGGAGCTCCTGCTGACGGAGGAGGCCCTGCTGCGGGGCATGGAGGCCATCGAGTCGAGTGCCCGCCGCCAGGCCAACCGGCTGCGTTCGGCGGGGCGCCGGCAGGAGGCGCGCCGTCTGGAGGAGCGCATCGCCGCGCACCTGGAGCGTCTGTCACAGACCGGCCACGTGGAGGGAGCCGACCAGTATCGCCCCCTCTTCTACCCCGAGGCTCCGCTCCTTCCGGCCTTCATGCCGTCAGGGGTGGTCATCCTCGACGAGCCGGCCCGTCTCAAGGAGCGCATCCAGACAGCCTGGACCGAGTGGGGGTCGCTCTTCGAGGGCCTGCTCGAGCGTGGGCGGGTGCTCCCGGAGGAGGCGGGCTGCTTCGGCTGGTGGGACGATCTGGTGGAGGCCAGCCGCCGTCACCCCATGCTCCTGCTCTCCCTGCTGGCCAGGCGGGTGGAGGGCGTGGAGGTCGATGGCATCCACCAGATCAACGGCCGCTCCGCCGACCCGTTCCACGGCAACTGGCAGCTCCTGGCCGACGAGCTGCGGGCCCGTCAGAAGGAGCGATACCGGGTCCTCTTGACGTTGCAGACGGACAGCCGCGCCGAGCGGGCGCGTGAAGCCCTCCTCAACGAGTCGGTCCTGGCTGTCGTGGCCGACCGGGTCGACGGTCAGCTAAAGCCCGGCAACGTGGTCGTGGTGCCGGCGCGGTTGACCTCGGGGTTCGAGTGGGATGACCTGCGCCTGGTGGTCCTGACCGACACGGAGGTCTTCGGCAAGCAGGCCCGGCCCCGGCGCGCCCGCACGGCCCCGCGCCAGGAGGCAGGTGCCCGCATCACCGACTACCTGGAGCTGCGAGACGGCGACTACGTGGTGCACGTCAACCACGGCATCGGTCGCTACCGCGGCGTCAAGACCATGGAGGTGGGCGGGGTCCGCCGGGATTACCTGGTGGTGGAGTACGCCGGGGAGGACCGGCTCTACGTCCCGACGGACCAGGTGCACCTGCTCCAGCGCTACATCGGCAGCGACGACGCGCCGCCCAAGCTCAACAAGCTGGGAGGGGTCGAGTGGGCCCGGGTCAAGAAGCGCGTCCGCGAGTCGGTCCGGGAGATGGCGGAGTCCCTGCTGAAGCTCTACGCGGAGCGGCAGGCCCAGCCTGGACACGCCTTCCCCCCGGACACGCCGTGGCAGAAGGAGTTCGAGGACGCCTTCCCCTTCGAGGAGACGCCGGATCAGCTTCGCGCCGTCGAGGAGGTCAAGGCCGACATGGAGCGGCCCCGGCCCATGGATAGGCTCCTCGTCGGCGACGTCGGTTACGGCAAGACCGAGGTGGCCATGCGGGCGGCTTTCAAGGCGGTGGCCGACGGACGCCAGGTCGCGGTGCTGGTGCCCACCACCATCCTGGCCCAGCAGCACCACCGGACCTTCACCGAGCGCATGGCGCGCTACCCCATCCGCATCGAGATGCTGTCGCGTTTCCAGACGTCGGCCGAGCAGGCCAGGGTGCTCGATGGCCTCCGCACCGGCGCCGTCGACATCGTCATCGGCACCCACCGCCTGCTCTCCAAGGATGTGCAGTTCAAGAACCTGGGTCTCGTGATCGTCGATGAGGAGCAGCGCTTCGGGGTGGCGCAGAAGGAGCGGCTCAAGGAGTTGCGCCGCACGGTGGACGTGTTGACCATGACGGCCACGCCCATCCCCCGCACCCTCCACATGGCCCTGTCGGGGCTGCGCGACATGAGCATCATCGAGACTCCCCCAGAAGGCCGCTACCCCGTGCGAACCTATGTCGTAGAGTACCAGGACGACCTGATCCGGGACGCCATCCTTCGGGAGATCGGGCGGGGCGGCCAGGTCTACTTCGTCTACAACCGTGTCCAGAGCATCGATCGCATGGCCGCCCACCTCGGCCAGCTGGTGCCCGACGCCCGCATCGCGGTGGCTCATGGCCAGATGGACGAGGAGCACCTGGAGAAGGTCATGCTGGAGTTCTTGAATCGTGAGCATGACGTGCTGGTGTGTACCACCATCATCGAAGCGGGCATGGACATCGGCAACGTCAACACGCTCATCGTCTACGACGCGGATCGCTTCGGCCTGGCACAGCTCTACCAGCTCAGGGGCCGGGTCGGCCGCAGCAACCGGGTCGCGTATGCGTACTTCACCTATCGCCGGGAGAAGGTGCTGAGCGAGGACGCCGAGCGGCGCCTCCAGGCCATCAAGGAGTTCACCGACCTGGGCTCGGGGTTCAAGATCGCCATGCGGGACCTGGAGATCCGGGGGGCCGGCAACCTCCTGGGCCCCGAGCAGCATGGGCACATCGCGGCGGTCGGCTTTCAACTCTACTGCCGGCTGCTGGAGGAGGCGATCAACGAGGTCAAGGGGCAGGTGGTGCAGAAGCCGCCGGAGCCCACGCTGGACCTGCCGGTCGACGCCTACCTGCCCGATGAGTACGTGCCCGACACGGCCCAGAAGGTGGAGCTGTACCGGCGCATCGCCGTGGCCTCGTCGGCCGAGGAGCTGGATTCGCTGGCCGAGGAGATGGAGGACCGCTTCGGGCGGATGCCGACCGCCGTCCACAATCTGCTGCAGGTGGCGCGGCTCAAGATGGTGGCCCAGGAGGCGGGAGTGGGCTCCATCAGCATGGAGCGGGATCAGGTCATGATCAAGGCGTGGCCCGGGCTCTACCTCCCGGCTGACGCCCTCGCCCGGGCAGCCGCGGAGTTGCGTGGTCGAGTCATATACCGTCCGGGACGGACCGATACGGTTTGGCTGCGTCGAATGGGATTGAGTGACGGGCAATTGCTGGAGGCGTTGCATCAACTGCTCCAATGCATCCGGGACGCGTGGACGGGCACGCCCGGGTCTCGGCAAGAGGTAGCGGGCGCGCGAAGGAGCCAATAGCCCCCAGTGGCGTCAGGCCAGGACTGGCAAGCCTGGCCCCGCCGTATAGGCGAGATCCAGCCGCCGTATACTACGGCCGGGCAGGGAAAGAAACTCGAGGCAACTTCCTCGATTCTTCGTCCGCCATGTCGGGATCGGGCCCTGCGGCGGAGTCGGACGGGCCCGATGTGGAGGGGTGCTAAGTGAAGGCAACGGGGATCGTCCGACGCATCGACGACCTCGGACGTGTCGTCATCCCTAAGGAGATCCGTCGCACCCTGCGAATCCGCGAGGGAGATCCGCTGGAGATCTTCGTCGACCGCGAGGGCGAGGTCATCCTGAAGAAGTACTCGCCCATCGGCGAACTGGGAGAGTTTGCCCAGGAGTACGCCGACTCCCTCTACGAGACCACGGGCCACGTGGCCATCATCACCGACCGGGACGCGGTGGTCGCGGTGGCCGGCGCCCCCAAGAAGCAATGGATGGACAAGCCCGTCACCCCAGCCGTCGAGCGGGTGATGGAGGGCCGCAAGCCGGTGCTCTTCCCCAGGCCGGGGGAGAGCCGCACCGCCCCCGACGGGGAAGAAGAGGAGCGCTGGGACTTCACCTCCATGGTGGTCGCGCCCATCGTCGCCGAGGGGGATCCCATCGGGGCCGTCATCCTCGGCACCCGGGAGCCCGACAAGAAGGTGGGCGAGCTGGAGTTGAAGCTGGCCGAGACGGCGGCTGGCTTTCTGGCCAAGCAGATGGAGCAGTGAGCAGGTCGTCGCCCGGGTGCCGCCTACCGGCCCGCTAGCGGCGCGGCACCCGGTAGGGGTCGTCGGGCGTGACGGGGATGGCCACCTCTACCACCTCCTCGCCCGGCTTGACCAATCCGAGCACCGAACGGGCCCTCGACTCGATGGCCTCCGGGGTGGAGGCCTGGCCGAGGGCCTCTTCGATCGCGCGGTTGGCCTGTCGCTGGGCCTCGAGGGCTCGCTCCAGGGCTCGCAGCTCCTGGTGGATCCGCCACGTCTTCCATGCGACGCCCGCGAACGAGGCCAGCGCTCCGAGCAGCACCAGGACGAGGATGCGTCTCAGAGCCGTGGGGGTCAGGCGGTAGCGCCGGCCTCTCCAGTCGATGACCAACTCGAAGGCCTCCCTACCTTGCGAGGCCCGGACGCAGCGGCCGGTACGCCCGGTGCGGGGGCTTCCTTCGAGTCGGGGCCGACCATTCCCTGCTGGACAGCCTCTCTAACGCACCCCCCACGGGCGGCTGCGACGCGCCAGCCACCACCAGGTCCCGGCCACGGCGCGCAGCACGGAGCGGACCCCCGTCCCGGTCACCCAGACCAGGCGCACCACACGCGGGCTCAGGGTGAGCCGGTAGCCGGCGACGCCTGCCACCAGGCCGATCAGGGTGCTCGCCTGGAGCTGGGCCCCGTCCGCGACCAGCAGCAGGGCGAAGGCGATGGGCCCCAGCATCGAGACGAAGAGCAGGTCCGACACGACGAGGAGCTCGTAGCGCCGCAGCCCGATCACGGCGCGGCCGGCCGCGTAGAGGTCCCAGAGCAACGCCAGGGCGACGCCCACCAGCGCGACGCGACCAGCCGCGGCCAGCTGGCTCGCAACCGAAAGCATCACGGCTGCATCCAACCCCCAATCCCACGAGACGCTCCCCAGGCTATGGGGGGCCGGGGCGGGGGGTGACGGTCAGCGGACCAGGCGGCTCAAGAAGCCCCTTGCCTTTCGGGCCGGTGACTCCTGAGCGTACTCCAGGCTGTGGATGGTCCCGTTGATGCCCATGGTGCCCGCCTCGACGTCGAGGGCCAGGATCTGCATCCCCTCGCCTCGCACCACCAGGACGCCGGCGTCGGTGTGGAGCACCATCAGGTCCTCGTCGAAGCTCTCGACGCTGACGATGCCCTGCAGCTCCAACTGCTGGCGCCCCCGGAGGGCCAGTTGATGGCGGACGACCTGGGCCGGCGTCTGCCCCCGTTCGGCCCGTTCGGCCACCGGTGCGCACCTCCGGGGGCATGTATATGCCGGGACGTCACCAGAGTTTTTCGATGCGGGTGCCCGGGTAGAAGGTCTGGACGATGGCCTGGGGCGAGCGCCCCTGGCGGGCCATCAGCAGCGCGTCCCACTGGCTGAGCCCCACGCCATGGCCGGAGCCCGTGCCCGCCATCACCAGCCGGCCCTCGCCGAACTGGAAGGTGGAGACGAGGGTGGAGCGCATCCGGTTGGCCCCCACCGCCAGCCGGAACTCGTTGCCCGTCAGCGTCCGGCGCCCCGACTCCCCGATCACCTCCACACTGGTGATCCGCTGGGTGGGGCCGCGCGCGGCGACGCGGACCTGCTGGATGGCCCCCACTTGGACGCCGGCCGAGGCCAGCGCCTGACGCAGCTCCGACTCGGTCAACTCGACCCGCCACGACTTGAACTGGTCCGGCACCAGAGGGTTGTCGGGGAGCTTGACGGGACGCAGGTAGGGCTCGTCGACCCCCTCCAGCCCCAGCCCCTCCTGCGGCGTGGTGGTTTGGCCGCCGCTGTACGCGTGGAACCAGGCGCGCACGTACCGTCCGTCATGCGTCAGCACCTGACCGCGCGTGGCGTCGACCGCCCGGCGGATGACGTCGGTGATGTTGTCGGGGTTGTACGCCTGGGCCTCCTCGGGATCGGTGGAGAGGTCCGTGCCGTGCTGCGACCGGGTCCCACCCTTGGCCATGAACTCCAGCGTGAACGTGCGTGCCAGGATGGCCTGGGCGGCGTAGGCGCTCTCGGGCCAGTTGGGCCACATCTCGCCGGCCACGACGCCGGCCACGTACTCCTCGATGGGCAACTCCTTGCGTTCGCCCGTCTCCTTGACGAAGAGGGAGACGGTGGGCTCGCGGTCGAACCGCTGGACCCTGGCAGCGGGTGGAAGCGACCCGGAGTCGGAACGCTTCCCGGGAAAGCCTGACAGGTAGAAGAAGAGACCCGCGGCGACGAGCAGGCCGAGGGTCGTCAGCATGGCGGCGCGTCGTCTCGACCTCATCGATGGTGGTGCCCCTCTCCGGCGAGCCTGGCAAGCTGCCCTGCGGCCCTTAGTCTGGCGTGGGCGGGGGCATCGTTACTCGCTCGCGGGGAGCCTTGTGGACGGGCGGCGCCGGGACTAAGATGACCAGGACGGGAGGATGGCCGGGCGATGCGGATCGTCGTGGTCGGGCTCGGACCCGGGCCGGCGGACCTGTTGACGGTGCGGGCGGAGCGGATCCTGCGGAGGGCGACGCGCCTGTTCTTGCGTACGCGCCACCACCCCATGGCCGAGACGTTGCGAGCATGGGGGGTGTCGTTCGACACCTTCGACGGGTACTACGAGACCCACCCCACCTTCGAGGAGGTCTACCGGGCCATGGCGACGCGGCTGCTGGAAGAGGCCAGGCAGGCGGCCGACGAGCCCGTCGTCTACGCCGTGCCGGGCCACCCGACCGTCGCCGAGCGCAGCGTCGCCGTCCTGGTGGAGATGATCCGGCAGGAGGGTGGGGGGATAGAGCTCGAGCTGGTACCCAGCCCGAGCAGCGTCGAAGCCGTCTGGTCCGCGCTGGGGATCGACCCCATGTCGGCCGGTGTGGCCCTGCTCGACGCGCACCAGCTGGCCGCGTCCGCCGGCGCGGACGCCGAGCTGCCGCCGCCGTCCGGCGCGGCCTGGGAGCGCCGGCGCGGCTACCTGGTGCTCCAGCTCGACTCCAAGCTCGTGGCGGCCCAGGTCAAGGCGATGCTGGGGCGCAGCCGGGGCGACGAGCAGCTCGTCGCCC
>Ga0207873_1002006_pt1 | contig 17791 bp, 16 predicted proteins | sample BGWIniCompost_FD_187373 | JGI IMG/M metagenome (GOLD analysis project Ga0207873, IMG submission 187373) | Cellulose adapted compost microbial communities from Newby Island Compost Facility, Milpitas, CA, USA - BGW Initial Compost (SPAdes)... ...
CGACACCTCGGTGCCGGCGAGCGTGTAACGGTAGATGTTGTCGATGAACATCAGCACGTCGCGGCCTTCGTCGCGGAAGTACTCGGCCATCGTGAGGCCGGTCAGCGCGACGCGCAGACGGTTGCCCGGCGGCTCGTTCATCTGGCCGAACACGAGCGCGACCTTGTCGAGAACGCCGGCTTCCTTCATCTCGTGATAGAAGTCGTTGCCCTCGCGCGTGCGCTCGCCCACGCCCGCGAACACGGAGTAACCGCCGTGCTCCTTCGCGATGTTGTTGATGAGCTCGAGGAGCGTCACAGTCTTGCCGACGCCCGCGCCGCCGAACAGACCGACCTTGCCGCCCTTCGCGATCGGCATGATGAGGTCGATGACCTTGATGCCCGTCTCGAGCAGCTCCGTCGTCGGGGCCTGCTCCTCGTAGGTGGGCGCTTCGCGGTGAATCGACCAGCGCTGCTCGGCGTTGATCGGTCCCTTGTCGTCGATCGGGTCGCCGAGCACGTCCATGATGCGGCCGAGGGTCGCGGGACCGACCGGCACCGAGATCGGCGCACCCGTGTTCGTGACGGAGAGGCCGCGGCGCAGGCCCTCGCTCGAGCCCATCGCGATGCAGCGGACGATGCCGTCGCCGAGCTGCTGCTGGACCTCGAGCGTCAGGTTGCGGTCGTCGAGCTTCAGCGCGTCGTAGACCTTCGGGATCGAGTCGCGCGGGAACTCGACGTCGACGACCGCGCCGATCACCTGGACGATCGTGCCTTTTCCGGTTGCCGTGCTGGGCGTTGCCGCAATAGCGCTCATCTCAAGACTTCCCTTTACTGTGAAATCGCCGAGGCGCCGCCGACGATCTCCGCGATCTCCTGCGTGATCGCGGCCTGGCGGGCCTTGTTGTACGCGAGCTGGAGCTGATCGATGAATTTGCCGGCGTTCTCGGTCGCGGCCTTCATCGCGACCATCTTCGCGGCCATCTCGCAGGCGACGTTCTCGACCGCGGCGCGGTAGACCTGCGACTCGATGTAGCGATTGAGCACCGTGTCGAGCAGCTCCTCGGCGCTCGGCTCGTAGATGTAGTCCCAATACTTCTGCAGCGAATCCGCGTCGACCGGCTCGACCGGCAGCAGCGTGCGGATCTCGGGCCGCTGCGTCATCGTGTTCACGAAGACGTTGTGCACGAGGAACAGGCGATCGATCTGGCCCTTCGTGTAGGCCTCGGTCATCGCAGCGATCGCACCGATCAGGTCCGCGACGCGCGGCACTTCGCCGACGTGCGTCGTCGCGGCGACGATGTTCGTGTTGAGCCGCCGGAAGAACGCGACGCCCTTCGCGCCGATGATGCAGAGGTCCGCCTCGACGCCCTGCTCGCGCCACTTGCGGAGATCCGCGAGGATCGCGCGAAATTCGTTGACGTTCAGGGAGCCGCAGAGGCCGCGATCGGTCGTGATGATGATGTAGCCGACGCGCTTGACCTCGCGCTTCTCGAGGTACGGATGCCGATAGTCCGGATTCGCCTGCGACAGGTGGCCGACGACCGCGCGGATGTGCTCGGCATACGGGCGCGACGCCTCCATGCGCTGCTGCGTGCGGCGCAGCTTCGAGGCCGCGACCATCTCCATCGCCTTCGTGATCTTCTGCGTGCTCTTCACGCTTTTGATCTTCGTGCGAATCTCTTTGCCGACTGCCATTCGGTTCTTTCCTCGGCCCGTTGTGCCTCGTCGCGGGTCCCGGAGGGGGACTCGCTATGTCCCTTTCCGGGAACGCCGTGAATACGTCCCTGTAGGCTCCGTCGGCGACGTCCTGTCGCCGACGGTCCCGGAAAGGGACATAGCGAATCCCCCTCCGGGACGGATACGTTTGCGCGTGTTCCCTACCGTGCTCCGCTCCGTCAGTACGCGCCGCTGGTCTTGAAGCCTTCGACGATCTTTTTGAGCTCGGCCTCGATCTCGTCGTTGTAGTCGCCGGTCTGATCGATGCGATCGAGCAGCGCCTGGGCGTTCGCGTGGGCGTACGCGTGCAGGCCCGCCTCGAACGCGCCGACCTTCGAGACCGGGACGTCGTCGAGGTAGCCGTTGTTGACCGCGAACAGCGACAGCGCCATCTCCGCGACGGTCAGCGGCGAGTACTGCTTCTGCTTCATCAGCTCGGTGACGCGCTGACCGCGCTCGAGCTGACGGCGCGTCGCGACGTCGAGATCGGACGCGAACTGCGCGAACGCCGCGAGCTCGCGGTACTGCGCGAGCGCGAGGCGCACGCCGCCGCCGAGCTTCTTGATGATCTTCGTCTGCGCCGAGCCGCCGACGCGCGACACCGAAAGACCGGCGTTGATGGCCGGACGGATACCGGCGTTGAACAGGTCCGTCTCGAGATAGATCTGGCCGTCGGTGATCGAGATCACGTTCGTCGGCACGAACGCGGACACGTCGCCGGCCTGCGTCTCGATGATCGGCAGCGCCGTGAGCGAGCCCGTCTTGCCTTTCACCGCGCCGTTCGTCATGCGCTCGACGTACGCGGCGTTGACGCGCGCAGCGCGCTCGAGCAGACGCGAGTGCAGGTAGAAGACGTCGCCCGGATACGCCTCGCGGCCCGGCGGACGGCGCAGCAGCAGCGAGACCTGACGATACGCCCAGGCCTGCTTCGTCAGGTCGTCGTAGATGATGAGCGCGTCCTCGCCCTTGTCGCGGAAATACTCGCCCATCGCGCAGCCGGCGTACGGTGCGATGTACTGCATCGCCGCCGACTCCGACGCGTTCGCCGCGACGACGATCGTGTGCTCCATCGCGCCGTGCTCCTCGAGCTTGCGCACGATGTTCGCGACCGTCGACGCCTTCTGGCCGATCGCGACGTAGATGCACTTGATGCCCGTGCCGCGCTGATTGATGACCGCGTCGACGGCGACCGCGGTCTTACCGGTCTGGCGGTCGCCGATGATCAGCTCGCGCTGGCCGCGGCCGATCGGCACCATCGAGTCGATCGCCTTGAGACCCGTCTGCACCGGCTGGTTGACCGACTGGCGGTCGATGACGCCGGGCGCGACCTTCTCGATCGGCGACGTGCCCTGCGCCTCGATCGGGCCCTTGCCGTCGATCGGATTGCCGAGCGCGTCGACGACGCGGCCGAGCAGCGCCTCGCCGACCGGCACCTCGAGAATGCGGCCCGTGGTCCTGACCTGGTCGCCTTCGGCGAGATGCTTGTAGTCGCCGAGCACGACGGCGCCGACCGAGTCTTGCTCGAGGTTGAGCGCCAGGCCGAACGTGCTGCCCGGGAACTCGATCATCTCGCCGTACTGCACGTCGGCGAGGCCGTGGATACGGACGATGCCGTCGGTCAGCGCGACGATCGTGCCGACGTCACGAGCCTCGGCAGTCGCCTCGAAGCCCTGAATCCGCTGGCGTATCAGGTCGCTGATCTCGGAAGCTTTGAGTGCCATTGATGGAAACCTCTTATCGGACCAGGGTCTCGGTCAGCCGCTGCAGGCGCGTGCGGACCGAGCCGTCGATGACCATGTCTTCCGCCCGGATGACCGCGCCGCCGATCAGGTTCTCGTCGATCTCGACCTTGAGTTCGACCTTCCGACCGAGCCGCCGCTCCAGGGCCTCGGTGATTTTCTGAGCGATCTCGGGCTCGACGGCCGTCGCCGAGACGAGCGTGACGTCGACCCTATTCTCCGCCTCCGCCTTGAGCTCGTCGAATCGCGCGGAGATCGCGGGGAGCGCGGCCAGCCGATCGTTCTCCGTGAGAACCTTCAGCAGCTCCTTGAACTCGCGGGTGCCGAAGAGCTCGCCGCCCGGCATCGACGCCGCGATGCTCGTGATCAGCTCGACCCGCTGGTCGTCGGTGAGCTTGGGGCTCGACAGCGCCCGCGCGGCCTCGTCGTGCGTGACGATATTCGCCGCGCTCGCGAGCGCCTTCGACCACGCGTCGAGCGCGCCCGATTCGCTCGCGACGCGGAACGCGGCGCGGGCATAAGGGCGGGCGATCGTGCCTAGATCCGCCATCTCCTCGTGCCTCTATCAGAGCTCCGCCGCGAGCCGCTCGAGCAGGTCGCGATGCGCCGCGGCGTCGATCTCGCGCTTCAAGATTCGTTCCGCTCCGGCCACGGCGATCGCCGCCACCTGGCCGCGGAGCTCCTCGCGGGCGCGATTGATCTCGACGTCGATCTGCGCGCGGGCCGCCTCGAGCCTGCGCTGCTTCTCGGCCTCGGCCTCGGCCTTCGCGGCCTCGAGAATGGCGCTGGCGCGCGAGTTCGCCTGGTCGATGATGCTGCGCGCCTGGTCCCTCGCCTCCGCGATGATCTTCGCCGCCTCGGCCTTCGCATTCTCGAGATCGGTCTGCCCCCGCTGCGCGGCCGCGATGCCGTCCGCGATCGCCACCTGGCGCGCCTCGATCGCGTTCATGATCGGCGGCCAAATGAACTTCATCGTGAACCACACGAAGAAGATCATCGCGATCGTCTGGCCGATCAGAGTTGCATTGAAATCCACGAACGTTCTCCTGGCTGATCGCTCAGTGACGTGTGCCGGCCGTCGCCGGCGAGCGGGAAGCTCAGCCTCCCGTCGCCGCCTGCAGCTGACCGATGAACGGATTGGCGAAAGCGAACAGGAGCGCGACACCGACACCGATCATCGCCACCGCGTCGAGCAGCGCGACCACCAGGAACATCTGCGTACGGAGCATCGGTGCGAGCTCCGGCTGGCGTGCCGCACCCTCGAGGAAACGACCGCCGAGCAGTCCCATGCCGAGCGCGACGCCGATCGCACCGAAGCCGATCATGATCGCCACCGCGATTGCCGTCATACCAATCACAAAGTCCATCAGTCTCTCCAGTCGAGATTAGTGGTGCCGTAGAAAAACCTTCGCCCGCCTCAATGCGATTGCTGGCTCGCCTGACTCAGGTAAACGATCGTCAGCATCATGAAGATGAACGCCTGCAGCGTGACGATCAGGATGTGGAAGACCGCCCAGCCGAAGTGCAGCGGCAACTGATAGAAGCCGAGCAGCGCGATCAGGATGAAGATCAGCTCGCCGGCGTACATGTTGCCGAAGAGTCGCAGCGACAGTGAGAGCGGTTTCGCGAGCAGCGAAGCGCTTTCGAGGATGAGGTTGAACGCGATGACGAAAGGCGCGCCGATCAGCCCCAAGCCTTTCGTCGGCGGCGCGAGCGGATGCAGCGTCAGCTCGCCGATGAAGCCGCCGAAGCCCTTCGTCTTGATGGAGTAGTAGATGATCAGGAAGAACACCGAGAGCGACATCGCGAACGTCACGTTGACGTCCGTCGTCGGCACGATCTTCAGGTAGTCGACGCCGGCGAGGCTCGCGGCCCACGGCAGCCAGTCGACCGGGATCAGGTCCATGAAGTTCATCAGGAAGACCCAGACGAAGATCGTGAGCGCGAGCGGCGCGATCAGCTTGTTGTGCCCGTGGAACGCGTCCTTCACGGCGGTGTCCACGAAGCCGACGATCGCCTCGATGGCCGTCTGCAGCTTGCCCGGAGGACCGGACGTCGCCTTCTTCGCGACGCTATGGAAGAGCCACAGGAAGAGAGAGCCGAGGGCGATCGAGAAGAACATCGAGTCGACGTTGATCGTCCAGAAATTGCCGGCGCACTGGTTCCAAACCCACTCGCCGTCGACTCGGCAGACCTGAAGGTTCTGGAGATGGTGGGAGATGTAGTCCTGGGCGGTCTGCGCGTGTCCGCCCCCGTGCGTGTCAGCCATTCTTCAGCTTTTCCTTCGTCGCAGTCCCTGGCCCGCCGCCGAAAAGAAGCGCTCCGAACAGCGCCGCCTGCGTGACGATGAACCCGGCGAATACCGCCGGCGCCGATGACGGTCTCACGACCGCGAATATCACGCCGAAAGCCACAGCCGTCAGCAGCAGCTTGCCGAGCACACCGACCCACGCGGCACGCAGCAGCCTGGGCGCACTATTCGCCCGAGGCGTGAGCAGCCTCGCGGCGAGAAATCCGTTTGGAACGACCGCGGCCATCCCGCCGAGCAGCGCGGACGCGGCGGCCGCTCGGCTCCACAGCGCAATCGTGCCCGCCAAACCCAAGCAGACAGCGGCCTGCAGGAGCAAGGTCAGCAGTACGACGCGCGTGTCGTCGTTAAGCACCAGGCCTCTTGGTTGCGCCCGAAGGGGTTGTGGCTAGCCGGCAAAAGCAACCGCGGCAGCGGCTTCGTTTGGCCGCGGCATTGTAGAGAGTCCCCGGCAGTGATTCAACTGACGGATCTCCGGCCTTGAATGTGCTCGATGATCCCGTCCAGCTCGTCGAGGCTGTGATAGCGGATCACGATCCGGCCGCCCTTCTCGCCGTGCTCGATGCTGACCGCGGCGCCGAGCCGCTCCGAGAGCTCCGCCTCGAGCCGCCGAACGTTCGGATCCTTCGCCTGGGCGCGGCGGTCGACGGCGGGAGCCTGTTGCGCCTCGGTGAGACGCCGGATCGCCTTCTCGGTCTCGCGGACGCTCCAGCCCTCGCGAACGATGCGGTTCGCGAGCTCGAGCTGGACCGAAGGCGACGTAATGCCGGCCAGCGCGCGGGCGTGGCCCATATCGAGCTCGCGCCGCTCGACGAGCGCTCGGACGGCTTCCGGCAATTCGAGCAACCGCAACAGGTTGCTGACGGTCACGCGCGACCGGCCGACGGCCTCGGCGGCTTGGGCGTGCGTCATGTCGAACTCGTCGATCAGGCGCTTGAGCGCACGCGCCTCCTCGAGCGGATTCAGGTTCTCGCGCTGGATATTCTCGATCAGCGCGACGGCGACCGCGGCCTCGTCCGGGATATCCCGGATCACGGCCGGGACCTTCTCGAGACCTGCGAGCTGCGCGGCGCGCCATCGACGCTCGCCCGCAATGATCTCGTAGCGCGTCTCGCCCGCACCCTTGAGCGGCCGGACGACGATCGGCTGCACGATGCCTTGCTTACGAATCGAATCGGCGAGCTCCGCCAGCGTCTCCTCGCGCATGTCGACGCGCGGCTGGTAGCGGCCGCGCTGGAGCAGGTCGACCGGCAGCTCTCGCAGCACGTCGTCGGGGCGCAGCGGCGCCGCTGCCGCGGAGTCGCCCGCGGCCGAACCCGTGGCCGGGGGCGCCGGCGCGTCGACGCGGCGCGGAGGCGTGCTGAGCAACGCTTCGAGGCCCCGCCCGAGACTTCTTCTCTTCGACATTTCGGCTCGAACTCCTGATCGCGTTCACCGTGCCGGCCGCGCTCGGCGGGTCTTACGCGGCAGGCACCTCGCCTCCGGTCGACCGCGCGGCCGCCTCGCGGCGGTTGATCTCGCCGGCGAGCGCGAGATACGCGAGCGCCCCGCGCGAGTACTTGTCGTGAAAGAGCACGGCGCGGCCGAAGCTCGGCGCTTCGGCGAGGCGCACGTTCCGCGGAATCACGGTGCGATAGACCCGCTCGCCGAAGTGCTCGATGAGCTGCGACGAGACCTCGTTCGCCAGGTTGTTCCGCGGGTCGAACATCGTTCTCAGAATGCCGTGGATCTCGAGCTTGGGATTCGCGCTGTCGCGGATCTGCTCGATCGTGCCGATCAGCGCCGAGAGCCCCTCGAGCGCATAGTACTCGCATTGCATAGGGATCAGCACCGAGTCCGCGGCCGTGAGCGCGTTGACCGTCAGCATGTTGAGCGACGGCGGACAGTCGATCAGCACGTAGTCGAAATCGCCGAGGACGGGCTCGAGCGCGTCGCGCAGCGCGAACTCGCGCCGCGGGCGCTGCAGCAGCTCGACCTCGGCCGCGGTCAGCGCCTGATTGCTCGGCACGACCGAGAAACGGCCTTCCGCCGGCGAGACGATCGCGTTGCGGAGCGGGAGGCCGTCGAGGAGCACGTCGCAGATCGTCGCGTCGACGGCGTTCTTGTCGATGCCGACGCCCATCGTCGCGTTGCCTTGCGGATCGAGATCGATCAGGAGCACGCGGCGCTGGGTCGCGCCGAGCGACGCGGCGAGATTCACGCAGGTCGTCGTCTTGCCGACGCCGCCCTTCTGATTCGCGACGGCGATTACCTTCGCCATGCCAAGCGCCTTGCGGTCAAATTCGTTCCAGCATCACGATCGCGCTCCGCCCGGGCTTGCCCGGCGCGTCGATCCGCACCGGACGCAACTCGAGCGCCGCCGCCTTCTCGCGCCATTCCTCCCCCAGGCGTGCGGCCGTCAAGAGCAGCAGTACCGTGCCGGGAGCTGTCAGATGCCGGGTCATCGCGGCGAGCTCGGCCGGCGGCGCGACGGCTCGGGCGAGCACGGTATCAAACGCGTGCTCGCAACGTAAGTCTTCGACGCGGGTGTGGGCGATCTCGGCGTTGCGGATCCCGAGCGTCGCGACCACGTGCCGCAGGAACCTGACCCGTTTCGCGCGGATCTCGATCAGCACGAAATGCCGGTCCGGCGCGACGATCGCGAGCGGGATACCCGGAAGTCCGGCGCCGGTCCCGACGTCCGCGATGCGCGTCCCGCGCAAGAGCGGCGCGAGCTCGAGGCTTTCCACGAGATGCCGGTCGACGAGCGCGTCGGGATCGCGGATGCCGGTCAGGTTGTACGCGGCGTTCCATTTGACGAGCAGGTTCAGGTACTCGGCGAGGCGAGCGTGCTCGTCGGGACCGAATCGCTGACCCGCGGCGTCGAGCGCCCGGGCGATCCGCGCGGGGTCGAAAGGCGGAGGCTGCATGGCCGAAGTATACGGGCGCGTCGCGCTCGAGCCGGGCGCGCGTCGGTCGGGTAGGCCGGCCGCGCTAAGCGCCGATGCGTACGACGACGCGGCCGACGATGCGGCCCGCGAGAAACTCCGGGAAGACGTCGGGCAGCTCGTCGAACGACACCTCGCGCGACGCGATCTCGTCGAGGCGTCGCGGCTTCCATTCCGCGCCGAGCTTTCGCCAGAGCTCGGCGCGGAGCGCGGGCTCGATCACCGCCGCGTTGATGCCGACGAGGCTCACGCCGCGCAGGATGAACGGCATCACGGTCGTCTCGAGCTTCGCGCCGCCCGCGAGACCGATCGATGCGACGTTACCGTTCGGCCGCGTCGTCGCGAGCAGCGCCGCGAGCACGTCGCCGCCGACGGAGTCGATGCCGCCGCCCCACGTCGCCTTGCCGAGCGGTCCCGGCGGCTTCGCGAAAGCCCGCCGGTCGATGATCTGCGCCGCGCCGAGCCGCTCGAGGTACGCCCTGGCGTCCGTCTTGCCGGTCAGCGCCGCGACCTCGTAGCCGCGCGCGGCGAGCAGGTCGATCGCGATGCTGCCGACGCCGCCGGTCGCGCCGGTGACGACGATCGGGCCGAGCGCCGGGGTCTGGCCGTTCGTTTCGATGCGGTGGAGCGCGAGCGCCGCGGTCAAGCCCGCGGTCCCGATCGCCATCGCGCTGCGCGCGTCGAGGCCGGGCGGGATCGGGTCGACGGCGCCGGACGGCAGGCGCGCGAGCTCCGCGTAGCCGCCGTCGACGGTCTCGCCGAGCCCGTCGCCGCACGCGAGCACGGCATCGCCGGGCTCGAAGCGCGGATCGGCCGACTCGACGACGGTGCCCGCGAGATCGATGCCGCCGACGAGCGGGAAGCGGCGCAAGATCTTGCCCGCGCCGGTCGCGGCGAGCGCGTCCTTGTAGTTGATCGACGAGTAGGCGACGCGGATGACGACGTCGCCGGGAGTCAGATCGTCGACGGTCAGGGATTCGAATGCGGCGCGGACTTGGCCGTCGCGCTCGTCGATCCGGAACGCGCGGAAGCGCTCGGTCATTGCGACCTCCCGACGGAGAACGAAGGGGTAGAGGCTGGCGCGGCCGCGGCGGCCGCGTCAACTGGCCTCGCGGCGCGACGCGCCGGCCGCGCGCCGCGTTACATTCCTTCGGTCGTGAACAGCCCGGGCTGCGACGCGAAATAAGCCGCGATCTCGCGGATCGACTGCTCGTCGAGCGGCGCGGCCATCGGTGCCATCACGACGTCGTTGCGCTCGCCGTTCTTGTACTGCGTCAGCGCGCGCTCGATATACGACGCGTGCTGGCCGGCGAGATTCGGCCACTGACCGGCCGGCGCGATGCCGTTCTGCCCGTGACACGAAGCGCAAACGGCTGCCTTCTCCTGCCCCGCGCGAATCATCTCGTCCGACGCGCCGGAAATGCCCGTCTCCGGAGCCCTCTCGATGCTCGCAATATAGGCCGCGATATCCGCGATGTCCTGATCGCTGAACTCCGCCGCCTGCGCGTGCATCGTGTCGTGCGAGCGCGAGCCGCGCCGATAACCCTGCAGCGCGATCTCGAGATAGTCCTCGTTCTGTCCGCCGAGCTTCGGCACGTGGAACGACGGGTACACGTTGCGATAACCCGGAATCCCGTGGCAGCCGGCGCACGTCGCGGTCAAGCGCTTGCCGTTCTCGACGTCGCCCTTGTTGCTGAGCGGCATGAGCGGAGGCAGCGACTGCTGCTGCGCGAGCGCAGTGCCGTCGAGCGACGCGAGCGCACCCAGGACCAGGGTCTTCAGGACGAGCGTGGGGACGAACCGAGACTTAGTGGACAATTCCGAGACTCTCCGTGTCAGCGTGAGGCTCCGCGGCGGCGTATCTTAGGGGCACGCCGCGCAGTTTGCCAGCTAGAGAAACCCGAAAGGATCAGATCGAACCGCCGACGCGCTCCGTAGCGGCCCCGTTCTGCGCCGCCCGCGGCCGGATCGGCGGCGCCTCCGCCGCGACCTGCTCCGCGAGATGGCACGCGACGAGCCCGCCGCCGAAAGGCCGCAGCGCGGGCGTCTCGAGCGCGCAGCGCTCGATCGCATAGCGGCATCGGGTCCTGAAGCGGCAGCCGCTCGGCGGCGAGATGGGCGACGGCAGATCGCCGCGCAGGATCTCCCTCGCGCGCGTGCGCTCCGCGCGCGGATCCGGCAGCGGCACCGCGCTGATCAGCGCGCGCGTATACGGATGCGCGGGCCGCTCGTAGAGCTCGTCACGCGACGCGAGCTCCATGACGGCACCGAGATACATGACCATCACGCGGTCGCTGATGTGCCGAACGACCGCGAGATCGTGCGCGATGAAGAGCAGCGACAAGCCGAACTCGTGACGTAGGTCCATCAGCAGATTGATGATCTGCGCCTGGATCGACACGTCGAGCGCACTCACCGGCTCGTCGCAGACGATGAGCTTCGGCTTCAGCACGAGCGCGCGCGCGATGCCGATGCGCTGGCATTGCCCGCCGGAGAACTCGTGCGGATAGCGGTTGAGCTCGCGGCCCGTGAGCCCGACGCGGCGCAGCGTCTCGACGACCTCGGCGCGGATCGCTTTCCGGCCGAGCTCGGGGCGATGCACGCGCAGCGGCTCCGCGACGATCTCGCCGACCGTCATGCGCGGATTCAGCGAAGCGAGCGGATCCTGGAAGACGATTTGCAGGTCGCGCTTCAACGGGCGGAAGGCCTTCGGATCGAGATCGGTCACCGCCCGGTTCCCAAGCCAGACCGTGCCCGCGGTCGGCGGCACGAGCCGCAAGATCGCGCGCGCGAGCGTCGACTTGCCGCAGCCCGACTCGCCGACGATGCCGAGCGTCTCCCCGGGCGCGAGCGTAAGGCTCACGCCGTCGACCGCCTTCAACGTCGCGGGCCGCCCCCAGAAACGCCCGGTGCGCACCGGGAAATGCACCTTGAGGGCCTCGACCTTGAGCAGCGGCGGGGCGGCGGGCGCCGCAAGGTCCGGCCGAGTCTCGCTCGCCGCGGAAGACGCGGCATCCTTCGCCTCTGCCGCGTCGGGCGCAGCGAGCAGCTCGGAGCCCGTCACCGCATCGATGCCTTCCGGCAGCGGCTCGAAGCCCGGAAGCTCTTCGACCGGCGTGTCGGGCGCAACCGAGACCGCTGCGAGCCGCTCGCGCTTCGCGTCGAGCCGCGGCACGGCGGCGAGCAGGGCGCGCGTGTACGGATGCTGCGGCCGATAGAAAATGTCGTCGACCCCACCCTGCTCCTTCAATTCGCCGGCGTGCATCACGAGCACGCGGTCGGCGAGTCCCGCGACGACGCCGAGATCGTGCGTGATCAGCACGATCGCCGTGCCGAAGCGCGACTTGAGGTCTTTCAAAAGCTCGAGGATCTGCGCCTGCACCGTGACGTCGAGCGCGGTAGTCGGCTCGTCCGCGACGAGCACCTCGGGCCCGAGCAACAGGCTCGACGCGATCATCACGCGCTGGCGCATACCGCCCGACATCTCGTGCGGATAGCGGTCGAGCCGCGCGGCCGCGTCCGGGATCCGCACCGCTTCGAGCAGCTCGATGCAGCGTGCGCGTGCGGCGGCGCGCGAGACGCGCTCGTGCGCGCGCAGCACGTCGCTCATCTGCTCGCCGATCGTGCGATAGGGATTCAGCGACGTCATCGGGTCCTGGAAGATCATCGAGATCTTCCGGCCGCGCACGTCGCGGAGCGCGCGTTCCGGCAGCCCGAGCAGCTCGCGTCCGTCGAGCTTCGCGGAGCCCGTCGCGCGACCGTTCTCGGCGAGGAGACCGAGCAGCGCGAGCATGCTCTGGCTCTTGCCCGAGCCCGACTCGCCGACGATGCCGAGCGTCTCGCCGCGCTCGAGATCGAACGACAGGCGCTTGACCGCGTGCACTTCGCCGTCCGGCGTCGCGAACCGCACGTCGAGATCCCTGACTTCGAGCAGCGCCATTCGTCCCTCGCTGAACGGGGTCAAACCCCTTCGACGCGGCATAGGAGCGCGTTCACGTCTCCGCCGCTTGCGGCCGGCCGTTCACCGGTCCTTCGGATCGAGCGCATCGCGCAGGCCGTCGCCCAAGAAGTTGAAGCAGAACAGGGTCGTCGCGAGGAAGATCGCGGGGAAGAGCAGCATCCACGGCGCGCTCTCCATCTCCTCCGCGCCTTCCTTCACGAGCGCGCCCCACGACGTCATCGGCTCCTGCACGCCGAGCCCGAGGAAGCTCAGGAACGACTCGACGAGGATCACCTGCGGGATCGTCAGCGTGACGTAGACGACGACGATGCCGAGCAAGTTCGGCACGATGTGCCGGCGGATCAGCGTGAGCGTCGACACGCCGAGCGCCTCGGCCGCCTCGACGAACTCCTTGTGCTTCAGGCTCAGCGTCTGGCCCCGCACGATGCGCGCCATGTCGAGCCAGTTGATCGCGCCGATCGCGACGAAGATCAGCACGATGTTCCTGCCGAAGAAGACCATCAGCAGGATCACGAAGAACATGAACGGCATCGCGTAGAGGATGTCGACGATGCGCATCATCACGTTGTCGAGCCGGCCGCCGAAATAGCCCGCTATCGCGCCGTACGTCACGCCGATCGCGAGGCTCACGATCGTCGCGACGAGCCCGACGAGCAGCGAGATCCGGCCGCCGTAGAGCGTGCGCACGAAGACGTCGCGGCCGAGCGTATCGGTGCCGAAGATGTGACCGGTGGAAAGGCTCGGGCCGATCGACGTGTTCGCCCAATCGGTCTGCGCGTAGGTATACGGCGAGAGCATCGGCCCGACGAGCACGAGCACCGTCATCGCGAGGATGATCGCCCCGCCGGCCACGGCCGCGCGGTTCTTGCGCAGCGTTCGCCACGCGTCTACCCAGAGGCTGCGGCCGGCGGGAGCCTCTTGCGGCGGGAGACCTGCGGCGACTTCGACGGTCACGAGTATTTCACCTTCGGGTCGAGCCAGGCGTACGCGAGGTCGACGAGGAAATTGAACGCGATGATCAGCATCCCGTAGAACACGACGACGCCCATCACGAGCGTGTAGTCGCGATTCAACGCGCCCTGCACGAAAAAGCGGCCGATGCCGGGCACGCCGAAGATCTGCTCGATGACGACCGAGCCCGTGATCACCGCGGCCGTCGCGGGACCGAGATACGACACGACCGGAAGCAGCGCGGGCTTCAGCGCGTGCTTGAGCAGAATCGCGGTCGTCGAAAGCCCCTGCGCCTTCGCCGTGCGGATGAAATTGCTCCTGAGCACCTCGATCATGCTGCCGCGCGTGAGCCGCGCGATATACGCGATCTGCGGCAACGCGAGCGCGATCACGGGCAGCACCATGTTGCGCAGCGCGCCGTCGCCCCAGCCTCCGGCGGGCAGCCAGCGGAGATGGATCGCGAAGACGAGGATCAGGATCGGCGCCATCACGAAGTTCGGGATCGAGATGCCCGTCATCGAGACCGTCATGACGACGTGATCGGTCACGCGATTTTGCTTCAACGCCGCGATGCTGCCAGCCGTGACGCCGATGACGAGCGCGAGCAGGATCGCGCTCGCGCCGAGGCGCAGCGAGACCGGGAAGCCGGTCGCGATCAGCTCGGTCACGGTGAAATCCCGATACTGGAACGACGGGCCGAAGTCGCCGCGCAGGATGCCGCCGAGATAGCGTGCGAACTGCAGCCACAGCGGATCGTCCAGGCGATACGCGGCGCGCAGGTTCGCCTCGATCTCGGGCGGCAGCGAGCGCTCGAGATCGAAAGGTCCGCCCGGAGCCGCGCGCATCATGAAGAACGCGACGGCGATCAGCACGAACAGCGTCGGGATCGCCGAGACGAGCCTGCGAAGGGAGTAACGAAGCACGAGCGCCGACCCGTTGTGCGGCTGCGAGCAGCCTCCGAGGTTAGTGTTTCAGGATCTTGAGGTCTTGCACGCGGAAGTGGTCCATGATGTTCGCCTCGTAGCCCTGGACCCACGGCTGGACCATCTTCGCCGTGACGTAGAAATAGAGCGGAATCAACGGCATGTCGTCGAGCAGCCGCCGCTCCGCCTGCTTGAGGATCTCCGCGCGTTTCTCGAGATCGGTCTCCGCCGCGGCGAGCGCGAGGAGCCTGTCGTACTCGGGATTGTCGTAGCCGAAATCGTTGAGCTCGCTCTTCGAGTGCGCGATCTCGGCGAAGGTGTACGGATCGTTGTAATCGCCGATCCAGCCCGCACGGAAGACCTGCGTCTTCTTCTGGTTGCGCGTGTCGAGATAGACCTTCCACTCCTGATTCACGAGCGTCGCCTCGACGCCGAGCACGTTGCGCCACATCGACGCGATCGCAACCGCAATGCGCCGATGATCGTCGTGCGTGTTGTACAGAATCTCGAGCCGCAGCGGATTCTCGGCGGAATAGCCGGCCTGGGCATAGAGTCGCCTCGCCTCGGCCTCGCGCTCCGCCTGCGTCCACGAGGCTTCGGGCATCTCGACGCCGCCGCCGTAGTTCGCGATCGTCGGCGGGATCCAGCTGTACGCCGAAAGCTCTCCCGACGCGGTGATCTGCTTCGTGATGATGTCGCGGTCGATCGCGAGCGAGAGCGCGCGGCGCAGCGCCGGCGAATCCAACGGCGGCTTCGTGGTGTTCAGCCCGTAGTAGTAACTGCCGAGATATGGCGCGATCACGAGCCGGTCCGGCATGTTCTCGCGGATCCAGCCGAGCTGCGATTTCGGGATCGTGTTCGTCATGTCGAGCTCGCCGGCGCGGAAACGCTTGAGCTCGGCGGCGACGTCCTCGGTCGCGTGGAAATAGGCTTCCTCGATCGTGACGGAGTCCGCGTCCCAGTAGTACGGATTCTTCACGAGCTTCACGTGCGACTGCACGACCCACTCGGCGAGCTGATACGCGCCGTTCGACACGAGGTTGCCGGGCCGCGTGAACGCGTCGCCGTGCGCCTCGACGCTGGGCGGATGGACCGCGTAGCTCGCGGAATGCGTCAACAGGCCCAAGAAATAAGGCGTCGGATTCTCGAGGCGGATCTCGAGCGTGCGATCGTCGATCGCCGCGACGCCGAGCTCCTCGGGCGGCAGGTCGCCTGCGATGATCGCGTTCGCGTTCTCGATCGGCGCGAGGATGAACGAGTAGACCGACAGCGTCTTCGGATCGACGCTGCGACGCATGCCGTAGACGAAATCGCCCGCGGTGACCGGATCGCCGTTCGACCAGCGCGCGTTCGCGCGCAGATGGAAAGTATAGGTCTTGCCGTCCTCGCTGATCTCCCACGATTCGGCGACGCCGGGGATCAGGTCGCCGTTCGGCGCCTCGGCGACGAGGCCCTCGAACAGCGAGCGGCCGATATTCGACTCCGGCACGCCCTGCGCGCGGTGCGGATCGAGCGTCTGCGGATCGGTGCCGTTACCGATATGGATGACCTGACGCTCCGCGAGCTCCGTGCCGCTCTCGCCGCCGATCGGCCCCGAAGGCGCATAGTCGCTGCTGCACGCGGCGAGCATCGCGAGCAGAGAGCACGTCAAGAAGGCCAGTTTCTTCATCTCGTCTCCGTCCGTCGCATCGCGCGGCATCGCGGGTCGCCCCGCGGAGCCCGAGCGATCGGGCACCTCAGGCGCTTTCGCGCTGCCGCCGCTTCAAATGAATCAGTAGCAGGGAGATCGCCGCCGGCGTCATGCCGGCGATTCGCGAAGCCTGGCCGATATCCGCCGGCCGGATCCGCTCGAGTTTCTCGCGCACCTCGTTCGACAGCCCGCGAACGGCTCGATAATCGAAATCTTCGGGCAAGACCATCGCCGCTTCGCGGCGCTGTCGCTCGATCTCGCGCTTCTGCCGCTCGACGTAGCCCGCATAACGGGCCTCGATCTCGAGCGCTTGCGCCACCTGCTGCCGCTGCTCGGGCTCGAGCGCTTCGACGTCTGCGGACGCGCCGACGCGCGCGAGCGCAATGACGTCGTCGTAGCGGATATCGGGACGCCTCAAGACCTCCAGCGCCTTCACGTCGCGGCCGATCGGCGCCAGCGGATGCCCCTCGGGCACGTCGCCGGGCCGTATCGTCGTCCGGCCGAGCCGCGCCGTCTCGCGCTCGATCAGTTCTTGTTTGATCGAGAACGCGCGCCATTGTTCATCGCCGACGACGCCGAGCTTGCGTCCGACCGGCGTCAGGCGGCGGTCCGCATTGTCCTCGCGCAGCGTCAGCCGATACTCGGCGCGGCTCGTGAACATCCGATACGGCTCCGGGGCGCCGCGCGTGATCAGGTCGTCGATCAGCACGCCGATATACGCCTCGTCGCGCCGCGGCCACCACGGCTCGCGCCCCTGCACGAAGAGCGCGGCGTTGATGCCGGCGACGATGCCCTGCGCCGCCGCCTCCTCGTAGCCCGTCGTGCCGTTGATCTGTCCCGCGAAGAACAGGCCGTCGATCGCCTTCGTCTCGAGCGACGGCTTCAAGTCCCGCGGGTCGAAGAAGTCGTATTCGATCGCGTAGCCGGGCCGCGTGATGTGCGCGTTCTCGAAGCCCGGGATCGAGCGCACCAGCTCGTACTGCACGTCGAACGGCAGCGACGTCGAGATGCCGTTCGGATAGACCTCGGTCGTGTCGAGCCCCTCGGGCTCGATGAAGATCTGATGCGACGCGCGCTCGGGGAAGCGCACGACCTTGTCCTCGATCGACGGGCAGTAGCGCGGGCCGATCCCTTCGATCCTCCCGCTATAGAGCGGCGAGCGGTCGAGGCCGGCGCGAATGATCTCGTGCGTGCGCTCGGTCGTATGAGTGATATGGCACAGGACTTGGCGCGGATGCATCGCGCGCGTGCCGCGGAACGAGAAGACGGGCACGGGGTCGTCGCCCGGCTGCTCCGTCAGGCCCTCGAAGTCGATCGTCTTGCCGTCGATGCGCGGCGGCGTGCCGGTCTTGAGCCGGCCGACCGCGAGGCCCAGGTCGCGCAGCCGCGCCGCGAGCCGCGTGGCCGGCGGATCGCCCGCCCGGCCGCCGGCATAATTCGCTTCGCCGATATGGATCTTGCCGCCGAGGAACGTGCCGACGGTCAGCACGACGGCTTCCGCGCGGATCACGAGCCCCATCTGCGTCACGACGCCGCGGACGCGGCCGTGCTCGATCACGAGATCGTCGATGCCTTGCTGGAGCAGCGAGAGACGC
>Ga0207873_1002007_pt1 | contig 17780 bp, 13 predicted proteins | sample BGWIniCompost_FD_187373 | JGI IMG/M metagenome (GOLD analysis project Ga0207873, IMG submission 187373) | Cellulose adapted compost microbial communities from Newby Island Compost Facility, Milpitas, CA, USA - BGW Initial Compost (SPAdes)... ...
GCGCGGCTCGGAGGCGCCGGCGGCCCGGGAGCGCGGCTCGGAGGCGCCGGCGGCCCGGGAGCGCGGCTCGGAGGCGCCGGCGGTCCAGGGACCCGGCTCGGCACCGCCGGGGCACGCCGGGGCGGCGGGGGCGCCGTCGAGGCCACCGCGAGCGGCGGTCGTGGCCCCGGCGGCGGCACGGACGGGGCGGGCGCCTTGGAACGCCGGGGCGGCGGCGGGGGCCGCGAGGTGTTCTGAGAGCTCACGGGAGCGGCGGAGGATTTTTCAGGCGCCTCCTCCGAGCTCGAAGCCTCCTCCGGGTTGGCGGCGGCCCCCGCCTTCACTGCGGACTCGGGCTCGTCGGTGCGAGCGGATGACCGAGCGCTCTTTCCGCTCCGCGACGATCGCGACGGCTGCCCGGAGGGGCGATCGGAGGAGCGAGAGGAGCGGGCGGCGCGCGACTTCTTGGAGGCTTGATCGACCATGGTAATCCCAGGAGTTTTTGGAGCTTACCCCCATTCCGGTCGCAACCTGGTACCCTTGGCCTGGTCATTGGTCCAAGAGCGACGCCACGCGACGCCACAGGACTGGAATTATCTCACGACGCAGGAACCGGCGGGGACCTTTCCCGAGGAACCTCTGGCAGCCAGCGACCGGAACGAAAAGACTGGAGCATGGGCGGACGACTAGTGGACGGTGAGTGGGTGTCCCAGGACTGGACCCCCGACGAAGAAGGTCGCTTTCAACGGGAGGCGACCCTGTTCCGAAATCGCCTCTCCGCGGACGGGTCCGGACCCCATCCCGCCGCCGCCGGGCGCTACCACCTCTACGTCTGCTACGCGTGCCCGTGGGCCCACCGGACGCTCATCGTCCGTAAGCTACGCGGCCTCGAAGACGTGGTGTCCGTCAGCGTCGTGAGCCCCTTTTTGGACGACGAGGGCTGGCATTTCGGCCCCGAGCCGGACCTGCGCGATCACCTCTTCGGCGCCCGCTACCTGCGGGAAATCTATACGCGCGCCGCGCCGCGCTACACCGGCCGCGTGACGGTCCCCGTGCTCTGGGACAAGGAGCGCGACACGATCGTCTGCAACGAATCGCGCATCATCATCCGGACCTTCGACAAGGACATGTTGGCCTTCGGCGATCCGAGCGTGACCCTCTGCCCGCCCGACCTGGAAGCGGACATCGATCGGGTGCTCGACGACATCTACGAGCCGATCAACAACGGCGTCTATCGGGCGGGGTTCGCCGGCTCGCAGCGCGCCTACGACGAGGCCGTCACCGACGTCTTCGATGCGCTCGATCGCTACGACGAGCTGCTGTCCCGCCGGCGCTACCTGGTCGGTGACCGCCTCACGGAGGCGGACGTCTGCCTGTTCACGACCCTGCTGCGCTTCGACGTGGTCTACCACTACCACTTCAAGTGCAACGTGCGGAAAATCGCCGACTACCCGCACCTGTCCGGGTACCTGCGCGACATCTACCAGCACCCCGGGGTGGCCGAGACCTGCGACCTCGACCACATCAAGCAGCATTATTATTGGAGCCATCCCCAGGTGAACCCCACGCGGATCATCCCCCGCGGGCCGTCCCTCGACCTGTCGAGCCCCCCGGGTCGCGACCACCTCGGCGGTTGAGCAGCTCGCCCCTGCCGCAAGGGCGGCCATCCGTGCTATGGGAGCGCCCCGTGGCCGCCCCCCCCCTTCCCCGAACGGTCGAACTCCTGGTTTTCCGAGGGGTTCGGGCACTCGACCCAGCCAGCCAGCTCGACGCCGTCGTGGACGTCGTCATCGAGCGTGGGACCATCACCCGCGTGGGCCCCGGCGCCGCCGAGGGCCTCCTCGGGGTCGAGGGCGCGCAGCTCGTCGACGGGACGGGCAAGTGGCTGCTGCCGGCCTTCGTGGACCTGCACGCCCACCTGCGGGAGCCCGGGCACGAGTACAAGGAAGACGTCCACTCCGGCCTGAACGCGGCGGCCGCGGGCGGCTACGCCCACGTGTGCGTGATGCCCAACACGCGCCCCGTGAACGACACGCGGGCCGTCACCGAGCTGATGGTGTCGCGCGCGCGGGAGCACGGCGGACCGACCCTGCACCCGATCGGCGCGATCACCAAAGGGCAGCAGGGGCAAGATCTGACCGAAATGGCGGAGCTCCGGGACGCCGGAGCGGTCGGGGTCAGCGACGACGGCGTCTGCGTCATGTCCGCGGCGGTGATGCGCCGCGCCCTCGAATACGCCCGCAACTTCGACTTGCCGGTCATCCAGCACGCGGAAGATCACACGCTCACCGCGGGCGCCCACATGCACGAGGGCGTCGTCTCCGCGCAGCTCGGGCTCAAGGGCTGGCCGAGGGTGGCCGAGGACATCATCATCGCCCGGGACGTGCTCCTCGCCGAGTACACGTCCGCTCGCTACCATGCCGCTCACATCTCGACCTTCGGCGCGGCCCGCATCATCGCCGAAGCCAAGTCTCGCGGCCTCCCGGTGACGGCGGAGGTGACCCCCCACCACCTCCTGCTCACGGACGGCGCGGTGGTCGGCTACGACACCGCGTGCCGCGTCAACCCGCCCCTCCGTGAGGAGCAGGACGTCGCCGCGCTGCGGCGCGCCCTGGCGGACGGGACCATCGACGCCATCGCGACGGACCACGCCCCCCACTCTCCCCTGGAGAAGGACGTCGAGTTCGCGGAGGCCAGCCCAGGCATGATGGGGCTCGAGCTCTGCTTCGGGCTGCTGGTGCAGCTGGTCGGTCGCGACGGGCTGACGCTGGCGCGCCTCGTCGATGCGATGAGCCAGGCGCCCGCGCGCGTGATAGGGATCGAGCCGCCGCGCATCCGGGAGGGCGCGCGGGCAGAGCTCACTCTGGTGGACCCGCAGGCTCGCTGGATCCCCGCGGAGCGGCGTCTGCAGACGAAGAGCCTCAACTCGCCCTTCCTCAAGAGCGAGCTCGGCTCGAAGATACTCATGACGCTGGCCCACGGCGCCATCGTCTTCGACGAAGTAGGAGCGACCACGTGACTCAAGCTTTTCTCGCCCTCGCCGACGGAACCGTGTTCGAGGGTCGGAGTCTCGGAGCCGACGGGCAGAGCACCGGCGAAGTCGTGTTCACGACAGGCATGACCGGCTACCAGGAGGTCCTGACGGATCCCTCCTACACCGGTCAGATCGTGACGATGACCGCGCCCCATATCGGCAACACGGGCATCAACCGTGAGGACTCGGAGAGCGGCGAGGCCCCCTACGTAGCGGGCTTCGTGGTCCGCGACGCGAGCCCCCTCGTCTCGAACTGGCGTTCGGAGGAGGACCTGGCCACGTACCTGCGCAGACACTCCGTCGTCGCCATCAGCGATCTCGACACACGGGCCCTCACGCGCCACATCAGAGACCACGGCTCTCAGAACGGCTGCCTCGGCACGGGCAACCCCGATGACCTCGTGGATCTCGCCCGCTCGGCTCCTTCGATGGAAGGGCTCGACCTCGTGAGCCGGGTCACCCCGAAGGCGCGCTACGAGGTGTCCGAGGGGCTGGCGGAGTGGTCTCCCGAGGTGATGGCGGAGCGGCTGGTCGCCGGAAATGGCTCCCCCTTGCGGGTCATCGCCATGGATTTCGGCACGAAGCGCAACATCCTGCGTTGCCTGGTGGATTCCGGGTGTCACGTCACGGCCGTGCCGGCGCACACCTCGGCGGCGGAGATCCTCGCGGAGAACCCCGACGGCATCTTCCTGTCGAACGGGCCGGGGGATCCCGCCGCCGTCGAGTTCGCCGTGAAGACCGTCCGGGAGCTGCTCGGCAAGAAGCCGATCTTCGGCATCTGCCTCGGGCATCAGCTGCTCGCCCGCGCGCTCGGTGCAACGACCTACAAGCTGAAGTTCGGGCACCGGGGCCTCAACCAGCCGGTGAAAGATCTGGCGACGGGCAAGGTCGAGATCACCAGCCAGAACCACGGGTTCGTTGTGGACGTGGACTCGATCGCCAGGGTGGCCCGCTCCACGCACCTGCACCTCAACGACGGCACCAGCGAGGGCCTGGAGGCGCCGGACGCCCGCGCGTTCAGCGTCCAGTACCACCCGGAGGCGGCCGCCGGCCCCCACGACGCGTTCTACCTGTTCCGGCGCTTCACGGATCTGATGCGCGGCTGAACCGCCAGCGCGAGCCAGCACCATGAGCGACCCCGGATCCTCGACAGGACGCCCGATGAGCGATCGCCCCGAGCGCACGATCCACTTCGTCAGCCTCGGCTGCCCGAAGAACCGCGTCGACAGCGAGGTGATGCTCGGGGTCGCGCACGGCGAGGGTTTCCGTCACGTGACGGACCCCGCCGAGGCGGAGGTGATCGTCGTGAACACCTGCGGCTTCATCGACGCGGCCAAGCAGGAGTCCATCGACACCATCCTCGAGCTCGCCGATCAGAAGTCCAAGGGACGCTGCGAGAAGCTCGTCGTCACCGGCTGCCTGAGCCAGCGCTACTCCACGGAGCTCGCCGAGGGGCTGCCGGAGGTGGACCACTTCCTGGGCTCGAGCGACATGCTCAAGATCCGGCACGTGCTCGCGGGCGCGGCGGATCGGATGCTCGTCGGGCACCCCGCCGACTGGGTCGTCAGCGCGGCCGATCCCCGGACGATCTCGACCCGTGGCGCGAGCGCCTACGTGAAGCTCGCCGAGGGGTGCAACCGGTCTTGCTCCTTCTGCGTGATCCCGCGGCTCCGCGGCAAGCAGCGCTCGCGCACCATCGACGACGTCGTGAGGGAGGTGGAGGCGCTCGTCGCGGCGGGCGTGGTCGAGGTGAACCTCGTCTCCCAGGACACGGTCGCGTACGGGCGGGATCTGGGCGACGGGACGGGCCTGGCAGCGCTGGTCCGGCGGGTCGCGGACGTCCCCGGGCTGCGCTGGTTGCGCATCTTCTACCTGTACCCCGAGCGGCTCGACGACGAGCTCATCGAGCTCATCGCGCAGCACCCGACCGTGGTGCCCTACGTCGACATGCCCCTCCAGCACAGCGCGGACGCGATGCTGCGCCGGATGCGTCGCGGCCACGGCGGAGACCGGCTCCGCCACTTGGTGGAGCGGCTCCGCACCTCCATCCCCGATCTCACCTTCCGCACGGCGTTCATCGTGGGGCACCCGGGGGAGACGGAGGAGGAGTTCGCCGAGCTGTGCGACTTCGTCCAGTGGGCGGAGTTCGAGCGGGTGGGCGTGTTCCAGTACTCCGACGAGGCGGAATCCACCTCCCACGAGCTCGACGGCAAGGTGCCGCCGAGCGTGACGAAGGCGCGCGCCAAGAAGCTCATGAGCTTGCAGCGCCGCATCAGCAAGCGGAAGAACCGAGCGCTCGTGGGCAAGGAGCTCGAGGTGCTGGTGGAAGGCACGAGCGAAGAGAGCGAGCTCGTGCTCGTCGGCCGCCATCGAGGCCAGGCGCCGGAGATCGACGGCTGCGTCTACCTCTCGGGCGAACCCGTCGCCCCCGGTCAGCTCGTGCGGGTGACCGTCACGCAGGCCACCGACTACGATCTGCTCGGCGAGGTGGACGAAGACTCGCTCCTCGCCGACGCGCCCGCCGCGAGGCGTGGATCCGCCCTGGTCCACCACGGCAGCGACGGCCGCCGCGTCCTGCGCACGGTGTCCTGAGCCAGCGCCAGGTTCTGAGCCAGCGCGTGTCAGCGCGGGATTGAACCCGCCTTCAGCGCTCCGCTCCGTCGCCCGCGGTGTCGTCCTCGCTCGCGGGCGCGCCGCCCATCCCCTCGCCCCCAGCCCCGCTGGCCGGTCCAGGAACGGCGATGACGAGGCTCGCGCTGTTCGTCCCGTCCTTCGTGTACCAGAAGGCGAGCATGTCGCCGGGTTCGGCGGCGATCGTGAAGTCGTAGGCGCCGTCCGCGCGGGTCTGCTGGCCGCTGATGAGATCCGTACGGAGGTTGAGGGCCGACACCCGAGCCTCCCCCGGGACTCGCCCGGTCAGGCGCACATTTCCAGCCGCGTCCGGACCCGTGAGTTCCGGCCGCGAGGGGGGCGGCAGTGGCAGGGTCGGCGAGAGGCACGCGCTGACGACGAGCCCCGCCAACACGGTGGCAAACGAGCGACGGGACGTGAGGAAGGCGGCCACGGGCCCCAGATTAGCACGCTCCGTGCCGAGCCAATCGAGCCGCGCATTCCCCATGGATCTTCAGAGGTTACGCAGATTGCCGCGGACGTGAGAGCCAACGAGGTTGGCGGAAGGGACGTTTCATCGCCAACTCGCGGGTCGCGAGAGGGGCGGGTGCTCCGGGTTGGAGCGGCCGACGCGCCGAAGGCGCCCTCCGTCGTTCACCCGCTCCGTGGCTCCCGTATCGAATGCCTCGAGTCGGTGGGTCTCCCGGTGGAGCTGGCTCCGCCCGCTGCCCTGGCTCTTCGCCGCCGCGTGCCTGGGCCATGGCACTCGCGGCAAAGCCAGCGGCGTGGCTCCGGAGGGCATCGAGCTCTCCGAGCTCCGCTGGCTCGATCCTGCTCCCCGGGGCCTGGCCGCCGCGTGGGCGCGTCCGCGAGCGCTCGTCGTGGCCGCCCCCGCGGGGCGACCCACGGACGTGTACCTGACCTCGGGGCGCTTCGATCCCGGCGGGCAGCTCCTCGAGCTCGCTCCCCTCCGCAACCTGACGAAGACGCCCGGAGCGGCGGAGCATGCGCTCCAGATCCGGGGGCGGCGCGCGGCGTGGCTGATCGCGGCGCAGGAGGGGATCACGGGCGCCACGAGCGTCACCTTCGAACCTCCCGCGTCACCCGCTCGCGTCCTCCGCTGCTGGGTATTCGAGGCGAGCGGGTGCCCGGCGCCCGCGCACCAGAGGGACTGGACGAGGCTGCAGCGCTGGCAGCAGCGCATCGAGACGTGGCAGGAGCTCGGCTCGCCCGAGCTGATCGAGCGCCGGACTCTTCGCCTCGCCTCACCGGCGCAGGTCCTGCGGGTGAACCTGGACGACGTCGGAGAGCGCGGCCCCGGCTGGGAGACGGAGACGAGCGGCCGGCCCGGGGACGTGACCACCTGGCTCGCGGAGCGCCTGCGGGAGAGTCCGCTCGGAGAGCAAGGCGTGGCGCTCTTGAAAGCGGTCGGCTTCGCGGGGCGCGACTACGCTCGGCGCGCTGCGACGGCGTTGTTCGACGAGGAGCCGACCGGGGGGCTCGCCCTGGAGCTCGGGGAGCTCGTGCATCACCCCGTCGCCGCCGCGGCGCGCGGGACGATCGAGAGCTGGCCGCCGGCGCCCCTCGGCCCACCGCTCGGTTCCGCCGCGCCGAACGAGGGCGTGTGGCTCTCCCTCGACGACGATCCGTTCGTCCCACGGACCCCCGAGGGCCACGCCCCCTTCCTCTTCACGTACCTGCGCCCGGACGCGAAGCGCCCCCACGTCCGTGTTCACGTCATCCTCTGGGATCCGCGACGCGTGGAGCTCCACGCGGTCGGAGGAACGGAGGAGCCACGCAGCGACCGGGGCGAGCGCGGGACCGGGCGCATCCCGCGAGATCCGAAGGTGCTCGAGCGGCTGGCGGGCGCGTTCAACGGGGCGTTCCGGACGCGCCACGGCGAGTTCGGCATGGCGGCGGACGACACGCTCTACATCCCGCCCAAACCCTACGGCGCGACGATCGCCACCCTCGACGACGGCTCCACGGCCCTCGGGACCTGGCCCGACGCTCCCGGTCTCCCTCCCCCGCTGCGCAGCTTCCGCCAGAACATGACCCCGCTCCTCCAGGACGAGCGAGCGAACCCCTACCGCCGACACTGGTGGGGCGGCACCCCGGAGGGGTGGCGCCACGAGTCGTTCACCGTGCGCACCGCCTTGTGCCTCACCCGCGACGGCATGTTGGCCTACCTCTATGGCGACTTCCTCGATCCGAACTCTCTGATCGCCGCGGGCCAGGCCCTGCGCTGCGACTACGCCGTCCACCTGGACATGAACGCCGGCCACACGGGCTTCGAGCTGTACCATGTCGCCCCCGCGGGACGGCTGCCCACTCCCGATCTCGATCCCGTGTGGCAGACGCGCGGCGCCGTCCCCGACGCTCCCGGCTACGAGTTCCTCGCGCGCCGCATGAGCCGACACATGCCGCTCATGAACTTCCCCCGGTACATCCACCGGGAGCAGCGCGACTTCTTCTACCTGACCTTGCGCCCCAGCCTCGGCCGACGACCGCTGCCGCGATCCTGGCGCCCCTCCGGGCCCGTGAACGGCTGGACGCTTGGCGCGCCCGGACCCGGGGGAGCGCCGAGCCCGTGGGCGCACGCCTCCGCGCGGCCGTTCCCGTCCCACCCACAGCTCGGGGTGCACCTCGTGGCCCTCGATCCGACGCGACTCCGCCCCGGCCTCCCCGGGCAACCTCTCACGGAAGACTCACTCTCCCACGCGGGCGCGCCGCTCCTGTCACCCCCACGAGCGGCGCCCCCTCGATCGGCGTCGCAGCGGTTCGCCACCTTGGAGAGCTCTGGCCGCGGGGCGCCCGTCTCTCCCCAGGACGAAGACGCCGTCTCCTTGTGGTGGACCCCGCGACGCTTCGAGGTCGCCCGACATGGGTCCACGGAGGCCCGACCGATCGCGTCCCTGATCCCGGTCGAACGCGATGAGGACGTCGCCGTCGGGCTGGTCGGCATCGATCCCGATGGCTTCCTCGTGTACGCAGAGCTGGATGGTGGGCACGGGCTGAGGCGCGCGCAGCTCCTGGCGTTGGCAGAGCCCCTCGCCCTTGAGCCCGCCCTCACTCTGGGCGAGCGACTGCGCTGGAGCTTCGGCGACGTCGAGGTCCCCGCGATGCACGACGCCCACCGGGCCCAGGTCGCCCCGGCCTCCCCGAGCGCCGCAGGCTCACCGCGTGCTTCCGGCTCCCCGCGCCTCCGGGTCGACCTCTGGGCCGTCGAAGGCCCCCGGGCAGCGCGCCTCTTCCCGGAGACTCCCGTCACCCCGCCCGGTGTCTGGGCCTATCGGCAACTCACCCACCTGCCGGTGGGCACCGAGGCCCCGCCTCCCCCCGTCGGCCGTCCAACCGACCGGTCACCCGTTGATCGGTAATGAGTTTGGAGACCCGTGTGTCTTCAGCAATTTTTTGCCCCCCGCCTGTGACCCGCCGGCATGATCCGATCCACGCAGACCGGAAATCGGCTTTGCTCCCTCGCCAACCTACCCCACCGCGGCTATTCTTCCCCTGACGAAATTGCCGTCGGCCCGAGGGTTTCCAGGGACTTCGCCGTCACCTCGACCTCGGCTTCGCCCCGAGCTCGCCGACATTCCGGGGCACCCGTCGTTTACTGCGCCCCGTAGGAGAATGACCGACCAATGAGTACCAAGGGCTCCGATTTGGACGTCTTCGAGGGTCTTGCCAAGAAGCCCTCGACCGCGCCGAGCAACGTCCGCCAGAAAACCCTGCTTGGGATCGCCGGTACTCCCTCTCGGCCAGGTGCGCCTCCTCCTCCGCCCCCTCAGTCCGTGGTCCCACCGCCCGGTGGGCGCCGATCCGCGCCGCCGCCGCCCCCGCCCTCCATGACGGGGCGACCTCCGCCACCTCCGCCGCCTTCGCTGAGCAGCGCGCCGCCGCCTCCCTCCCTGGGAGCGTCGCCCGCGGTGTCTCCGCCGCCTGCTCCGCCGGCTCCGTCTCTCGGTGCGCCACCGCCGCCGCCGCCGGGCTCGTCTGTCGGTGCGCCGCCACCGCCGCCACCTGGTTCGTCGCTCGGTGCGCCGCCACCGCCGCCACCTGGTTCGTCGCTCGGTGCGCCGCCCGCGCTCCGTGGGTCGGCGGCCTCGCCGGGGAGCCCTCCCCCGCCGCCTCCAGGTTCGTCCCTCGGCGCGCCGCCACCACCTCCTCCGGGTTCGTCCCTCGGCGCGCCCCCGCCGCCGCCCCCGGGGCTGTCCTCCGCTGGAGGTCCGCCTCCGCCGCCGCCAGGCCTCTCGTCGGCCGGGGGTCCGCCACCTCCGCCCGTCCCCTCCGCGGCGCCCAAGCCGCCACCCACCCCCTCCGCGGTCGGCCTGCCTCCGCCCCCCGGGGCCTCGACGCGCTCGCTGGGCGCCGCCCCGCCCGCTCCCCCCGGCCCCCCTGCCGGCGGAGTCTCGGCGCCGCTCCCGACGGCACCCGCGGATCTCGACGACTGGGACGACGAGGACGAGAAGACGACCGTCTTCGACAAGTCGAGCGAGGACTCCGCCCGGGCGTTGCTGCACAGCTCGCCGCCCCCGGCGGTCCGCCCTGGGGCTCCTCCCCTGCCTCCGTCGATGAGCCCGGCGGTGAGCGCGCGACCGCCCGCGCCGCCGACTCCCTCGATGCCGGCGTCGCCCGCTCCTGCGGTCAGTCACCCCGCGATGGCGCCGCCCGCCACGTCGACGCCGCCGCTGTCCTCGATGCCCGCGCCGTCCCCCGGGATGGCTCAGGCGACCCCCTCCTTCGCGCCGACTCCAGCCCCAGCGTTCCTCCCCGAGACCTCACGGGGTCTGAACAAGAACAAGCTCGTGCTGGGTGGCGCCGTGGCGGCAGCCGCGGCCATCGCGGCCTTCGCGGTGTTGGGAGGCTCCAGCACGGGCAAGCTCGTGATCACCGTCGCGGGCCCCGGCGGCAAGTCCGTCGAGGGCGTCGAGGTGCTCGTCGACAAGGAGGTCGCGTGCACCGAGAGCCCGTGCATCCTGGAGAAGGTCCCCGCCGGGCACCGTGTCTTGCAGGTGCGCGCGCCGGGCTACGAGGAGAAGGCGGCTCGGTCCATCACGATCGAGGGTGGCAAGGAGTACGCCGAAGACATCGAGCTGAGCCCCGCCAGCACGGGCGCCGGACTCAAGGTGGCCGCGGAAGGCTCCGGGCTCGAGCTCTACATCGACGGCAAGTACATCGGTCCCCTTCCCCAGCAGCTCGACAACCTCGAGCCGGGGCGCCGCACGGTGAAGATCTCCGGGAGCTCCATCTACGCTCCCTATGAGGAGGAGGTCTCGATCGAAGCGAACAAGGTGGTGGAGCTCGAGCCGAAGCTGCAGCTGCTGAAGGGCACCGTCACCATCGAGCTCGGCGACAACGCCAAGGGCGCGGACATCTACTTCGTCGATGGCTCCAACAAGAAGCCCATCTCCACGAAGACGTTCCCCCTGAGCGTCGAGGTCCCCGCGGACAAGACCTATCGGGTGGTCGCCGAGCGGAGGGGCTACGACTCCTTCGAGAAGGAGGTGTCCTTCACCGGGGGCAGCTCCGAGCAGAGGGTGACGATCGAGCTGAGCGCCGCGGAGGACACCTCGAGCCGCTCTTCGCGCACGGCGAGCGCTCCCGCGCGCACCCCGTCGACGTCTCAGACCTCCTCGGCGCCGTCCCAGGCGTCGTCCAGCTCCAAGGGCACGCTCAACATCAACTCGATCCCCGTCTCGACGGTGATCCTCGATGGGCGCCCCCTGGGACAGACCCCGAAGGTGGGCGTGTCCGTGTCTCCGGGATCGCACACGGTCGTCTTCGTGCACCCCGAGCACGGGCGGAAGGTGCGCGCCGTCACGGTCCAGGCGGGGCAGACCGCCACCGCGGCCGTGCGCTTCCCCTGATCCGAACGCCGATGCGCCAGCCCGGGTCACGGGCTGGTCATCGTTCCGTGCGCCCCCCTCCGGCGAAACTCAGTGCAGGAGTTCGCTCCGACGGCGCCAGGAGGTGGCGCACGGGATCGACTCGCGCTCCGCGCCGAGGCACGTCATGGGCTCGAAGTCGGGCCCGAGGATCTGGATCTGAGTCCGCGAGGCGACGGGTTGATCCCCGCGGGTCGCGCGCTCGAGGAGGCGCACCCGATCCTGCAGCCGCGTCGCCTCCTGCTCGTCCACGACCTTGCGCAGGTACCCCATCGCCCGGCGACGCACCTCCTCGTTGTCCGCGGCCGCGATGACCTGCTGGAGCGAACGAATCGTGGCCTCTCGGTGCCCCGCGTCGGAGAACAGCGTGGCCGCGGTGGAGCAGTGATACGGGAGGTTCTCGTGGCCTCCCAGCAGGTCACAGGCGCGCGCCAGCATGCGCGCTCCGGCGAGCTTCCATTCGGCGACGTCTTCGCCCTCCGGGAGGTGCGGGGGCGCCAGATACGCAGTGAACTGTCCCGCGACCAGCCACAGCTGAGCGTCGTCGGGGACGTGCTCGAGGGCACGCTCGAAGAAATCCCGAGCGCGCCGGTAGTTCTCCGGCGGCGCGGGGACGGGCTGCAAGGTCAGGAAGGTGTCGGCGTAGTGGTAGGGCGCGCGAAACAACGGGTCGAGCGCCATCATCGCGTCGAGGTAATCCCCGATGTACGTGAAGCCCCGCTTCTCCGCGAAGGCGGTGCCGTAGGCGACCCGCACGTGGGCGAAGACGAGATCCGCCAGGGCGCTCCGGTACCCGAGGCTCGCGGCCACGATGCGGTCGGGCGCGGGGATCGCGTAGAGCTCCTCCGTCGTCTGGATGGAGCCGTAGTCCCGGGCAAGCTGCGGTTGCACCGCGCGGATCGTCACGGCCGCCGCCGCGGCGAGCGCCACGGCGATCCACGTGCCGAACCTCCGCTCACTCCGTCTCACGATACATCCTGATCGGGTAGACGATGGGTTCCCCGTCGTCGCGGATCTCCCCGGAGATCTCGAAGCGGCTCTGCACGCCGTCCCCGTCCAGATCCCCGAACGCCCGGGCCACGAAGGTGGCTCGCCCCTCTTCCTTCCGGCTCTCGAACTCGAAGGAGTAGGCGTGCGCCACGTCCCAGGAGAACCCCAGCCGTCGCCAGGTGGGGTGCTCCCACGTCCCCGGCGGATCGACGACGCGCTCCCCTTGAGGCACCCGCGCCGGGGTCAACGGCGCGCTCTCGGGATACCCGAGCTCCGCCGGAGAGCCCGCCGCCAGGGCGTTCGCCCGCTCGGCGATGCGCTGGAGCCCCTCGAGCGGCTCCGCCAAGCGCGAGGCGTGGGAGTTCTCGAGGAACGTCGGGATCGCGACCGCCAGGACCGATCCGCCCACGGAGAAGGCGATCGCGGCTTGCAGCGGGGTGAAGGAGCGCACGCGTTCGAAAGCTACTCACTCGCCGGCGTTTTGCGAGAAAATTTCGTTCGTGAAGCTGCTCCCGATGAACACGGAACGGACGCCGTCCCCGTCCAGATCACCGACGGCCAGGGCGATGTACCAATGGCTCGGGCGACTCGCCACCGCCGCCAGGTTGTAGTCGATCCCCGTGCCGAAGATGCCGTCGTTCGGCATCTCCGTGGGCAGCCCGGCCGTGGTGGCATAACGGAACTGCACCGGCGCCGCCGGGGCGACGCCCAGCGTCGCCCAGCGGGTGGCCATCTCACCGGCGCCCCACTGGATCTTGCTGGTCCAGTTCGCGCCGCCCTCGGCCGTCGGATAGAGGTTGCTGTCGGCGAGGCCTCCCGAGACGTCGTAGTAGCGGAAGGTCTCGTCGAAGAAGGCCTCCTGCCCCGCCTTGATGGCGCCGATCATCTGCACGGCCTCGGCGGTCTTGGATTTCCGGAGGTATCGGGACACCCCGAAGACGGCCAGGGTGGCCAGGATGCCGACGATCACCACCACGATGGAGAGCTCGACGAGGGTCACGCCGCGCTGGCGCGCCCGCTGAAGCCGTCGCCGCGCCCGCAGATCAGTCGTCATCGCTCACCTCCACACCACCACCGCTGAAGATCTGGCTCGTGAAGCTGGCCCCGACGAAGTAGGTCGAGTGTCCATCCTCGTCGACGTCCCCGACTGCCTGGATGACGTACCAGGGCATTTGAAACCGGTCGGGCCAGACGCCCGTCAAATCGACCTGCAGCCCCGGATCCGCATCGACCACACCAGGGCCCCCTGCGATGCACGAGTACCCGAACTGCACGGGGCCAGGCACCGTCGGAGCGAGCAGGCGCCAGCGATTGAAGTCCGCATGATCGGCGTTGGTCCAATCGCGCTTCGTCGCGCCCACCTCGGCGGACGGATAGTACGAGCTCAGGTTTCCGCCGGAGACGTCCAAATACATCAGGTTCTCGGCGCGGAAGCGCTCCTGGGCGGCGGCGATGCTCCGGATCATCGAGGTGGTCTCGATGGTGCGCGACTCGAGGATGTGCTGACGGAACATCGTGGTGCCCACCGCGGCGAGCACCCCCGTGATCACCACGACCGCCATCAGCTCGGTGAGCGTGAAGCCCCGCGCGGCGCGACGCGGCCTGGCTCTGGATCGGGACGAGGAGGCGAGGCTCATGGATCGGTCACGGAGGGACGTCGACTCCAGGGCGCCCGCCAGCGACGCCCCTTCGAGGGAAGGGCCGCCTGGCAGGGGCGCGGGGGCTGCCGGCACAGCCGGGGAATCGACGGTTGGGTAAGCTCGATGGATGATTCCATCATAGCACGGGGTGCCTGGGCGCAGTCACCTCGGGTCGGCGGACCACACGGTGCGCTCACATGCGACAGCAAGGCCTCCGCGACGCACAGCTCGCCGGGACGCAGCTCGCCGGGACGCAGCTCGCCGGGACGCAGCTCGCCGGGACGCAGGCTCGCCAGAGAGGGCCAACCAGGGGGGCGCGCCGCCGACGGTCCCCGCGCGCTCTCAACGGCTCAGGGGCTCCTCCGGCTCTTCCTCGGAGCCAGCGGCGACATCGAGATTCTGCTTCTCCAGCCGATAGCGCAGGGACCGGAAGCTGATCCCCAGGAGCTTCGCCGCGGCCGTGCGCACTCCCCCGGTGCGCTCCAGCGCCTCGAGCAAGAAGCGACGCTCCACCTCGTTGAGCACGTCGTCGAGCTGGCACCCGCGCGCGGGCAGCTCCAGCAATTTCGGGCTCGTCGCGCCCGCCAAGCCGCTCACCGCGGGAGGCAAATCCCCGAGCCCGATCCGGGAGGACCCCGCCAGGGCCACCGCCCGCTCGATCACGTTCTCGAGCTCGCGCACGTTTCCGGGGTAGTCGTAGTCCGTGAGGGCCCGCACCGCGTCGGCGGTGAAGCCGAGGATGTTCTTGCCCATCTCCCGGGAGAAGCGCTCCACGAAGCGCTCCGCCAGCACCGGTACGTCGTCCCGGCGATCCCGCAGCGGCGGCAGCTCCACCCGGATGACGTTCAGGCGATAGTACAGATCCTGGCGGAACCGCCCCTCGGAGACGTCGAGCTCCACGGGGCGGTTCGTGGCCGCCAGGACCCGCACGTCGACGGGCGTCTCCTGGGCGGATCCCACGGGTCGCACGCGCTTCTCCTGCAGGACCCGGAGCAGCTTCACCTGCAGCGCGAGGGGGAGCTCGCCCACCTCGTCCAGGAACAGGGTGCCTCCGTCGGCCTCCCGAAACATCCCGAGGCTCCGCGCGGCGGCCCCCGTGAAGGCGCCCTTCTCGTGCCCGAAGAGCTCGCTCTCCATGAGATTCTCCGGCAGGGCGCCGCAGTTCAACACGAGGAAAGGCCCCGTCGACCGCTCGGAGCGATCGTGAATGGCCCGGGCGATCCGCTCCTTGCCGGTTCCGCTCTCGCCGGTGATGAGCACAGTGGTCTTCGTGGGGGCGATGCGCTCGACGAGCTCCAGCACCCGCTGCATGGCGGGGCTCCGCCCCACGATGTCTCCGGGCTTGGGACGCACCTGGGCGCGGAGCCGCTCGTTCTCCACCGTGAGGGCGTACTTCTCGAGAGCCTTTCCGACGAGCAAGGCGAGCTCCCGGGGTTCGAAGGGTTTGGTCACGAAGTCGTAGGCGCCCGCCTTCATGGCCTCGAGGGCGTTGTCGACGGTCGAGTGGGCGGTGATCAGGATCACCTGGCTCGCGGCGCTGCGGGACTTGGCAGCGGCGAGCACGTCCAGCCCCGAACCGTCGGGCATGGCCAGATCCGTCAACACGACCGGGAACGGCCCGGGGGAGCCTCGCAGCGCCTCCAGGGCCTCGCGGTGCCCCGCCGCGGCCACCACCTGGTGGCCCTCCCGGCGCAGGAGAATCGTCAGCATCTGGCGCAGGCTGGGCTCGTCGTCGACGACGAGGATGCGCGGATCCGGCGGCACCAGGGTCATGCCGGCGGACCTTACCACCGACCGCGGGGCGGCGACGAAGCCCAACGTCCCTGCGCCAGACGCCCGATGTGCTCCGCCGCCCCCGAGCGCCCGCCCCGAGCGCCGGGCACGCCGAATTTGCGCTCCCTCCCTTCGACTGGACGCGGTCTCGTGCTTTGCTTGGTGGGGTAGCGCTCTCGCCGGGGGACCGCTTCCAACGAACCCATGGGCTTGCTTCCTCCCCGTCCGCACCGTGGCTTCCGCCGGCCGGAGCTCCCCCGCGAGACCTCGGCGAGGCGGAGCTGGGCGCGCCTCCCGCGGCTCCTCGCGAGTTCGGCGCTCCTGCTGCTGGCTGCCTGTGGCGCGAGCGTCGACGAGTCGCGCGCCGGCGACGGAGGCGAGGAGCCCCAGGTCGCCACGTCGCTCACCTTCGTGCCCGGCGGAGTCCTGCGGCTCGCCTCCCTCGAGCACGCCGAGTTGAGCGTCGCCGCCTCCCCGCCCGGGCAGTACGTGGTGCGCTTCGCCCTGCTGCCCGATCGCCCCAACGCCGCGCCCAACGACGCCTCCTTGGATCGCGCGGAGACGGTGACCGACGCGCGCGGCGTCGCCACCATCACCCTGATCGCCCCGAGCACCCCCAGCACCTTCATGGTGCGAGCCGCCATCGGTGATCTGGAAGCGCACCTACCCGTTTCGGTCAGCGATCGGGGCTACGCGCGCGTCATCGCGGAGCCCGTGTATCACGGCAGCCGCGCCATCGAGGAGTGGGTGGCCTCCGTGCGCATCGGCTCCTCCTGCGGCGACCTCATCGGCTTCCCTCCGCCGGACGGAGCGCTCGTCGCCACGAGCGACGCGGACGGGTCCCCCAAGATCGACAACGTGCCCGTCCGGGCGATCGCCTCGGTGAGCGTGCGCAGCGGGCAGTTCGCCTACGGATGCACGAACGTTACGGACCTCCAGACGGACGAGACGCGCCGGGTCCGTGTGGAGGTCGCGGATCGCCCGCTTCAGCTCGGCGGCACGCTCGACCTCACCCTGCGCTTCGGCGAGCAAGGCGGCGAGTGGGCTGCCCTCCTCGAGAGCGCCATGGCCGCCGGCCTCGCGGCCTTCCGCGACGGCGCGGCGACGGACGCGGCGCTGCTGCTCGATGACATGATGGCGGCCATCTCGCCGCCGGACGGCGACGAGGACGCCGAAACTCTGGCAGGGCACTTCGCGGACAACCGCGCGGAGTTCGGCTTCGACGACGCCCTCGCGGCCCATCTCCTGGACGCGGACGTGGATCTACGGAGCCGCGTCCAGGCCTGGCTCGAGGCCGGCGTCCAGGATCTGGATCCCGTGAAGGGCAAGCTCGAGCTGCGGAGCAGCTCCGCCGTGTTCCGCCTCGTGTCCGCCGCGGGGATCCCGGCCAGCGAGAGCGGCTTCCTCGGCACCGCTACCTGGAGCGCCTTCGCCGATCCCGGTGACACCCTCGTGCTCGGCGGCGCGCTCCGCTTCGACGCGACCCGCTGGGTCACCGCCCTCGCAGAGAAACCCGCCCAGGTGCAGTTCGAGGACGCCGTCGACGTCCCCGCGGCCCTCGCCCTCACGGTCGGCTGTGAGCAGGTGGGCGCGCTCCTCGCCGGCCTCGTCGCCCCGGACGATCCTCCGGAGGCCGAAGGCGAGCTCTACCCCGGCTGCACCGCGGAGTGCGGGGCGGCCCTGTGTGAGGCGGCCCTCGTGAGCGCCTGGACCCGCGCCACGGACGCGGGAGGCGAGCTCACGCGGCTCTCCATCGCCCTCACCGGGACGGCGCTGGTAGATACGGACGCCACGCCCCGTGAGCTCTCGGGCACCTGGCTCGGGACGTTGGAGGGCCCGTCGAGCGTCGTCGGTGGGCCCGCCCGC
>Ga0207873_1002008_pt1 | contig 17780 bp, 12 predicted proteins | sample BGWIniCompost_FD_187373 | JGI IMG/M metagenome (GOLD analysis project Ga0207873, IMG submission 187373) | Cellulose adapted compost microbial communities from Newby Island Compost Facility, Milpitas, CA, USA - BGW Initial Compost (SPAdes)... ...
CGGATCCGCCGCGATCCGCGCGGCCCTGGAGCGCGCCCGACTCGAACCGAGCGCGGTCGACGAGGTCTTCTTCGGCAACGTGCTCGGCGCCGGCGTCGGGCAAGCGCCCGCCCGCCAGGCCTCCCTGGGCGCGGCCATCCCCGACACCGTGCCCTGCACCACCGTGAGCAAGGTGTGCGGCTCCGGGCTCCAGTCCGTCGTGCTCGGCGCCCGCGCGCTGCTGCTCGGCGACGCGGACGTCGTCGTCACCGGCGGCATGGAGTCGATGTCCCGCGTGCCCTACTACCTGGACCGCGCCCGCACGGGTTACCGCATGGGGGACGGCAAGATCGTCGACGGCATGATCTTCGACGGGCTCTGGGACCCCTACAACGACTTCCACATGGGCAACGCCGGCGAGCTGTGCGCCAAGGAGTACGCCCTGTCCCGGGAGGCCCAGGACGCCTTCGCCGCCCAGAGCTACGAGCGCGCCCGCGCCGCCATCGCCAGCGGCGCCTTCGAGCGGGAGATCACCCCCGTCGAGGTGCCCCAGCGCAAGGGGGATCCTTCCATCGTAGCCCAAGACGAGGAGCCGGGCCGCGGCGATCCCGCCCAATTCGGCAAATTGCGCCCCGCCTTCGCCAAGGACGGCACCATCACCGCCGCCAACGCCTCCACGATCAACGACGGCGCCGCCGCCGTGGTGCTCGCCAGCGAGGCGGCCGTGAAGCGCTTCGACCTCACGCCCCGCGCCCGCCTCGTCGGCTACGGCAGCGCGGCGCAGGCCCCGGAGTGGTTCACGACGGCGCCGGCGAAGGCCATCGAGCGCACCCTGGCGCGGCTCTCCCTGCAGACCCGCGACATCGATCTCTGGGAGATCAACGAGGCGTTCTCCTGCGTGACGATGGCTTGCACCCAGCTCGCCGGCATCGAGCCGGAGAAGGTGAACGTCCGCGGCGGCGCGGTGGCCCTCGGTCACCCCATCGGCGCCTCGGGGGCGCGCATCCTCACGACGCTGCTCCACGCCCTGGAGGACGAGAAGAAGAAGCGCGGCCTCGCCACCCTCTGCATCGGAGGCGGCGAAGCCGTCGCCGCCGTCATCGAACGCCTCTGAGCCTCCCGGGCCTCACGCCCCGCGCTGCGCAGACACAGAGCCAGAGCCGCAACCACGACGCACCGCATCCCGGCCGCTTTCCGGGTTTCTCTCGGCCTTTTCTCTCGACGCTGCGCCCACCGTCCGTCCGCTCCCGCGGACCAGCACCGCCGCACCCAGCACCGCCAGCACCGCCGCACCCAGCGAGGGCCGTCGCAGCCACCGTCCGTCCGCTCCCGCGGACCAGCACCGCCGCACCCAGCGAGGGCCGTCGCAGCCCGTGCAGGGCCGTCCCACCAGCCGACCTCTCGACGGCGGCCCGCTCGCGCCTTCGATCCGTGGTATCGCGAGCGCTTCGGAGGTCCTCATGGGAGCGGAAACCCTCATCGCCAGCGCCGCGCTGATCCTCGCCGTCCTCGCCCTCGTCCGGAGCTCACGGCGCGCCTCGAGCGCTCCGCCGCGGCACCCCGCGACGTCGACGGACCGCGCCGGCGCCAGCCCGGGCACCTACGACCGCCTCGTCGCGACGGTGCGCGCCCTCGAGCTCCAGGTGAGCGACCACGAGACGCTCCTCTGCTCCCTGGTGACCGAGGACGAAGCGCGCCACCTCTGGAACATCGCCAAGGACGAATCGACGCTCTACGAGCGCCACCCGGGCGTCGAGAGCGAGCTCCGCGCCCTGGTGCGGCGCGGGCTCGTCCGGAAGCGGGGCACGTTCCTGATCCACGAGCTCGCGCCCCGCTTCGACATCCGCGAGCACTTCGAGCTCACCTCCTCCGGGCACCTCCTCCTCGGCCTCCGCAAACACCTCGAGGGCGCCGACAGGAGGCCCGCCGAGTCGCTCCCGCCCGAAGCCTCGAGCACCAGCGGCCCCTCACGGGGCGACGGCCCCTTCCGAGAGGCCCCCCAGGACACCAGCCATCCGTAAGTCGCGGTCCGCGCGGGGCCCCGTGCGGCCCCGTGCTGCCCCGCGCGGCCCCGCGCCGCCCCTCGAGCCGCCCTCCCGAGAAACTCGACGAAATCTCTCCGGGCTCGTGAAGGTTCGGGGGCGGCCCCGACTCCAAGGGTTCGTTGCCGCCTCATCGACATCCGGCGCGCGTCGCGGGAACGTCACCGCCGGCTCCAGCGTATCGCGGCACGAGCTGGGGAGGAGGACGGACCGTTGACGATGAAGAATTCCCCTGACCTGGACCGCGGCCTCGTTCGGCCGCTGCACCGCACCCCCGCGACCCGCCGACGCGCCGCGGCGACGGCTCCCCTGTTGCTCTCCCTGCTGGCGCTCGCCTGCAGCGCTCCCGAGAGGAAGTTCGAGGAGCTGCAAGGAGCCGCCGGAAGCCCCAGCGGCGGAGCCGCATCCCACGATCCGTCTCGCGGCAGCTCGGGGGGGAGCGACACCGGGAGCGCGGGGAGCGACACCGGGAGCGCGGGGAGCGCGGGGAGCGACGGCGACGGCGACACGACCGACACCTGTGATCGGGGCACGCCGCCCGCCTGTTTCTCCTCCGTGGGAGAGCTCTGCGCCGCGGGCGTGCGCCAATGCACGGCGCAGGGGGAGTGGGGAGCCTGCGACCTCCTGGGTCTCTCGAACGATTTCGAGCACTGCGGCGACGGGTGCAACTCCTGCGACCCCGATCGGGCCGACGCCTGTTCCGAGGGGCTCTGCGCGTGCGGGAGCGGTGCAGCCTGCGGCCCCGACGAGCTGTGCTGCGACGACGGGGAGGGCGTCGGCTGCGTCGCGCCCCTGGACGACCCCCGCAACTGCGGCGGTTGTGGCCACGTCTGCACGGCGGACGCCGCCGACGAGCGGCCCGCCTGCGTCGACGGCGCCTGCACGACCCTGTGCATCGCCTCCAACGCTCGCTGCGACGGCTCCACGCTGCTCCGCTGCGGCGCGGACGGCGCCTGGACGGCGGAGGAAGAGTGCGCCCTCGGTTGCCGCGACGGGGCGTGCCTGAAGAAGGACGGGCAACCCTGCGGGAAAGCGGCGGAGTGCGCCTCCGGCAGCTGCAACGTGTTCTACGCGGATGGGGACAAGGACGGGTATCACGGCACCGCCACGTCCCTCTGCGGCACCTCGCCGCCCAGCGGTTACGCCACCACGTCCACGGACTGCTGTGACACGGACCCCAGAGCCTACCCGGGGCAGCCCTCCTTTTTCAGCACGAAGCGCACCGGGTGCGGCGGCTTCGACTTCGACTGCAACGGCACCGAGACCAAACAGTACACGGGTACGACGACCGGGTGCGGCAGCAGCGAGTCGTGCGGTCGCGGCACCAACGCCTGGCGGTCCGAGGTCCCCGCGTGCGGCGAGAACGGCTCCTGGAGCACGAGCTGCTCCCAGAGTGGCGCCCAGTGGTGCCCGTCGCATAGCGAGAGCCGCGCTCAGGGGTGCCGCTGACGACCGCACGCTTTTCGACAACCGAGAGCCTCAGAGCCGGACGCGTTCGCTCTTCGGATCGTAGAGGGGGCGCAGGGACGCGCGGGCGGGGTAGCGCCGGCCCGCGACGTCCACCTCCCAGGCGCCTCCGTCGAGCCAGTCCTGGGTGAGCGGCTCGCCGGCGTCCACCAGCGCGAGCCCCACGGCGCCCCCCAGCGTGAAGCCGTAGGACGCCGCCCGGACGTACCCGACGGGCCGCCCATCCCGGAGCACCACCTCCGCGTGGAAGAGCATGGGTTCGGGGTCCTCGAGGAGGATCTGCACCAGGCGCCGTCGCAGCGGTCCCGCCGCCTTCTTCGCCAGCACCGCGTCCCTGCCGATGAACCCGTCCGGCTTGTCGAGGTCGACGGCGAAGCCGAGGCCCACCTCGAGGACGCAGTCCGTGTTGTCGATGTCGTGGCCGTAGTCCCGGTAGGCCTTCTCCAGGCGCAGGCTGGAGAGCGCCTTCAACCCCGCGTGCCGCAGGTCGAAGCGGGCGCCCGCGTCGACGAGCAGCTCGTAGACGTGAACCGCCTGCTCCGTGGGCACGTAGAGCTCGTAACCCAGCTCACCGACGTAGGTGATGCGCAGCGCGAGGACCCGCGCGAAGCCGATCTCGATCTCCCGCGCGGTGCGGAACGGGAACGCCTCGTTCGACAGGTCCGCGCTGGTCACGCTCTGGAGCAGCTCCCGGGAGCGCGGCCCCTGCACGTTGATCTGCGCGTAGCCGGAGGTCACGTCCGTCGTGAAGACGTGCGCCCCGGAGGGGACGTGCCGCGCGAGCCACGTCTGCGCGTGCCGGTGGGCGGTGTCCGAGGCGACCACCAGGAATCGCTCCTCGTCGAGCTTGGTCACCGTGAGATCCGCCTCGAGGGTGCCCCCCTCGTTCAGCCACTGGGTGTAGGTGACGCGCTCGCAGGGGCCGTCGACGTCGCCGGTCGAGAGCCGATTCAACAGGCGCCCCGCGTCGCGCCCCTGCACGAGCAGCTTCGCCATGAAGGACATGTCCATCAGGATCACGCCGCGCCGCGCCGCCTCGTGCTCCGCCCGCCACTGGGGAAACCAGCGCGGCTTGCCGAAGGAGAGCGGCCCCGGGTCGGGGCGCGTGCCCTCCGGAGCATACCAATCCGCTCCTTCCCAGCCGCTCACGTCCCGAAAGTAGGCGCCCCGCGCCGCGAGGCGATCGTGCAGCGCGGACCGCTTGGCGCCCCGGGCGCTCTGCATCGTGCGCATCGGGTAGTGGCAGCGATACACCATGCCCAGGGACTCGACCGTGCGCTGACGCCGGTACTCACGGGTGGCTTGATGCGGCTGGAGCCGATCGACGTGCAGACCGGTGACGTCCATGTCGGGACGCCCGTGGAGCATCCAGTGGGCCATCAGGCGCCCCACCCCGCCGCCGGTGAGCACCCCGATGGAGTTGAGCCCCGCCGCCACGAAGAAGTTCCGGAGCTCCGGGGCCTCGCCAAGACAGGGCGCGAGATCCGGCGTGAAGGACTCGGGCCCACAGAAGAGCTTCTTCACCCCCGTCTCGAGGGTCACCGGCACGCGCCCCATCGCCCGCTCGAGGTAGGGGCCGATGCGCTCCCAGTCCGGCGGGATCTCACCGAACGCGAACTCCGCGGGCATCCCCTCGAGCCGCCAGGGCGCGCACTCGGGCTCGAAGAGCCCGACCATCAAGCCGCCGCCCTCCTCCCGGTAGTAGCCGTAGGAGCTCGGATCCTCGAGCACCGGCCAGGACTTCGACACCCCCGGGATCTCGTCGGTGATGAGATAGTAGTGCTCCGCGGCCTGGAGCGGCACGGTCACGCCCGCGAGGGCGCCGAGCTCGCGCCCCCAAGCGCCGCCGCAGTTGATGACCCTCTCCGCCTCGATGTCGCCGTGGGACGTCGTCACACCGGCGACGGCGCCGCCGCGCTTCCGGATGCCGGTGACCTTCACGCCCTCGAGGATCGTCGCCCCCTGGAGGCGCGCGCCCTTCGCCAGGGCCATGGTGACGTCGACGGGATCGACGCGCCCGTCGTCCTTCACGTAAAAGCCCGCGAGGACGTCGTCGATCCGCGCCAGCGGGAAGAGCTCCTTCACCTCCGCCGGTGAGATCTCCTCCACGTCCACGCCGCAGTAGCGGTTGAACGTCGCGACCCGGCGATACTCCTCCAGCCGATCGGCGTCGGTCGCCACCTCGATGAAGCCGATCGGCCGGAACCCCGTGCTCTGCCCGGTCTCCGCCTCGAGGCGCGCGTAGAGATCGCGGGTGTACTTGCGGAGCTCCGTCGACGTCTCGGAGAGCGATCCGAAGGTCACCATCAACCCGGCGGAGTGCCAGGTGGTGCCCGCCGTCAGGCGATGTTGCTCGAGGAGGACGACGTCCGGACACCCCATCTTCGCCAGGTGGTAAGCGACGGAGCAGCCGATCACGCCGCCACCGATGACGACGACGCGCGCGTGCGTGGGGATCTTCACGCCACCCGCCCGGAGCAGACGGTGGGCTCTACCTCGCGCTCGAGAGCCAACGGCACGAAATCAGTCTATCGTCGGGATGAGCGCTGGGCCACCGGGGACCCCGACCGCCCTCGCTGAGCCGCGCGCCCGCCGCGCCCCCTCCCATGCACAACCCCTACGCGCCCCCTCGGAACGAGCTCGCGGACGTGACGGACCCCCACGGCGCGCGCGGCGTCGCCCCCCACCCGGTGACCCTGTGGCTCCGCCGGCTGCTGGGCATCGTCCTGATCGTCGCCGCGCTGTTCCTGCTCGCCGTGGCCACGTTCGGCGTCCTGCAGGAGTACGCCGTCGACGGCTACGACTTGGAGGAGGTGTTGGCCATCCTGCTGATGGTCGCGACCGCCGGCCTGTGGCTGCGCGCGGCGGGCGCCTTCTGGCACGGGCGGCCCCGAGCCTGGCTGTGGCTCCTCGCCCCGCTCGGCGTCTTCCTGGGACTCTTCCTCCTGCTGACCCTCTGGGAGCTGGTGATCGGGCTCCCGTAAAGGGTCACTGACAGCTGGGATGCGTGCCCGCGCGGATGTCGTCGATGCGGAACCCCTGCGCGGCGATGGCGTCGTTGCAGGCCCCGTCCCCGATGGGCACCGTCACTTGAAACCTCAGGAAGTTCGAGAGGCCGCCGGCGATGCCGAGAGGATCGACGCAGACCACTCGTTCCTCCCAGCCGTCGGTGAAGTCCAGATCGACGCACTCCAGGCCCGTACACACCTGGCCATGGGTGGCTTCGCCCAGATCGGGGAAATCATAGTGGAACATGATGGCGGCCCTGGCATCGCCGCTCCGATCCGGCGTGACGAAGGGGACTTCGACCCCTGGCACCTGACAGCGAGAGTCCACCCCGAGCTCGAGGAAGGACTCTCCTTGAGGGGCCACCTCCTCGTCGGAGACCTTGGCGAACACAGGGGTCCCCTGGAAAGACCAGGGCACGTCCGGAGGCGTCTCGCTCTCCGCGTCACCGTCCAGGATTCCGTTCACCGGCGCGCATCCCGGCTCGTCGATGAGCTCGATGCTGTCCACGCGGCTGTCGAATCCATAGACAGCTGCGCAGCCACCACGCCCGACCTGCGCCCGAAGAACGACGTTGCTCCCACGCCACGCGGGAGGGAGACAAACCACGTCCGTCTTGGTCTCCAAGGAGCGCAGCGCGGCGACCTGAACGGCCCCGGTACTCGCCTGGTCGCGCAGCTGGAGATACAGGGTATCGGCACAGGAAGGCGAGCCGTTGCAGGCGCTGGAGCCATCGCCGTTCCCCGTCTGATAGGTCACGCGGAGGGCCGCCCCCGGCATCTGATCGGCGGTCGGCACGATGAAGGGCTGCGAAATGCTCAGATCACCAACGCCACACTGACCAGGGGCGTAAAAGTAAACGCTTCCCCCGTTGATGTTGACCCCCGCTGCGTTCAGCGCCCACTCGGAGTCGTCTTCGAAATCCCCATTGCGGATGCCCTCGACGGTGGCGCACCGGCCCTCTTCGTCGAGCACGATCTCGACGTCGTCCACCTGGAAGGTATCGAACGCACAGTTGTCGGGGAAAGCCCCCGCCTGGAACCGCAGGGTGTGCGTGCCTCCCAGGGCGGTCGGACCGACGCAGATCGAGTTGTTCCATGTCGGCGGCTTCGCGCCGTCGACGAGCACGTCGTGAGTGACGCCGCCGAGACGGACGGCGATCCTTCCACTGTACTGCGCCCCCGTCTGCCAGGCCTTGAAACGCAGCACCATCGGCTCGGCGGCCTCCCGGGGCGGCATCTCGAGCTCCTGGCTGATGTGCCCACCGTAGCAGAGCGCGTCGGGGGGCAGCTGACCGAAGAAGCCGTTCAGGTTGATCGTCGCCGCGCCCGTGACCTTCCAGACGGAGTCGTCGTCGAAGGCCCCGTTCCGCACGATGCCCCCCACCCACTCGCAGGTGTCGCCATTCAGCTCGTAGCCCGCCGTGCACCGCTCACACTGGTCGCCCGCCCGCAGCCCCTCACAGGCGCACACCGCGGTTCCCGAGGTGTCGTCGCAAGTCCCCGCCCCCGAGCAATCGTTCGTCTCGCAGCTCTCCTGGCAGGTGCCGTCGTCATCGTTGTCCTGATATCCGTCGGCGCATTCGCCGCACTCGGGGCCAGCGTAGCCCTCGTCGCAGACACAGACGGGCTCCTCCCCATCGACGGAGCACTTCCCGTGATCGCCGCAGTCGAGCCCGGCCGCGTCACAGGCGGCGGCGTGAGGATCGTCGCCTCCACTGCCTCCCTCTCCACCCTGTCCTTGACCACCACTGTCCCGCGGGGCTCCGAAGTATTCGTCGGTGTACTTGCTGGTGCACGCGGAGTATCCGACGAGCGCCACACAGGGGACCAGGATGAACGAGAAGCGCATGCCCGCGCAGCATAACCGATCTCCTCCTCTCCGCGAATCCGCACCGACCAGGACCCGACAAGGCTCTGCGGGCGACTCACATTGTGGGCATGGGTGGCCACGCTCGCCTCTCGCGTGGTTCTCTCCAGCAAGCGCCCTCGTCCATCACGACACTCGGCCATGAAACGTCCCCACCTTCGGGCTTTCTCTCCAGTGGCGGCACATGGTAAATGCGCTGCAATGAGTGGCTTATTGCTCCGCGCCAGCTGGTCCGGCGTCGCCCGATCCCGCGTCGCCTCCTGGGTGTCGCGCCTCGCCCTCCAAGCCGCCCTCGCGGGAGCTCTCGTCGTGGCGCTTCCCGACGACGCGGTCGCTCAGACCGCGGAGGAAGTGGCCGGCGCGCGCGAGTTGGCGCGTCAAGGCGCCGAGGCCTTCGCGGCGGGTGAGTGGCAGCAAGCCCACGACTACTTCGAGCGCGCGGAGAGCCTGTTCCACGCCCCGCCGCACCTGCTGTACATGGCTCGCAGCAAGGAGAAGCTCGGGGAGCTCGTCGAGGCGTTGGAGCTGTACAACAAGATCGTGCGCGAGCAGCTGGACTCCACGGCGCCGCGCGCCTTCGTCGACGCCCAGGAGAGCGCGGCCGAGGAGATGAAGGAGATCGAACCGCGCCTCGCCCGCGTGACCGTCACCCTCGAGGGTCCGGGGGCGGACCGAGCGGAGGTCTTGGCGAACGGCAAACCCGTGCCCGCGGCCCTCTTGGGCGTGCCGCGCCCGATGGATCCGGGGACCTACGAGTTCACCGTGGTGGCGGAGGGCGCCGAGGCGGAGCCCGTCGTCGTCACCATCGACGCCGGCGCGCGGGAGTCCGTCACCCTGCGGCTCACCGCCGTCGAGGCGGCCCCGCTGGCCCCCCCACCGCCCGCCGCGGAACCGGCGGATTCGGGCTCCTCACCCGTGCCCGCCTATGTCGCCCTGGGCGCGGGCGCGGTCGCCCTGGGCGTGGGGACGTTCTTCCTCATCGACCACCTGGGAAAGAAGGGCGACGCGGACGATCTCTTCAACGACCGCGGCTGCGCCCTCGACGGGGCCTGCACCGTCGCGGAGCAGAACGAGATCAAGGATCTGTCTTCGGAGGCGGCCACCTCCGGGACCCTGTCCATCGTGGGGTTCGGGGTGGGCGCCGCGGCCGTCGGCGCCGGGCTGTTCCTCCTGCTCACGAACGACTCCTCGACAGAGACGGCCCGCCAGCACAATGAACCCCACGTCCGCCCCGTCCTGGGCTGGCGGAGCGTGGGCCTGAGCGGGCGATTCTGAGCCGTCGCCGCGCTCCGGCGAAGGAGCTGACCGTCGAGAGGTCGGCCGCTCCTTCGTTGGCTCTTCAGTAGCCGAAGTCCGGAACCGTCGACTTCGGCTTCGAGGACGACGGGGTGCTGGGCTTGGGGCGCGCGGGCGCCGGCCGAGACGGCTTGGTGGTGGCGGGAGCGGTCGTCGAGGGCGGCGGCGCGGCGGCCGGCGTGTCGTCCTTCTTCGGCTCCTCCGCGGGCTCCGTGGGTTTCTCTGCGGCCCGATCTGCGGCTGCGGGCTCCACCGCCTTGGCGGGCGGCTCCTTGGCCTCGGCGGGCTCCGCGGGTTTCTCCGCGGCCCGATCTGCGCCTGTGGGCTCTGCTGCGGGCGCCTCTGCTGCAGCCACCTCCTCCGCCGTCAGCCCCTCCGTGGCCGCCACGGGCGAGTCCGCTCCGTCGTCTCCCCCGCTCGCGCTCCACCACGCCAGCCCGCCCCCCGCGAGGAGGAGCACGGCCCCGGTGGCGAGCAGCGCGGGGAACAGCGGCGCCTTCTTCGACGTGCTCGTGACAGTCTGGGACGCGGCCCAGTCGAGGTTCGTCGGAGAAGGGGACTTCGCTGCGGCCTCCACGCTGGTCGCCGCCGCGAGGAGCTCCGCGGGCGGGGTGCCGTCGGGCACCGTCCTCCCCCGGGGGCGCCAGCTGTCGATCGCCGCGATGAACTGCTCGGCGCTCTCGAAGCGCTCGGAGAGATCCCGCTTCATCGCCCGCTCGACGATGGCGACGAAGGCTGGATCGATGCCGGGGACGAGCTCCCGCAGATTCGGGGTCTCGCCGAGCACGATCTTGAACATGAGGTCGTTGAACGACTCCCCGTCGAAGGGCACCTGCCCGGACACCGCCTCGAAGGCGATCACCCCCATCGAGTACAGGTCCGACTGGTGGGTGACCCCACCGGCGCCCTTCGCCTGCTCCGGCGACATGTAATAGGGCGTGCCCATCACCGTGCCGGTGCGGGTCATGCTCATGTCGCCGCCGAGCGCGTTGAACTTCGAGATGCCGAAGTCGATGATCTTCACGAAGTCCGGTCGCCCCGCCTTCTCCTTGAGCACGAAGATGTTGTCGGGCTTGAGATCCCGGTGGACGATCCCCGCCCGGTGCGCGGCGTCGAGCCCCACCAGCGCCTGGCGCAGCAAGGGCCCGACCTCCTCCGGCGTGAGACGCCCCCGCCGCCGGATCCGGTCGGCCAGGGACTCCCCGTCCAGGTACTCCATCACCATGTAGCGGTCGCCGCTGGGCAAGGTGCCCAGGTCGAGGACCTCGAGGATGTGGTCGTTCCCGATGCAGCCCGCCGCCTGCGCTTCCCGCTCGAAGCGCTCCAGCACGCCGTTGGCCTCGCGGGCCCCCGCCAGGAGGACCTTGATGGCCACACGCCGGCGGATGAGCACGTTCGTGCCCTCGTAGACCGCGCCCATGCCGCCCTCGCCGATGAGACGCGTGATGGAGTACTTCCCGTCGATGACGAGACCGGGGGTGATTGTCATGGGCGTTGCACCATATCGAGTGGGGAGGCCGCCGACTCGGAGGGGCCGGCGTGGACCCGATGGTCCTCGACAGTATGCCTGAGTCCGCGTCCGGCCGCGACGAGGTCCCTGGTCCCACTCTCGACCACAGCCCTAAGCCCCGGAAATCCATGGCCAGAGCCTCACCGCGAGGGGCCTCCACGTCCGCCCCGTGCCCTCGGACATGCGCTCCCGAGGCAAGCAGGACGTGGGCTCGCCGCTCCCGTGCTCGCGTGCCCGGCTCCGTGCGGTGCGTGCACCCGACGACGGTTTCGGACATCATGTGCTCCATGTTGCGCACCAAGAGCATGCGCTCGCCGGTGGAGGCAACGGACGGTCTGCGCGTGCTCGTCGCCCGTTTTCGGGGCCACGGTGTGCCCCGGGGCGCCTACGACGTGTGGATGCCCAACCTGGCGCCCTCGGAGCGACTGCTCAAGGGGTTCCTGAAGGGCACGATCGGGTGGCCCGCCTTCCGCACCTCCTACCGCGCCCAGCTCGCCGAGCCCGCGCCCATCGACGCGGAGAACGCCACCATCAAGAACCACGGCCAGCGACACACGCTCCGGCTCCTGCGCTACCTGGCCGAGCGGGAAGACGTCACCCTCCTCTGCCACTGCCCGGAGGACGAGCCGCACTGCCACCGTCACGTGCTCCGCGCCCTGATCGAGAAGGCCTGAGCACCCGGCGCGCGCAGAGCCGTCGGTCCCTCAGCGCACGACCGAGTGCAGGCTGCCGTCCACGTCGTCTCCCGAGGGCGGCGCGATGTAACCGGGGGCGTCCGGGTCTCCCTCTTCCCAGCGCGCCCCCGCGTCGGGGACGAGCACTTCACCGGTCCTCGGATCCTCGAAGAGCTCCACCCCTGCGATGCGGTTGAGCAGCGCTGCGGCCCCCGAGCTCCCCGGCAAGCCCATCACCCGGACCTCCACGCCCTTCTCACGCCACAGGTCGGCGTACGCCACGAGCTCGTTCGGGTCCTCACCGCAGGTCGGCTCTCCGTCGGTGATGACCACCACCCGGAAGCGCTGCTCGAGCAACCCCAGCTCTTCCGCCTGCAGGATCGCGCTGTCCGCTTGCCGAAACGCCTCCCCGAGCGGCGTCGCCCCCGCCGGGTACGACACGGCGCTGTCCGCCCACTCCTCCTGGAACGAGCCACCCCGCTGAAAGTCGATCTGCCCCGGCTCGTGCAGGGCGGCCACGTTACAGCCGGCCTCCATCGGGAACAGCAGCGCGCCGATGGTGAGCTCCTCCTCGACGCCGACGATCGCCTGATCGATCGCGTTGCGGGCGATCTGCCACTTCGGCGTCCCCTCCCACTCGTACATCATGCTCCCGGAGCGATCCACGACCATCAAGACCGTGAGGTCCCCGCTCCCCAGGCTGCTCCTGTCCCGCTCGACGTTCGACGCCGACGCCGGCTGCGCTCCCTCGAGCCCTCCTTGCGCCTCCGGCTGGACCTCCACGGTGCAAGCGCACAGGGACAGGGACAGCGCGGTGACCGTCCCCGTCAATCTGCGGCCACTCAGTCGGCGACCAGCCAGTCGGCGACCAGCCAGTCGGCGACCAGCCAGTCGGCGACCAGTCAGCTTGTCGTCAGTCGGATTGCGGAGCGAGGCGGTGGAGTGCGTCATGGGCCCCACGTCGTGCAACCCCCGTGCCGGGCCTGGTCCCCGCCCTGTCCCCGCCCTGTCCCCGCCCGCATCGACGCGGACGCGCGCGTTCTCCCCTGGATCATGCCCGCCGCCCGCCCCGAACCTGCGTCGCGGCGTGGTCACTGGAAGACCCACGCCGGTGAGTCGAGGATCCATCTCCGCGAGGGCCGCGACGATTGCGGTCGAGCGAGCCGACCGGTCGAGTTCCGGTCGAGTTCCGGTCGAGTCCGGCGCCGCAAATAAGAAACGGCGCCCGAGCTCTCGCCCGCGCGCCGCCTCATGAACTGACGAAAAGAGCGACTTACTCGCCCGTGACGACGGTGCAGTTCTTGGCGTAGATGCCGAGGACACCGAAGTTCTCGCTGTCCACCGCCGCCACCTTCGAGATGCCGCCGGCCTTGGCCGCCGCCGCGATCGAGGCGTCGCCGAGACCCACGATGCCCAGGATCGAGCTCGCGCAGGACTTGCCGGACTTGCCGCTGAGCGCGTTGGACGTCGCAGCGGTGGCGCCGTTGGCACCCAGGTAGACCGTGCCGGTCACGGGCGCGTTGGCAGACATGGCGCAACCGCCAGTGAGGGTTGCGAGCAGCAGTGCAGCACTGAGATGTCGAATCATGTTCTTCCTCCTTGAACCGGAGGCAAGGGGGTAAGCGCCTCCGGTGTTCCACTCACGCCCGACTCGCGTCAGAGCATGAGGCGCCGGCAGATTATCGATCGACCGCCCATAAAGGAAGAGCTTTCTCACTCTCCACGAACAGTTCCATTCCGCGAGGACGAGAGCGCCCGCGCGAGGTCGCGCGAGGTCGCGCAAGATCGCCCAAGATCGAGCGCCGACCCCCATGAGCCAATCCGGGCCGGAGTGGGTCGAATTGCGCCAGATCCTGCGCCAGATCCCGCGCCAAGTCCTGCGCCAAATCCTACGACCGCGACGCGCGTCGACCGCGACGGAGCCCGCGGGTGCAGCGCTCCCCGCGCCCGGGATCGTGGCGGATCGTGAGGCCCCTGATTTCTATCATGAGCGCCCCGCTCCGGACGAATTCGTGTCGACGAGGCGCCTCTCTGCCCCGCCTACGAGGGAATCACAGATGTCCCACCTGTCCAAGGACGACGGAAAGCCCCCCCACGTACTGCGTGGTGAACGTCGCCTCGTCCTCCCCGGCGCGCAGGGCCGTACGCCCCTGGAGTACGCGAAAATCCGCACAAATCGCCCATCCGGGCGGCGGCGGGGGGCGGCCGACGTCGCGGCGCCGCTCGGCCTTCGTCCTGGTCCCCCCCCATCGATCGCGGGAGAGCCCGCAGAAATGCGCCCTCCCGTGGAGCAACGCGCCGAGGGCGTCGTGCGCGTCGACCCAGCTCACATCCGCATCCAAACGCGCACGTCCCCAACCGATCGAGAGGGAAGATCCATAACTCATCCCACGTAGATCTCTGTTTTGTCCTTCGGGATTGAAGCGTCCGGTCAAGGTCCACCCCGCGTGCCCGAGGATCTCGAGCTGTCGGTTGCCGCGGTTCCAGAAGTAGCCGACCTCGCCGCCGGGCAGCCGCGCCTCCGACGAGTACACCCCCCCTTCCCGTCGCAGCTCCCCCCGCAGCGCCAGCCGCGCCACAGGGCCCTGCGTTCCATCCACGAGCCAGATGCCCCCGAACCCCAGCTGCCCCGCGAGCTGGTACCGCAGCCCCTCGCTCCCGTACCCGATCCACAGCTCGTCGAAGTAGCGCCCCGAGAACTGCTCGAGGCGCAGCACCCCGGCGCCTCGCTCGTACAGGTCTCCGCCGCCGTTCCACACCGCGTCGTCGCGCCCGCCACCCTCGAGGAGCGCCGCGCTCCCGCGCACCCCCAGCCCCCGCAGGGCGAACCCCGCCGCCTTCGGGGTCCGCGGGGAGAGCACGGGCTTCGGTGGCGCTGGCTCCGATGGCGGCAGCGCCAGCTCTGCTGCCGGCGACGCTGGTTCTGCCGTTGACGCCGCTGCATCCGCGACGGGCGGGGGCTGCGCCCCAACCCCCACACACAGCGAGCTCACACAGAGGAACGACCGCATCCAGAGCCGCAACGTCATCCGGCCCCTTCTAAGCGTATCCGACCACCCCAGCAAGGCGCCCGGCGACGCCTTACCCCCCCCTCCGCATCCCCGAACCGTGCGGCGCGACCGCGCTCAGGGACAGCTCGCCTGCACCGTCCCCGCGCAGGCGTCGATCGTCGGGTTCCCGCTGATGTTGCAGATGCGGATCCCGGTGCCGCAGGGGCTCTCGCGGATCGTGGTCCCCGTGACCGTCAGGTTCTGCAGGGTCACGTTCGACGACGGCGTGTGCTCGTTCGTGCGGTGCGCGATGCGGACCTCACCGCCGCCGCTCACGGTGCCTCCGACGGCGCCGATGCGCGTCTGGTGACAGTTCTCGAGCAAGATGGCGTTGTTCCCCGTGTCGGCGATGTCCACCTCGTCCACGGTCAGCCCGCCGCTGTCGGAGACGCAGAAGATGCCCCGCCCGCCGCGCCGGGCGCGCACCTTCCCCACGTGGATGTTCCCCGCGGGCCACGCCGCCCCATCTCGCCCCGCCTCATTGGCGACGCGAAATACCGCATAGCCTTGTCCCGTCGCCACGTCCTCGCCGTCCACGAGCCCCACCTCGGCGTTGATGGTCGCGTTGAGGAGCAGCCCCGCGTATCCGACATTGCGGGCGACGACCTGCCCCACGGTCAGGCCATCGACGCCGTAGGTCTCCACGCCGTGGTTGCTCGTCCCCGAGACGTAGACGTCGTCGATGCGGATGTTCCGCACACGGTTCGAGCGGCCCCAATCGTTGCTCTGGGGGTTGTTGTCGATGCGGATCCCGAAGCCCGAGTTCACGCGGATGTCGATCTTGCCGAGGTGCAGATCGCTCACCTCGCGGAAGAACATGGTGTAGAGGGGCGCGCCCGTGATCGTCGCGCGTCGAATCTCGATGTGCTGACGATTGCGCGCGTAGAGGGGCGCCTGATCTCCGCTGCCCCCCGCGTTGGTGACGTCGATGGTCCCACACAGCTCGAGGGTCGTGTAGCTGGGGAGCTCGATGCGCTCGTTCGAGCCGACGCTCCCCGAGCCCTCCACGACGACGCTCTGCTTGCTGGTGCGCCCCGAGGAGAGCCGCGCGAAGGCCCGCTCGAGGGCCGCCTTGATCGACGGACGGTTCTCGGCGCCGCCGCCCAGACCTTCGATGGTCCAGCTCCCGCCGCTCCCGGTGACCCGCACGTCGGGGTTCGCGATGCTCGGGCACGTCTCGGGCAGCGGCTCTTCGTCGTCTTCGTCGTCTTCTTCGTCGTCGGCGCAGGTCCCCCCGGCGCAGATCCCGTCGCAGGGCTGGTCGCAGCCGCCGCAGTGCGCCGAGCTCGTCTGGACGTCCACGCACGCCTCCGAGCACTCCGTCAGCCCCTCAGGGCACTCGCTCACGCACCCGCCGCCCACACACAGCTCACCGGCCGCGCACGCCAGGCCGCACCCGCCGCAGTGCTCCCGATCGGCCGCCGTGTCCACGCACGCCCCCGAGCACTCTTCGAAGGGCGCCCCACAGACGCAGACGCCCTGCTGGCACTCCCCGGCGCCGCAAGAGACCACGCACGCGGCCCCGCCCCCGCTGCCGCCCCCGCTCCCTGGCATGTCCCCGCCGCCGACGTCACCGCCGCTCCCCGTTTGGCCGCCGCTGCCGCCCTCCCCGGCGCCTCCGCCGACGTCGCCACTACAAGCGAGCAAGAGCCCCGCGAGACCGCCCAACACCACGCCCCGGAGGACACCGACCTCACGACCACTTCGCCCCAGCTTCATCATTCCACTCTCACTCCGCAAAAAGAGCCCAGGGCGCCGCGCCCGTACCCACACAAGGGGCACCACGCGCAAAACCTTTGCCCCATTCGCCCCCTCCCCGCGGCTTTCCTCGGTCTTCCCGCGTCACTCGAGCCCGCGCACCCCACGGCCTCCCTTCACTCCAGCCCGCGCACCCCACGGCCCACGCCTCACGCGGCCAACGCACGCCGCGGCCCACGCTTCACGCTGCCAGCGCACGCCACGGCACGCTTCACTCCAGCCCGCGCACCCCGCGGCCCACGCTGGCCGCAAGGCGTTCCAGCGCCCCGTGACGGACCTCCAGCCCGCGCACCCCACGGCCCATGCCTCACGCCGCCAGCGCCGGTCAGCCATACTTCGTGCTCGGGGAGGGGGTCACGGCTACCTGCCGCGCGACCCCGTCCCCACGCCGCGCACCGCAGGCGCCCCTGCGGGCTCCCGCTCTGGCCCCGCACCACGCGCCGCTCACCTTCCACACACATGTCCACGAGGGGATCCGTGCAGGTCCCCGGTTCGTCCGCGGCGCAGTCCCGGCCTCCGGCGAGCCCCGTGAGGGCGTCGATCGCGCACACCCCGAAGTCGTGGCCATCGTCGGCGCGGCACTCGCCGCTCTCCTTGACCATGAGAGCCCAGGCCTCGTCGGAGTTGCGCCCGCCCGCAGCTCCGCTGCGCGCTCGCGGAGCGACTTCGAGCCACCGCGCGGCTCCGTCGGTCGCGCGCGGCGCAACCTCGTCCCGCCGCGACGCTCCGCTGTGCCCACACGGAGCGCCTTCGAGCCACCGCGCGGCTCCGTCGCCCCCTCGCGGAGCGACTTCGAGCACGCGCGGAGCGACCTAGCCCCCGCTCGGGGCTCCCTTGCCCGGTCGCGGAGCAGCTCGACGCCGAAATGACGCTGCTCCACCAGAGGTCCCCTCGGCCAAGACGGACCTCCCCTGACAAAATGACTTCCCCCCCTTCGTTCACACCCAGGGTTCCCCTCGATTTCCCTTTGAGTTCCCCTCGTTCGAGACGCTCGGTCCCCTCGAACGCGACCTCCACCCCCCTCGAGCATCACCAGCCCTTCCCTCGCGCAGAACCTCCGGTTCCCGCGAAAAACAGCTGAGGTCTCCTCCAAGGGGGGCGTCGCGGCCGAGGGGAGGGTCGTGCTCGA
>Ga0207873_1002009_pt1 | contig 17775 bp, 23 predicted proteins | sample BGWIniCompost_FD_187373 | JGI IMG/M metagenome (GOLD analysis project Ga0207873, IMG submission 187373) | Cellulose adapted compost microbial communities from Newby Island Compost Facility, Milpitas, CA, USA - BGW Initial Compost (SPAdes)... ...
AGCGCAAGCTGGTGCTGGTGCCGCGCGAGACGCCGCTTTCCGTCATCCACCTCGAGAACATGCTCAGGCTTGCGCGCCTTGGCGTGGTCATCCTGCCGCCGGTGCCTGGGTTCTATGAGCATCCGAAGACCGTCGACGACATGATCGATTTCGTGGTCGCGCGCGTGCTCGATCATCTCGGCGTGCCGAATGCACTCGGTCCGCGCTGGGGCGCGGCGGGTTGAATCAGAGCGCGAAGGCCATCGACCAGTAGCCGGGCAGGATGTAGACCGGCGCCCAGGCGAGCGCCGAGGCGCAATCGGCGGCGATGAAAAGATCGCGCCGCATGCCGGCAGCGCCCGCGACCGCGGGCAGGAAGGGCCGGGCCGGGCCGACGAAACGTCCCGCCGCAATGCCGATCACTCCCCATTTCTCGAAGAAGCGATGCGCGGCGGCAAGCTGTGGCTGCCAGCGGCGGAAGCCGGGCCGGTCATGCATGCCGTGCTCCAGCGCCCGTCCAATGAAGAAGCTGCTGACATCGCCGGCAATCGCGCCTGCCGCGGCAAAGACCAGCAGCGGCAGCAGCGGCAATTGCAGGGCGCCCGCCAGGCCGGCGAGCGCGAACAGCATGACGGCGCCCGGCATGAGCACGCCGATGACGAAGAACGATTCGAGGAAGGCGACGCCGCACACCACCAGGAAGATCCAGTGCGGATGCTGGGCGAGCCAGGCGGTGGCGCCTGTCATGAACTCGGTCATCGGATGCTTCAGTGCTCCCGCCAGACGTCGCTGTCCTGCGACGCGGCGAGCTGGCCGGTCGTCGCGCGCAGCCGTTGCGACAGTATCCATGCCAGCGACTGGAAGAAACGCCCGAAGAATCCCGGGTTTTCGTTGATCAGCGCCTGCACCTCGGCGCGGCGGATCAGCAGGACCTCCACGTCGGTGCCGGCCACCAGCGTGACCGCGGCCGGTTCATCCTCGATGAACGACATCTCGCCGAAGATCTCGCCGGCGGAACATTCGCCGATCTCGATGCGGAACTCGCCGTGCACGCGGCAGACCTTCACGCTGCCGCGCGCGACGACCAGGATGCCGGTGGCGCGCGCCCCTTCCTGCAGGATCACTTCGCCTGCAGGGAAGGTCCTGCGGCCCGCTCGTGTCGCAAGCGCCTGCCACTCGGCATCGCGCAGGTATCTGAATGGCTTGTCCATGCCTTTTCCCTCCGTCCCTGAATGAAGATGTCGAACGCCGCGCCTACTCCTCGCGATTGATCATGTGATGCGCGGTCATGGTGAGGCCCTGCATGAGCCTTTCCTCCACATGCGGCGGAATCCCGCGCTCCTGGATCGCGACGTTCATGCAGTACAGCCACTGCGCGGCCTGGTCGCGGCCAATGGGGAAGGGCAGGTGGCGGAAGCGCAGCCGTGGATGGCCGCGGCGCTCGTGATAGAGCGCCGGTCCGCCCGTCCAGCCGGACAGGAACTCGTAGAGCTTGTCGCGCGATTCCGCGAGGTCGGCGGGATGCATGGCGCGGATTTCCTGCGCGCGCGGGTCGCGGTCCATGACATCGTAGAAGGCATCGACCAGCGCGCGCACGCCCTCGGCGCCGCCCAGCAGCTCGTAAAGCGTCTGCGGAGAGAAGGCCGTCACAGCGACTTCATCACGGCGTAGGCCGCGGCCACCGTGGCGGCGATGTCATCGCCGCTGTGCGCCGTGGACAGGAAGCCCGCCTCGAAGGCGGATGGCGCGAGGTACACGCCGTGCTCGAGCATGCCGTGGAAGAAGCGCCTGAAGCGCTCCACGTCGCAGGCCATCACTTCGCGGAATGAGGTCACCTGCTTCTGCTCGGTGAAGAACAGCCCGAACATGCCGCAGACCTTGTTGATCACCAGCGGCACGCCGGCGCGCTTCGCGGCATCTTCCAGCCCGCCGCAGAGCTGTTCGGTGAGCGCGTCGAGCCGGTCGTGGAAACCGGGTTCGCTGACGATGTCCATCATCGCGAGGCCCGCCGCCATCGCCACCGGGTTGCCGGACAGCGTGCCGGCCTGGTAGACCGGGCCGAGCGGCGCGATCGAGGACATCACCTCGCGGCGGCCGCCGAAGGCGCCCACCGGCATGCCGCCGCCGATGATCTTGCCCAGCGTGGTGATATCCGGGGTGACGCCGTAACGCTCCTGCGCACCGCCGCGCGCGACGCGGAAGCCGGTCATGACCTCGTCGATGATCAGCAGTGCGCCGTGTTCGTCGCAGACCTCGCGCAGGGTTTCGAGGAAGCCGGGCAGCGGCGGGATGCAGTTCATGTTGCCGGCCACGGGCTCGACGATGATCGCGGCGATCTCCCTGCCGATTTTCGCGAACACCTCGCGCACCTGGGCGGCGTCGTTGTAGTCCAGGGTGATGGTGTGTTCCGCGGCACCCGCCGGCACGCCCGGCGAGGTCGGCACGCCGAAGGTCAGCGCGCCGGAGCCGGCCTTCACCAGCAGTGAATCGCCGTGGCCGTGGTAGCAGCCCTCGAACTTGACGATCTTGTCGCGGCCGGTGTGGCCGCGGGCGAGGCGAATGGCGGACATGGTGGCCTCGGTGCCGGAATTGCACATGCGCACCATCTCGATCGAGGGAACGAGCTCCGCCACCTTCTTTGCCATCGCGGTCTCGGAAGGCGTCGGCGCGCCGAAGGACAGGCCGTTTTCCACGGCCTTCAGCACTGCCTCGCGCACCTTCGGGTGGTTATGGCCCGCGACCATCGGGCCCCAGGAGCCGACGTAATCGATGTAGCGCCTGCCATCCACGTCCCAGAGGTAGGGACCATCCGCGCGCGCGATGAACAGCGGCTCGCCGCCCACCGACTTGAAGGCCCGCACCGGCGAGTTCACGCCGCCGGGAATGTATTGCTGCGCGTCATGGAACATCTGGCTGGACAGCGGGGATTTCATTGCAACTCCTTGAAAAGGCGGGGCAGGAAGGCTGGGTATGCTACCCGAAGCCGCCGCTTCCATTAAGGGAGCGGCGGTTTTATCGCCAGAAATGGTCAGGCGGGCCTTGACAGTTGCCGATTCGCAAACTACTTTAAAATTCAAAGTAATTTGCGGGAGCTGAAATGCACACTGAATCGGCAAGAGAAGACCTGGCGTACCTGCGCCAGCTGATCGAGGACACCCGCCAGGCGACCTACGTCAGCGGGCAGTACTTCATAGTCTGGGGCGTGGCCGTGGGCCTTGGCCTGGTCGCCACCTGGCTGGGCCTGCGCGGCGAGCTGCCCATTTCAATTTTCCTCGCCTGGATCATCTGCATGGCCGCCGGCGGTCTCGGCACCTTCCTGCTGGTGCGCGCCGAGCGCAACCTGCCGGTGCAGACCCATGCCAGCCGCGTCATCGGCAAGGTGTGGATGACCATGGGCATCAGCATGATGGTGCTGTTCTTCGCCGGTGCGGCGACCGGCCGCATCGACGGCCACCTGATGCTGCCGTTGTCCTGCCTGCTGATCGCGGGGCCCTTCTATGTCACCGGCCTGCTGGCGCGGCTTTACTGGATGCAGTTCCTCGCCTTCGCCTGGTGGCTGGGCGCGGCGGTGATGCTGCTGTGGCCGGGCATGTACAACCTGCTGCTGATGGGCCTGTTGCTGTTCGCGCTCTACGTGGTGCCGGGAATCATCCTGGTGCGCATGAACCTGCGTGCCGAGCGGAGCCTGCCGTGAGCGACTTCGACTACAGCCAGCTCGACGACCTGATCCACTCGCGCATCCGGCTGGCGGTGATGGCCATGCTGGCGGGCGTGGAGAAGGCCGAGTTCACCTACATCCGCGACAAGGTGAACGCCACCGACGGCAACCTCAGCACGCACCTGCGCAAGCTGGAAGACGCCGGCTACGTGAAGATCGACAAGCGCTTCGCGGGCCGCCGGCCGGTGACCGACGTCGCCCTCACGCCGCAAGGGCGCAAAGCCTTCGCCGCCTACCTCGAACGGCTGGAAAGCCTCCTGCAACCTGCAACCCCGGGAGATGAGTCATGAACAGCACACGAAAGATCATCGGACAGCTGCTTTACGTCGCCGGCATCCTGCTTTCGCTGGTGACCTTCGTGGCCGGCGCACTGCCGGTGAAATGGGGCATCGTGGCAATGGCCGCCTGCTTCATCGTCGGCTCGGTGTTCTGGCCGGGCTGGGACGGACGCACTGACAGGAGCGCATCATGAACGTTGCAACGACCTTCCAGGAGCATTCGCTGGAAGCGCAGCGCGAGGCGTTCGCGCGCAGCCCGTTTCTCGCCATGCCGCTCGCGGGCATCATCGCCTGGAGCCTGATCGGCGTGGCCGGTTACATGCTGCCGACGGGGCTTGCGATCTGGGCGCTGTTCATCGGCACCGGCGCGATCTTCTCGCTGGGCCTGCTGGTCGCCAAGTTCACCGGCGAGGACCTGCTCGGCAAGACCCGCAAGGGCAACGAGTTCGACCGGCTGTTCATGGGCGGCGTGCTGATGTCTTGGCTGGTGTTCGCCATCGCCGTGCCCTTCCTGCGCGCGGAACCCAGCTCGCTGCCGCTCACCGTCGGCATCCTCGCCGGGCTGATGTGGATTCCGTTCGGCTGGATCGTGCGCCACCCCGTGGGCCTGTTTCATGCGGTGACGCGCACCGTGCTGGTGCTGGCGGCATGGTACCTGTGGCCGGAGCAGCGCTTCGTCGTCATTCCCGCGGTGATCGTCGCGGTCTACTTCGCCAGCATCGCCATGCTCGTGGCGCGCTGGAAGAAGATGGCATGAGCGCCGGCGCGCCGGTCAGCGAGCGCATCACCAGCCTCGACGTGATCCGCGGCTTCGCGCTGTTCGGCATTCTCGTCGTCAACCTGGCGCATTTCAGCAATCCGGTGAGTGTGCCTGCCGCGCCGCGCATCGACAGCGCGCTGGATGCGAGCCTCGCCTGGCTGGTGGCGTTCGCGGCACAGGGCAAGTTCTATCCGCTGTTCGCGCTGCTGTTCGGCGTGGGCTTCGCCCTGCAGCGCGAGCGCACCACGACAGCGACCTGCGTGCGCCGCCTGCTCGTCCTGCTCGTGATCGGCGTGTTGCACGGCGTGTTCATCTGGGCGGGCGACATTCTCACCGCCTACGCGCTCGCCGGCTTCCTGTTGCTGCTGGTCGGCAACGCCGCGACGCGCAGTCTCGTGTTGCTTGCGGTGATCATCGCGATGCTGCAGCTCGGGCTTGCGCTGCTGATGCTTGCCAACGTCTCGTATGCCGAGCCCTGTCTTGCCGGGTTGCCGGTCGCGCACTGCGACGATCCCGGAACCATCGCGATGATCGACGGCATGCGCATGCAGCGGCAGGCGGTGGAAGATCTCGCCGCGGTGGCTGTGCAGGCTTATCGCGACGGCAGTTACCTGGACGCGACCATCGCGCGCGCGGCGGAGTACTTCGTGATGCTGGGCAATCTCGCCTTCTTCGGCGCGCAGATACTGTTCATGTTCCTGCTGGGTGCGCTGCTCGGGCGGGCAGGCGTGTTCGCGAACCCGGAGGCTCATCGCCGGTCGCTCACGGGCATACTGCTGCTGATGATGCTCGTGGCGGTGCCGCTGTCGGTGCATTACGCGAATCTCACCGCCGACAGTGCGTTCCGTGATTTCCTCGGCGCGCGTTTCGCCCAGGGCTTCGCGGTCAACCTGGTGGCAGGCACGCTGTTCGCGCTCGGTTACGCCGCCGCCATCACGCTTGCGTTGCGGACGCGCGCGGGCAAATGGCTGGAGAGTCTCGCACCGCTCGGGCGGCTCGCGCTCAGCAACTACCTGCTGCAATCCATCGTCTGCACCTGGCTTTTCTACGGGCATGGGCTCGGCATGATGCGCGCGGAACCGGGATTCGCGATGGAATTCCTGATCGCGCTGCTGTTGTTCGGCGTGCAGGTGGCGGCGAGCCACTGGTGGTTACGGCGATTTCATTTCGGCCCGGCGGAATGGGCCTGGCGGGCAGTGACCTATGGCAGGCTGCCGGCCTTCAGGCGGCGCGCCGCGTTTGCCTGATCGTCAGCCGAAAGCACCGGCAAGCGCTCGTGCCGCCTGCTCGATTTCCTGAAGGGAAGGCCGGTCGAATACTGCGGAGATGACAGCCGCCATGTCGGCGCCGGCAGCGGCGACGTCGGCGATGTTGTCGCGGTCTATGCCGCCGATGCCGCACATCGGCAGGCCAAGATGCCGGGCCTCGGCAAACAGCGTGAGCGGCGCACGCACCGCATCGGGCTTGATCGATGAAGGGAACAGGCTGCCGAAGGCGATGTAATCCGCGCCGAGTTCACGGGCGCGCCGCGCCCGCTCGAGTTCGTCATAGCAGGAAATGCCGATCACCTTGCCGGTTCCCAGCGCTTCCCGTGCGGCAGCGATATCACCGTCATCACGGCCGAGATGCACGCCGTGCGCATCGCATGCCTTCGCGAGCATGACGTCGTCGTTGATGATGAACGTCGCGCCATGCTCGCGGCAGAGTGCGGCAAGGGCCTTTGCTTCTCGCAGGCGCCTCTCCTGGTCACCTGACTTGTCGCGGTATTGCACCAGCCGCGCGCCGCCGCGCAGCGCGGCCGCGACGCTGTCGGAAAGGCCGTGACGCGCGCAGAGCGCGGCATCCGTGATGACGTAAAGGCCGTGGAGTGCGTTCATCGCCGCGCCGGGATGCGCTGGCCGCGGCCGAGCTGCCAGCCTTCGGCGATGGCGCGCTGGGTGAAGCGCTGCGCGGCTTCCACCGCCGCGGGAATGTCGTCGCCCAGCGCGATGCGCGCCGCGATGCTGGCCGCGAGCGTGCAGCCGGAGCCGTGATGCTCGCCGGCGGTACGCACCCAGGACCACTCGTAGTTGTCGGTTTCACCGACCAGCAGATTGCGTACGTCCTCGGTGTCCTCGTCGCCGCCCTTGGCCAGCACCCAGCGCGGCCCGTGTTCCAGCAGCCGGCGCGCCTTGTCCTCGCGGCTGCCGTCGTCGCCCGCCAGGGCGCGCAGCTCGGCGGCATTCGGCGTCAGCACGCTGCTGCGCGGAAGCAGCTGCTCAAGGTAGATCGCGGCGATGTCCTGCGCGGCGAGTCGCGCGCCGCCGGCGGCGACCAATACCGGGTCGGTGACCACCGGAATGCCGGGATGGGCTGCCAGCAGCGCGCTGACCTCGCGGGCGATCTCGGCGGTGCCGAGCAGCCCGAGCTTGATGGCCGCGACCGGCATGTCGGCGAGCACGGCTTCCGCCTGGTCGCGCACCAGCTTCGCGGGCATGGGCTCGACGGCGTAGGCGTTCACCGTGTCCTGCACGGTCAGGCAGGAAATCACCGGCGCGGGATGACAGTGCAGCGCGGTGACGGCCTGGGTGTCCGCGCATATACCTGCGCCGCCGGATGGATCGTTGCCGGCAATGATGAGTACAACGGGCGGAATTCGGGTTGTCGTGGTCATGCGGGCATCTTATCAAACGGGCAGGTTTGACGGCGCCCGCGCCCGCACGGACAATGCGCGCTCTCCCGAGCCTGATGCGGATGGTTGCGAGTCGATGAAAGCCTACATGTGCGTGATCTGCGGATTCATTTACGAGGAAGAGAAGGGCCATCCGGAAACCGGCATTCCGCCCGGAACTCGCTGGGAAGACGTGCCGCTCAACTGGCAATGCCCCGACTGCGGCGCGGGCAAGGAAGATTTCGAGATGATCGAGATCTGATCATTTGCAGTGCACCGCGGCGAGGCGTAGCCTTCGCCCCCGCGGTATCACTGGAGTCTGCTGTTGTCGCGTTTCACCTCACTTCTGCACGAAGCCTCCCCCGGGCGGCATTTCTGCCAGATTCACCATTCCCCTGAATCGCTGGATCGCGCGGTGTTCGAGTACGCCTCGCAGGGACTGGCGCGCGGCGAGGGCGTGGCATTGGTGATTCCGCCGCAGCGGCGCGCGGCCGTCGAGGCCATGCTGCGGGAAGCCGGACTGTCGCTGGGGGAATCGATCGCCCGCCTGCAGCTCCATCTGCTCGATGCCGATGAAATGCGGACGCAATGCCAGCGCGATGGCGTGCCCGACTGGACGCTGTTCAACGGCGCCCTCGACGGGCTGGTCGAGCGCTTCCGCGCGGCAGGCTTCCGCCGCTTCCGCCTGTACGGCGAGATTTCCGATGGCATCTGGGAAAGCGACCCGGAACGCGCCATCGCCTTCGAGGAGCTGGCCGCTCGCGCGGCCGCGGAAAGGAACATCCCGGTGTTCTGCGGCTATCACATCGAGGCGCTGTCGGCGCAAACCGCGCTGCAGCCCATCCATGAACTCGGCCGCGTGCACACCGACGTGCTTGCCACGGAGGAAGACGAAGCGCTGCGCATCGCGCTGGATGCGGCGAGCAGGGAGATGCTGGGCGCGCCGCTGTCGGTGATGCTCAGCAACGCTGGCGGCAGGCGCGAGCCTGGCGAGCATCGCCTGCCGCTGTCGCGGCGGATCGTGCTGTGGCTGCGGCGGACCATGCCGGATGCGCTGTCACGCGTCCTGCGGCGCGCCGAACATCACTTCCGCGGTGCTTCTTCCCCGGAAACCTTGCGCACCTCGTAACCTGCCTCGCGCAACAACGTAACCAGCCCGTCCTCGCCGACGAGATGCAGGGCGCCGACCACCAGCATCACGTCACCCTTTTCCGTGGCGAGCATCCTGCCGATCTCAGCCGCCCAGCGGCGGTTGCGTTTCACCAGCAGCGCCTCGCGCAGCAGCGGGTCTGCCTGCATTTCCTCGTCCGCGATCTGCGCAAGCGTGTTCTCGTCACCGTCCAGCCAGGCGCGCATCAGCCGCGCGAGCTCGGGTCCTGCATTGCCGCTTTCGGCGATGGTCTGCTCCAGCAGCGCGAGTTGCCGCTCCATGGGCAGCGCATCGAAGATGCCGAGCTGTTCGCGTACCGTTTCCAGCCCCGAGGTGCGCTTGCCGTCCTTCTGCGCGCGGGTCATGAAATGCAGGTCCACGCCGTGCAGCGGCGAGTAGCCATGGTGGAGCAGGGTGAAATTCATCAGCTGCATGGCCACGAACCACGGTTCGTAGCCGTTCATCTGCGCCGCATCCGTACCGTACTTGCGCAGCAGCGCGGCAAGTTCCTGCAGGGTTTCGTCGTCGACCACATCGGCGAGCTGCCGGCCATCCGCGAAGCGCGCCAGCTCGAGCGCGGTGATGGCGGCGGCAGGGCCGGTGAAGTCCTGCGGCGCGATCTCGAAGACGAGATGGCCGGCCGCGGCATAGGCGTGCTCGATGCGCTCATCCAGCGGGTAATCGGAAGGACGCAGGGTGTGCACCGAGCCGAGCAGCCAGGCGTTGCCATGCTCGCCTTCCACGCGGAAGAGCAGCGGGTCCGCCGCAAGCGGCAGCTGCCAGGCCAGCAGAACGACGAGCAACAGGCAGCGCGCGCGTTTCATGGCTGCGCCCCGCTGGTGCCGGCGAGTCTCGCCAGCCAGGCGATGTGCGCGGACAGTTCCAGCGAGCTCGTCCACTTGTAGGCGAGGTTCAACGTCTGCCCCTGCGCGTACACGCCATGGCCGCGATACACCGTCACGCGATGATCGCGCAGCACCTCGGAGATGAGTTCCGGCGAACGGGCGACGTAATCCTCGTAAGGCGCGGCGATGACAGGCACGCGCGGGAAGTAGTACGCCCCTTCGAAATCCACCGGCACGAAATCCTCGCCGTTCAAGGTCATCGCGATGCTGTGCGGGCCGTGACTGTGAAGCACCGCGCCCGCGCCCGGATTCTTCCGGTAAACCAGCAGGTGCATGGGCGCGTCCAGCGAGGCGCCGTCGCCGATCTCGCCGTCGATGTTGCAGCGGATGAGGTCGCCGGGTTGCAATGTGTCCGCGCAGCAGCCCGTCGGCGTCACCCAGATGGTGTCGCCGTCGCGCACCGAGGCATTGCCGCTGTGCGAGTCATTCAGCCCGTGCTGGCGCAAAAGCCGGTAATATCTGACCAGTTCTTCGCGTGGATCCATGCCTGTCCAAGAGGTTCGTATGAGAAACGCCATGTTAGCCGCGTGCCGCCATCCCAGCCACTGGCTGCTGCCGTTGCTGCTGGTGCTTTCCGGCTGCGCGACGCGCGAGATGCTGCACGAGTTCCCGCCCGAGCTCGCCCTGCCGGCGCGCAGTGACGCCGCGGTCAACTACACTCTGGTGGTCGACGAGGATGCGCCGGAGCGCTGGGAACTGCTTGGCGGGCAGAACGCGCTGGTGGCGAGTTTCAGCTGGGAGGCGCACATCGCCGAGGCTTCGGGATCGAACGTGCGCGAAGATCGCGTGCTCGATGGCGTCAACGGCCGCGCCTACGTGTTCCGCTATCCGGCCAGCATCGGCAGGTCCAGCGTCTACTCCGAGGCCATGATCGAGCCGCGCGTGAACATCCACGACGCGGAAAACGGCGCGCGCATCGGGCAGATCGATCTCCGCCTGGGTTACCAGCATCGCATCGAGGGCACCTGGCGGGATCGCAACCTGCTCTGGCAGATCCGCACGCTGGAATCGCGGCGCGTGGAGCGCGATACCGAGGAAGGCAAGGTCGAGGACGTCTATCCCGCCGCGCAGCTGATCGAGTGGACCGTGGGTTCGGATTCGGGATTGAAGATCTACGCCGGGCGCAAGGTGAAGGGCGGCGAGACGCAGGAATTCGGCATGCCGGTGTTCGAGATGACCGCGGAGCGGCCGCTGACGCGCGCCGAGCTCGGCGACGTCGTGGTGCTGCTGTTCGCCACGCTCGGCCTGCAGCAGCCGCGCGGCTGATTCATCGCGCGACCCGCTCCACGTCGGTGTCGATGCGGCCGTCATCGTGGAGTTCCAGCCAGCGATAGCCGGGTGCCTCATCACTGATCGCGTAAGTCGCGCTGCCAGCCACGAACTGGCTGCTGGTAGAAGGCGCGCACAGGTAGCGCACGCCGTTCACTTCTCCATCCCAGGTCTGGTGCGCGTGCCCGAACAGGCAGGCGCGCACGCCATGCAGCGTCAGCCATTGCCGGAATGCCTCCGCATCCCGAAGACCGATCCTGTCCATCCACTCGCTGCCCAGCGGCAGCGGCGGGTGATGCAGGGCGACGAGCAGATGACGGCCGCTCGCATTCAGCACCGCATTCTCCAGCATCTCCCATTGCCGCGCATTGATCTCGCCATGCACCGCGCCGGCCGCCTGCGAATCCACGCCGATGATTCGCCAGCTGCCGAGATCCAGCACCGCCGACGCCTGCGGGAAAGCCGCGCGCAGCGCTGCGGGATCATCGTGGTTGCCGGGAAGCACCATCAACGGTGCATCCAGCTCGCGCATCGCGTCTGCAAGCCGCGGATAGCTGGCGTGTTCGTCGTCAGCGAGATCGCCGGTCAGCAGGATGGCATCGGCGGGAGAATGATGCGCCTTCGCGTGCGCGACCACCGCCTCGAAACTCCGCTGCGGCTTCACGCCGCGAGTCTCGGCTTCCGGATCGCCGCGGAGGTGAAGATCGGTGAATTGCAGGACTCGCATTTGCCGTCACCGGGAGGTGGGGATGGGGCATTGTAGGTGCCGGGGGCCGTGAGACGTAAGAGGTGAGACGTGAGACGCGAGACGACCGCGCTCGATGCCGGTCGTCATCCACAAGTGCTGAACGCCATCGAAAAAAGCGGCCTTCCGGCCGCTTTTCGTTCAGCAATGGCGGGAAACGTTGAAATTCCCCGGCCGTCGTCTCACCTTTTACGTCCGCCCTCAGAACCCCGCGCGAATGCCGAAGCTGAAGTTGCGGCCGGGCAGCGGCGCGAGATCCTTGACGAAGGAGCTGTGCCGGCGCGCTTCCTCGTCCAGCAGGTTGCTGGCGCGCAGGAAGAAATCCCAGTCGGTGTGGTAGTGGAACACTCGCCAGCTGATCGAGGCGTTCAGCATGGTGTAGGCATCGGTCGGCAGTTCGTGCTGCGCGGTCCTGTCCTGCTCAGCGTAGTGCACGGCTTCGATGCCCGCGGTCCACTGCGAGGACACGTAATCCAGTCCCGCGCCGAAGCGCAGCGGCGGAATGCGCGGCAGATTGCCGCCGTCCACCAGCGTGCCGCGGGTGTAATCGCTGAACAGCCGGAGGTCCAGGCGCGTGCCGGCGTCAGCAAGCAGCGGCAGCACAAGCTCCGCCTCGAAGCCCTTCAGCACCGCGTCCGCCTGGGTCTGGCGGGCGACGGCCAGCGCGTCGATTTCCTCGTCCGTGTACTCGAGGTAGATGAAATCGTTCACGCGGTTGTAGAACAGGTTGGCGGTCCAGTTGATGCCGTCACCGCGCTTGCGCCAGGTGAGATCGATGTTGTTGGCGGTTTCCTTGCCAAGACCGGGATTGCCGATTTCATGCAGCAGCGTGGCGAGATGCGGGCCGTTGGCATAACGCTCCTCGATGTCGGCGATGCGCTGGGCGCGCGTCAGGTTGATGCCCAGCGACTGCTGCTCATCGAGACGCCGCACCAGTCCGCCGGAGACGCTAAAGGCGTCATCGTCGCGCGCGGCGAAGCCTTCGGCATCCTGCCGCTGGCGCTCGAAGCGGCCGCCGACCTCGGCGCGCCAGTCGCCGAACTCGCGCTCCTCCACCAGGAACACGCCCAGCGATACCGATTCCGCCGGCGCGATGTAGGCCTCCTCGCCGAGCGCGGAGAAATCGCGCCGGTTGAGCTGTATGCCGAAGGCGCCGCGCCAGCCGGCGAGCGGGCCGTGCACCATTTCCAGGCGCGAGTCGAATTCCCTGTTGGTGAAGGTCGTGGCGATCACGCCGTCCTCGACCTCGTCGTGGCGATAGTCGTTGTAGCCGGCGCGGAACTTCAGCGTCTCGATGCCCGCGAACGGATTGTCGCGCCTGCCCTTGATGTCGTAGCGCGTCTGCCGCAGGTCGACGCGCACGCCATGATCATCGCCATGCGCGGTTTCTTCTTCCTCTCCCTCGGGATGCACGTGGCCGGGAATGCCGTAGTCGGATTCGTAGCGGCTGACGGAGAAGCCGAGGAAACCGTTCTCGCCCAGCAATGATGCGCCGAGCGCGCCGCCGACGGTCTCGTAGTCGCTGTTCTCCAGCACGAAGTCGCCGCCCGCGGCTTCATCGGCGTGTTCGTGGTCCTCATGCAGGCGCTTGCTTTCCGCGGCAACGGGAATCTCGACGTCGTCGCCCTGGCGGCTGAATGCGTCCATGTGCCAGGCGAAGCGCGCGTTGCCGCCATCCGCGCGAGCGACGATGGCGCGCTCGTTGGCGGCGGTGTCGCCGCGCAATTCCGCCATGCCGCTCCACGCGGCGAACGGCGCCTGCTCGGGAATGCGGCTGTCGTTCATGTTGATCACGCCGCCGAAGGCGCCGTTGCCGTACAGCAGCGTCGCCGGTCCCTTGACCACTTCCACGCTGTCGACCAGCAGCGGTTCGAGCGCGACGGCGTGATCGGGACTCAGCGCGGAGACGTCCATGGCACTGATGCCGTCCTGCTGCATGCGCACGCGGCTGCCAGTGAGACCGCGCACCACCGGGCGGCCGGCGGCCGGCCCGAACCACGTGGCGGTGACGCCGAGCTGCGAGGACAGTGTCTCGCCGATGGAAGGCTGCGCCAGCAGGCGCAGTTCATCGCGGCTGATGATCTCCACCGGCTGGGCGAGATCGAGCTCGCGCGTGCCGAAGGCGCTGGCGCTGATCTCGACCTGCGCGAGCTGCACGCCGATCTCGATGTTGATCGACACTACGCCGCTCTCCGGCACCTCGATCTCGCGCGTCTCGCGGTCACCGCCGGTTTCCACTTCCAGCGTGTGCACGCCCGCAGTGAGGCCGTCGAAATGAAAATGGCCGCGCGCATCGGTGGTCTGCTGCAGCGAGGTGCCCTTGATGCGCACGACGGCGCCGCTCTGCGGCTGTCCGCCGACGCTGCTCACCCGTCCTTCGATGTCGCCGGCCTGCGCGCTGAATGCGGCGGCGCCAAGTGCTGCAAGAAAGATTTTCCTGTTCATGTGTTCTCCATGAGGAAGCCGCGCGCGAGGTGCGCGCCTTGATCGGTTCGCGGATTTCGTCAGGAGATGACGGGCGGTGCGCGTGACAGGTAACTGCGGGAGGAAAGGACGGAAGCGCGCGGCAGGAAACCGCCGACGGCCACGAATCCGGCTCGGTCGATCGGCATGCATGCCGGCAATCCGCCGGTTGGCCCCGTGCTGCGCTCGAAATGATGCAGCAGCGAACAGGCTTCGGTGGGGGAATGCGTGGCTTCGCCGAAGGCGTGCGCCGTCGTCAGCAGGTTGGCGAACAGCAGAACCGCTGCCAGCAGCAGCGCGAGCTGCCGTCGTACTGTCACGGGCGATCGCACGTCGGGAAACTCCGGTGAACCCGGCCGGGCGTTGTCGCCCGGCCTTCGTCTGTCATGAGCGGGCCTTGGCAGACCCATGCGTTGGACGCGGTTTGCGCACACAAGTTCCATGAAACATCAAAGCTGCCGTCCGAGCGCGCGGCCGTAGGCGATGATCGCCGGGGCCTGGCAGGCGAGCGCCGCAGCATCGTAAAGCGGTGCTGCAAGCGCATCAGGGAAGCGGCGCACCAGCTGCTGGCCGAGGAAATGCCCGGCGAGCGCGAGCACCAGCATCAGTCCGAGCACTTCACTGCCGGGGTAGTACGAGGCCTGCACGCCGAGCGCATGTGCCAGCGGACCGAACAGCAGCGCGACCAGTGCCGCGCCCTGCAGCGGCAGCAGCAGGCCGGGAAGGCGTCCCGCCACCGGCAGCAGCGAGAACAGCAAGGGCAGCACGAACAGCAGGTTCATGGCCTGGCCGAACCAGTCGAAATCGATCAGCTGGCCGAGCGGCGGCGCGTCGGTCAGCCCGAACAGCGCGGGATAGGCACCGAGCACGAAGCCGATCAGCGCCGGCAGGCGCAGCGCGGGAAGATAGAGATGATCCGCCAGCCAGTCGTTCAACCGGTCATGGCGCAGGCGATCGATCAGCCACACCTCGATGACAAGGCCGGCAACGGCAAGAAGGATGAACAGCAGCAATCCGGCAAGCATCGCGGCATGATACCGGATTGCACAAGAAGGACGAGCCAGGCGCTGGGGCCTGGCTCGTCCGTTCCCGTTCTTCCTGGTTACGGCAGTGGATGCAGGACGTTCACCGTCGTGCCGTCGAGCACGAACTCGATGACGAAGTCCTTGCCGACGTGGATGGTGCCGGCGGTGCCGCGCGTGACGGTGACCTCGTATTCGCCGTTGGCGAGTTGCGCCTCGATGGCGTAATTTCCGCGCCGCAGCCGCAACAGGCGATGGCGGGCGACATCCTGCGGCACCCGGTAGGTGGTGCTTGTCAGCGTCGACTCCGGAATCCGCTGCTCCAGCACCAGCACGCCGGAATCGTCGTAGCCGCCGACCAGCGCGCGCTCCGAGCTTTCCACCGCGCCGTCCTGCTCACCGGCCCAGGCAGGCCCTTCGGCGCCGACGTACATGTAGTCACGGAAGTCGCGAAGCTCGACAGTCTCATCCGCTGTGCCGTTGTTGCCCGGCTCCCACTAGCGGAAGCTGCCCGGATCTTCCCACCTCTTGCCGATGACGACCTCTGCCTTGCCGCGCGAGGCATGTTCGAGAGTCACCTTCAACGCATCTCCCTCGTCAGCGAGCGAGATATCGAGTTCACTGGCGGCAGCCTCGCTATCCGCGCCGTGCAGCACGGTGATGACAAGACTGCGGCCATCTGCGTCGGACTCGGGCAGTACTTCGAGACGCCACTGACCGACATTCGGTTCCTGCAGGTCGCAGCCCCAGGATTCGCCTGCACCTGGCTTCGGCCAAACGGTCTCATTGACCAGTTTGAAAGCCGCGCCGGTCAGCGTGTGAATGACGAAATGCTGGCGGGAATCTTCGGTTTCATACGTTGCCGCAGCGCGGCCTGATGTTTCGTCCAGCTGCGGTATTACGCCGAAATGCCAGCTGACGATCTTGGGGATGTCCAGTGCCGGGACCGGTTCCGTTTCGCCGTTTTCCAGTGGCTTCTCCCAGTCGGAAACGTCCAGCCGGTCGACAACGATGACGGCCTCAAGATCCCGGGCGAAGATGACCTCGCGGCGCACTTCCTCGACGAAGGGCAGCAGGTCATAGCGCGGCGGGTTCTCGCCGTTGGCGGCGCGGTAGCTGCGGGTGTAGTCCGCGGCGATGTAGGCCAGGCGATCGTGCGAGGCGAGGCGCTCGACCACCGGCAGGCCGTCGGGCAAGTCAGACCGGTCGTACTTGTTGGACGTGGTGTGCACCAGCCGCGGGCCGCCATTGCCGTGCCAGCGCAGCTGGCCGCGACCATCGGCGAAGCTGACGCCGTTGTGGAACAGCGTGTCCTCGCCATTGCGGCGCCGGTTTCCAAAGCCGCCCAGGCAGTCACCGTAGGCCGTGGTCTCGCGGGTCAGGAACCAGCCGCCATCGCGGGGATTGCCGCGCCACAGCTGCAGGTTCATGGCATCGGCATGGTAGTGGCCGATGTTCTCCACCTGGCCGCCCTGGAAGTGCATCACCATCACATTGTGATCTTCCGACTGCGGCCAGGCGCTGCGCGCGAAGAAATGACCGCTGCCCGCGGCGAAGTAGTCCGGCGGCAGGGAATGCCAGGACAGCGCATCGTTGGCCTCGCCCTGGGCGCCCTCGAAGTAGCGCTTCGGCCGCACGCCGAGGAAATCCATGGCCTGTCGCGCGTAACGGCCGAGGGCGGAATCCGGCCACAGCTGTGCATAAACGCTGAACGCATCAATGTAGAAGCTCGCCAGGCTTTCGCTGCGAAACTTCTCGTCGTCTCCGAACGGGAACAGCTGGTGGTGGCTTTCCATCTCCCCGTTGTCATGGGTAAGACCGGGGAGCATCGAATGCAGCACCTAGTAGAAATTCTCCGCGAAGAAGTTCGTGCGCTCGAAGACATCCGCTTTTCCGGGGAGGTAATCGCGCAGCGTGGCGTAGGGAATGAGCGAGTAGTCGATCATGTACACGCCATACTGGCCGCCTTCCGCGGGTGTGCCGCCGCGGCCACCGCCGTGGTTGTAGTAAGGCAGCAGCACGTTGCCGAGACGATGGCCCACGTACTTCACGCAGAGTTCCTCGGCGGCGGGATTCTCGTCGTGCGTGGCGATCACCCACTCGATGGCGTTGCGCAGGTAGCCCTGGAAATAGTTGTTCGCCGGCATCGGGTCATGGCCCCAGTTCTTCTTGAACAGGAGCCGCAGCGCGTGGTTGAAGTAGTCAATGCGATCCTGGCGCTGCGCCTCACGCATCCTGTCATGGCACCAGTCGTAGATCAGGATGGCGGACTCCATGTGCCAGCGGGCGTAGTCGTTCGAAATGGCGCTCTCCAGCTCCCGGAGCTCGAAGTTCATCAGCCATTCGATGGCACGGTCGGCATTTTCTGCGGCATCGTTGCCCCTCATGAGGTAATCGAAGCAGTGATTCAGTGCCGCGGTGGAACTTGCGGGCTCATCGACGCGAAGCTCGCCGAGGCCGGGCCTTGCATGGCTGTACCATTGCCGCGCGCTGTCGAGGCGATCACTCTGCGGGGTGAACCACAGGCGTGGATGCGCCGCGGGCAATGCCGGTTGCAGTTCCGCGAAGGATGGCAGCGCCGGATTCGGCGTCGGCCAGGGCTCGTCATCGCCAGGATTGCCATTGCCAGGATCGTCGTCGCCGGGGCGTCACCGGGGTTGCCGTCACCGGGGTTGCCGTCACCGGGGTTGCCGTCACCGGGGTTGCCGTCACCGGGGTTGCCGTCACCGGGATTGCCGTCGCCGGGATTGCCGTCGCCGGGATTGCCGTCGCCGGGATTGCCGTCGCCGGGATTGCCATCGCCGGGATTGCCATCGCCGGGATTGCCGCCGATGGG
>Ga0207873_1002010_pt1 | contig 17759 bp, 12 predicted proteins | sample BGWIniCompost_FD_187373 | JGI IMG/M metagenome (GOLD analysis project Ga0207873, IMG submission 187373) | Cellulose adapted compost microbial communities from Newby Island Compost Facility, Milpitas, CA, USA - BGW Initial Compost (SPAdes)... ...
TCCGACGCCGGTCACCAGCCGATGCAGACGCCCGACGGGCGCTACACGCTCGTCTACAACGGCGAGGTCTACAACTTCGAGGAGCTGCGGTCGGAGCTGCAGACCGCGGGCGTGCGCTTCACGGGTCGGTCCGACTCGGAGGTGGTGCTGCGGGCCTTCGAGCGCTGGGGCGCCCGATGCCTGAGGCGGCTCAACGGGATGTTCGCGATCGCGATCTGGGACGCCCAGGAGCGCGCGCTGCATCTCGCGCGCGACCGGTTCGGGATCAAGCCGCTCTACTACGCGCGGACCGGCGGCGGCCTGGTCTTCGGCTCCGAGATCAAGGCGCTGCTGGCGAGCGGCCGCATCGAGCCCGACATCGATCCCCAGGCGCTCCACGAGTACCTGTACTTCGGCAACCCGCTGGGCGAGCGGACGCTCTATGCCTCGGTGCGCGAGCTGCTTCCGGGCCACCACCTGCGTCTCGATGCGCGCGGCGAGACGATCGAGGCGTTCTGGAAGATCGAGGAGGTGGCTCCGTGTCGTGACGATCTGGAGACGGCCACGGGTCGCGTGCGCGAGCTGCTCGAGGCCTCCGTGCGCCGTCACCTGATCAGTGACGTTCCCGTGGGCGTCTTCCTGAGCGGAGGCACCGATTCCTCGTCGATCGTCGCGTTCGCGAGTCGCCATGCGGGACGGATCGCCACCTTCTCGGTCGGCTTCGACTTCGCCGGCAACAACGACGAGCTGCCCCTGGCGCGCCGCGTCGCCGAGCGCTTCGGCACCGATCATCACGAGCTGCATCTGACGGCCGGCAATCTCCGCGAGGTGATCGAGGCGCTCGTGCGCTGCCACGACGAGCCGTTCGCAGACGCCGCCAACGTGCCCCTCTACCTGCTGTGTCGCGATCTCGCTGGATCCCCGAAGGTCGTGCTGCAGGGCGACGGGGGCGACGAGATGTTCGCCGGATACCGGCGCTATCGAATGCTGCGGCTGCGCGCGCTCTGGTGGCTGACGGCCCGAGGCGTCGAGCCGTTCGCTCCGCTCCTCCAGCGCCGCACGCTCACCAACCGGCTGCTGCGGATGGCGCGCGCGGTGGGAGCCACCGACTCCGCGCTGCGCATGGCGCTGCTGCTGACGCTGGAGGCTCCCGAGGAATCGCCCCTGCGCATCCTCCACCCGGAGCTGCGCGCGCAGGTCGCTTCGACGGACCCGTTCCTGCGCTACCGGGAGCTCGACCGTCGCCTCGCCCATCTCGAGCCCGTCCAGCGCCTGCTGCACACCGACGCCGCGATCATCCTGCCGGACACCTTCCTCGAGAAGGTCGACAAGTCCACCATGGCGCATGGCATCGAGGTCCGGGTCCCCTACCTGGATGCGGAGCTGGCCGAGTACGCGATGTCGCTGCCGGCGAGCTGGAAGGCGCGCACCCGCCAGGGCAAGTGGATCGTGCGCCGTGCGCTGCGCGGCATCGTGCCCGACGAGGTTCTCGACGGTCCCAAGCGCGGCTTCGGCGTGCCCTACTCGCAGTGGCTCAGGAAGCCGCTCGCCGACTGGCTCCGCGCCGTGTTGACCGACCCGGCGACGCAGCGGGCCCGGCTCTTCGAGCCCGTCGCCCTCCAGCAGGCGATCGACCTGCATCTCTCCGGGCGGCGCGACGTCGGGTTCCTCCTCTACAAGGCCCTGGTGCTGGCGCTGTGGCACCAGAGCCTTCCGTCGCGCGCCCGCAGCGCGGCCGCCTGACGAGCCAGCCCAACCGCGTCCTCAGCGGCGCCCGGCGGCGAGCTCGTCGGCGATCGTTCGCCACAAGGCGACGGCGATCCGCTCGTTCTCGAAGTCGTCCTTCTGGAAGTCGAGGTCGACGGCGTTCCGGGCGATCACGAGACGGCGCTCGGGGTCCACGTAGATCGTCTGGCCGTAGATGCCCAGCGCCATGAAGTCGCCGCGCGGCTCGGCCGGGATCCACCACTGGTAGCCGTAGCCCATCAGCTCGGTCGTCCCGGGCTTGGGGCCGGGCACGAGGTGCGGGGCGTCCGGCGTGACCGAAGCCTTCACCCACTCCTCGGGGACGATCTGGCGGTCGCCGCGGCGCCCGCCGTTCAGGTAGAGCCACCCGAAGCGCGCGAGATCGCGCAGGCTCGCGTTCAGGCCGCCGAACGCCCACTCCACGCCGCGGCCGTCCACCAGCCAGATCGCGTCGAACTCCATCCCGAGCGGCTTCCAGAGCTTCTCCGACGCCCAGGTCGACAGATCCTGGCCGGTGGCGCGCACGAGGATCTCGCCGAGCACCTGGGTGTCCACGCTCACGTAGTGCTGGAGCGTGCCCGGCGGCCGCGCGCGCTTCAGGCTGGCGGCGAAGTCGAGCAGCGAGCCCACCGCCATGGCGGGGCCCATCCGGTTGATGTCGGAGAAGGGGTCGCCGTAGTCCTCGTTGAAGCCGACGCCGGACGACATCTGCAGCACGTCCTTGATGGGAACCCCGTCGTAGCCCGAGCCCGCCAGCTCCGGCAGGTAGGCGGTCACCGGCTCCCGGATGTCGCGCACGTGCCCTTCGGCGACCGCGATGCCGAAGAGCGCGGAGACGATCGACTTGGTCACCGACCAGGCGATGTGATGGCCGTCCGGCGTGAGCCCGTGCGCGTAGCGCTCGAAGACGATCGTGTCGTCGTGGAGGACGAGGAGGCCGGTCGTCTGCTGCGCCGCCAGGAAGCCCTCGGTGTCGATGGAGCGGCCGCCATAGCGGAACGTCTCGGGCAGCGCGTAGCTCCCGCGCGCGAACTCGAGCACGTCGTCGCCCGCCTCGACGATCCGATGGTCGAGGATCTCCTCCATGTGCTGGAACTGATGGACGATCCGCTCCGGGTCGAAGGCGCGCAGGAACCGCCACAGTTTCATGAGCTCGCTCCGGTACACGAGGGCCGGCACCGCCGCGAGGGCGAGGACGATGACCAGCCACCGCAGCCATCGCCGCGTCCGTCGCCGAGACCGGTGCACGTGGTTCGAGGCACCTGCTTCGATGCGCTCCATTCGCTCCCGCCACGCGCTCTCGTCGAGCGCCACCTGGTGCCACGGTGTGCCGTGGAGCGCGCAGTATACCGGCGCGCGATCCAGCGTCGTACTGCGGTCGGCGCCATGAGGTTCGTGTCGCGCCGCGCGTCGCGGTCGACCGGCACGCGCAGGCCGATCCAGGTCTCGGCCTTCGTGCGCGCCAGCGGGCACATCACCCGGCTGCGCACGGACCGACACGCGATCGTGAATGGGGCAGGCGATGCCTTCTTCCGCAGCAGCCAGCGCGCCGAGCGCGCGCGACGCGTGCTCGCGGCGTGGCGCGCCGCTTGCAACGCCCGCGGCCACACAACCCTTCGTGTGGAGGTGGCGATGAGGAAGCTCGCTGTGCCGAGTCTGCTCTGCGCGTTGCTCGTTCTCCTTGCATCGGAAGCGCTCGCCAGGAAGGGAGGGCCGCCGCGCTTCCAGGTGGAGGAGGCCACGATCGAGGACATCCAGAAGGCGATCCTGTCGGGCAAGCTCACCACGACGGAGCTCGTCCAGCTCTATCTCCAGCGCATCAAGGCCTACAACGGCACCTGCGTGCACGAGCCGGAGGGCATCCTCGGGCCGATCTCCACCATTCCCAACGCGGGCAAGTTGAATGCTCTCATCACCTTGAACCTGCGCCCGAAGGCGCGCATCGCCTGGGGCTTCGACGAGCGCAAGGCGCGCAGCATGACGGACCCGGTCGACGACGATCCGACGATGCCGGATGCCCTCGAGACGGCCGCCGCGCTCGACCGCTACTTCGCGAAGCACCGCAAGCTGGTCGGCCCGCTGCACGGCGTCGTGCTCGCAATCAAGGACCAGTACGACACCTTCGACATGCGGACGACGTCGGGCGCCGACGCCTTCTGGGCCAACGACCGGCCGCCCGACGACGCCACCTTCGTGAAGCGCCTGCGCGCCGCCGGCGCGATCATCCTCGCCAAGGCCAACATGGGCGAGTATGCGGCGGGCGGGGTGACCGGCACGCGCAGCTCGTTCGGCGGCACCATGTGCAACGCCTACGACACCGAGCGCGATCCGGGCGCCTCGAGTGGCGGCTCGGGCGTGGCGGTGGCGGCGAACTTCGTCACCTGCGCGATCGGCGAGGAGACCGGCACCTCGATCCGCGAGCCCGCCAAGAACAACAACGTCGTGGGCCTGGCTCCGACGCGCGAGCTGGTCAGCGCCGACGGCATGATCCAGCGGGGTCTCACGACGCGCGTCGGCCCGATCTGCCGCACCGTGGCGGACACGGCCAAGATCCTCGACGCGATCGCGGGCTTCGATCCCGCCGACGAGCTCACCGCGTTCTCGATCGGGCGCACGCCGCCCAAGCCCTATGCCGAGTACGCGAAGCGCAAGCGGCTCGACGGCTTCACGATCGGCGTCGTGCGCGAGTACATGGACCGCGCCGCGTTCACGATCGTCGACGAGGAGAGCATCGCGCTGATCGAGGACGCCGTGGAGGACCTGCGGCGGCTCGGAGCGCGGATCGTCGACCCGGGCGAGGGCGGGGCGCTCTTCCAGAGCTGCTTCGACCGCTACTGGCCGATCTGGAACAACCGCTTCTTCATCGGCCAGTTCCCCGACGCCTTCCCCGTCGACTCGGAGGGCCGGCCGACCGCGGATCACATCCTGTCGCTGGTCGACATGTTCTTCAATCCGTCGCTGGTGCCGCACGGCCCGAGCGGCGCGCCGACCCTGCGCGACTTCGGCCCGGCGCCGGGCGACACGGGCGGGGGCCGGTACAACTTCGAGATGTACATCCGCGAGCGCGGCGACGCCGAGATCCGCTCGCTCGCGGAGCTGGTCGAGAAGCAGAACTACTGGGACGACCCGGTGATCCCGCGGCGCAACATCGCCAGCAACGACCTCACGCTGGCGACGGGCAGCGCCCTCCAGACGCGCTTCACGCTGCAGACCACGCTGCTCCAGTGCTTCGGCGAGCTGGGCCTCGACGCGATCGTGTATCCGACCGGCACGGTGCCGCCGGCGATCCTGACCGCGCCGCAGGAGCCGACCGTGAACGGGCGGCCGTCCAGCATCTGGACCGCGATCAACAGCCGCGGCTTCCCGGCGATGACCGTGCCTGCCGGCTTCACGACCGTCGTGTACGACCGCGCGCCCGACGGCAGCCTGCTGCCGCCGATCCCGAAGGCGCTCCCGGTCGGCATCGACTTCCTCGCCCGACCGTTCGCCGAGCACACCTTGTTCGCGATCGCGTCGGCCTACGAGGCGTACACGCAGCATCGCATGCCGCCGCCCGACTTCCCGCCGCTCGACGCGGTCGGCAAGCCGCCGCATCGGCCGAAGGGCAAGCCGCGCGCGATGCCGAAGTGGCGCTGGTTCGGCCCCGACGAGCTGCGCGAGTGCCGGGAGCGCCACTGAGCGGCGACGTCCGATCCGGGGTCCGGACGGAGCGCGCAGCGGGCCGGGAGCGGGACGCCCAGCTCCCGGCCTTTCCCTTTCGGAGGGCCCGGCGCCGCGAACGCTCGGCGGCTGGTTGGCGAGCGCGATCCTCGCAGCGCACCGCGGCGAGCCGGGGCACGCGCAGCGCGGACCCCCAGCCGCAGGTAGGAAAACGGTAGGCCTCCGGTAGAGGCTCGGGGCGAAGCCGGGCGTAGGCTCGCGCCCGTCTGGAACCGTGGAGCGGCGGGCCAGAGCGGTCCGGGGCTCCGGTGTTCCCCGACGGAGGCGCGGGACATGCGCCAGCATCGCTTCGGGTCGGATCGCTTCGGGTCGGGTTGGGGGGCGGATCTCGGATGGAGTCTCGGGTCGGACTCCGCATCGCGGGCGCGCGCAGCGGCGCGGGCGGGGCGGATCGCAGGCATCGTGGTCGGGCTCCTCGCGGTCGCCGGCGGGGCGCAGGCGGTCGTGTGGACGAGCGCGGGGCCGTCCGGCGGGATCGTCCTCGCGCTGGCCGTCGATCCCACGGATCCGCAACGGATCTACGCCGGGACCAACGGCGGCGGCTTCTTCCGCAGCCTGGACGGCGGGCTCACCTGGAGCGCGAGCAACGAGGGCGTCGCGGCGCCCGCCACGCTGCACGTGACGGGTCTCTCGGTCGATCCGCTCGATCCGTCTCGTGTGTATGCGAGCGTCCACGACGGGCCGCAGGGCGGCATCTACCGCAGCGTGGACGGCGGAGCCAGCTGGTCGTTCGTGGACCTCGGCGCCTCCGTGTACGCCGTCGCCGCCGCCGGCGATCCCCTCGCGCCGGGCACGGTCTACGCGGGCGTCGGGAACCTGCTCTATCGCTCTTCGGACGGCGGCACGAGCTGGACCGTGGTGTCCGCGACCGGCTACTACCCCAGCATCACCGTCGATCCCACGACGCCGCAAACGGTCTACGCCGGCGGGAGGAGCCACGTCCGCAAGTCGATCGACGGCGGCGCCACCTGGGTCTCGAAGAGCGCGGGCATCCCTTCCGAGGACGTGCGGTCGATCGTCATCGATCCGAGCGCGCCGAACACCCTCTACGCGGGCGTGAGCGCTACCGGCGTGTACAAGAGCAACGACGGCGGTGATACCTGGGCCCCGATCGGGCCGCTGGCGGGACCGGTCGGGCTGTCGGTGTACGCGCTCGCGCTCGACTCTGCCGATCCGGACACGATCTACGCGGCTGGCATCGTGGTCCAGGTCGGGGGCATCGGCGTGTTCAAGAGCACGGACGGGGGTGCGAGCTGGGCGCCCACGCCGCTCGCCCCCTCCACCTTCTCGCTGGCGTTCGCTCCTTCGACGCCCGCGCGTCTCCTGGCCGGAACGGGGGACGGCATCTGGCGCAGCAGCGACGGGGCGGCCTCCTGGGTCGCCGCCAGCGCCGGGCTCACCAACGTGGCGATCCGCGCGCTCGCGAGCGCGGCGGGAGGCCGCGTCTACGCGGGCGCGACCTCCGGCAAGGTGTTCCGCGGCCACGGCGGCGGCGCGGGCTGGCATCCCGTGGGCGTGAGCGTCTTCGACGACCCGGTCGCCAGCCTCGCGGTGGACCCGACGAATTCGGCGACCGTCTACGCCGGCAGCTTCGGCACGCGCGGCATCGCGAAGTCGTCGGACGGCGGGGCGAGCTGGTCGCCGCTGAACACCGGTGCGGCGCCCATCAACGGCTACGCGCTGGCGATCGACCCCGCGAATCCCGACATCGTCTACGCCGGGGCGTTCGGCGGCGTCTACCGCAGCACGCAGGGCGGCCACGACTGGAACTCGGTGAGCAACGGCGTCCCGCCCTTCGTCGTCTCGCTCGTCATCGACCCGGCGGCGCCGAGCACGCTGTACGCGGGCACCGATCCCATCGCGGGCGCCTTCCAGGGCGTGTACAAGACCACCGACTCCGGCGGGCAGTGGGTCCCCGTGAACACGGGCCTGCCGGCGGTGGCGGGCGCCGCGGTGCAGGCGCTCGTGATCGATCCCGCGTCGGGGACGCTCTACGCGGGGCTCGAGGACCTCGGCGTCTACAAGTCGACGAACGGCGGCGGGTCGTGGGTCGCGGCGAACGATGGCCTCACGAACCTCGACGTGACGTCGCTGCGCATCGATCCCGAGCTGCCCGACACGGTGTATGCCGGCACGCGCGGAGGCGGCGTGTTCCGCAGCGTGGACGGCGGCGCGCAGTGGGTGGCGATCGACGAGGGGATGCACAACCCGTCCGTGGAGGCGCTGGCCGTCGCGAGCGCGGGACGTCCGTTGGCCGGAACCGGCGGAGGCGGCGTCTTCTTCGTGCCGGCCTGCGCCGACGAGCAGGACAACGACGGCGACGGCGCCATCGACTACGACGGCGGCCCCGCGCAGGGTCCGCCCGACCCGCAGTGCACGACGCCCCAGCGCGATCGCGAGGCGCCCGGCTGCGGGCTCGGTGGCGAGCTGATGCTCGGGCTGTGGCTGCTCGGGCGCCTGCGTCGCGCGGTGATGTAGGCGGGAACCGCCGGTTCGCGGACGCGCGCGTCGGGTCACGACCGCTCGGCGAGCGGTCCTGACCCGCACGCCGCACGCCGCGGCCGAAGCCGCTCAGGCGCTGCGGCCGCGCCGGCTCCTGCGCGCGAAGAGCGGCGCGAGCAGCAGCACCACCTCGCCGCCCAGACCGCAGCTCGGCAGCGACTCCGGCTCGGCGAGAACGGCGATCCAGCCGCGCTCGAGGAACTCGGGATTGACGCCGGTTCCGACGATGACGCGGCCGTCGTCGGAGATCGCGTTGGCGGTGTTGAGCTTCCAGCCCGTCAGGTCGAAGCCGTAGTCGTTCTCCAGGACCTCTTTCAGCGAGCGTGCGCCCTCGGCCTCGGTCCAGATCATCGCCCGGTAGGCATCCGTCACCTCCGAGATCGGGAGGAAGCGGTCGTAGCTCCAGCCGACCACGATCGAGCCGTCGCGCGAGGTGTCGAGCGCCCGGGACTCGTCGTTGGGCCGCACCGTTCCGAGCAGCCGCGGGCCGTTCTCGTCCCAACGCACCGCCTGCCCGCCGGCGCTCAGCGAGACCCGTCCCACCACCACCTTGCCGTCGGCCGAGACGCCGTAGGCGATGCCGCCGAAGGCGTCGGGCGGCAGCGGAAGCGAACTCATGACGAGGCCGTCCCAGCGCTTGGGCACCGACATGCCGTTCTCGCGCTGGTAGCCGACGATGACGTTTCCGTCTGCGGAGACGCCGTAGGCATAGCTGTACCCGGTGCCGGTCCCCAGGTTCGTCACCACGCCGGAGTCCCAGCGGATCGCGCGATCGGTGATCGCGTCCACGCTGTGGCCCGCGATGACGGTGCCGTCGGCCGAGATCGCCCTCCCCACCGACCAGCTCGAGCCGCCCGGAAGATCGCCGAGCGGGAGGACGGCATTGCCCACCCAGACGAAGCCGCCCTGCCACGCGCCCGACAGACTGGCGGTGTAGAGATTGCCCGTCACCACCGAGCCGTCGTAGCTGACGGCTCGGGCGATGCTGCGGTCCTCATGGGGAACGGGAGGCATCAGGGTGAACACGCCCTCCGTCCAGCGAAAGGCGCGGGTGTGCCGGACCACGCAGCAGTCGGAGACGGTGGTGGCGAACGTGGCCGTCCCCACCACCACGCGGCCGTCGCCCGACACGCCGTCGGCGGTGCTCAGGAAGGCCTGGCTGCCGGGAAGGACGCCGAGATCGTAGAAGCCGGGCGCCAGCGCCGAAGCGGCCGTGGCGTACGAGAGCACGGCCAGGGTCGCCACGATCGCCGCGAGGGGCGTCGTCCATCGGATGCGCTCGAAAGCGGAGAATGCTCGCTGCATGCCAGTTCTCCTTCGACCGGCTCGGGTGGGCGGGCCGACCGGCCGCCGTCCGGGACGGCCCGAGACGAGTCGGAACCACGACACGATGGGGATTTAGGCATGGCGGCCGCGCGCGAGTCAATCGATTCACGCGGGGTGCCCCGTGGGGCCGTCACAGTCCCAGGTATCGTTCCAGCGCGCAGCGCGCGCGGCCGCCCGGGGGCCGGGAGGGGCGGCCGTTCCGCGCTCCTCGCCTCACGCCACGCCCCTGTGTTCTCGCCTCGCGAGCGCCGGCGTCACCGGGCCACGAAGCTCGCGATCGTGGCGTGGCGCACCGGGTTCTCCGCGCGGCGGTCCGGATCGATCCAGCCGAGCTCGTGGCGGAACACGATGCGGTCGCCTGGCGCGAGCGAGAGCCCGTTGGCTCGGAACACCTCGACCAGGGCCGTCCGCAGCGCTTCCCCTTCCGCGCCACGCGCGTGCGCGATCCGGCGCAGCATGCTCACCCAGCGCGACGAGTGCATTCGCTCCGCGATCGGCGTCGGGTCCGCCACGTAGGCAGGCGAGCCATCGGCCGGCACGACGAGCAGGACGATCTCCGAGCGCTGCTCGGGCGGCCGGTACTGGAAGCGCAGATACACCGCGAAGGGCCAGCGGTCCACGCCCACGAACCCGCAATACAGGTTGACCGCCACGAGCAACGCGCCGACGGTGACCGGCGCCGCCGATCGCGAGGGCGGACTCGCCACCCAGTTGCCCAGACGTCGAGCCAGTGGCGACCAGTCCACGAACGTGACGTAGCAGGCGACCAGGCGGACGAAGTCGCGGAGCTCGAGCCACTTGTCGTGCATGTGCAGCCGAAGCGCGTCGCCCGCGATCCAGTCGGCGCCCGCGACCCATGCCTTCCACAGCCCGGGAAAGAAGTAGACGACGCCGACCAGCACCCAGCACAGGCGCAGCGGAAGCCCGTAGGCCACGTCGGGAGCGGGCCGGACGCCGCTGCGCCACCCGTCGAACGAGAGCGCGTCGCCGCAGCGGCTGGCCGCCAGGATCGCGGCGAACCAGAGCACGTGGTGGTCGTGGTTCAGCTTGCCGAAGAACTGTGGCACGCCGAGCACGAACACCCCGAGCAGCACGGCGCACGGGGCGGAGACCCGGGTTCCGGCGCCGACCAGCGCGAGCGCGCACGCGACCACGAACAGCCACCGGGCCGCCGCCACCGACGACGGCTGCCAGGGGCAGCCGGTCGAACACCCAGCTCCAGCCGGGCGGCGGCACGCGCAGCGCCTCCGGAAGGGAGGCGAACCACACCGGGTCGGAGGGGCCGAGCACGTCGACGAGCAGCAGCCCGAACACCACGATGCGCAGCACCGCGAGGTTCACCGGGTGGGCGGGCGTGCAGAAGAAGTCGCGCATCCGCGCGAGCGCGGCTCGAGCGGAGCGTGATCGTGACCAGCAAGGCCACGAAGGCGGTGAGCAGCGCGAGCCGGATCGCGAACGTCATCGCCGCGCGCGTGCGTGCACGCCCGCTGCGGCTTCGCGGTCGGAGCGAGCATGCCGTGCTGCGGGGATGGCTCGTCCCACCGCATCCCCACGCTTCGAGGGGATCGCACCCCGAGCCGGTCGCTTGGCACCCATCTGGCTCCCCCCGGTCGAGCGGATCGGCGGGCGGCCGCCCAAGCTGAAGCGGCCGGAGGCACCACGCGGGCGCCAGGCTCGATAGAGTCCGGCGCATGACCCGAGAAGCCACGACCGCTCGTCGCCTCGTCCCCCTCCCCGAGCAGCCCTCCGGCGTTCCCTGGCCGACCCGGGAGTGGCCGCGCGCGGAGCTCGACCCGCGCGTCGATCGCGCGGCGCTCGAGAAGCTCCTCGACCACGCGTTCGCCGTGCCCGAGCCGGAGGACCTCGAGCGCACGCACAGCGTCGTGATCGTGCAGCGCGGCGCGATCGTCGCGGAGCGCCACGCGGCGGAGGCCGGACCCGACACCGCGTTCAAGACCTGGTCGATCGCGAAGAGCATCACGAACGCGCTGATCGGCATCCTCGTGCGTGAGGGACGCCTCGACGTCTCGCAGCCGATCCCCGTGAAGGAGTGGGGCCCCGGCGATCCGCGCGCGCGGATCACGATCGACCAGATGCTGCGGATGGTGGACGGGCTGCGCTTCCGCGAGGCCGAGCACCTGGGCGGCGGCGCGGTCCGCTACTACCCGGAGGCCGAGTCGGACGTGATCCCGATGCTGTTCGGCGCGGGCAAGGACGACGTCGCCGGCTTCGCCGCCGGGCTGCCGCTCGTGGCCGAGCCCGGAACGCGCTGGAACTACAACAGCGGCGGCACCAACCTGCTCGCGCGGCTGGTGAGCGAGACGCTCGGCACGGATCGCGACGGGACGCTCGCCTTCATGCGCCGCGAGCTCTTCGACCCGCTCGGCATGCGGACGGCGGACCCGCGCTTCGACGCGGCGGGCCACTTCATCGGCTCGAGCCACTGCCCGTGCAGCGCGCGCGATCTCGCGCGCTTCGGGCTGCTGTACCTGCGCGACGGCGTGTGGGACGGCCGGCGCATCCTGCCCGAGGGGTGGGTGGACTACAGCCGCACGCCGAGCCCGCAGTCGGACGGCCTCTACGGCGCCCACTTCTGGGTGACGCCCGGGAGCCTCGGCATCTTCTCGTGCCAGGGCGCGTGGGGCCAGCGCGTGCTGATCGTGCCGAAGCTGGATCTCGTCGTGGTGCGCCTCGGGCAGACGGCGCCGCACAAGCTCGGCGCGGTCGTCCAGTTCTGCAAAGCGCTCGTGGACGCGTTTCGCCCGACGGCTGCGACGTGACGTCCGGCGGCCGCCGCAATGGAGCGGGTCAGGGTTCCGCGCCTCGCGCGACGTCGAGAGACACGTAGACGGCTCGGACGCGCGTCGGCCAACAGCCTCGTGTGTCGGCCAGCCGAGGCGCGAGCGGCTCAGCGCTCTGCGGCGCGACGGCGCCGCCTCGCGCAAGCGAGCGACGGGAGCACGAGCGCGAGCTCCACGCCCATGCCACGAGAGGGCGGCGCTCCCTCGTAGGCGCCCCGTTCGCAGGCCGAGCCCCTGGGTCGGACGACGCCGCGCTGGTCGGTGCCGAAGCAGGGGCCGGGACCGGGGCCGCTGTCGAGCGCTGGGCTGCCCGCCAGGAGGGCATGGGTCTGCGTCGGGCCGCCGTTCGAGGCGAGCGGGCCGAGCCGCGGGTCCACGCCGGAGAGGTTGTCGAGCCCGATGAACCTGCAGCTCCCACGACACACCGATTGACAGCGACGGCCTGCGTCGCGGAGTCGGCTCTGCGGACCTGGACGGCGAACGAAGGGAGCTGCGCTGCGCCGGCCAGCGCTTCCGGCTGGAGCCGCGCGTCTTCGCGCTCCTGACCCACCTGGTCGAGCGGGTGGGCCGGGTGGTCGGCCGTGACGAGCTGATCGAGACGGTGTGGGAAGGCGCGGACGTGTGCGACTGGGCCGTCGCGCGCGCGGTGAAGGAGGCGCGCCGGGCGCTCGCGCGCAGCGCGTGCGGGGCGGAGATCGAGACGGTGCGCGGGCGCGGCTTCGCGCTGCGGCTGCCTCCGCCGCAGGCGCCGCGCGGACCGCCCTTCGTCGGCCGCGCCGACGTGCTGGCCCGTCTCGACGACGCGCTGGCCTCGGCCGCCCGCGGCGCCGGCCAGCTCGTGCTGCTCGCGGGCGAGCCGGGCATCGGCAAGACGCGGATCGGGCAGGCCTTTGCCGCGCGCGCTCGTGCCGCCGGTGCGCGCGTCGCGGAGAGCCGCTGTGATCCGCTGGCGGCGACCACGCCGTTCTGGCCGTGGGCGCAGCTCCTTCGCGCGGCCGGGATCGAGCTGGCGAAGGAGGGGCAGGCACTCTCCGACCGTGATCGCGCCTCGCACGCCTGCGACGTCGACGTGCTCGCCCGCGTGCTCGGTCGCCGCCGCGCGCGTGCTCGCCGCGCTCGCCGAGGCCACGGCCGCCGGCGTGCTCGAGCCCGCCGGCGGCGCGCAGCGCCGCGTCCGCTTCCACCACGATCTCATCCGGGAGGTGCTCGTCGAGGAGCAGCCGGTCGAAGCGCGCGGGCGGCTGCACGCGCGGATCGCGCGGGCCCTGCGCGCACGCTGGGGCGACGACCCCGACGCGCCCTGGGAGATCCTGGCCACGCACCATCTGGAGGCGGCGAGGGCAGGGCACGACCCCGAGCCGGCCGTCGCCTGCGCGGAGCGCGCCGCGCAGCGCGCGGCTGCGCGCTTCGCATACGCGGATGCATGTGCCCACCTCGAGCACGCGCTCGAGGCGCTCGGTCTGGCGTCCCGGCCAACTCCGGCGCGACGCACCGATCTGCTGCTTCAGCTCGCGATGGCGCGCGTCCACGCTGGCGATCCGGACGCGGCGCTCGCGACGCTCGACGGGATCGTGCCGACCGTCCGCGCGCTCGCCGATCCCCTCCTGCTCGCGCGACTCGCGCTCGCGCGGGAGACGGTGGGCGCCGCGCTGGGCGGGGATGCGTCGAACGATCCCGTGAGCCTCGCGCTCCTGCGCGATGCGCTCGCCGCGCTGCCGGAGGATCGCGTTTTCGAGGGCATCCGCCTGCGCGCGCGTCTCGCGCGGCGGCTCTTCTACGCGCGCGAGCGCGAGCGGGCGGAGCGGATCGCGCGCGAGGCGCTCGAGCGGGCGCGCGCGCTCGGCGACGACGGCCTCGAGCTCGAGGCGTCCATGGGCCTGTTCTGGGCGCTGTGGGAGCCCGCGCACCTCGCGGAGCGCTTCGCGCTGGTGGAGCGCCAGCGCGCCCTCGCCGAGCGGCTCGGCGCCTCCGCCGATGCCGTCGTCGTTCGCCTCCTGCGCGCGGCCTGTCTCGCGGAGGCGGGTGCGATCCGCGAGCTCGATGCGATGCTCGCCGAGCTGGAGGTCGAGGCGCGCGCCGCGCCCTGGGTTCCGGCACCCACGCGCTGGATCATCGAGCACGGCCGCGTGCTGGTGCTGCTGCTGCGTGGGGAGCTACGCGAGGCGGAGACGCGGATCGTGGACGCCATGGCCGGCCGAGGGCCTGCGCCGCGCCGCGCCGACGCGGCGGCGGTGTGCTTCGGCCAGCTCGTGCTCGTGCGCGGCCTCCAGGGACGAGCGGAGGAGACGCTCGCGGGCACGCGCGCGCTGGCGCAGCGGCTCGGTCCTCCCTGGCAGATCCTCGCCGCGAGCGTCGCGGCCCGCAGCGGTCGCCTCGACGAGGCGAGGCCCGTGCTCGACGAGGCGGCGGCCGACGACTTCCGCTGTCTCCATCGCAGCGTGAACTGGCCCGCCCCTGGCCGCGACCGCCGCGGAGACGGCCGCGCTCGTCGGAAGCCGGTCCGCCGCAGCGGCGCTGCACCCGTGGCTCGAGCCGCTGCGCGACCAGCACGTGTTGTTCCGACCGCTCGCGACCCCCTCCGGCGCAGGTCGGCGCTACCTCGGCCTGCTGGCCGCGACGCTCGGCGACTGCGACGCCGCGCTCGACGAGCTCGAGCAGGCGCAGCGCCTCCACGGACGGATGGGCGCGCGGCTGTGGCTGACCGTCACCGCCGTCGACCAGGCCGAAGTTCACCTGCGCCGCGGCGCCACCGGCGACACCGATTGCGCGGAGCAGTTCCTGCGCGGGGCCAGGCGCCATGCGCGTGCGATGGGCATGGCGGGGCTGGTGGCTCGAATCGAGAACCTGGTACCGCGTCGGCCCGTCCCTACGCCGTTCCGCGACGTGCGCACGATCCAGCGTTGAGCACCTGCGAAAGACCTCATCCTTGCCGACGATCGAGCAGAGCTGGCCGGCGCGAGAAGGCGAGGCACGCAGGCTAGGATTCTCGAGCCGAGGCGGCGGCTGCCGCGGGCAGCTGCCGGGCTCGGGCGGGGGAGGCGAAGCCATGCAGCGCCTCGCGTCGGTCGTGATCGCCGCCGCGTGTCTGCTCGCCGCGGGCTGCGCCGTGCGCGAGTCGGCGCCCGCCCTACGCGCGCCGGACGTCGTCTTCGAGCCCACGCCGATGGACGTCGTCGCCGCCATGCTGCAGATGGCGGAGGTCGGGCCCGACGACGTCGTCTACGACCTCGGCTGCGGCGACGGCCGCATCCCGATCGCGGCGGCCCGCGACCACGGCGCGCGGGCGGTGTGCGTCGAGATCGATCCCGAGCTCGTCCGCGAGGCGCGCGAGGCCGCGCGACGCGCGGGCGTGGAGGAGCGCGTCGAGGTCCGCCACGCCGATCTCTTCGAGACCGACCTCTCCGGCGCCACCGTGGTGACGCTCTACCTGCTCGACGACCTCAACCTGAAGCTTCGGCCCAAGCTACGGCGCGAGCTTCCCGATGGCGCCCGCGTGGTGTCGCACACCTTCTCGATGGGCGACTGGGAGCCCGACCGGTGGGCGCGCGTGGGCGGGACCGTCGTCTACCTGTGGCGGATCGCGAAGTAGCGGGCGGCTCGACCGAGCCCTCGTCCCCGGCCGTGGCCGGCGGACCCGGAAGATCGCTCGCACGCGCGCCTGAAGGGGTTTGCGCTCAACGCGGTGCCGACACGGTGTCGGGGCTGCCCCTGCGCGCGGCCTCGATCGCGGCGACGTCGATCTTCGTCATGCCGAGCATCGCCTGGAACACGCGCCGGGCCGCCTCCGGGTCCGGACCGCGCTGCGCTTCGAGCAGCACGCGAGGCGTGATCTGCCACGACACGCCCCAGCGGTCCTTGCACCAGCCGCACTGGCTCTCCTGCCCGTCGTTTCCGACGATGGCGTTCCAGTAGCGGTCGGTCTCCTCCTGATCCTCGGTGACGACGAGGAACGAGAAGGCCTCGCTCTGCGGGAAGATGGGTCCGCCGTTCAAGCCCATCATCGGAAGGCCCAGGCAGGTGAACTCGACCACCAGTACGTCACCCTTCTTGCCGCCCGGGTAGTCGCCCGGCGCCCGCTGGACGTGCGTGATCCGCGTGTCGGGGAAGGTCTCGGCGTAGAAGCGCGCGGCCTCCTCGGCCTCGCCGTCGAACCAGAGGCAGATCCGGTGCTCGACGCTCATCGCGCGCCCGAGGCCGGAGCGCCCTCTCGGGTCAGCTCGACGACCGACTCGAAGCAGCCGTAGATCATCCGCTTGCCGTCGAAGGGCATCTGGTCGGCGGGCGGCGGCTGCATCTCGGCCTCCATCCGCTTCGCCGCCGTCTCCCACACCGCGCGCGAGGGCCATTCGATGAACGAGAACACGACCTTCTCGCCGGGCTGCGTCTTCACGGCGCGGAAGAAGTCGGTCTGCTTGCCCTCGGGAACGTCGTCCTGCCAGGCCTCGACGATGCGCAGCGCGCCGAAGCGCTGGAACGTCTGCCACGACTCCTCGGCCAGCTTGCGATAGGCCTCCTTGTTGGCGTCCGGCACGGCGAGGAGGAAGCCCTGGACGTACGCGCCCGGCGTCGGCTGGCCGTGCTCGACGATCGCCTCGAAGCCTCCGTAGATCATGCGCGCCCCGTCGAAGGGCATGGGGTTCTTCTCGGGATCGAAGCGCGGGTCCGTGCGCATGAGCTCCGGCATGCGCTCCGTCATCGCCTGGCGGGTCGCCTTGTCGGGCCACTCCATCCAGCTGAAGACGACCGACTCGTCCTCGCGGGCGTCGACCGCCCCGAAGAAGTCGGTGACCTGGCCCTTCGGCACGTCCGACTGCCAGCACTCGAGGACGCGGAGCGCGCCGTGCTCCACGAAGACCGCGTCGCCCCGGCGGGCGTGGTCGATGAACCTCTGCTTGTTGGCGGTCGGGACCGCGATCACGAAGCCCTCGATGTAGGTCACGCCTTCTCCTTCCTGCCGCGCCCGGACGGCGCCTGGCATGGTTTCCGCTTCCTCCTAGAAGACGAACGAGCCAACCCCCGATCGACAGCCAGCCGACCCGAGGCCGCCCCTGGCCCGGGAGCGGCGCCCGCGGTCCGGATCCTCTACCCCTTCCCGCGCGAGCGGCCGAGATGGACGGAAGAGCGATTCGCGACGGAGACGGCGGCGGGCCCCATCCCGAAACGGCGCCCGTGAGGCGGCCGCTCCACCCGCGCCACGGCGTCCATGCCCCCACCCGCTCCACGCCGCCGCGCGCCCCCGGCTCGCTCCGCCGCACGAGCACGGTCGACATGCTGCGCCCCGACGGGCTGTTCGGCGAGGTGGTGCTGGTGGGCCGCGCCCGCGACCTCGCGACCGGGGCGGACGGGGCGCCGCACGTGCTGGCCGAGGCGGGCCTGCGCGCGCGCGTCGCGTTCCTCGCCGAGCGCCGGATCCTCGAGCTGTCGGCCACGCCGCCCGAGCCGGGCGCCGCCGCGCTCGTGGGCGCGCGCGCGGCGAGCGGCTTCCGCCTGGCGCTCGACCGCGCGCTGCCCGCGCATCGCGAGGCGCGCTCGCTGCTCTACCTGCTGCTCGATGAGGTGCCGGTGGCGACGCTGGTGTCGGGCTACGCGTTCGGCGCGGCGGGCGTGCGCGCGCCGGCGAACCGGCTCGGCTCCTTCCCGGCCGATCTGTGCGCCGGCTGGCGCACCGGCGGCACGATGCTGATC
>Ga0207873_1002015_pt1 | contig 17722 bp, 14 predicted proteins | sample BGWIniCompost_FD_187373 | JGI IMG/M metagenome (GOLD analysis project Ga0207873, IMG submission 187373) | Cellulose adapted compost microbial communities from Newby Island Compost Facility, Milpitas, CA, USA - BGW Initial Compost (SPAdes)... ...
CGCTCGGCACCGCCGAACAGCGAGCCCTCCGCGGCCGCAGCGAGATGCGCGCGTCGGATCGAGACGTAGTTCCGCCGCCCCTTCACCAGCGCGAAGCGGAACGGCTCTCCGAGCGCCCGCCGCAGGAGCGGCAGGTCCTTGCCGACGAGCTGTTCCTGGAGATTGATCGTGTTCGTCGAGACCACGGTCCGCTCGCGGTTCAGCACCGCCCACCGGATCGCCGGCAGCAGGTACGCCACGGACTTCCCTGTCCCCGTCCCCGCTTCCGCGAGCGTGATCCCGCCGTCGTTGTACGTCTCGGCGATCAGCGCCGCCATCGCGCGCTGCGTCGGCCTGTCCTCGTACCCCGGGTGCCACTGCGACAACGCGCCGCCGGGCGCGAGCTGCGCCTCCACCTCCGCCCCATCCAGCCGCACCAGCTCCCGTGGCCGTGCCGGCTCGACCACCACGTACAGGTCACGCGCCTCGTTGTCGGTGATCGCCAGGCCCACGCCGCGCTCGTGTAGCGCCGCCGCGATCGCCAAGTCCGGCTCGGAGGGATCCAGGTCCCCCGACGGGTGGTTGTGCACGAGCAGCATCCCCGGCTCCGCGTCCGCGGCAGCCGCGGGCACCGCCCACGTGTTGCCACGCGCCACCACGCGCGGGTCGCGCACGTCGCCCGCGTCGCCCACCTCGCAGAGGAAGCAGACCTCGTTGCCGCGCGCATGCGCGATCGCCTGGCGCATGCGGCGCGCCGTCTCCGGTGTCAGGAACAGGATGCGGCTCACGCCGGAGTCCCGGCCGGGGTGTTCGATGAATGCGGTGCCGCGTGTTGGCGGCACGCGAACATACACCGAATCCTTTGCCCCGTGCCAAGCGCAGTCGCAAAAAGAACCGGGGGCGCCGAACCGGCGCCCCCGGGGCGACCTCATGTCTTCAGGGTCTTCTTCTTCGCTGCGGGGAACAGGACGTTGTTCAGGATCAGCCGGTACCCCGGCGAATGCGGGTGCATGTCCAGGTCCGTGGGCGGGTCGCCGATCTGGTGCTGCGGGTCCTCCGGATCGTGGCCGCCGAGGAAGGTCCACGTGCCCTGCCCGTACGTCCCGTGGATGTACTTGACCCAGCCGGCGCCCTCTTCCTCGGCGAGGACGATCACGCCGGGCTTCAGGCGGTCGCGCCGGAACGAGGTAGTGAGGCCGTAGAAGTCGGGCAGCACGTTCTCGTGGTTCTGCACGAGCATCGAGGGTACCGGGTCGAACTTGGCGCTGAAGTCGAACAGCACGAACGCCCCCAGCGGCTGCCGCCACGGCGTGTTGACCTGGTGGCCATCGATGTCGCTGAACGCGTTCACCGATGGATTGGTCTGCACCTCGGCGCCCTGGAACGCCATGGTGCGGTCCCATTGCATCTTGGAGGTCGCGTCGGGGTCCGCGGGCGTGCCATCGCTGAACGGCGCCGCAATGTCGACGCCGACGGCCGCGAGCGCCAGCTCGATCGTCTCGGTGGCCGTGCACATGGCGAACATGAATCCGCCATCGGAGACGTAGCGCGCGATCTCGTTCGCCACGTTCTTCTTGAGTGTGGGCACGTCGGGAAGGCCGAACTTCGCGGCCATCGCCTGGTTGCGCTCGACCTCCTCCTGGAGCCACGGCTGGCCCGCATAGCCGATGTAGAACTTCGAGTACTGGCCGGTGAAGTCCTCGTGGTGCAGGTGCAACCACTCGTACTCCTTGAGCCGGCCCTGGAGGACCTCCTCGTCCCAGACCTTGTCGTACGGGATGTCGGCGTACGTGAGCGCGAGCGTCACGGCGTCATCCCACGGCGGCGTGTTCGGCGGCGTGTAGACGGCGATCTTGGGGGCCTTCTCGAGGATGATGCTCTCCATGTTGTTCTCCTCGATGGTGGCCCGGATCTGCGCGAGCTGGCTCGCGTTGACCGGCTCGACGTGAACACCCCGCAACGCCGCCTCGCGGCGCACCTCCGGCCGATCCCTCAGCAGGAACGAACCTGCCCGATAGTTGAGCAGCCACTCGGCGGAGAGGCCACGCTGGAGCGACCAGTAGGTGAGGCCGTACGCCTTGAGGTGGTTGGTCTGCGCGGCATCCATCGGCGCCAACAGGTACTGGGCGTGCGATGGCGTGGCCACGAGCACCGCGCTCAGCGCGAGCAGGATCGGGGAGACGAAACGCATGGGACTACTTCCTTACTGCCGTGATACGTTTCGGGGACGTCACGAATTCGGGATCCGGCCCTGGAGTCTGTTCAGTTCACGACGCGCCTGCGGGACGAGGGCGCTGCGCGGATGCTCGAGGATGAGCCGCTCGAGCAGCTCGCGCGCCTCCGGGGCGTCGGGATCCCGTGCGCTCACCGCGTAGGCGAGCGCGAGAAGTGCCGCGGGCGCCTCCGGCGCCTGCGGGTGGTCGGTGATGATGGCACGCCGGATCCGTTCCGCTTCAGTCTCGAGCTCGCTCCTGTCCGCCAGCCTCGCGGCGAACTCGAGGATGGCGGGGCGCTCGACGGAGTTCAGACCGCCGGACTCCGCCCAGAGGATGGCGACGGCATCCTGCGTCCGGCCCAGCGCCAGCTCCGTCATGGCGCGGCTCAGCAGCTCTGCGCCCGCGGGGGAGACACGCCCGAGCAAGGTGGCCAGGCCGATCGTCTCCGTCGCCTCTTCGCCGTGCAGCGCCGGGGCGGCGGCGAGCAGAGCGGCGCGCGCCGCGGTCACGTCGCCTCGCCGCAGGGCGATGTGGCTGCGCACGAGGCTGGTGCGCGGACCGCTCAGGCGGCCGAGCACTTCCTCCGCCCGGTCCACGTCGCCGCGGCGGAGCAGCAAGTCCGCGAGCGATGCGGCGAGCCGGTCCAGTTCGGGAGCTTCCTTGAAGGAGCGCTGGAACTCGGCGAACTCCTGGATCGCCTTGTCCAGGTCACCCTCGCGCGCGGTCAGCTCGATGCGGAACGCGGTCGCCTGCCGCCGCTCCGGCGAGTCTGCATCGAAGGCCTTCTCCAGCGCGAGATAGTTCTCCCGCGCGCTGGCCGTGTCACCGAGCGTGAGGGCCAGCTCGGCGACCCGGCTCCGCACCGCGAGCATCTGGTTCGCGGGGCCGTCGTACGTCAGCAGCTCCGAATACGCCCAGTACGCCAGGCGATACAGGTGACCGCCTTCCGCCCTGCGCGCGACCTCGACCAGGAAGCCCTGGCGTTCGTCGGGAGGCAAATCGGCCGCGACCGCTTTCGCGATCTCCTCGGCCCGGTTGGCGAGCCCTGCATCGATGGCGAGCTCGGCTGCCGCTCTCCGCCGCTCCAGCGTCGGCGAGGAGCGCATCAGCGCATCGATCAGCGACGGCAGCACGCTGGCGCCGCCATCCGGCAGCATGGCGAGGCGGCGCCGGACGAGCGAGAAGCCACGCGCGGTCGGGCCGATGGCGCGGTCCCACTCGCGCACCGCGCGGTCGAGGTCACCCGCGCGCGCGTACACATCACCGAGCTCGAGCGCCAGCGCGTCCTTGCGTCCGACGCGCGAGCGCCCGCGCTCGAGCACGCGGATCGCCTGCTTGTAGTCGCCGCGCGCCTCCCAGACGCGCGCGATCTCACGGTACGGCGTCTCGACGCGCGGCATCGCGCGGATCCACGCTTCTGCCGCTCGCTCGAGCTCGGGTAGCGCATCGAGCGTGGAGTAGGTCCGCACCCGCATCTGATGCGCGACCACCGACGAAGGATCCTCGGCGAGCACGCGCTCGATCGGTGGGATGATCTCTTCGACGCGGCCCTGCATGCGCAGGACGCGCTCGAGCGACAGCAGCGCGCTCAACGAGGTGGGGCGCGCCTCCAGCACCGAGCGAAGGATGCGTTCGGCGCTCTCCAGGTCTCCCGCCGACTCGCGGAGCGCCGCCTCGCGGAGTTGCTGGATCTCCTGCCCGCCCTGTCCGTTGATCGCCTGTGCGGCCGCCGGCCCCGCCCACAGCAGGACCAAGGCGACCGCGCGCGCCGCCACTCGCGCGCGTGCCGTGCGCCGGGTCGCGTCAACCGCAGTCACCGCCGCTCCCCACGAGGTTCCTCACTCCGGCCGCGGTTGAGGCGGTCGAAGTATTCGAGGACCAGTCGGCGATACGCGGGCGGAAGCGCCCGGAGCTGCTCTGCATCAGGCGCCGGGAAGCGCTGCGAGGCGTCGACCAGGCGCGCGTCCAGCGGCCGTCCCGTCGAGGGCGTCACGTTGCTCGGCCGCTCGGCCACCCGTTCGTCGGTGGTCTCGTCCCGCTCGAGCGTGCGGCCTGCGTCGAGCAGCCGGTGGAACAACCGCTCCTGGCGGGCGAGCACGTCGGCGTTCAGCCGGCCGCCGCTCAGCTCGCGCGAGAGCTGGTCGGCCTCGCGCGCCAGCTCGTCGAGGCGGCCGAGCACGTCCTCGCGACCGCCGAGCATGTCGTTCACGCCACCCAGCTTCTGCGCGATCTCTCGCTGCCGCCGCGCCAGTTCCTGGAGCTGCTGACTCATGACCTGAGGAGCCAGGTTGAGCGGGAGCAGCGAGCTCGCCTGACCGTTCAGTGAACCCTGCTGGCGCGCCAGCTCGGCGAGCTGCTCGAGGGCCTCCTGCATCCCCGTGCCCGACTGCGACTGCGCGATCTGCTGCCCGTTGGCGAGCAGCGCCAGCGCCAGCCGGTTCAGCGCCTCCACGGACTGCGCCGCCTCTTGCGCCGGGATCCGCCGTGCCCCGTCCTTCCCCTCCAGCGCGTCCAGCGTCTGCTGCATGCTCAGGTTCGCACGGCCCAACGCCGAGCCGACCTCGCGGTTGATCATCGCGGAGCGCTGAGAAGCTTCCTGCAGATTCCGACCCAGCGCCTCGAGCCCCTGCTGGAGTGCGGCCTGCTCCGACCGCATTGCCTGCATCTCGGCCTGACTTGGCTGGCCGCCCTGCTGCTGCGCCTGCTGCATCCGCTGAGCGAGGGCGTTCTGCCGCTGCGCGAGGGAGAGCGCGTCCTGCGTGGCCCGCTGAACCGCCTCCTGCGTTTCCTGCTTCCATGCCTGCGCCATTCCCTGGCGCGCGGACTGGAGCGTCTGCGCTGCCTGCTGCGCCTGCTTCGCCGCCTGCTCGCCGCTCTGGCCGGCTTGCTCGCCCTGGCGCTGACCCGCTTGCTGCGCCGCCTGCTGCATGCCCTGTTGGGCCTGCTGCATCTGCTTGGCGGCCTCGCCCGTCTGCTCCGCCGCCTGCGTTTCGCCCATCTGCTGGAGCTGCTGCTGCAACTGCTGGAGCTGCTGCTGGAGCGACTGCGCCTGCTGCGCCAGCGCCTGCTGCTGCTCCGCCCGCCGCGCTGCCTGCTCCGCCGAGATCTGCTGGCCGGACTGCGCGGCCTCGGCGCTCTCTCGCTTCATCGCCTCGGACAGCGCCTCCTGCTGCCGCGCCAGCTCCTGGGCCTGATCGGCCAGGGCGTTCATCTGCTGCTCCGCCGCCGCGCGCCGCAGCAGCTCCAGGCTCTGGTCGAGCTGCTGGCGGAACTGCTCCTGCTGCTGCGCAAGCTGCTCGAGCGCTTGCTGCATCTGCTGCGGGTCCAGCTCGTTGAGCGCCTGCCTCAGCTCCGCGAGCTTCTCCTTCAGCTCGGGCGTGAGCATCTGATCGTAGAGCTGGCGCAGCTCGCGGAGCCGTTCCTGGAGCTCCGGGTCCCGGAGGCCGGCCGCCTCCATCGCCCGCTCGAGCTCGGCGACGCGCTCACGCAGCTCCTGCACCTCCGCCAGCATCTCCTCCTGCCGGTCCAGGAGCTGCTGCGCTTCCTGCGCCTGCCGGTACTCGAGGTCGCGCTGCTGCTCGCCCCGCTGATCGCCCGGCCGACCGCTGTTTTGCCCCGAGCCGCGCCCCTGCCGGTCGCTTTGCGTACTCGTGCTCGCGCGCCGGCCAAGGTCGCGGGTTTGCTCGCTCAGGCGTCGCGCCGACCGGGCGAGCTCGGACGCATCCGCCACCAGCTCGTCGGCGCCTTCGCGGGCCGCCTCGCGGAGCTCCGTCATGCTCGGCAGCCGGACCTTGTACGTCCGGGACACACCCGTCTGGCGAGCCGGAGAGTTGTCGGTCACGCGCACGTAGTAGAAGAGCGTGTCGCCGGGCAGCAGGCGCCGCTGGCTCGCGTCCAGGATGCCGCGCATGGCGGCGCGCGCCTGCTCGCCCTCCAGCTCGAGCGGCTGCTCGACCGCCGGCTCCTTGTCTCCCAGCGCGGTGACGCGCCAGCTCACCAGCGCGGCATCGCGCAGCCCGTAGTCGTCCCACGCGTCGGCCGTGACCGGCAGGCGCAGGTCCGGGCCCAGCAGCGTGTCGCGGCCCGGGAACGTGATCTCGACCTCGGGCGCCGCATCCGGCACGACCGAGATGTCGAACGCACCGGGCGTGGCGACGGGCTCTTCACCTTCCGCCCCGTGCAGCGCCCAGACATAGCGGCCGCTCGCGCGCGGCGTCCAGCGACCGCTGAACCGGTCCGCCTGAACCTCGAACGGCACCTGCGCGTCGCCCCCATCTGCCACCAGGCGCGCGTCGTCGAGGCGCCGCGTCGCGCGTCCACGGATGTGGAGCTCGGTGCCTGCCGGGATCTCGAGGGGCGGGACGTCGCCCTCGAAGCGCTCGGCCGCCCGCTCCAGGTACGCCGGGTACACCACGTCGACCACGAGGTCGGAGACCAGCAGCGGGTCCAGCGGCTCGATCCGGAACGTGTCGCTGCTGGCGCCGTCCGGCGCGGTGACCCAGTACAGCATCGGCACATCGATGCCCGCGATGGTGCCGGCCGCGCGCTCGCCCGTGACGGCGAGGACGCGTTGCCGGGGCACATCACCGGCCGAGCGGGAGTGAAGCACGACGTGGCTCCGGCCCGGCGCCACGATCCGGACCTCGAGGTCCGCGCCGCGCTGGACTTCCGCGTCCCCAGGCTCGATGACGAGCGCCGGCAGCGGCGCCGGCGTGAGGTGCGCGACGGGGTTCAGCAGCGGCGACCACGCCGCCTTCGAGCGCTCGGGCGAAGCGAAGGCGAGGGCCGTGGTCGCAGCGGCGAGCGACAGGAACAGCAGCAACGCGCGCTTCCGCCGCATCCGCGCCAGCTCGCCGATCTCCCCGCTCAGCTCCACGACGCTCGCCCCGGCGAGCTTGCTTTCCAGCTCGCTTTCCGCGCGCCGGAACAGCGCGCCCGACGCGCCGGCGGGAAGGCCGTGTGCCAGCTCCAGCACACCGCGGAGGCTTCCCGCGGGCAGGCCCCGGCGCGCCTCGGCGGCCGCGGCGACCCGGCGCTCATCCACGCTGAGGATCCAGCGGACCCCGAGGACGAGCGTGGTACCGGCCGCAGCGAGCGCGAGGACCTCCAGGATCAGCGGGGCCGCGCTCGGCGCAGCCCATACGCGGACGCCGCTCACGACCCAAGCCGCGAGCAACGCAGTGGCCAGGACCGCGCCGAGCACGCTCGCCGCAGCCACCAGGCCGTCTCGACGCACGCGCCGCTCGGCCGCGCGGACCATGAACCTGAGCCGTTGGCCTGCCGGACTCATGACACCACCTGCGAAAGCGCGTAGAGGAAGAGATTCACGCCCATGCGGAAGGCGGCCTCCCTGATCTCGGGAGGATTGTCGTGGACCTCGGCGTCTTCCCAGCCGTCGCCCAGGTCACTCTGGTAGCTGTAGTAGACCAGCAGGCGGCCTTCATGGATGATGCCGAACCCCTGCGCGGGCTTGCCGTCGTGCTCGTGGATCTTCGGCAGGCCCTGCGGAAACTTGTAAAGGGTGCTGTAGACGGGGTGATCGGCCGGCAGCTCCACCAGCTCCTTGTCGGGGAAGACGCGCCGCATCTCGCGCCGGAAGCTCTCGTCCAGGCCGTAGTTGTCGTCCGCGTGCAGGAACCCTCCGGAAAGGAGGTACCGGCGGAGCAACACGACCTCCTCGTCCGTGAACCGGATGTTGCCGTGGCCCGTGATGTAGATGTACGGGTACGACCAGAGTGCCGCGTCCGTGAGCTTGACGTGCGCGGGCCGCTCCGCGACCGGCAGGCCGGTCCGCTTCCGGATCTCTCTCAGGAGGTTGGGCAGCGAGGACGGGTTCGCGTACCAATCGCCGCCGCCGCCGTACTGGAGCTGTGCGATGGTGAGGAGGCGCTCCGCGGCCGGCGGTGGCTGCGGAGCCTGCGTGCTCGGCCCGGGCCCCGCTCTTCCGACGGCCGCCGGTGCCACCAGCAGCAGGACCAGGCTCAGAATCAGCGCGATCAAGCGTTCCCTCCTCTCCGCTCCCCTGCCAGAGAGAGCGCGATCTCGTACGCCCGGTTGCGAGCCATGCCGAGCCGCTGCGCGAGCTCGCGGGCGATCGCGCTGGGGCGCATACCTTCCTCGAGCAACTGGGCCGCCAGCTCGCGCGCCACTGTCTCTTCCTCTTCGGGACCGGGCGCCTCTGCGCGGCCGGCCAGAACCACGACGATCTCACCGCGCGGCGCCACGTCAGCGTAATAGGCGGCCGCTTCCGCCAAAGTTCCGCGTACCAACGACTCGTGGACCTTCGTGAGCTCGCGGGCGACCATCACCTGCCGCTCCGGCCCGCACACCCGCTCGAGGTCGTGCAGGAGCCGGACCAGCCGGCCCGGAGCCTCGTAGATCACGGCCGTGTGCCTCAGCGCGGCGATCTCCTCGAGCCGCTCCTGCCGCGCCTGGCCCGAACGAGGCAGGAACCCGAAGAAGGTGAACGGCTCCGTCTCGAAGCCGGAAACGACCAGCGCGGCCAGCAGCGCGGAGGCGCCCGGGATCGGGACGACGTCGTGGCCCGCCTCGATCACGCTCCGCACGATGCGCGCGCCGGGGTCCGACACCAGGGGCGTGCCGGCGTCCGAGACGAGCGCGATGTCCTCGCCGCCATCGAGCCAGTCGATGACCTGCCTCACCCTGGCCGCTTCGTTGTGCTCGTGCGCCGAGACCAGCGGCGTCGAGATCCCGTAGTGTCGGAGCAGGACGGCCGTCCGGCGAGTGTCTTCAGCGAGGATGCGGGCAACGCTACCGAGCACTTCCACGGCCCGGTAGGTGATGTCGCCCAGGTTTCCGATCGGTGTGCTGACAATATAGAGGCGCGCCATGGACTTACGCCAGGCGGGGCCGCGCCCGCGCGTGCGCTCCAGTTGGTGGGGCCGGGGATAACCGTCCGAACGCGCTGCCGCCGGTTGCCTCCACTGCCCCGCGCGGCCCGGCACCGACTGCGGGGCGCGGGCTGCTCACCGCCCCACCGGCCAGGGCAGGTGTCGGAAGAACCCCTGCGCTTCGAGCGCGAAGCGGTTCTCGTACGTCACCCGTTCGAGCAGCGCCGCCGGGTCGATCCCCTCCGCGATGCGGCTGGCCGCCGTCAGCGCTTCGAGCAGCCACGCCGCCACCGCGTCCGTGAGCGCCTCCGCCTCCGCGACCGATTCACCCGTCACTCCGCCTTCCGGCCCGACGCAGTAGCTCGCCAGCGCGGCGTGCTTCTCCGCCGCACGTGTCCGCGCCTCTTCGAAGAGGCGCACCGCCTCGGCGCCCAACGGTTCGCGCAGCGCCTCGAGCGCGCCGCTGATGGTCCGCGCGTAGAGCTGGACGAGCGCCGGCGCCGCCTGGACCGGGAGCGAGCGGACCGGCGGATACGCCTTCACCTCGAGCCCCGGCGCGCGCTCCGGCGCGAACAGCCGTTCGAGCCGATCGGCCAGGTCGCCCCCTCCGGTCTCCTCCGCGATGAACGCCTCCCGCGGCGTGCCGCCCTCGAGCAGCACGTAATGTACGGCGTCTCCTTCCAGAACCTCGAGCACGCCGTCGAACCGCTCCTCCTCCAGACGCGCGAACAGCCGGCCGGGGTGCTTCCCATCCAGGTCCGGCAGATCCAGGGGCGGATGCGCCACCGTCGAGAACATCGCGCAGAGCTGCGCTTCCGGCGCGCCGTAGAAGGCGACGTCCCCGCGCTCGGTCTCCTGCGTGGCCCGCTCGACCACGGCCGCGATCGGTACGACGCTGCGCTTGCCTGGCCGTATGTTGAGCGCGTTCGCCGGCTCGCCAGCGAGCAGCAGGATCAGGTCGGTCTCGTGGCCCAGAAAGACCGCGACGAAGCCCGGAACGCGCGATGCGCGCTCGCGCTTCCCGTCAGTGAGCAGATGAAGGAAGTGGACGTAGCGGAGGCGGGTCCGCTCGAGAAAAGGCTGCTGGCGGGGAAACCGACGAATCATGACCCCTTTTCACTCGGGAGCCCCGCGCTCCCGGGGCAGAGGCGGGGCTCCCTGGAAAATTGGAGTCGAATGGTCCCGTGAGCAAGGGGCTCAACGGAGATGCTCCTCGATCTTCCGCTCCAGATGCTGCTTCGGCACCGCGCCGATCACGGTGTCCACGTGCTTGCCATCGCGGAAGAACAGGATACTCGGGATCGACCGGACGTTGAACCGGACCGTCGTGCGCTGGTTGCTGTCCACGTCCAGCTTGGCCACCTTGACCTTGCCGGCGTACTCCCTGGCCAGCTCGTCGATCACCGGCGCCACAACCCGGCACGGCCCGCACCACGCAGCCCAGAAGTCTACGATCGCGAGGCCCTTCGCCTCCTCGATCTCCGTGGCGAAGTTCGCGTCCGTCACCTCCACCGGCTTCCCGTTTTCCGACATCTCACTCTCCCTTTTCCCGCCGCCTTGGCTCGACGGCGGACCTCGTGTTAGCTTTCCGATCAATTGACGCGGCTGCAAGAAGCCGGCCCCGGGTCATTCTCGCGCCAGCCCACGGCGCTCCGCGCGCCGGGAGCATGCCCATGCCCGAACTCCCGCTCGACCACGTCGGGATCGCCGTCCGCTCCATCGCGGAGGCGCTTCCGCTCTTCCAACTCATCACCGGCGGGGACGGTTCCCCGACCGAGCACGTCGCCGGTCAGGGCGTCGCGGTCGCGTTCGTCGGCAGCGGCAACGCGCGCCTCGAGTTGATCGAGCCGACGACACCCGACTCCCCGGTCGCCCGATTCCTCGAGCGCCGCGGCCCCGGCCTCCATCACCTTGCCTACGCCGTGCCGGACGTCGCCGCGGCGCTGGAACGGTTGCGTCGCGCAGGGATCCAGCTCGTGGATCAGCAGCCCCGCCTCGGCGCACACGGCCGACGGGTCGCGTTCCTCCACCCGGCCAGCACCGGCGGGGTCCTGATCGAGCTGGTTGAAGAAGCGGCCGATCGGGATCGTGCCCCGGCTAGCGCCCTGCGGTGATGGCTTCGAGGTCCACCGACTCGACGAGCCACGCGCCGTTCTTCGACCGCACCATCGTGTACGCCACGGGCACCTGCCGCCCATCGATGTGCATGCGCACGATGAGCTGCAGCGCATCCGGCCGGCCGGGGATGATCCGCTCGCCCTGGATCTCGTAATCGTCGTGCCTCAGGATCAGCGCCGTCGCATAGAGCCGCTTCTCCACCTCGGAGCGCGGATCCCGATCGATCACGAGACCTTCGGAGTTCCCCCAGAGCCGCGCCATCGTTTCGAGATCCTGCCGGTTGGCGGCTTGCAGGAACCGCTCGACGACCAGCGCCGGGGCAATGCCCACGGTGTCGACCTGACGGCTCGGCTCCGCGCGTGACGCGCAAGCCGCGAGCAGGAGAAGCACCGGCACGACCAAACCGAAGGGTTTCATGGGTCGGACTCCTGACGAAAAGCACGCCGCTCCGCGTGCCCGGGGAGCGGCGTGAACGTTGGTCAAAACGCGCGGCGGTGTCAAGCAACCGCGGGCGAGTGCGCCTCGTGCCCGGCTGTGGCCTCCGCGCGCCTGAACACGAGCGTGGGCGCTCCATCCTCGCGATCCACGATCACCGTGTCGCCCTCGCCGAACCGGCCTTCCAGGATCTGGAGCGCGAGCGGATCCTGCACGAGCCGCTGGATTGCGCGCTTGAGCGGCCGCGCACCGAACGCCGGATCGTAGCCTTCGTCCGCGATCAGCTCGCGGGCGGCCGGCGTGACCTCCAGCGTGATCCTCCGCCCCGCGAGCAGACGCTGCACGCGCGCGAGCTGGAGATCCACGATCTGCTCCAGCTCCGGCCGGCCGAGCGGCCGGAACACCACGATGTCGTCGATGCGATTCAGGAACTCGGGTCGGAAGTTGCGCCGCAGGATCGCCAGCACCTCCTGCTCGACGATCGCCCAGTCCACGCCCTTGGCACGGTCGAGGATCTCCTGACTCCCGAGGTTGGACGTCATGATGATGACCGTGTTGCGGAAGTCGACCGTCCGCCCCTGCGAGTCCGTGAGACGCCCGTCATCCAGGATCTGGAGCAGGACGTTGAACACGTCCGGGTGCGCCTTCTCGATTTCGTCGAAGAGCACCACCGCGTACGGCCGGCGCCGGATCCGCTCCGTGAGCTGTCCGCCCTCCTCGTAGCCGACGTACCCCGGAGGCGCGCCGATCAGCCGCGCGACCGCGTGCTTCTCCATGTACTCCGACATGTCGAGCCGGACCAGCGCGTCCTCGTCATCGAAGAGGAACTCCGCCAGCGCACGCGCGGTCTCCGTCTTCCCCACGCCCGTCGGCCCGAGGAAGATGAAGCTGCCGATCGGCCGCCCCGGATCCTGCACGCCCGCCCGGCTGCGCCGCACGGCGTTCGCGACCGCCTCCACCGCCTCGCGCTGGCCGATCACGCGCTCCGCGAGCAGGTCCGCCAGCTTCACGAGGCGCTGCCGCTCGGACTCGAGCATCCGCGAGACCGGGATGCCCGTCCACCGCGCGACGACCTCCGCCACGTCCTCCGCGTCCACTTCCTCCTTCAGGAACTTGCCGCCTCGCTGCAGCTCGGCCAGCCGGGCTTCCGCCTCGTTGAGCTCCTTCTCGAGGCGCGGCACCTCGCCGTACTGGATCTCCGCCGCCCGGTTCAGATCGCCAACCCGCGCCGCGCGCTCCGCCTCCACCCGCAGGGCGTCCGCCCGCTCCTTCAGGTCGCGGATCCGCAGGATCTGCTCCTTCTCCGCCTGCCACCGCGCCTTCATCGCGTTCGACCGCTCACGCAGCTCGGCCAGCTCCGCCTCGATGCGCTCGCGCCGCTCCGCCGCCTCCGGGTCCTCTTCCCCGGCCAGCGCCGCCCGCTCGATCTCGAGCTGCGTGATCCGCCGCAGCACCTCGTCGATCTCTTGCGGCATCGAGTCGATCTCGATGCGCAGCCGCGACGCCGCCTCGTCAATCAGGTCGATCGCCTTGTCCGGCAGGAACCGCCCGCCGACGTACCGGTCCGACAGCCGCGCCGCCGCCACGATCGCGCCGTCCGTGATCCGCACGCCGTGGTGCACCTCGTAGCGCTCCTTCAGGCCGCGCAGGATCGCGATCGTGTCCTCGACGCTCGGCTCGCCCACGTAGACCGGCTGGAACCGCCGCTCCAGCGCCGCATCCTTCTCCACGTGCTGCCGGTACTCGTCCAGCGTCGTTGCGCCCACGACGCGCAACTCGCCACGCGCAAGCGCCGGCTTCAGCATGTTCCCCGCATCCACCGCGCCCTCCGCCGCGCCGGCACCAACGATCGTGTGCAGCTCGTCGATGAAGACGATGAACCGGCCCTCCGCCTCCGTCAGCTCCTTCAGCACCGCCTTGAACCGCTCTTCGAATTCGCCGCGGTACTTCGAGCCCGCGATCATGGCCGCGATGTCCAGCGCGACCAGCCGCTTCTCCTTCAGCGACTCCGGAACGTCCCCGCTCACGATCCGCTGCGCGAGCCCCTCCACGATCGCCGTCTTCCCCACCCCGGGCTCGCCGATCAGCACCGGGTTGTTCTTCGTCCTCCGGGACAGGACCTGGATCACACGCCGGATCTCCTCGTCGCGCCCGATCACCGGATCCAGCTTGCCCTGCCGCGCCAGCTCCGTCAGGTCCCGGCTGAACCGCTCCAGCGCACGGTACTTCTGCTCCGGCTCCCGGTCCGTCACCCGATGGGGCCCCCGCACCGCGGCGAGCGCCTCGACGACCGCCTCCCGCGTCGCGCCCTGCGCCGACAACATCTCGCGCGTGTCAGACCCCGGATGCGCCGCGAGCGCGATCAACAGGTGCTCCGTCGACGTGTACTCGTCGCCCAGCACCCGCGCCTCGCCTTCCGCACGGTCCAGGATCAGGTTCGCTTCGCGACTCAGCGACGGCGACGACCCGCCGGTCTGCCGCGGCAGCCGGTCCAGCGCCCGCCCCAGCTCCGCAGCCAGGCGGCCGACGTTCACACCCACCTTCTCCAGCACCGGCCTCACGACCGTCTCCTCCTGGCCCAACAACGCCTCCAGGAGGTGCAGATCCTCGATCTGCGGGTTGCCGCGCCGCTGCGCGGAAGTCGCAGCCGCCTGGATCGCCTCGGCAGCTTTGACCGTCAATCGCTCGAAATTCACTGCGTCATCTCCGTTTTCCGTATGTCCGGATCATGCCGCCGCGCGACCGGGGCAAGCCACATGCCCCCTGGTCCTGCCATATTGGCTGATACCCCACCCCGCCACGAGCGTGGCCATGCTGTGCAGGCAGGCCGGCGACCGCGCGGCGCCGCTGCCGGCTGGCCCAGCCGGGAACCCCTGCGCTTCGCGCGCGATAGTATCTCGGCGCCTGTCGGCCGGCATGCATGGCCGAGGCGCGGGCGGGGCTGGGAGGGCACCCCTGACCCGGCCACTGCGGAATGGATTCCGGGCCCGATCCCGGGCTCGGATTTCTGGACCGCTGCGTGGCGGCGCTGCCGCCCCACGCTTGCGCGGAGGGAGAGACGGGTCCATGAATGGCGGAGAGCGGCGAAGGGGGCTGGCCCTGGCAATGGCGGTGGCGGGACTGTTCGCCGGCTGCGGAGCGGACCGCCCGACCCGCGAAGGCAAGACCATCGCGCCCGAGGTGTTCGTCGACACCTACGTCGAGCTGCGGCGTGCGGCGAGGGCGGTCGATGACTCGGCGGCCTGGGAGGCACGAAAGCGCGAGATCCTGGAGGCGCGCGGGGTGACGGAGGAAGCGCTCGAGGCGTTCGTGGAAGCCCGGGGCGCCGACGTGGTCTTCCTCAAGGCGTTGTGGGACACCATCGAGGCGCGGCTCGCATCGGCGGATTCCTCGCGGGGAAGCTGACAGCGGCCCGTCGTCGCCCCGGTAGGAAAACGACGGCGTGGGGAATCGAGCCCGCACGCCGTTCGCGCTGGCACCGCGGCCGGTGCCCGGATAACTTTGCCGTGATCGGGGACGGCTTTCCACCAGGAGCACCGATGAGTCCACGTACGCCGTTGCTCCTTGCGCTCTCCTGCTCCCTTGTCGCGTGCGACGGCGTCGCGCGCCCGACGCCCCCAGTCCTCGCCGACGAGGTGGCCCTGGAAGTCGAGCTTCTGGCTCCGATGCCGAGCGAGGTCCTGATCGTGGGTCGCACGGCGCCGGTGCACGTGCGGGCGCGGGAGGCGAGCGGCCGCGTGCACGGCCTCGGGTTCGTCGCCCGGACGCCAGGTGGCGGTGGGACGGAGCCCGTGGACTCCGCGTTCGTCGAGATCGGCCCGGTGGCGGACACCACGATCATCTTCCAGTTGCATCTCCCCCCGACGCTGCCCACGAGGAGCCAGGTGGACATTTACGGGTTCGCGCTCGGGCCAGCCGGGGAGAGCAAGCTCTCCGCACCGCGTCACGTCAGCGTGCTGGTTTGCCCGCCGAACGCGACGTGGTGCTGAGCGCCGCGCCGCAGGCTGGCGCCCTTCAGTGCCCTCCCCCGCGCTCCCCGCTGACGGCCTCACCGTGCCGTTGCAGCCATCTCGCCACGACGTCGGCCCCGCCATCCATGCCCTGAGCCCCGAGCAGGAGCACGAGGTCGCGGCGCCCGGCCCTTCCGAGGGCGAGGCCGATCGCATCATCCAGCCGCGGCCGGTACTCGACTCCCGGCACGCACCTCCGCAGCTCGTGCAGGACGGCGTCTTCTTCCTCGGCCTGGACCCAGTTGGCCGCGTCCGTCGCTTCCTCGCTGGCAGTGACCACCACCGTGGCGGCCGGGACGCGACGTAGCCAGATCGCGATCGCTTCCGCATCCCGCCGGTTGATCTCGATGCCGCGACGACCGCGGATCGCGTACACGACATGGAGTCGGCGGTGCGGCAAGCGTGCCGCGACCTCGAACACCGCGCTGATGGCGTCCGGGTGCGCGACCGTGTCGTCCAGGACGGTGAATCGGCCACGATGCAGGATCTGCATGCGGCGGCGCGGCGGCGGCATCGACGCCACCGCGGCCTGGACGTGCTCGACCTCCGCGCCCGCGCACAGCGCAGCCGCCGCAGCCAGCGTCGCGTTCCTCACATACGGACGGCCCAGCAGCGGGAGGTCCAGGGTGAAGGTGCCCGGTGCCACGCTGCCGCCGTCGAGCCGCGGGAGCGGGCGGCGCACCGTGAAGATGACGCGACTGCCCCCGGCCTCCGGCGCAGGCCGCCCCACGCGAACGGACACGGTCCCCCCGGGGCCGCAGCCCACGGGTCGCACGCCGCGGCGGTCACGCACGATCGTCTGGACCAGGCGGTCGCCCGCCGCGTAGACGAGCGGGGCTCCCTTCTCCAGGTGATCGAAGTAGCGCAGCTTGGCTTCGACGTAGCGGCGGAATGAGCCGTGATACTCGAGGTGCTCGAGCAACGTCAGGTTGGTGAAGACGCCCAGTCTGAACCGCAGGCCGTGCACGCGATGCTGCACGAGCGCGTGGCTCGTCACCTCCATCGCGGCCAGGCGTGCGCCGCCGGCCAGCATCTGTGCGAGCGCGCGGTGCAGCGTGAGGGCGTCGGGCGTCGTGAGCCGCGTGGCGTGCACGGTGTCGCCAAAGCGGATTCCCAATGAGCCGATCGTCCCCGCAGGGATGCCGGCGCGGGCGAGGATCACGTCCAGGATGGAGAGTACGGAGGTCTTGCCGATGGTGCCGGTGATCCCCACGAGCGCAAGGCGGTCGGCCGGCCGGCCGTACCACGCGGCGCTGAGCTCCGCCAGCGCCACCCTCGTGTTGGGGACCGTCAGGGCCGGCGTCCCGTCCGGCACTTCACTGCCGGCCTCGAGGACGATCGCCAGCGCGCCGCGCGCGACGGCCTCGGCCAGGAACCGATGCCCGTCCACGTGTGTGCCGCGAACCGCGACGAACAGGTCGCCCGGCCTCACCTGCCGCGAATCCGCAACGACGCCGCGCACGACCTCGTCGTACGGCAACGCCGCGCCGGCTGGCTGCGCCCCGCTCAGCGCGGCCACCAGGTCGGCGAGCTTCATGTGCAGTGATCCTCAGGCCGTGAGCCCCCGCGAATGCCCCCTCGAGCAGGCCCCGTTCCCATCCTGCGGATGGCGTAGAGATTGCACCTGTGGCCTCCCGGGGCGGTCGAGCCCGACCGCCGGCTTCGGCCATGCGAGGGGTACAATGGCGTCGCTGGAACACGCGTATGGCGAGTGCACGGGCAACTGGCGGCTGGTCGGAACCGGAGAGAAACGGTCCATCCGGTGCGACCGCTGTGATGCCCGGTACTCCGCCACGCCCGAGAACCGGCTGGCGGCGATCGACGAGAACTACGCCGGGATCTACCTGCGCCGCCTCACAGCCGAGGGCGCCTCACAGATCGACTCGGAGCGGGATGCGGCCTGACGCTCCGTCCGTCGCCCGGCTCTCCGCGCCCGCGGCCCGGTGCTCCGAGCACCGGCCGTGCAGCCACAGCACCCCGCCTTCACGCCGTCTCCGGCCGCGGCACCGCGGCCGTCACTCCCACTCGATCGTCGCCGGCGGCTTCGAGCTCACGTCGTAGCACACGCGGTTCACGCCGCGGACCTCGTTGATGATGCGCGACGCGATCCGGC